>Ga0272441_10016401_pt1 | contig 10243 bp, 7 predicted proteins | sample SSMProp6N_FD_193582 | JGI IMG/M metagenome (GOLD analysis project Ga0272441, IMG submission 193582) | Marine sediment archaeal communities from Little Sippewissett salt marsh, Falmouth, MA, United States - SSM-Prop-6N | ecosystem: Environmental > Aquatic > Marine > Wetlands > Sediment ... | reverse complement strand
ATTCCCGGTCAAGCGTGCCATCCTCTTCCGGGGGATCGTCCAACAGATCCAGATCCGGCAGGGTGTACTCCACATCCGCTTTGACGTCCGTTCGAGATCGCTTTCTCGGTCGAGACGCGGCAGGCGCTTCCACGTGGGGGTGCACAATCTCGGGAGCGTCCGTCTGCGCTTCCCCGCCATCCTCTGCGTCGGATGCTACGTCCTGAGAGAGGGCCGGAAGATCATCGCAGAGGGGAAGCCGGGATTCTGCATCAGCCGTCGAGATCGCAGCCTGTTGCGCCACAATCGGCGGTGCTCTGGGGGCCTTTTCCCTGCGGTTTGCCAAACGGGTTTTCCGCCGTTTTTGCCATTGCGTCCATCCCGCCACCGTGCGCCCCACAAGGCCCAGCACAAAGGCATAGACCCCGCGTATCACGCCCATCACCCCCACCCTCAACCCCAGCCCGATCCGCACAACCAGGTCCGGTAGCCTGGAAAATGGGATATCCGTGGCCACCATCAGCACCACCAGAAGCAGGGTGCCCAGCAGGATATAAGACCCGATACGCCCCAGATAAGGCACCAGAAAGGCCGAGGAAAGCGTGACGCCCAGCCACCCGCCCCATCGAAACGCCATATGCGTCCTGCCTCGGGACGGCACGCCGGTAGCCCCGCAGTAAAGAACCACCAGGACGAGAAGCGTCATACTGCGCCATACAAGAGATATAACGGCTGACCGTCGGAAACGGTTCCATCCCCAGGAAAACACAAGCGCCACCAGGGCATAGGCGCCATAGCCCACAAAAAAGAACAGATAGTAAGACAATTGCGCGCCTATCCATCCCGCCATATTCTGGGCAAGTTCCGGCGGACGGCTCGAGTTGGGTGGGTCTTCAGGCGAATGCGAAATCAGGCTGACCGCCATCAGTACGGCCAGTGCCATCAAGAACACCCCAGCGATTTGGGTAAGAATTTCGCTTTTCTGGCGAGGTCCTTCCTCCAACATCTTCGATGACCTGTTCATGCCAAGTCCTCACCTGTTCGAGCCAAATCAGCCCATCAAACCATCCCGCGACGGCGCCTCACTGCCCACTCAACCCCAAGCAAAAGAATCAGGACGAAGGCCGGCCAGATATGCCCCCAGAGCCTGAATCTGTAAAATAGTGTCACCGGTTGTGGCGCAAAGGACAGGCCCCGAATAGCCGCCGGCAGCGCATCGGGTGTGATAAACACGCCGCCACTGCGTGCAGCCAGCATCTGAAGCAGTTCGGCGTCCATCCGGATATCTTCGTATTCCAGGCTGTAATGGCCTACGGTAAAACGGCCGTTCCCGCTGCCCAGATCCAGTTTGTCCTTTGCCGCATGTACCTGAAAGGGGTAATCGCCCTGAGCAAACCCGCCGACCTTCCCGCTGTAGTGGCCGCCGCCTTCATCCCTCAACGCGGCCTGACGTTCCCCTGTGCTATCGGCAATCGCAACCGTCACCACGGCCCCCTCCTGGGGCTGCAACAGGTCGTTGAGCACCTGCGCATGGAAGGTCACAGGTTCGCCGCTCCGATAAACGGGTTTGTCTACAACCGCCCGAACACGGGAGATGTCCTCCCGGACCACCAGCCAGCGAACGGCATTTGTCCAGAAGGTTCTCGAAACCGCATCGGTTTTGCCGATGCCCCACATCATCAGGCCGAACCGCCAGAATGAACGCACCGCAACCGCCATGGACTTGCCACGCCCAACGCGTGCCGTGGCAATCAGCGGCATCTTGTCTCCACCTGCCCGCTCAACAGGATGTACAGCCAGCACAGTGGCCCCCGCCCGTGCGCCACTGTTCAGATTGTAGCCCAGCAAGGGCGGAAGCGCCTCCCATCGGGCGCGGTCTGCCAGGGGATCGTCCGATATCCGCATAATCGGATGCCGTTCTGCCCCCCCGGGAATCTCAAGTTGAAACGGCTCAGGCCGATACGTCTCCCCCCTGCGGAAAAACGCCAGCGGCGCCACATCGGCCAGAGGCGACTGGCGGTAACTTTCCCCAAATGCCTCTGCGCCTCCCACAACCAGCAATCCACCGCCGTCCCGAACAAACGCAGCCAGCCTCTGCTCTGGCACTCCGGAGAGCGCAACCCGGGGAAGCCCCACCAGAACCACAAGGTTCCACGATTCCGACCGGCTCAACTGCGCCTGCAATGCGTAGGTCCATGCCCCGGACAGGGTGGCGATGACACGTTCGACCTCCAGGTTGGCATCGGCCTTGAGCGTGCGATATAGATAGGCCAGGTCCGGACTTGGGCTCCGCCCCACAATCAACACGCGCACCCGGCTTTCCAGAACCTCGGCAGAGACGATCACGGCGTTATTCTGGGTGGACAATTCTCCGCTCTGAGGCGCTACATGGATGCGGTATACATGCCGGCCGGGACGTTCCGGGTGTAGCTTGAACGTCACCTGTTGTTCGCCCTCGGAAAGCACGACCGCCTGCACCGCCACCTGCGCATCCCCCTCCGACACGGTCAGCAGTTCCTGCACACCTTCGAGGCCGCTGGTCCGCAACACGACAGATAAGGACAACGGGTGGTCCACATACCCGAGAGGGTCGATCACCGCAGAGACCAGGGCCACGTCCGTGGGCGCCGCCGCACGGCCAACGCCTACCACATAAACAGGCGCACCCAGGTCCGTGGCCGCACGCCCCGGATGCCCGCCCAGATTGTGTCCTCCGTCCGTCATCAGGATTGCGGCTACCAGGCCCTCGCCAGCGGTACGTTCGCGCAGCGCATCCAGGCCGCCTGCAATATCGGTGGCCCGGCCATCCCACAGCAGAGAATCTACGCCGGTATCCGAGATAGCCTGCAAGACGTCTGCAAAGCGATATCGTGCGATACGGGCATCTTGGGCCAAATCTCGGAACGCGCCGTCGCTCAGGATGTCCCGCACCACATCTCGGCGAGACCGCCCCCCGTCCACAACCCGCATGCTTTCGCTGTTGTCCACCAGCACAGCCACAAGAGGCCTTCGCCGAGTTTTTACCCGCACGGCAAGAATCGGCTCCATCAGCAGCGCCAGAAGCAGAGCGAACGCCAGGATTCTGACCGCAAGCAGCCATCGCGTGAAACGCCATGCCGGGGCGCCGGACCGATAGACCTGGTAAGCCAGGAAAATACAGAGCGGGACCAGCAAGCCAAGCGCCACGCCGTCGGTGAGGCTGAGGTCCAGGTCGAAAGGTCGAAACATGCCAGTTTCCCTACCCCCCGGTGCGCCGCCCGCGCGGTTTGTACATCATCCGCATGCCCGGCAGCTTCAGCCTTGGGTTGGCGTTCAGAGTCAGAGACGCGCGTTCGTCCCTGGAAAGGCGGAAACCTCCGGCAGCCGCCACCATGGCCGCATTGTCGGTGCACAGCCTGGGGGCCGGATAGAGAACGCGGGCGCCGATCTCGGCAGCCCCCTTCTCCATTTCGGCCCGCAACCTTTTGTTGGCGGCCACCCCTCCGGTTAGGAGCACCTGTCCCACGCTCAGGGATTCTGCCGCCTTCAGGGTTTTGTGAACCAGGACATCCACAACGGCAGCCTGAAAACTTGCGGCCACATCCGCGTGATGCGTGTCCAATCCGGCATCCGAACACCTCTTGAGATGATACAATACAGAGGTCTTCAGACCGCTGAAGCTAAATTCGAATCCATCCGAACCCATCAGACCCCGAGGGAACTTGAAAGCCACAGGGCACCCGGTCTCTGCCAGCGCAGCAAGCCGTGGGCCTCCCATCGTCGTCTCACCTTCCCTCAATATCCCCAGCATCTTGGCCACCTTGTCAAACGCCTCTCCCGCAGCATCATCCCGCGTGCGTCCCCACATCTTATATACGCCGTACTCGGGCACCTGGATGAGTTCGGTGTGCCCGCCGGAGGCCACCAGGGCCAGGAAGGGAGGGCGCAAGCCCGGGTGCGCCAGCAACCCGGCAAACAGATGGCCCTCAATATGGTGCACACCTACAAGAGGCAGCCCTGCCCCCATAGCAAGCCCCTTTGCGACCGAGATTCCGACCAGCAAACACCCCACCAATCCCGGGCCCTGCGTGACGGCCACACCGCCCACATCCGCCAACCCCAGGTTCGCCTGCGCCAGGGCCTGCTGGATCATCGGAAGCACCTTTCGCACGTGGTTGCGCGATGCCAGCTCTGGAACGACACCGCCATACAGGCTATGTTCCGTCTGCGAAAAAATCGCATTCGACAGCACCTGGCCATCGGCCACAACGGCGGCGGCCGTTTCGTCGCAGGACGTCTCAATGCCCAGCACGGGTCGGTCCCACGTCCATTCCCTGTCTGATTTCATATCAAAAGGCATCGACAATCCGGATCATGTGGGGAAACAAACATCGGTATCACGGGGAAACAAACCAGAGGAAGGTAAAAAAGAGGAAATCAAAAGGGGACAGAATCAAAACGGCATTGCCCATACCCAAAAAACGCCCCTGGGGGCATTCCCCCCAGGGCCGAAGAAACTTCCGCGGATGGAACCATCGCCCCAGCGTCACACCCCCTCAAGACAGCCCACATTCTGAATCGCCGCTCAGAATGGAGTTTGAGCCAACAGGATACGCCGGTATCAAATTTGAAACTTCCCTGTCAGAAGCAGCGCTACTTGTACGACTCTGTAATATTTCTTCCCATACTGATTTCGCCGTTATCTATCCGCAGGTTAAATCCGCAATCTGGGTTACTGCAGACCCAGGCCTTATACATAATAGAAGCCCCCTCCCGACCGTAATCCGACAGAGGAAGCAGTAGTCCGATTGAGCATTTCAAACACTGTGGGAATTGATTTTCCATCCTGATCCTCCCCTCCGCTTGTCTTTCTGGCTCCATCCGCGAGAAACCGGAAAGCCTACCTGGCCCTGCCAGAACAACAGCGTCCTTGGGATTACCGCTCAACAGGGCAATTCGCCAACTGCGAGAAAAGCAAACCCGTCATAACCTTATTTCTTGTATAAATTTACATGAATTTCCTCCCAAAGTCAAATCATTTTATCCATCGCAGCATGGCCTCCGTGAAGGGGCAAACTCATTTGACAAATGTCTTTTATTTACTTATACTTCACCCCCGTTTAGCCCCCAAAATGCATGACCGTCGTCGGAGGCCCTCTCCGGGCGCACATCACCTGAGGAATTGCGCGATGTCTCAACACAACCGGTTCCTGCTTCTAATCCTCGTAGCCATCGTTCTGGGGGCCATCCTCGGAGGACAGTTTCCCGAACAGGCGCTCTACGTCAAATTCCTGGGCGACATCTTCCTCAATGCCCTGAAAATGGTGGTGGTGCCGCTCGTGGTCGCCTCCATGATTGTGGGCGTCACAAATCTGGGGGACATTCGCAGGCTGGGGGGCATTGGAAAAAGAACCATTCTCTATTATATGGTGACAACCGGCCTGTCTGTGCTTGTGGGATTGATCCTGGTCAACCTCATTCAACCTGGCGTTGGCGTTCATCACGGGGTAGATCTGCCGGACGCCCGTTACACCGTAAGGGACCGCCAGGTCTACCTGCAGGGCGTACAGCTTGAGGATCTCCAATACGATGACCGGTATCAGGTTGTGCTGAAGGATCAGCACATCGTTGGCGTCATCGATCCCGGCGCGCCGCCCGGTCCCGACCACATTGCCGTAAAGGGGTGGTCCAGAAGCGGCGCGGCCGTGACCCCCAAACCGTCCGGTGTCGGTCTTCAGATAGACCTTGGGGTTGCAGATCGCGTGCGGGGCAAGGATCGCTCCGTCTTTCAGGTCCTGGTAGACGTATTCGTCGGGATGGTTCCCACCAATGTTTTCAAGGCCATGGTCGAAACCGACGTCCTCCCGCTCATCGTTTTCTCCCTGCTTTTTGGGGGCGTCCTCACCACACTGGGAGAGCGAGTCCGGCCCGTCACAGACGTGATCAGTGGCGTCAACGATGCCATTATGAGGGTTGTGCATATCGTCATCGCCTTTGCCCCGGTCGGCATCTTTGCCCTCATTGCCGCCCGAATGGGTGCCAGCGGCGGTTGGGCCGGTTTTTTGCCAGAGATGATTAAATTGGGTTGGTATGCGGCCACGGTCATCATCGGCCTGACGGTTCACGGCGTTATCGTCCTGCCGCTCATTTTGCTCCTGATTGCCAGGCGTCGTATCTCCAGATACAGCAGCAACGTGTTGCCGGCCCTCAGTACGGCGTTCTCTACCGCTTCCAGTTCGGCCACGCTGCCCCTTACGATTGAGTGCGTAGAAGAAAAAAGTGGCATCTCCAACCGCGTGGCCAGCTTTGTGCTGCCCCTGGGCGCAACCATCAACATGGATGGCACGGCGCTCTACGAGGCCGTTGCAGCCATCTTTATCGCCCAGGTCTACGGCATTGCCCTTGGGCCGGTCGAGCAGGTCGTCATCTTCCTGACCGCAACCCTGGCCGCCGTTGGCGCGGCCGGCATCCCGGAGGCCGGGTTGGTGACCATGGTCATCGTGTTGAGGGCCGTCAACCTGCCCATCGAGGGCATCACCCTCATCCTCGTGATCGACTGGTTCCTGGACCGCTGCCGCACAACGGTAAACGTCTGGGGAGATGCCGTGGGTGCCGCGGTCATCGCCCACTACGAGGGAGAGGCCGAACCGGACGCCGCGCACGCCCGCACGCCATAGGTTGCACGATACGCCTCGCCAGCATCCAGGAGGGCCATGCCTTACGTCCCGGAAAATCCCCTGATTATCCAAAGCGACCTGACGGTTCTGCTGGAGGTCGCCAGTCCCAGGTATGAGGATTCCCGGGATCTCCTGGTCGGTTTTGCCGAACTGGAGAAAAGCCCGGAGCATATCCATACCTACCGAATCACGCCCCTTTCTCTCTGGAATGCGGCAGCGGCAGGCCTCTCGGCCGAGCAGGTCCTCCATACCCTGGAACGCTTCAGCAAATACGATATCCCCGCCAACGTCGCAGTAGAAATCAGAGACTACATCGCACGCTACGGCAGGGTGCAGCTGGATCGCTCAGGGGATGATCTGATTCTCTCGGCGGACGATGCGCTGCTCATCACAGAGATCTGGCGTCACAAAACCGTAAAACCCTACCTCGGAGATAGAATTGACGAGCGTCGCGTGCGCGTTTCGCCCCTCTATCGCGGGCATCTCAAGCAGGCCCTCACCCGAATCGGTTTCCCCGTCAAAGACCTGGCAGGTTATGTCCCCGGCGCAAGGTTGTGCTTCCGCTGTCTGGAGCGCACCGCCGCCAGCAGGCCGTTTACCTTTCGCGATTATCAGAAAGAGGCCATGGAGGTCTTTTATGCAGGCGGCGGGCCCGACGGCGGCAGCGGCACGATCGTACTTCCCTGCGGGTCTGGCAAAACCATTGTGGGGATCGCCATTCTGGAACGGCTGCAATGCGAGGCCCTCATTTTGACCACCAACATCACGGCCTCCAGACAGTGGAAGGCGGAGCTGCTCGATAAGACGGACCTGAAACCGGACCAGATTGGCGAATATTCCGGGGAAATAAAGGAAATCCGTCCCATTACGGTTGCGACCTATCACATTCTCACCTATCGCAAGACAAAGGCCGACGATTTCCACCATTTTGGCATCTTCAACCAGGGGAACTGGGGGTTGATCATCTACGACGAGGTCCACCTGCTGCCGGCGCCGGTCTTCCGCTTTACCGCAGAGATCCAGGCCCGCCGGCGGCTGGGCCTCACCGCCACCCTGGTGCGGGAAGACGGCCTGGAAACCGATGTCTTCAGCCTGATCGGCCCCAAGCGCTACGACGTGCCCTGGCGGGAGCTGGAGGCCAAAGGCTGGATTGCCCAGGCGGTATGCTGCGAGATCCGGGTGCAGCTTCCTCAGGAACTTCGCCTGGACTACGCGGTAGCGGGCGGGCGGGCCAAGTTCCGAATCGCCTCCGAAAACCCCCTGAAATATCCCCTTGTGCGCTGCCTGCTCCGGCGGCACAGGGAGGACCTGGTTCTGGTCATCGGGCAGTATATTGGACAGCTCGAGGGCCTTGCCGAAGAATTGGGCGCCCCGGTTGTGATGGGGAAGACCCCCAGCGTCGAGCGAGACCGGCTCTACAGGGCGTTCCGACGGGGAGACATCCGGCTGCTCATCGTCTCCAAAGTGGCCAACTTCGCCGTGGATCTTCCCGATGCCAATGTGGCCATTCAGATCTCAGGCACCTTTGGCTCCCGGCAGGAGGAGGCGCAGCGGCTCGGGCGTATCCTTCGCCCAAAAAGTGTGGGCAATCTGGCCCATTTCTACACCCTGGTCACCCGCGATACCCGCGAACAGGAATTCGCCAGAAACCGCCAGACCTTCCTCACAGAGCAGGGCTACCGGTATACCATCCAGGACGCCGATGATGTCTTCAGAGAGTCGGACATCGCCTCAAAACCCGCCTGACGCCATCCCCCCGAACCGCTTCCCTGACCTGCTCATCTCGGCCTTCGAGGTTCTCCGGCCGCTCAATTGTGCCATTACCTTTGCCTCCGTTCTGCTGGGCGGATGGCTCGGCCTGCGCGCCCTGCCGCCCCGCCTTTCCCTGGCCGCCCTGTCCGCATCGCTGATCGCCGGGGGCGGCAACGTGCTCAACGACCTCTGCGGCATCGAGGAAGACCGCATCAACAAACCCGGACGTCCGCTCCCCTCCGGCCGTCTTCCTGTTGGAATCGCGCGTTTGGAGGCCGTTTTTTTCCTGTCTTTTGGACTCGGATGCGGCCAGATACTCCCCATACCAGCCCCGTTCATCGCACTGGTGGCAGCGCTCGGTCTGGTCCTCTACAATGTCTGGCTCAAACGTGTCCCGCTTCTTGGCAACCTGCTGGTGAGCGCCATCGGGGGGCTCGCATTTGTCTACGGAGGCGCTTCGGTCCAGGCGCCCCTGCCGGCGTTGATGCCCGCCCTGTTTGCGTTTCTATTCCACGCAGGCAGGGAAATCCTCAAGGATCTGGAAGATATGGCCGGTGACCGTCTGCGCAAGGGGAGCACCCTCCCCTTGCGCTGGGGGCGTAGAAACGCCCGGATCTTCGCCTGCGCCGCCTACCTCCTTGTCATCCTCTCAACGCCGTGGCCTGGCATCTCCGGCCCCTACGGCATCCGCTATCTGTCGCTCGTATTTGCGCTGGATATCCTGTTGGCATACGTCATCTTCGGGCTCTGGCGTGCGCGAACCCCCGACGCCTTTCGGCGGCTCAGCGGCCTCCTGAAAATTGGCATGCTGCTTGGCCTTTGCGCCTTTTTCCTGGATACGCTGTAACCTTTCGGTCTGCTGCTTTGAGTTTTCTCTTGACACAACCCATTGATTATGTTAATATATGCGGACGATTTAAGCTTTGCTTAAACATCAGCTTACCTTCTCTTGAAGTTTTTGCTGCGCCCTCCTTCTCTGTGAGCAAATGGCATGCGGGTGATGTAGAAACAGGCCCTGTTTCCCCGCAATAGATGGTTGGAATCGCCCGTTATTTCAAGCCGATGAACCATATGGATCAGGGTGTTTATAGTCACTCCCCCAGCGAGGAGGTGAACCATTGGCGACGACAACAAAGAAGGATCTTGCTCTGAGGGTAAGCAGAGAAACAGGGTGTAAAAAAAACCTGGCCTCCAAAATGGTAGATACCGTTTTTGAGGCCATGCGGGAAAGCCTCATTGAGGGCAGCCGGATCGAAATCCGTGGGTTCGGGGTCTTTCAGGTCAAAGAAACCCGTCCCAAACCTGCCGCCAGAAACCCCCGAACCGGGCAGATCATCTACGTCCCGGCACGCCGTAAAACGCATTTCAGGCCAGGGAAGCTTCTTAAGGAGGAACTGCATAAGCCAATTGATGGGGAATGATTTTCACCTGAAAAGTAACCGGAAGCCCGTGGGCCGCAGGTAGCCAGCGGGCTTCTCTTTTACCGCACATGGCACACCGCCAGGCCTATGAAACACGTGACAGAAACAGCCGAAGCCTACGATCACCGCACGGCAGGCGGCGTGGTGGTCACCGGCATCTCCCGCGATGCTTCGGTGGCCATCCTTCACCGCACAGACGGCGAATGGACGCTTCCCAAGGGCCACCTGGAGGACGACGAGACCCCGGAAAAGGCCGCTGTCAGAGAAATCGCAGAAGAGATCGGCGTCCAGCGCCTTGAAATTGTCTCGGAACTCCATACGGTCCGCTACACGTTCCAGGAAGCAGGCAGCCAGAAGCCCCATCACAAAGAGGTCGTTTTCTACCTTGTGGTCTCTCCGATGGGCAACGTCCCGCTTCGGCCGGAAAAAGGGAGC
>Ga0272441_10016399_pt1 | contig 10243 bp, 10 predicted proteins | sample SSMProp6N_FD_193582 | JGI IMG/M metagenome (GOLD analysis project Ga0272441, IMG submission 193582) | Marine sediment archaeal communities from Little Sippewissett salt marsh, Falmouth, MA, United States - SSM-Prop-6N | ecosystem: Environmental > Aquatic > Marine > Wetlands > Sediment ... | reverse complement strand
GTGATAAAATTACGAGGCTATATTATCGAGAAGATGTCTCTGTAAAAAGGAGAACACAGTGTCGGATAATATTCCGGAAAAAAGAAAATACGGTGTCCCGGAATTCAGGGACAAAATTATCAGACGCCTCGAAACTGCATATGCCGACAACAAGCTGGAACTGGATGAGTACGAAAGACGTCTTGAACTGGCCTACAGGGCTGAATACATGGAAGACCTCGAAGTGCTCGTTCATGATTTTCCCGCCCTCCAGCAGCCTATGGATCGTGAAATAGATCAGGGTTTCTCCGCGGCTGATGATACCGTAAAAGTCGCGCTGATCGGCGATCAGCACCTGAGTCCGGAGGATTTCTACAAGGGAAGAATTCAGACCCTTTCCATCCTGGGGGATGTAAACATCGATATACGCAGATTCAGAAACTCCCGGGACCCCATACGTATCAAGATCCATTCTTTCATCGGGGATACCCGCATCATCATTCCGAGGGGAATGAAAGTAAAAAACCGCCTTAAAAGCCTCCTCGGTGATTACGAGCTTGTTCGAAACGATGAACAGAGTCCGCAGGAAGAAGGTCTTGAAGAATCCAAAGACGCCTGCATACTGGAAGGATTTTCACTTCTGGGGGACATCTCCATCCGGGAAGAGGGGAGCAGAAAAAAAGGGTTTCTGCAGCAATTTTTCAAGGGGTGGAATAACTGGAGCTGAAAACATCGCCCAGCTGTAATTGGCTCACTGAGAGTTGAATTGATTATTCAATTTTTATCATCCTTGGCGAAAACTGAACGGAGGCGGTTTAAAATGATGTTTTGTACTGTCAGTGATCTGCTGACAGCTATCATGATCATTAGGATGAAGAGGAATTCTGAATCCATGATTTCAGAAGATGATATCATCCGTGTCAGGCACTCTATACAGCAGAGTGAAGTGATTTCTGATTCTATTATCGAGGCTGACTGGAAAGCGAACCAGTGGCCTAAATCTGAAGGAAGTCATTGCGGGTGTGGAAGATGGATTGGCCTTGTGTCCTTTAGCCGCTGAGGCTTATTTTTTCGGGCTATCTATCATCATAAGGCCAATCTCTCTTTATTTTGAATATGCTCTGTGGTAAAATTATTGTACAACAATATGTTCTCCCTTCAAACAGTAGTGATAAAAGGGTTGTAGATTGTGTCTACATCAGAAAAAATTAAGGATCCCCGCGAAAATCGATTACTCGCCGTACTACCGGAAGAAGAGTACCTCCGCATAGTCTCGCACCTGGAGTTGGTTTCACTGCCTTTAGGAGAAGTACTGTATGAATCCGGAGGACTCCTTGACTGGGTCTATTTCCCAACCGATGCAATTGTATCGCTGTTGTATGTAATGGAAGACGGCTCCTCCGCCGAGATTGCCGTAGTCGGTTACGAGGGTCTCATAGGTATTGCCCTGTTTATGGGTGGGCTTACCATGCCGAACCGGGCGGTGGTGCAGAGTGCCGGGCAGGCTTATCGGTTAAAGGGCACTGTTTTGAACCGGGAATTTCACCGTTCTGGGGAGTTTCAGCACCTTTTGTTACGGTACACCCTGGCACTGTTGACACAGATGGGGCAGACCGCAGTCTGCAACCGACACCATACCGTTGACCAACAGCTGTGCCGATGGCTGTTGCTCAGTCTCGACCGATTACCCTCAAACGAGCTGAGCATGACACAGGAGCTGATAGCCAATATGCTCGGTGTACGGCGTGAAGGGGTGACCGAGGCGGCAGGGAAACTACAGAAAGCCGGATTGATTCATTATAACCGCGGCCGTATTACCGTACTCGATCGCCCCGGCCTCGAGGCTCGGGTATGCGAGTGCTACCACGTGGTCAGGGACGAGTTCAGACGTCTTCTCCCGAATGTGAAAGAGAATTGAATGAATCGCTGATTCTTTCCTATTTCCCGCTCTTGCTTATGCGTACGCCGTTGAGGATGTAGCCGATTACCACACCGGTTCCCAGAACTATTATCAACAGAAGGGCGCGGGATATTTTCACTGTCCAAAAATATAATCTCAGATCAACGATCTCAGCATTCATGAGAACGAATACTATTACCAGTACTCCGATTATTATACTTACAACGAATTTTACCATTGTCTCCTCCAATCTAAATCATGTATGAGGTATTCTGTATATATTACACCACGCCGGTAACACTCATCACCGTTGGGGATAAAGTCTCACCGGCTTGCGTCGCATTCTTTTCAAGAATCCTTTGTATCTCTTCCCCGCTGACCGTCTCATCTTCGCAGAGGCGATGCATGAGTGTTTGCAGGGATGAGATATGTGCCGTCAGGAGCTGAAGTGCCTTCTCCAGTGCCTCTCTTACAAATCGTGTCGTCTCGCCCTCCACCAACGCCGCTGTGGTTGCGCTCACCGAGGTATCCAGGTGCCCGGATGTACCGAGGTATTGAGCTTGTATATCTGCTGCAAAACGAACAGGTCCCAGCCTTTCGCTCATACCGTATTCGGTTATCATCCGCCTGGCGAGCTCCGTCGCCCGTGCAAGGTCGTCGGCTGCGCCGGTGGATACCTCCGAGAAGACAAGCTTCTCGGCGGCACGACCGCCTAAAAGGACGATCAATCTTTCTTCCAATTCTCCTTGTCCCATGAGATAGCGGTCTTCCACCGGCCGCTGCCAGGTATACCCGAGGGCGTTGCCCCGGGGAATGATGCTTACCTTGTGAACAGGGTCGACATGCGGCGATAGGGCCGCCGCCAGGGCATGTCCGGCCTCGTGGGCGGCGACGACCTTTTTCTCCCGTTCATTCATCGCCCGGGTTCTCCTTTCCGTTCCCGCTACAATCCGTTCAATGGCACTGTCGAAATCCGCCGCCGAAACTGCGTCCTTGCCCTCCCGCGAGGCCAGCAATGCGGCTTCGTTTATAACATTCGCCACATCAGCGCCGGAAAACCCGGGAGTAATCCGCGCAAGGTTCTCGAGGTCAACATCGGGAGCCAGAGTAATAGCCTCGGTATGGATCTTATAGATCTCCTGCCTGCCTGTGAGGTCCGGCAGTCCGGCCACCACTTGTCGATCAAAACGGCCCGGGCGTAACAGGGCCGGGTCCAGTACTTCCGGGCGGTTGGTGGCAGCAATTAATATGAGACCGGTGGTCGGCTGAAAGCCATCCATTTCGGCCAGCAGCTGGTTGAGGGTCTGCTCCCGCTCATCATTATTTGGAAGTCCGGAGACACTGGCACGCTTGCCCCCTATCGCATCGATTTCGTCGATGAAGATAATTGCCGGAGCTTTACTTTTTGCCTGTTGAAAGAGATCCCGCACTCGCGAGGCTCCTACTCCGACAAACATCTCTACAAACTCCGCACCGCTGAGGGAGAAGAAGGGAACCTCCGCCTCTCCTGCCGTTGCCTTCGCCAGAAGGGTTTTTCCGGTTCCCGGGGGACCGATGAGCAATACGCCTTTCGGCATTTTCCCGCCGAGCCGCTGGAAGTGCTCGGGATTCTTCAAGAAATCGGTTATTTCCTGCAGATCCGCTATTGCTTCCCGCGCACCGCCGATGTCCTTGAAAGAGACGCCGCTTTGCACTCCCTCGGTCATTCGGGCCTTGCTCTTGCTGAAGGAAAAGAGTCCTGAACCTATTCCGCCGCTTGCTCCGCGCATCCTGCGCATCATCCAGAAAGAGAATCCGAACATCAACGCCAGTGGAAAGAGCCATCCTATAAACGGATTAGGATTACGGCCGCGGATATTCACATTATATTCCTCTAAAAACGAAAGGAGAGTCGGATCATCCACCCGCACCGTATTGAATGAACCTCCCTCGCGAAGCGTTCCCCCGATTTGATCGTTCATTATGATCACGTCCTGGACGCCGTTATTTTGAACTGCCGACTTGAATTCGCTGTAGGAGTATTCCGTTGCTGTCCCTGTAAATAAGAATCCCATGATCGGTCTGATCAATAAGAGGGCAAGTAGTACTAGTAGCAGCTGCCACTTGCTAAAAAGTCGTGTTTTTATTGCCATTTTCTGGTGCTTCTCCTATGAGTTCTTTCTACGGAAATTGGAAAGCCTATGCTCATTTATCAGCTGCTTCTTATTCAGCATTTCACGCACTTTTTGGTATTCAAGCCGGGTTTCCGCCATCTTGATTCGCCATATCGCCTCGAGCGCATCCATCTTATCGTTCCAATCTGGTTTTTCCATTTTTCGCCTCCGCCATTACATTATATTTTACTCTTTTTCTGATCTCCCGTCTGTTCGCTGGCGTACATAGGAAGTGAGCTATAAATCTTGTTGATTCCTCGTATTTTCTTTCCTTCTCAGGTGCAGCGGCGTATTTTAGAAGAGGGCACACCTTTAAGGGGGTAGCGAATGGCACCTGTTCTCAAAGAGCGCGAGGGAATCGAATCGATTGCTCTTATAGGTAATTATCTGCCCCGCATGTGCGGTATCGCGACTTTTACCACCGATCTTGTAGAGGCAATCTCATCGGAAGCATCAGATACGCACTGTTGGGCTGTCGCCATGAATGACAATTCAGCAGGGTATGCATATCCTGAAAAAGTACGCTTTGAAATCAATCAGAATAAGCTTTCCGAATACGGCACGGCCGCAGAGTTTCTCAACGTGAATCATACCGATATTGTATGTGTGCAGCACGAGTATGGTATTTTCGGGGGAACCGCTGGAAGCCATCTATTGAAACTCCTGGAAGAACTGCGAATGCCGGTGGTCACGACACTGCACACTGTGCTGAAAGAACCCTCTTCCGAATACCGGGAAGTGATGCTGAAGCTGGCCGCCCTGTCTGACAAACTGATAGTAATGAGCCGCAAAGCAGTCGATATACTGCGGGAGATATACGGTATTCCGGAAGAAAAAATCGCCTTTATCCACCACGGAATACCGGACATGTCGTTTGTTGATTCCAGCTACTACAAAGATCAATTCGGTGTGGAAGGGAAAAAAGTAATATTGACCTTCGGCCTCCTTTCTCCCGTAAAAGGAATTGAATATGTCTTACAGGCACTTCCGACGGTCAAGCAAAAACATCCGGATATAGTTTATATAGTTCTCGGAGCGACACATCCGCATGTGATAAGGACATTCGGGGAGGAGTACCGGATAAGGCTGCAGCAAATGGTGCAGCAGCTTGATCTCGGGAACCAGGTGATTTTTCAGGATCGTTTTGTCGAAATAAAGGAATTGATTGAGTACCTCGGCTGTGCCGATTTATATGTAACGCCGTATTTGGAGGAAGCCCAGATAACTTCCGGAACCCTCGCCTACGCGATGGGAAGCGGAAAAGCCGTGATTTCAACACCCTACTGGTATGCGACCGAGATGCTGGCGGAGGGCAGAGGCATCATAGTACCCTTCAAGGACTCTGATGCATTGGCGCGGCAGATTACAAGTGTTCTGGACAACGACAGCAGCCGGAATGCCATGCGTAAAAAAGCCTACTTGTTTTCCCGTGAGGCGGTGTGGAAAGAGGTGGCCGGAAAATACCTGCAGGTGTTCAGCGAAGTGAAGTCGAATCGTGCCCGTTCTCCACGCCCGAGGCATACGTACATTGAACACGTCAAAACGGTTACCAATTTCGATCTCCCTGAGCTGAAGCTCGATCACATGATCATGCTTACCGACGATACAGGTATTCTGCAGCATGCCGTTCATACCGTTCCCAACCGCCAGGAAGGATATACTACCGATGACAATGCCAGAGCATTGATGGTTGCCGCGATGGCAAAAGAGTATTCTCCGGACGGCGGCCGGAACCTGGAATATCTTACCAACAACTACCTCGGTTTTTTACAGTATGCCTTTAACACGGAGAAGGGCCGGTTCCGCAATTTTATGACCTATGATCGGCGCTGGAGGGAAGAGGTAGGATCAGAGGACGCCCATGGAAGAGCGCTCTGGAGCCTCGGGAAGGCCGTGCTTTATCTCGAACACTCCGGACAAAAGGCGTTGGCAATGAATCTCTTCAACGAAGGGTTAAGAGCCGTCGAGTACTTTCATTCGCCCCGGGCACTGGCCTTTTGTCTGATTGGCTTAGACTCGTACCTAAAAAAGTTTTCCGGTGACAGCGAAGTGCATAAGGTTTTTGAGATCATTGCGAACAGGCTTTTCGATCAGTTCGCGGGTAACACGAAACCCGACTGGCCTTGGCTGGAAGCAGCCCTGAATTATGCCAACGGGAAGCTGCCCCACGCCCTGCTTCTATCCGGAGAATCAATGCAGAACAAAGAAATGATAGCTATGGGGCTGAGTTCTCTTACCTGGTTGCTTGAAATTCAAACAGATAACGAACACTTCTCTTCCGTCGGAAATAAGGGCTGGTATAGAGAGAAAGGCAGCCGGGCCCGTTTCGATCAACAGCCCCTCGAAGCCCATGCGATGGTGGATGCATGCATAGAAGCGTTCAATATTACCGGTGAAAGTGCCTGGATCGACAGTGCAGTGATGTGTTTTAACTGGTTCTTGGGACAGAATGACCTGAATATGGTGCTGTATGACCCCAAAACAGGAGGCTGCCGCGACGGCCTCATGGCAGACGGCGTTAATCAGAATGAGGGGGCGGAATCCACCCTGGCTTGTCTCCTATCACATATGACATTGCAGAAACACTACGCCGATGAAATCCTCAGAAAAGCGATACCCTAGATATGCATATTGCAATGCTATCGCCGATTGCCTGGCGCACCCCGCCGAGACACTATGGACCATGGGAAAGCATTGTTTCCCTGTTAACCGAGGGGCTGGTGGCGAGAGGCCATGCGGTTACCTTATTTGCAACCAGTGATTCCCTGACCTCCGGAACTCTTCGGTCGGTATGCCCACAGGGCTATGAAGAGGATGGATCCATTGTTCCTAAAGTATGGGAGTGTTTGCACATAGCGGAAGTGTTTGAGCATGCTGGGGAATTCGATATTATTCATAACAATTTCGACTTTTTACCTCTTTCGTACTCAGGTTTAGTCGATACACCTGTGGTCACTACTATTCACGGATTTTCTTCCCCTGGAATTCTTCCGGTATATAAAAAGTACAATGAAAGGACGTATTATGTATCGGTCAGCGATGCCGACCGCTCTCCGGAGCTTGAGTATGTAGAGACAATTCACCACGGTATAGATATACAGCAGTTTGATTTTGTGGCCAGCCCCGAAGATTATCTGCTTTTTTTTGGCCGTATTCACCCGGATAAAGGTACCGCCGAGGCTATTGAAATTGCCCGGGCTTGTAATAAAAAACTGCTTATAGCCGGAATCATTCAGGACAAGGAGTATTATCAACGGTATGTAGCTCCGCAGCTGGAGAACGAAAGCGCCGAGTATATTGGCAGCGTCGGCCCGGCGGAGCGAAGCATATTACTCGGCAGGGCGCGTGCGCTGCTGCATCCGATAAATTTTGACGAACCTTTCGGCCTCTCTGTAATCGAAGCAATGGCCTGTGGAACTCCGGTAATTGCCTTTAACCGGGGAAGTATGCCCGAACTTCTCGTACACGGGAAGAACGGTTTTCTCGTGAAATCGATTGCTGAAGCAATCCACGCAGTATCTGAAATAGAAAAAATCGACAGAAACTACTGTCGTCAGCATGTAGCGCACTATTTTACGACGGACCGGATGGTCGAGGAGTATATCAAGGTGTATGACCGAATTCTCAGACGGAATGTAAACGTATGAACCGGACGAATATAAAAATAGTTCGGGACACGTCCCGGGTGATCACCCGTTTTCATATTCCCTCGATAGAACGTATCCCGAAAGTCATCGAACGGGTTTTGCGGCTCAGCAACGTCGAAGCGGAAGAGGTACTTGAGAACACCTTTTTTGATTTTTCCGATAGACACAAGAATTTAAGGCAGATACTGGAACGAAACTTCAATGAGGTGTCCAGATATATTTCGAATAGTAAACGGATTAGTGCTACAAAACAACTGCTCATCGGGGCATACTTTACCATGGAATATGCCGTAGAATCGGCGGCGCTTTTCAACCCCTCGATTGTGCCCGATCCGGATCAGGCAGGTGTTCCCGTCGGAGGTCTCCGATTCATCATGAGTCTCCGTGCCACCGGTGAGGGTCACATTTCATCGATTGTATTCCGGAGCGGAATTATTGACAAAAGTAATGCAATCAGTTTTCTTCCCGCCGGTGAGTTCGTGGAAACTCCGACTATCCAGCTTGATTCGTTATATGACCGCCACCTGTTCCGGCGGAAGCTGCATGAAATGAAGGTCTCCGAAGAGTCCGTCAACTATGTGTGTACACATTTACCTGAAGAGTTCACCCGCAGGGAACTCATGGAAATACTTAGTTCTATCCTTTCAGAGAGAGACAGAAAATTACCCAGTGAAGCAATCGAACACATCAACTGGCTGGCGGACAGCAATTATGAAATCAGGTTCCATGATGATCACCTGCTATCCGAACGGGTTATTTTTCCTGTATCGGAAAATGAAACCAGCGGAATAGAAGATGCCAGGTTCGTACAGTTTTTTGAAGATAACGGTGAGGTTTCCTATTATGCCACCTACACCGCCTACAATGGCTTGAACATACTGCCCCAGTTGATCGAAACAAAAGACTTTATCACTTTCAACATCGTGACATTAAACGGCAAGGCGGTACAAAACAAGGGTATGGCACTTTTTCCGCGCAAGATCGACGGCCGGTATGCGATGTTGTCACGCCAGGACGGTGAGAACAACTATATCATGTATTCCGATCACCTTCATTTCTGGCAGGAACCGCAGCTCATCCAGGAACCGACGTATCCCTGGGAATTCGTGCAGATCGGCAACTGCGGTTCTCCACTCGAGATAAGCGAGGGATGGCTCGTGCTGACCCACGGCGTAGGTCCGATGAGGCAATACTATATCGGTGCAATTCTTCTCGATCTCAAAGACCCATCGAAGATTATCGGTAGACTGAAACAGCCCCTACTCACTCCGAATGATGACGAGCGCGAGGGATATGTTCCAAATGTCGTGTATTCATGCGGAGCCCTTATTCACAATAACGAGTTGATCCTTCCTTATGCCATGTCCGATATCACCTCCGGGATTGCCAAACTCGGTATCAATGACCTGTTGGTGATGATGGAACAACCGGCTGGATATGGCAGAGCGTAAAGCAGATCGGCCAATTTCATTGTCTCGAGTGTTTTTCTTCTTTACGTATTTTCTTTCTTTTACTTCAGAATAGACGTACCTTGTAAACAAGAACGATAACAGCCGGTTCGACCAATTATAGTATACCAATCTGAAATGCGGGTTGACCTGCTTATAGATAATCTGAATCCGCACTAAGCGGGTCAAAACCAATCGAATCGGAGGATTCAATGACAAAAAAAGAAACTTTTAGACTTTACGCAGGGCGAATAGGGTTCTTTCTTGCCGGCGGATTACTGGTATTTGCCGTAATGAGCTTTACTGTTGTGAACACCGCTAAAAAGCAGAATGTACAGTTAACCAAGACACTAGATACTTCCAGATATGAAGCCGGGCGACTGCTCGCCGACGCCAAAGCACAATACGAAAATAAAAACTACATCGAAGCGAAGGAGTCTCTGACCGCTCTGTTTGAAAACCAGCCTGGTTCACAGGAAGCAATCGAAGGAAAGGATTTAATGGTAACCGTCGAAAGCGCGGTGAAAGTGGCCAACGCGAAATGGGAAGCCGCCATGCCCGGCATCAAGCAGAAATGGGGCGCTAATTTAGCCTCAGAAATTCGGGCAAAATCAGATGCTGAGAGAGCAAAGCTGGAAGCAAGTATGGACGATACCATTAATAAGGAGTGGGAAAAAGCTAAAGACAAGATACGAGAAAATTGGGAGAAAGAAAGCTAATCTCAATCCCGATTCTTCCATGAAGAACGGCCGGACAGTAACAAACAGGCGCTGTTCGGCTGTTTTTTGTGCCCACTTGTGGGACTTGGTCTCCAGTCGCCGACCTCGTGTCGACTCCTTCCGACCCGCCTCCGTCCCTAAACCGGCCTCCTGCCGGTTTGCGCTCCCTGTGCGGTCGCGCCGGGACTCCGTTTCAAGTCCTGGCTATGCAACCAAAAAAATGGCCGCCCGCTTGAAGCGAACGACCATTTTTTATGGGCCCACCATGGTGACTTGGTCTCCAGTCGCCGACCTCGTGTCGACTCCTTCCGACCCGCCTCCGTCCCTAAACCGGCCTCCTGCCGGTTTGCGCTCCCTGTGCGGTCGCGCCGGGACTCCGTTTCAAGTCCTGGCTATG
>Ga0272441_10016398_pt1 | contig 10244 bp, 10 predicted proteins | sample SSMProp6N_FD_193582 | JGI IMG/M metagenome (GOLD analysis project Ga0272441, IMG submission 193582) | Marine sediment archaeal communities from Little Sippewissett salt marsh, Falmouth, MA, United States - SSM-Prop-6N | ecosystem: Environmental > Aquatic > Marine > Wetlands > Sediment ... | reverse complement strand
CGCTACTTGATCTGGCCGGGACAGAAAATCTAACCTATGCCGTCGACGTTCTCCTGCCCTTCTCACACTGGATTACTCCGGAAGCGGTGAGAAAACGCTTTGATACGCGCTTCTTTCTCGCAAGACTGCCTGGAGGACAGAAAACCGATTATGATCAAGTGGAGTTGATGGGCTACGAGTGGAGAACCCCGGATGTCATTCTCGAACAGAATTACACGGGAAAGATTCTGATGATCCCACCTACTCTTAAGACCATTGAAGAACTCAGCTCATTTGAGAGTATCGAAAAGCTTTTCAGCCACGCTCGATCACGTCGTATATATCCGATACTCCCTGAAGCATATGTTGAAAACGAGAGCGTCAGCATCAAGCTGCCGCACGACCCTGAATACTCGATTGAAGCCTACAAGCAACCGCCATCACCGGATGACCCGTCGCGAATCGTATTCAGCAACGGAATTTGGAGAACTACTTTTCCGGATCCCGAATAATGCCTGCAGCTACCTGATCAGGCATCTGTGATTTGTATTAAATGTCCTGATATTTTCCGCATGCCGTCTTTGTTATGATTTTTCAAATGCAGAAAATCCTGATGTAAGTGGCCAAGTAACAAGGGTGGTCAGACCCATAAGAACCGCCAGGCCGATGAAAGAAACCTTCATATTCAGCATATCGATTATTACCCCGATCCCCACCGGCCCGACGATCATGCCCAGGCTGTGTGAAATGGTCAGAAGCGACATGATGGAACCCATGGAGCCTTCTTTGCGCCCTATCACAACCGACATGGCCATGAGGGCCGGCAGGGCAATGCCTCCTCCGATTCCGATCAGGACCGTAGCAACGTAGAACTGCCAGGGTTGTTGCACATAGGCGACATAGTACATGGAATAGGTTGTAATTGCTCCGCCGACAACCAGTAGGGCTCTGCGGCTGATCACGTCGGCCAGAATGCCCATGGGTGTCATGATCACAGCACTTATCAGCACGCTTAACATGATAACGACACCGACCTGCGTACTTGAAAGGGCAAATTCTTTGTTGGCAATCACCGGTAAAAAGGCGAAAATGGTCCCGAGACAGGCTGTATGCACAAAGCGGAAAAGGCCTAGACCGAAAAAATGTCTATTGCGCAGAATAGCGCCGAATGCGCCCGAAGCCGAACCTCGTGTGACGACATATTCGTGTTCGGGCGAGGGCAGAAAAAGCAGGCTCAGAAAAAATCCCATCAGGCAGGTCAGGCCCATCCCTAAAAAGGCAGAGCGGATGCCAAAAACATCGTTGAGGATCCCGCCGGACACAGGCCCGAAGCCGAGCCCGCCGTAGAGGGCAACCTGCATAAGGCCCATGATAAAGCCTTCTTTGTTGGGCGGAGAAATCTCGCCGGCATAGGCCTGGGCAACCGGTAAAATCATGGCGGCAGCAATGCCCTGAAAGAAACGGACCATTATCAAGGCGGTTACACTTGTTGAAAACATGAAGCCCACCGATGCCAGAAAATATGCCAGTAGCCCGACCGTGATGATAGGCTTGCGGCCCTTGAGATCGGAAAGCCTTCCGAAATATGGCAAAAATGCGGTCCGCGATACGGAAAACAGGCCGAAAATTAAGCCTATCTGGAATCCGGTTGCTCCCAGATCATGAGCATAGACCGGTAATAAAGGAACCACTATGCCCTGACCCAGCATGGCGGAAAAAATCGACAGAAACAGGATGAAAAAAACTTTCCAGTTCATGGCATCTCATGACCCGCAGATTTCAGCGGCCCCAGCAACACGAAACCGAAGATCTTTTTCCTGATCGGCATCATCTGAAAAAGCGCTGAATAAAATTTTTCTCAACACGTATAGCAGCCTCCGGGCAGATTTCCTGGCAACAATAACAGCGGATGCATTTATTGTAGTCATATCGTGGCACTTTGGCGTCGCCGGAGGCCTTATCAATAGCCCCGGCAGGACAGATTTGCATGCATTGATAACACAATGTACACTTCCGGGGTAAAGGGATCGGTTTTTCAACAAATAAGTTTTTAAATAAACTGGTATTGAACGGCCAGCGCATCTGATCAGAACGAAACGTAGAACGGGTTGGTATGAAATCTGTTATATGAAAGTCCTCCAGCCGATCTCCTACGAGTTCAATCTGATCGAATGTTGCCACCCCCAATCCCCTTGATGCCCCGCGGGTGATCGTTAGGACTTTCTCCACAGCAAGGCCAACCAGATTTACCGCAATAAAATCTACGGCAACAGCATCGGTTCCGGTAATAACAGCCCCGATTCTTTTTGGATTACCGGCTGCTCCGGGACCTTCACCATCCATGCCGACGATGGCGTCCATTATATGCACGATTGGCTTTTCAGGATCAAAACCTGTCAGATACGCTCCGTAAAGATCGAGTATAAACTCGGCAAACTCTTCCTTGGTGCTGGCCCTAAGGTGCCACTGTGATTTACTGAGACCGGGAATAAAACCAAAAAGATTTTTTACCGCACCGGTGATATAGGTAATCCCATGCGTTTTGAATTTCGGTAGATTGATGATCAGGTCTACATCCGCCAACCCCCCGATAACCTCAAAACGTTTGAATTTTCTGGCCTTGTCATTACGGATGATCATGGTCTTATCGATCGGGTCCACATCGAAACCCTCCTCGGCCACCAGCGCTTCATACCCGGTTTTCTTCATCACCCGGCCGAGCGACATCTGTCCCGGAGATTCGATAAGCACCGGCATACCGCCGGCTTCCTTCACTATATTGAGAACAGCTCTGAAAAATTCAGGATGCGTAACCACCGCCTTTTCCGGATCGCTCGCACTTAACAGGTTGGGCTTGATTGCAATGCGTTTTCCGTTGAGCATATCAAGATCAAATCCGATATTTTCCAAGCTCTCACGAATTTTGTTATTGAGGATATCCTGATCGTACCTTTCGCAACGAAGCAACGAAATCTTTGTCATACCGACCTCCCCGTTTAAATCTATATGCTAAATCAATGAAGATCAAGAAGATTGAAAATCATATATTGATCGGTCATTACACTTCAAGGTTGTCATAATACTTCCCCAATACATATCATTTTTTTATTGAGATACGCGTTTTTGGAAAAGAGATATTGAATGTTGCAGTCGTGGTGTGAGAAAATAGCTTTCAAGAAATGTCCATGAGGGAGAACAGCATATGGATTTGGTAGTCATGATCGTCGTTTCTGTGGGTATCATCGTTGTTATCTGGATTTTTGCGGTCAAAGCCAAATCAACGGAGAATGTCGAAAACTTTGAAAAGGTTCGCCGCGCAGCCCAGCACGGAGATGTATATGCCCAATATACACTTGCCCGCATTTATGCCGATGGTAAGGGTGTAGAGCAGGACAAAGCCGAAGCTGCCCGCTGGTATCGTGAGGCAGCCGGGCAGGATCATATCGAGGCACAGTTGATCCTTGGCACCCTTTACGAACAAGGAGATGGCGTTCCCCAGGATGACAGGGAAGCCTTCCAGTGGTACTCCATAGCTGCCAGAGCAGGCAATGACAAGGCTCAGAATGCCCTTACAAGGGATAAATGGCGGGCCCTGGCTGCCAGACTTGAACATCGCCACCACACAGAGGAAACACCCATTCCAGAAGAAAATCCGCAAGAGATAGTTGACAGTCAAATCATCGACAATTATCTGAAAAAAGCGCAAGAAGGTGATCTTGATGCCCAATATAACCTTGGAATTATCTACTACAACGGGCAGGGTGTTCCCAACGACTATAAGGAAGCCTTGAAATGGTTTCTCCTGGCATCCCAGCAGGGTGATGCCGATGCCCAGTACAACCTCGGCATCATGTACGGCAGGGGAGAGGGAACAGCCAAAAATCGGGAAGAATCAATAAAATGGTTTCAGATGGCTGCCGAACAGAATCACAGTGAAGCCCAAAATATCCTGAGACGAATGTTTGATAAAGGCTGAGCCAGTGGATATTCCTAATTAACGCTGTTAAACCCATCATCTGTGATACATGAACGTTATGTTTAAAAAAGAAAGGGTATGTAATGGCCGAAAAAATTATTGAGCATATCGCCGATGCGCAGGGTAAGGAAGCTCAGCTGACCTTTCTGGGCCGATTTTTTCTGGTCCTCGGAATCATTGGCCTGTTCGTTTCGATCGGTGTGGTGATTTACAGCGCGAATTTTTTCTGGTTTGCCGCAGGGATCAGCGGCCTTGTATTCGGTATTATCATGCATATTGCTCTGGGAGCAATAGCAGAAATTATCAGGCTGCTTAAACTGCAGGCCGGCCTTAACTATAGCGGGAAGATTTCACAGCCTGATTTCAGCATGGTTTACAAATGTTCCCAGTGCTCCGGGGTTGTGTCCGGCGAGTCAACTCAATGTACGAATTGCGGTGCTTTTTTTGATAAAAAGCAAGAAAACGAAAATTCGAATACATCACTGAACGACCAGCCACGTCCTGATTCCGACAATACGCCTTCCACCTGAACGTGAAGTTTTTCACTATCAGCCATGATGATCCCTCGACAAATCCGATATTACATCTCAGAAAAACAACCGAATAGATTCCAGTTATTTTTGTGGCTGTCGAGTTATGGAACCCGGTTCAAGCGGCGGTACATGGCCTTGTTGTTTTTATAGATATGTAAAAATTCCTTAAACAACCGGTTATATATTTCTCTGTTTTCCGGATTGGGAGAAAAGGTGCTTTCATACTGGATCAGATTTGGGATATCATCGAACGTTATTTCACCAAGCCCCACTGCCGCGATAAATGCGGCCCCGCGGGCATTGGCCTGCATGGGGTCCTTAACCTGGCGGATCTGCCGGTCGAGCACATCCGCGAAAATCTGGCACCACAAAGCGGATTTCCCACCGCCTCCGACGATATTTAGGGGATTCAATTTTCGACCCACAAATTTCTCCACGTACCCGAAACTCCAGCGCGTGTTATAGGCCACCCCCTCGAGCATGGACCTGCTCAGGTCGTTGATAGTTGTGGTATTCGAGATGTTGTAAAAACCGGCCCGTATACTGGTATCATCCACCGGAGTCCTTTCCCCGTTAAGCCAGGGAGTGAAGATCAGATTGTTGCTTCCGGCAGGAACCTCTGCGGCAATCTGGTCCAGGTCACCGAAGGGATTATCTGAAGGGCTTTGTGATACAAGTTTTTTCTGGAAGTAGAGAATGTTGTCAAAAAAGAAATTCAGGCATCCTCCGGCAATATCCTGTTCGTTTACGCTCTGGAACCTGCAGGGTATGGCAGAAGGAAGCGAAGCGATCTGGTGCAGCAAATCGGTCTTTTTAAAGGGCACGACACATTGCACCCAGGAAGACGTGCCGATATAGATGTGCCCTTCATAATCTCTGACTGCCCCGGAACCGATGAGGGCGGCCTGGTGGTCGGCAGACCCCATGACCACTTTGACATCTTTGTTCAGCCCGGTCAGTGCAGCAAATTCAGCTGTTATTTGTCCAAGCACATCTATGGAGCGCTTCAGGGGCGGCAGCTTATCGCGCTTAATGCCCAGAACCCGGATCAGTTCGTCGTCATAATACGGATTGTCGATATCCTTGATATTTGTCACCCAGAACAGATGCATTGAATCATAGGAGGCGGCAAAGGATCCGGTAAGGCGCAGATTCAGATAATCCTTGCTTGGTAAAAACAGATACGTTTTCTCATACACATCGGGAAACTCATGCTTGGTAAGCAGCACATGGGCAATATCGTCCTTGCCGGAGAGCCCGGGTCCACCAGCTGTCCTTGGAATCCAGCGCAGCAGATTGCGCGCAGAGTAGCCCTCGATATTCGGAAAACCGCGCATTAGTTTCTGCACATACGGTGCCCCGCGTGAATCCATCCAGGTCAGAGAATTCATTAGATGCATACCGTTCTTATCTACTGCAACCGTGCTGGAGAACGTGCTGGAAACACAAAGAGCTACAATATCACCGGCCGGCACAGCCCCCCGCTGAACTAAAATCCTGGAGGTATGAACAAGCGCATTCCACCAGTCTTGAGGGTCCTGTTCAGCTCCTCCTCGCGGCAAAAAATAGATCGGGGTGGCCTTGAACTCGAAATCCACCACTTCCCCATGGGTTGAGATAATGGCGGCCTTGATGCCGGAAGTGCCGTGGTCTATGGCGAGGATATATTTTTTCGACATTACTACCCTCTCTTACATGAGGACAAAAACTTGTCCTCATAAAATTAAATATCAAGAGTCGTTATGGTGCCGTTCTCATCAATGCTCTGCACGGTTATGGCATTCTCGGAAATCCCGCCTTCCTTCTCATCTTCTACTTTGAAAACTTTTGAACTCAGGCCAATAAAATCATTGGGGTCCACACAACCTTCAGGCGGCAGCACTCCCTTTTGAGTGATTTTGCCCATCAGCATGAGCATAACACCCATGGCAGCCGGAATCCCGGTACCTTCTCCAAGGGCCGCACTGCTGGATGCCATGTGGAATCGGTATTCCCGATACTGGCCATCTTTCTTTCCTTTGACAATCACCGTACAGCAACCGCGCTGGGTACCGAAGTTGAGTTCCTTCAAAATTTCATCGCGCCGTTTGATAATATAGGCGACGGCAAAATCATGCGGAATAACTTCCACACCATTGACAATGACCGGATCCTTGCCGGCAAGCCCGAGTTCACACAAATCCCTGATAAGATTATAGTACTCTTCAGGCAGAACAGAGCCCTTGTTGGTCACCTGTCTGACCTTCATGTACCTGGGCATGGTTACCTGCTCGGGATGCGGATAGGGATAGAGCGGACACTCTCCCACTATGGGAAAATCAAAGGTCTGTCTGAGCGCAATGCCATCAGGCTCGAAGTATTTGACATACTTCAACTCACCCTCTAAAAACATGGGCACATCAATACTCATACAATGAAACCTGTGTCCGATAACGCCTTGACCCTCTGAAGGCTCGCCGCCATGCGTATGAAAGATATCAACTGAATCCGTCTCATCCAGCAGGGAATCATATGCGAAGCGGGCCAGCACATTAGTGGCACCCGGGGAACTGCCCATTCCGATCAGGGCCGTAATGCCAACGGCCTTGGCCTGATCATCCATATCCAGTATTTCTAAAGTGACATCAACATCATCACAGATATCCACATAGTTTATCCCTGATTCTATGACCGCATTCAGGACAGTTTTGACCGTCTTATAAAATGGTCCCACACAGTTGAGCACCACGTCACATCCTTGGATGGCGTTTTTGATGCTCGCCGGATCATCGGCGTCAAAGTGCAGTGCCGACACCTTGTTATTATCGTACTGTGCCGCGATCTTTTCGGCTTTCTCAATATTATAATCTCCGATAACAACTTCATCGATCATATCCTGTTCAGCCAAGGTTTTCACGGCAACACTGCCGACTGTGCCGCATCCCCCCAAAACAATAATTTTTTTCATCATCTCACCTCCTAAGAGTATGGAACCACTATTCTTTTACAATGGGAAATAGGGCCGGGCTTGTCAAGCGTTAAACAACGCTGTGGATGCATTGATTAGAGATTCCCGGAATGAATCAAATTTATTATTCGTTTCAAAAGGGTTGCAAAAAAACATTTTCCCACGATTACCTGAAACTGAGGATGGGCCAGCTCCGCTTAATAGCCATTTTTCTGAGCGGTTCGGTTGGTTCCACCACAAACGGATTGCCCACCAGTTCCAGAAAGGCTATGTCAGACTGGTGATTTCCGTACGCAAATGATTTCTCAAGATCGATGCCCTGCTCTTCGGCCAGTTTCAGAGTGAATATCTTCTTGTTCTCATCAATACAGATCGGCCCATGGGCTTTCCCGGTGAGCAGTCCATCCGGCCCGACTTCGAGATCAGTGCAGAAAAGATTGTCAAAACCCAGGTCTTCCACCACGGGTTTGAGAAGATAGCGAACTCCTGCAGAAATCAGAACCAGCCTGTGTCCCCGGGCTTTATGTTCATGAACCCTGGCCAGGATATTCGGCGCCAGATGCGGTTTAACTACCTCCTGATAAAACATGGGGGCTCCGGCTTCAAACTCGTCCAGGCGTTTGCCCTTATAGAATTTAATCAACAGCCTGGCCATTGCCATATCAGAGAAAAGATGACGCTGATAAAATATATTGGCTGCCAGGACCTTGGCTATATACCACAGCGAGATCTGACGCATATCCCACATGAACTTGATGCCCAGCTTGGCGCTTTCAACTTCCAGCAAAGTTTTATCAAAATCAAAAAAAGCTGCCACTTCGGCATTATTCATATTTCTCAAGCTCCTTTTCTGATCAACGCTGTATCAGGTTCGTCACGCATCAGCTACAAGAGTTTCAATATCCGATATCAGGAGGTCAATATCTTCCGGTGTGGTGTCCCAGGAACACATCAGTCGCACTCCGCCCTGCCCGATAAACGTATAGAAATGCCAGCCCATATCCTTCAGCGAAGTGATCAGTTCAAGCGGCATATCGACGAAGACCGCATTGGCCTGGCAGGGAAACATGATGCTTATGCCTTCAATCTCATGCAGCCTCTGCGCAAGCAGCCTTGCCATTGCATTCGCATGCCGGGCATGACGCAGCCAGGCCCCATCTTCAAGCATCCCGATCCACGGGGCAGACATAAAACGCATCTTGGATGCAAGCTGACCTGCCTGTTTGCAGCGATAGTCAAATTCCCATGCCAGATCTTTGGAAAAAAAGACCACGGCCTCTCCTGTTGCCATCCCGTTTTTTACCCCTCCCAGACAGAGCACATCAACCCCGGCCTTCCATGAGATCTCTTTGGGAGAGACATCCAGCGAAACCAGAGCATTCGCAAATCGAGCGCCATCCATGTGAAAGTGCAAACCCAACTTCTTTGCAAGCTCGCCAATTGCATGGAGTTCGTCAACTGAATAAAGCGTGCCCAGCTCGGTGGACTGGGTGATGCTGATTGCCTTTGGTTTCGGGTAATGGATATCTGTTCGTTTATTCGCCACATGCTCGACATCTTTCAGATCCACTTTACCCTGGGGCCCCGCGGCCAGAAGAATCTTGGTGCCGTTCGAAAAGAATTCGGGAGCGCCGCACTCATCGGTTTCCACATGGGCGTTAGCGCTACAGATAACACTGTGATACGGCTGGCACAGAGACGCCAGAGCCAGCGAGTTGGCCGCAGTGCCGTTGAATACGAAAAACACCTCGCAGTCAGTCTCGAATATTTCGCGCAGCATATCACAAACCCTGCCGGTCCACCCGTCTTCTCCATAGGGCAAGGCATGTCCGATGTTTGCTTCGGCCATTGCCTGCAACGCCTCGGGACATATGCCGGCATAATTATCACTGGCAAACTGCCTGTTGGTTGACCTGTTATTGTTCATTTCATCATCCCTTATAAAATTGAGTTTCTGACAATCTAATGAATCCGGCCGGATTTGTCACCCCTGATTAGCAAAACTGTCCATTCTTGTACAGACTCTAAGCATTATGATAGCATCCGTGAGGCTAAAAGGGGCTTGGAACGTTATCTGACTTTTTACAATCACATCCGACCACACTCTACGCTTGACGGATCAACCCCGGATAAGGTTTATTTCGGTTATCGGGAGTATTTACCCGATGCGGCTTAATGGGAATAGTGCGCTTACCCCCTATTTTAGGACCACTGGGTTAAGTGGAATCTGCGTCCTGAAAATGGTAAGAAAGGACGGATGCAGATGGGAAGAAAACGAAGAACATTTACGGACAAGTTCAAGGCCAAGGTGGCGATCGATGCAATCAAGGGAATGAAGACCCTTGCCGAGCTGGCAACGGAATATCAGATACACCCGAACCAGATCTCAGATTGGAAAAAGCAGTTGCTGACGAACGCCCCGGAGCTTTTTGCCTCGGGGAAACCCCGACAGGCCAAGACAGAGGAGGAGTTGACAGCTCCGCTTTACGAGGAGATTGGCCGGCTCAAGATGAATGTCAAGTGGCTCGAAAAAAAGCTATGAGCCTGCCGCTTGCAACTCGCCGGACCTGGGTGGAACCGAACCCCGGTTTTTCAATCCGGCGGCAGTGCAGGCTGGCAGGCGTACCTCGATCAGGCTTCTACTATGATCCTGTGCCAGAATCGGCGGAAAACCTGCTCCTGATGCGTCTCATTTATGAGGAGTATATGAGGCATGTAGATGGGCGTGATAAAACTTACCAAAAATGGGCAAATGAAAGTTTACCACCTTTGGAGGGTTTTGTTTTTTAAGTTTTTGAGAGATTAAAAG
>Ga0272441_10016397_pt1 | contig 10244 bp, 12 predicted proteins | sample SSMProp6N_FD_193582 | JGI IMG/M metagenome (GOLD analysis project Ga0272441, IMG submission 193582) | Marine sediment archaeal communities from Little Sippewissett salt marsh, Falmouth, MA, United States - SSM-Prop-6N | ecosystem: Environmental > Aquatic > Marine > Wetlands > Sediment ... | reverse complement strand
CGTGAAGCGCGCGCGGACGAACCCGTTCTTGAGCACCTGGGTCAGGACGCGGCGCCTGCGCTCCTCACGGTTACGACGCTCGGCGATGTCACGAGGATGCACGTCCTCGGGGCGCAAGCCGAAGCGCCCCGGGTCCTCTTCCACAGCGGCGAGGTGTTCGAAAACGTCGATGACCTCGCCTTCGGGGCCCAGGAAATGGCCGCGCCCCATGGGGCTCATATCCCGTCCTCCGGCTCCGGCCGGACACGGGAAATGAAGCGGGCATTCCGCGGGCCGCCGGTGGCGATCCGCCCCTTCAGGCTGCTGCGTCTGCGAGGACCGGACGGTTTCGATACGCGCTGAGCGTTATTCCAGTGCTTCCTGGACATCTTCACCTCCATCGTTCCCAGCCGGGCCACCATCGCCGCCCCGTGCGGCAGGTTGGCTGCGGGTCATCGAGCTAGGTCTCTCGCCGCATCGCGATGGGCGTGTCGATCTACTGGTCGGTTCACCTCCTCGCCCGGGCGAAACCGGGCACAAACAAAAAGCCCCGGCAGCATCAAGCGCCGGGGCCTGGGTGTTTCTCAGGTCAGCGCTTTAGCTGTTTACGGCCGCAAGCTGCCACTCAAATCGCCGGGAAGGCTCTGCCTTCCATGCATTAGTATACCGCAATACGAGGCTGCGTCAATAGCTTGCTACGGGCCGAATTGCCCCCGGCGCAATGCTTGCCGGCGCTCCAGAACATGCCTGAGCACGAACCGCCTGTACCCGCCCGGTCGGCGAATCGCCTTTATGATCCCGCGGTCTACCCACCGATCCAGTGTCCGCGTGCTGCGTCCGAGAAGACGGGCGGCCTTGCCGATGGTAAGCTCCAGATCAAGCAACTCGCGCAGGCGCACCTCGCGCCGATCGCGAATCCCGAGGTGGTGCATGCCGCGGAGCAGCGTGCTCTTCTCGATCCCCAGGCAGGCAGCCATCTTGCGGTTGAGAGTCAGACTGTCCAGCGCGGGCAGCGGCGGCAAGGGTTTTCTGGGCCTGTAGACAGTCATCCTGGACTCCGGTGCGGGCAATTGCCTGCCATTTGTTCCGGGCAAAGCCAGGGTTCTCCCCGGTCTCACCCTCGGAGTATTTTCAGACATTGTGCCCGGGCCGAGGCCGGTACCTGCTCGGGAACGCCCCGCCAACACTGCTGTTCAGGCCGGTCAGGAGAGCGATTCCAGCCGTTCCTGTGTCCTCGCAATGCAGGACGCCAAGGCCGGCGCGAGTCCAGAATCATCCCGTCGTTACCCATGTTGTCGATCAGGCACGAGGTGACGTTGCCGTCATCGTCCTGATCGAAGCCTACAGTCGTGATTTCTGACATCCGTGCTCCCTTCTGCGCGGTGCGGGCGGGAGCCCTCCGCTTTCGTCAGGTGCCCGGTGTCCGGAAGCACATTCGCTTTCACATTAGCATTAGGACCCGTGGCAAGCGTCAGGGCAACCGGGTTACCGGTTAACCGGCGGTAAACCCGTGGCTACGCGGAGGAAGACGCTTTGCGCCGCGGCAACCTCGTTGATGCGATCCTGTCGAGGACTAGAAATGCAGCATCGGCCTGTTCAGCGCTAGTGAAGCCCCGTACCGTTGCGACAGCTATCACCGCGCCCTGCAAGCCGTCGAACAGAACCTGGTTCCTGGGTGCCGACCAGGACTCAGCGCTACACCGCACTGGTCGCATGCAGCGCTCATAGAGTCCACGCTTGTGTTCGAACGCGGTGACGGTTGGGTATCACGCAACGACAACGCCTCTGAGTTTCGGTCAAGGGGGAGCATGCAGAACGAGAATGTCCTCTTGATGTTCCGGAGCCCTGAAGCGCTGCTGTGACACCAGTCGTGCTCACTCTTGGTCCTTGGCTTGGCGAAGCGTCGCTCTCGCAAGAATCGCTGCCAGCAGACGTAGCCCTTGTTCATCGCGGTTGGCCGGAACCGGTTTCTCTGCCCTGTGGCGCTCCAGTTGCCCCTTGGCCCATCCTGAAGCAGGGCTTTCGGCCTGTAGAGGCTTTCGCCGGTCTTCCACCACAAACACCTCAAAAAGAACCCCGCGACACCAGGGGGCGCGGGGCAGGCCCTTGCGACGGTCGCGGCGCCGCAGGGCTAGATAGGTGTTGGTGCGCTGCTGGCCCCTGGTTCCGTAGATGGGGTCGCGTTTTCAGGGCGTTTTCGAAAAAGTCTCAGTCTCGAGGCATATGTCACTAACGATAAAGGAGTTCGGATACTCCCTGCGTTCCGCTTTTTTCTATTGGCTTTCGATCAGCCCGGTCCGGTCTGCCGTGAGGTGCATTTCCTTGGATGGCACTCAGGGCATTCCTCAGTCAGCTCTCTGCCACAATCAGGACAGGAAATGGGGTCAAAGCCCTTGCCGCATGAGCACTTACGCGCATAGCTCTGGCGCGTCGGTTTGTCCGCGACTTGACGAGGATCTCCTATCCGCGATTGGTTCCGAGTTACCAGTCCTTGGAGCATGGCAAGGTTAATCTTCCAGCGTGAGCGGACCTTGTCTGCGCAATCCATAATGCCCACGAGTCCAACTGGTGCCTTGTTCCGACCGCTAATCCAATTGCGGAAGACCGTGGCGCTGTAGCGTACGCGCGTCAATGTCTCTACGAGGTCAATCGCTTGCTGAACATCACCCCAATGCGCAGGGTCATCGTCTGCCCTGGGGGCCTCGCACTGGTTGGTCTCTATCTCAAGAGCCGGCAGTAGCGCAAGAAGTTCAATCCGAGGCGGCAGATTCTCGCCCGGGCCAATGTGCCAATTGGCCAGCGGCTTCCACGGAGGAGTTGGGTCCCCAATCACGTATTCTTCAGGCCATTTCCTCTCTGCTATTTCGCAGAGAACGCCGTCGGACTCCGCTAGGGACAAGGCACTCTTGATGTCCTCCTCCGTATACTCCTGACGCAGACAGTCTAACCAGAGGAAGCGCAGTTCTTCCTTCTCGGATTGCCGATCACACACGGTCATGTGCGCGGCCAACAGGAAGCCGATGATCTCGGCTGCCTTCCGATCGGCGGCAAAGCCCACGAATCCATGCTGAAGGAAATCCGCCAGGTGTCCGGCACGCATCATCAAGGCGTCGTGGAACGGGATTTGTCTGGGAACTTCACCATCCGCCATAGCCGCTGCTCTCCCGTCAACCATCATACTCCAAAGCGGGCAGAACACCAGGATGCTAGGACGACTCGGACCTTAAGCGCGACAGAATCAATAGCTGTCGGCCCTACTCCCCAAACCGATCAGTGTCACTGTCCGTCCTCAGCACCAGAATCACCGGCAGATGATCCGACACAACCCGCCCGTACAGCCATATCCTCTGGTTCTTTTCTTCGGTGATCGTGGCCGTCGGACTGCCAGCTGATCCAGCGTCTATGTCGATGTTCCGCGCAGAGAGCACCTGCCCGGAGTTCGGAACAATGTCCTCACCCGATGCACTAGCCTGAGCAGCCACTTATCGTTGAGCCTGAACCCGTAGCCAATCTCGCCGTGCACATTGATGCCTGACATGTCTAGGCTGTCACCGCTGCCGCCGCCCGAGTACTCCACATCGCTGCTGCCAGTGAAGAAGAAGCTCCCGCGTACGCCGCCGTCCAGGCCGCCGTCGTAGAAGTCTATCTCGCCGCGCATCTCGAAGTGGAACGAATCCCAGTCAGCGGTCGTTGATGTCCAGGTCGCGCTGCCTTCACGCGATGCCCTGCCCAGGAGCAGCGAGACGCTGCTGTTCGGCGGGCAAGCTTCCGGGTCCGGCCGGGTGAAGAGCTTGCCCCCGCCAGAACCCTCGCCCGCGAGCCCGCTCACGGACAACATCGTTATGACCACCAAGGTCGCCAGTCCACGCATCCGGAGTCACTCCTGTATCTGAAACCACACTGCATTATGGATCAGGTCGCGATATTCAGCCGTGACGAGAACCAGGTGCTAATGGCCCGCTTCCGGAAACCTGCCTTTTCGGAAGTGATCAGCAGTAGCGGGCCGCATGATCGCGCCCCGCTACTGACCTCGGAAAGCCTGTATTTCTAAGCCCCGATGCCTTACGCGGGTCTACGAGGCAGCTTCCTCATGCAGCAGTGTTTGAACTTCCGTCCGCTTCGGCACGGACATAAGCCGTTGTTGCCGCTGAAGGGGTAGATTCCTGCTTCCCTCATACCCGCGCTATCGTGACGGTACTCCTCGCCGGGCCATTTCCGCTTGTCGTTTTCGAATACGAACTTCTGCGCCAAGAGAACGCGGACATAGCTGGCCAGCTTGTCGAACGAATAGGGATGACAAGCGGCGTGATCTCCGTCACCTGGCTTGAGCACCCCGAGGCAGAGACTACCGTCGGGGAACACGTGCCCTTTGGCCTCGCGAGGGAACGTGCCAGCATCATCATAAACATCCGGCAGTCGGCCTCGTACAGGGAAGGTGGATGGGTAGATGAACCTGAGAGGGACCTCGCCCAGGAGGACTTCGTCGCCGTCGATCTCGGCCGTCACGACCATGCGACCGACGATGACGAACCAATGGCCTTGGGTGTCGCTGGTCGGGTACGCGACAACGTCGATCATATGCCGTCGAGCAGCGGCGATCTCCGCCGTGGCGCGCCACGGTTCGCGTTCGAACCAGGAGGTTAGTGTGTCGTTGCCCATGGCTTGGTTATGACTGGGGCAACCTTGGCCTCACTCGCCACTACCACACTCTGACCCGTCGCCGCCAACCCTACGTTCTTTCGGTCAAAGGCATCTCGCAGTTTCGACATGTGCTCTGGGGTGGCTCGCGCCGGGACGGTATCCGCTGGCAAGCCGAGACGCCTGAAGACGGCTCTCAAAGACGCACCCCCGAAGGCATCCGTCAAGCGCTTCAGCAGCTTCTTTGGCGAGGGCTGCGCCAGGGCCGACTTGAGGTCATTCTCCATGGTTTCCAGCCACGCGAAGAACTTCTTGGCACGCTGAGGGTGTTCGCGCCACCTATCTGCGAAATCCTCTCGGGGGTCCGCCGGATTGGGGATTGAGTAGAATCCATTGATGCGCTTCACGTGATCGCGCATTCTTCTAGGAAGGTCCAGAAATAGATGGAGCAGGTCCTCTTCATCATCGTAGGCATGAGCGGCAAGAGTCGTTATGATGATGGATGCGGGCTTGTCGTCTTTGTCGCCGTTGAACCTGATGTCTCTGTGTCGCTTGAGTAGTTGCACCGCTCGCTGCAGGGGTGTCTTGACTTGCCACTCTGGCACGTCTTCTACACTGGCGCGAAGAGCCTCGGCAATGCAGCGCCGCCTGCGGTCAAACATGGCCGCCATCCGAGAGCGGAACCACTCGGCGAAGTTCTTTGGATTGCTGTGCAACCAGTTTCTCAGCTTCTTGTCCGTGATTAGGATGCTGTTGGGCGGTCCGCCTTCCTCAGGTATAGCTGGCAGGATGTCGATGTGGAACTTGCGGTCCTCGTAGCTAAGCGTCCAACACCGCCGTTTCTCGTCATCCAGCATTCTAGAGTAGACCCCGTGCTCCTTGAGCCGATCCCCCACCATCCTCTTCAGTTCTTCCTTGGTGATATCGTCTTTGGCAATGGCCAGTTGGCAGACGAGGTCGATATCGTATTCGTCCTGAGCATCAACCGGTTTGGTGACCGTGCCCAACCTAAAGGAGCCTTGCGGGCATACTTCAGGGTCGTACACCGCAAGAGTCGAATCTTCGGCTGCGAGCCAGTCGCCGACTGCTTCATATCGCCGGACGGCTTCCTCATATTGGGCCGGAGAGATGTCCAGTTCCTCCGCGAGCGCGAGCAGCACTCGCCCCAGATCCTGTTGCTGTTCAACAATCACTTCTTGTCCCTTCCTTTCCTTCTAGAGCCACACAAGGCTCGTTGCCGCGACCACGGCCAGGGTGATGAACAGGTAGCTCCAGAAGAAGAAGCGACCGTCGCCACCTGCTCGGCCGCCTTCCTGCCACTTCTTCGGATAGATCGTTCCTGTTCCGATTCCGAAGTGCTCTTCCGTATAGCAGCCCAGCGACGTCTCGATATCGGTGATCACCTTCCAGGTCGCTTTGAACCCACGGTTCAGATCGACGAGGAAGCGCCAGACCGCGAACCCGGTCAGTATCAGCAGGGCGCTAATGACACCACGCTTGCCCGACCCGAATGACGGATTCTGAGATGCACACCAGGCCGCCGCTGCCGCTAGCCCCCCTATTGTTGCCAGGGATATGCCCTGTACCCGCTGACGAATAGCGCGAATTACGCCGTACTTTTCCTGAAGAATCATGTGCATTGTGCTTGTCTTGTCGTCCACATGGACCTCCTGTTTACCGAGGCCAAGCTAGGACGGCTGCTGCTCCATGGATTGGGCAGGAGCCAGTCATAGTGGCCCGTCTGTCAGCTCCCCCCGGAAGCCTTCTGCGCAACTATCGTGCCGCAACAGGCCCCCGCGCGCCTTGCTAAGCGACCTGATCGCGTTGCCTGCGATTTTCGCGCATCATGCCGCCCTACCTTCCTGGCATGATCCAAACAGGAGCATGCCACTCTGACACCCCAAGGCTATGCGCGACTCCTGCCTCCCCTCACGATTCGGGGTTCCGGGGCAAGTGTACGTTTCCGAGCGGCCTTGAACGTTAGGTGGATTTTGGAGAAAGTTGATGCTGGTGGGATTAGTCGTCGTAAGCCGTCAGCAGTGTGAAGATCTGCTGGAATCGAGGCAGGGGCAGTACCTCCTCCCACAACACAATGTCATCGTGACAGGCAGTGAACCACTCAGCCGCGGCGCACTTGCCCCCTTCGATAGGCTCGGTGTCCATATTGGCCAGACTCCGATAGACTTCGGCCGTCTTGGAACCAGCGGGTGGCGCTGCACCCTTCTTCACGCCGTGGATACCCGAGTAGACCAGTCCTTCCGACAAGGAATACCAAGCTATCCGGCCTCGCTCTGTAACGACCAGAGCCGTCCGCACGTCTGTGCTGAAGAATACGGTGCGTAGTGCCGCTGAGGTTAGCGAGACATCGAACTCGCGCGCGATTTTCGAAATACCTTTGAAGCTGGGGTCCGGACATTTGGGTTGAAATAGCTGGCGGGGCATCAACAGCGCAGAGGCAAACCAATCTGCCTCACGTTCCATCGCCGTGTTCCTGATGAAGCCAGAGAATGACTTGTGCGCGCCGGTGCCCGACCTTATCGCCTGATGATGCTCGTCAATCAGATAATGAGCGACTTCATGGCCAAGGTTGAACCGCCACCGAAGCGGACCTGGATCGTAGAAGAGATGAAACCTGCCCCCGTGGTACCGCAGCAGTCCGTCGCATTCACCACGCAAATCCGTTTCTCTTACTGAGATAAGGTCCTTGTCTGAGCACCATATCAGCGGGTCCACCGGAGGAGCAGTGATTCCTGCGTTGATGACGAAGGATTCGGCCTCCTTTTGGAGTTCCCGGTGACGGGCCTCAACCTCTTTCCATGTCGTCGCCATACTCGGGGTCCTCCTCAGCGGCTGCATCGGGAGCTTCGTCCATCAGTCGCTGCAGTTCATCCTCTAGCTCTGGAGACAGCTCTTCATCCTTGGCCTTTCTGGCGGCATAGCTGAGGGACGCCGAACTGAATTGTCCCCTGATGCGACCGAGCACTGATGGCAGTGGCGAATCACCACGGTCATCTTTCTGTTCGAAAGCATGCTGGAGGGCGTCCTCCACTATTATCGCTAGTCTTCCCCGCTCTTCTTCGGCAACAGCGAGAGAGGCCTCGAAGCTGTCAATTTCCTCTTCGGTGGCTGGAAAGCCTCTCCCCGCCGCCTGCAACGCGCGGGCGCAGAGGATATCAATGATGCGTTCGCCAGTTGGCGCGTCGCTGCTCATACCCGGCCTCCTTTCGCACGTAGCGGATTCGGATGCCCCTTCTTCTCCAGACAATTGGCCACATTGTGCCTTGCCTCGTGTACCCTGTTGCGAACCGATACGGCTGACACCCCCAGCGTATGCGCTAGCCCCTTCAGCTTGAGTGGCTCCTCGACGTGTTGAGCCAGGATGATCATGTAATCCTTCTGCTTGCCTTCCAACGCTTCCATGCACTCCAGGATGTCTTGGCGCAGTTTGTCCCCGTCTAGGTCAGCAGCCTTCTCCCTGCCCAGCAGTTCGTCGGTTGCCTCCCAGAAGGGGATGTCCGCGCCTTCCATCGTGCGCCTCCTTTTGCCGTCCCGCAGGTACCTCAGAGTGTGGCGTCTGGCTGTTCCATAGACGTACAGCTTGGGCGAATTGGCCTTCAGGAGATCGTCATTAGCAGCCTTGCGTGCTACGATAACAACCACGTCGTGCAATATCTCCTCGGCCATCTCATCCAAGTTGGCGCGGATGCCATGTGTGATAAGGACGTTCCTGATAGCAGCCTCTAGGCCTGATGCATGACGCTCGAAGAACGAGCGCAACGCATCCTTCGCCTGCTCCGGATCGTCCGAGCACATTTCGAGCAGCAGTGTCTCTTCAGACTCATCCACAGGCCTGTTCCCCGGCGCGGGACTCCGCATTCCTGATGGTTTGTTGCCTTGCTCGCCCAAACGTTAGGGAGCAAAGCGGCTAATCTTCTATCTCCTGTTCACACAAGCAGTTCGGCCTCGACAAGACCTTCGGCAACGAGTGTATTCTTGGCAAAGCCAGCGCCGTTGTCAAGAGATCACTGCTGTGTTGGATCGGGTGGCCGCACCAGCAGGGAAGATAGAGCATCCGAAAAGATAGATTCTCGGAAGCAGGCCACAAGCACCTGGTTCTGAACCACCGCTGACGCGGACGCTACGGCGTTGCCAGAAGTCCTCTTCCGGCGGGCGCGGCTGAAGGGCTATTGGACCAAGCGCAGGACCGTGTGGCCAAAGGCCCACTTGTTCATGGACCCGATGCTCTATATGCGAATCAGGCGGCATGGGGAATGCCTTGTCCAACGCATGGCTCTTGGCGTAGAATGTCATTCCATAGTTCCAGAGCAGCGCGGCTATCGTGGTCATCACTGCCATCAATGCCCAAGAGGCCGTTCTTCGGCCAAGAGACCATCCATGGTCGCTCCTAGCCGCTTCGCCCTTCAGTATTCGTCTGGCATCGGCCGCTTCCATCAGGAGCGGCATCACAGCGAACCCAATGCCGCATGTTTGAGCTGTCCCAAATAGGCGCCATGCCCAACCAGAAACCGAGAGCGGGCCGCATAAGAAGTATCCCAAATGCAGGCAGAGCAGTGGGATCTCATATGCATAAGCCCAGTAGCGCATGAAAAACCCATACTTGGTCACGATTGCCACTAACATGATGAGCGACAGAGCGCACGCGCAGACGTTCAAGCCGGCGAGAACAAGCCCCGCAATCCGAAACTCATCTGGCATCGCTTTATCTCAGTTCACAGCAGTTGCAGTACAACAGGGCTGCCTTCCTAACGGCCTCTCCCATCTTGTATGCTTGGTAAGTCTTGTAGACGCCCACTACTCCAGCGGTGATTGCCACCACTATCAGGACGCCTCCGATGATCTTGAAGATGAGTTCCCCCCCTGCAAACACAACTGCACCAGCTACTGTGCCAACTGTCCCCCCCACCATCAGCTTGACGCCCGTCGTCTTCAGTCCTGCCCTGCGGGCAGCAGCCAGTCCCATTCTCATCATGCATGCCTTTCGCACGTGATGTATAGGAACGCCCCTGACATTCTTCCCTGATTCAACGGCTTCCTGGAACTCAGCATCAAGTGATTTCTCCTCAGAGCTCAGAACGCTGCATTCCTGCTTCGTGACCCTGTGTCTGTAGTAGTCGGCAGGGTGTGTCCCTTCCAGGTAGCCTTCAGGGTTTGCGTTCGCCGTCGCCTGCCTGGCCCTTATGGCCTTCAGGAGTAGCTTGATGCTATCTTCTCCCCCGAGCTTCGTCAGCTCCGAATACGGCATGTCGCCCAAGTTGTACTTCGGGTAGAACCTAACCACTCCGTGCTTGTCCACCGTTCCTAGATCAACAGCCTGGTCCTTCAAGTCCCAGCCCATGAAGCCTTCTGGCATGTACTGTACAACATTCTCAGTTCCGGACTTAATGCGCACATCATCTGCACCGTCAGGGTCTACTCTGAGTGAAGGCTGACTGCCGAATGCTGCGTAGGTGCTTCTTCCAAGTTTGGTGCGCCCCTTGGGGTGTAGGGTCGAGGACTGGCGCGGTGGCGTTAGGTCGGGCCTATCCGTTGCTCCCCGTTTCCGCCGGGAGTGCCTCACTAGCGCGACCATGACTCCGTCTCCAGCCCCCGCCACATCAAACCGTACG
>Ga0272441_10016396_pt1 | contig 10244 bp, 9 predicted proteins | sample SSMProp6N_FD_193582 | JGI IMG/M metagenome (GOLD analysis project Ga0272441, IMG submission 193582) | Marine sediment archaeal communities from Little Sippewissett salt marsh, Falmouth, MA, United States - SSM-Prop-6N | ecosystem: Environmental > Aquatic > Marine > Wetlands > Sediment ... | reverse complement strand
TGGTCGCGTCGATGGGGTCGGGGATCGAGTCGCTCACGTCCGGGTGGGGCAAGCCGCTCAGGAAGTTCGCGTCGCTCACGTGGAGTTCCACGCTGCCCGGGCTCCGCACGGCGTAGGATACCGGGGCGGAGGGCGGCGGTGCCCCCAGGTCGAGGGGCGACGTGCCGGAAGAGAGGTCGTCCACGTCGTCCGCGGTCAACGCGTGATCGAAGATCGCGACGTCGTCCATGCGGCCGAGCCAGGGGTTCTTCGAGCCATCGCCGAGGTAGAAATGCGGCTGGTTGGTGAGCACGCCTGTGGCCGAGGCGAGGCCGCCGGCGGTCCACGACGGGGTATCCTCCACGCCGTCGAGGTAGAACCTCACGCCCTGGCCGCTCTCCCACGTGTAGGCGACGTGTTGCCATTCGGTAGTCTGCTGGGAGCCGGCGCTTTCGTAGCTATACCCGGTGCCGCCAATCGACAGGCCGATCTTGAAGCAGTCGTCGGCGTGCGGCCCGTTGGCGCCGGCGTCGTCGTAGCGGATGCCCCAGCGGTCCTGGTTGCGATCGCCCAGGTCGCCCGTGAAGAAGCCGCGGTCGACCCCCACGACGTCCGACTTGATCCAGCCGGACCACGAGAAGGCGCCGAGGCCCTCGAGGTCGTTGTGGAGCGTGGGGACGTCGATCCGGTCGGGGCTGCTGCTGCTGCCCGTGGGGAAGTACATCGACATGCCGTCGCCGATCTGCACGGGCACGTCGGCGTCGTAGGACGGCGAGCCCTGGATCGTGCCATCGTGGCCATTGCCGGAGGCATCCGCCACCGTGGCGGCCACCCCGTCGTCGAACGTGTAGTAGGCCACCAGGCCTGCCTGAGCGGAGCTCGCGACCAGCACCAGCATGGCCAGGAGCCCCAACACCATCGCCGTTCTCGTCCGCTTCATCGCTCCGTCCTCCAAAGGGTTGCTTGCCAAGGGAAACCACCGTGGCGGGCGCGTCGGGCGCCCAGCCGCCGGGCACTTGTCCCGGCGCCCCCCCGTCATTACCCGCAGCGACCAGCCGCTGCCCATTCGTGTGTGGCTCACTGTCGTGCCCTCCAATGGTGGGTGATGGGTGGCTTCCCCGTGCGACGGGGCCGAGGTGGCTCGGGCGCCAGGCCGGCGCCGGCGCACAGCCCCGTGCACCTGTGGCGTTCGCTCATCTCGCCTGTCCTCCAGTTCCCAGTCGGTGGATTCCCAATGAAGCCCAGCGATACCCGGACCTGGTAAGCTGAAGGTAGCAAAGTGCATGCCGCGAAGCCGTCTGGGTGAGCGCGGAATTCAAGAGACCATAAACGATGTTTAGACAGATACTTACGGCTTCACATGGCTATCATCGGGCAGTAATGGATCGTGCCTATGCCCGCCAAGCGTTGCTGAATGGCAACGTGTGCCGACTCTTTCACATCTCCTGAAGCGGTATACTATTGTTATATATAGACATAGGTGGCTAAACGGCGTGTTGATGGATCGCAACGCTGGCGGGGGGGTGAATCAACACGCGTGGCCGTTCTGCTGGTGGGGAGGGTGTTCCCTGCGTGCAGCGGCCGATCCTGCCGTGGCGCGGTCCGCCGGTAGCGGCTGAGCGGCCTGTTGCCGGGCTTCGGTCGGCTCTCGAAAACCAGACATGATAGGGGGAGAAGTGCAGTTTCGCAGCACGCCCGGGGCGGTGGCGACACGCGTCAAGCAGGCCGCTTGCCCAGCAACTCGGCCAGGCAGGCAATGCCGTCGTCGGGCCGCGCGTCGGGGAAGCCCTCAGGCTCGAAGGCGAGAGTCCCCTCGTAGCCGGCCGCGGCGAGCTGCTCGGCCACCCACGCATAGTCCACCTTCCCCGCACGGGGCGAGCAGTAGCGGAAGGGGCGGGGCTGGCGGTCCGGCGCGTCGGTGAAGTTTTTGACGTGCACGTGGGCGATGCGGGGCAGGAGGCGGCGGACGGCCTCGTGGGGGTCGCTGCCGGCCAGGACGAAGTTCCCCGTGTCGATGGTCACCCGCATGTTCGGGCGGTCGACGGCCTCGAGGCAGCGGGCCATCTCCTCGTGGGTGTGGCACAGCGAGCCGGCGTTCTCGATGCTGAAGAGCAGGCCGCGCTCGGCACAGAGGTCCGCCGCCTGGCCCAGGCCGTCCACGTAGCGTGCCAGGGCGTCCTCGCCGCTGTTGTTGTGCTGCCCGCCGTGGCTGAACAGGTGGGGGACGCCGAGCTCGACCGCCTTGTCCGCGAACTCGCGCACGCGGTCGAGCGAGTCGCGCCGCACCGCGGGGTCGGGCGACACCAGGTCCGTGGGCACGCAGTAGACGGCGATCTGGAGGCCCAGGTCGGCGATCGCGCGGGCCGCCTCGTCCACCGTCGCCCCCGCGCGCTCGAGGTAGAAGGGGAACAGGTCCACCGTCTCGAGGCCCCACGCGCGGGCCTCGGCGAGGAACTCGCGCCACCCCACGGCATTGCCCTCGGCATCCCGCGGCTCGCTCATCAGCATGTAGCCGACTTTCATGGGCCTCGACCTCCGGCTCCGGTGTCGGGACGATCCTGCACGCGCCGCGGCATCATAGCGCCGGCGGCGGGGCGACACAAGGCGGGGGGGAAGGCCACTGGCGGCGTCTCTGGTATAATGCCCGCTGGCTCCCGCGAGATGCATTCGAGAAAGGACCGATGCGATGAAGGTGCTCTACATCGGCGGCACAGGCGAGATTTCGGCGGCCTGCGTGTGGCGGAGCGTCGAGCAGCGCCAGGACGTGGCCGTGTTCAACCGCGGCCGCGCCCAGGTGGACCTGCCGCCCAGCGTGCGCCGCATCACGGGCGACCTGGCGGACGAGGCGGCCTACGCTGCACTCGGCGAGGAACACTTCGACGTGGTCTGCCAGTTCCTCGCCTACGAGATGCGCCAGGTGGAGCGCGACGCCGAGGTGTTCGGCGGTCGCTGCGGCCAGTATGTCTTCATCTCCACCGCCTCGGCCTACCAGAAGCCGCCCACGCGCACCGTGGTCACCGAGGACGTGCCCCTGGCCAACCCCTTCTGGACCTACAGCCAGAAGAAGGCGGACATGGAGGCGTTCCTGATGGCCCGCCACGCCGAGGGGATGCTGCCCGTGACCGTGGTGCGGCCGAGCCACACCCACCGCACCCGCTTCCCCGGCGGCATGGCGGGCGGCGACGAGTGGGCCTGGCGCATGCTCGAGGGCAAGCCCATCCTCGTGCACGGCGACGGCACGAGCCTGTGGACCCTGACCTACAGCACGGACTTCGCGGTGCCATTCGTCGGGCTTCTCGGCAAGGCGGGGGCTCTGGGCGAGGCGTTCCACATCACGCGGCACATGGAGTCCCACGCGTGGGACCACATCTTCCAGGCCATGGGCGCCGCCCTGGGCGTGGAGCCCACAATCGTCCACGTGCCCACGGACACGCTGGTGCGCTACCAGCCCGCCTGGGCCGGGCCGCTGCTGGGCGACAAGACGTGGTCGGTGATCTTCGACAACTCGAAGGTGATGCGCGTAGCAGGGGAGTGGACGTGTGCCGTGAGCCTCGAGGAGGGCTTGCGGAAGGCGGCCGAGCACTACCGCCGCGACCGCGCCCCGAGCTACCTGCCCGACCCCGCGAAGCACGCGCTCCTGGACCGCATCGCCGCCGAGCAGCGCGCGCTGGGGGGGGATGACGCGTGAGAAGAGAAGGGCACGCGTCATGCGTCACCCGTCACGCGTCATGAAGAGCGGCGGGTGCTGATGCGCCATGGCCAACACACTATCAGGGCAGGTGCATCCGGCGCCGATTGGGGAGCGCGGGCAGCTTACCCACTCGTGGCGACCTCGAACGGGCAGAAGACGACCTCGCTTGTGCCCGCGGGCAGGTCTTCCTCCCCAAAGCTCTCGATATAGAGCTCGACCGCTTCCTCGAGGTTAGCCTTCGCCTCCTCGATGGTCTTGCCCTGGCTGACCACGCCGAGTTCCACGCAGTGGGCCACGTACCACACGTCCTCCTTCGTGAGGACAGCCGTATAGGTCCGCACCATCAGGCATCTCCCATATCCCTGGGGCCGAGCTCGACTCGTGGCCCGGACAGGCAGTCATGGGATGGTCAAACTACCCCATCGTCGCCGTGCCAGGCGGCTCACTTCCTCCGCTTGGGCTTGGCGAGGGCTCGGCAGCGGCGTTCGATGGCGCGGATCTGCTTTGCGGAGTCGACGACGCCGATCTCGAAGACGATGTCGCGCGATTCGCCAGGGGCGAGGTGCGCGAGCTTGCCTTTCGCACGCAGGTCGGCCCGGGACATGAGGGGCATGGTGCACGGCTCGGTGCCGACGACGTACATGCCCTCGCCCATCATCTTCCATTCGGTGAAGTGGGGGAGCTGGCGGCGGTTGTACTCGATGTAGTAGCCGAAGCCGTCGCCGAGCTTGCGGTTGACGAGGGCGACGACGACCGTCCCGTCGGCCTCGGCGGCCATGGTGTGGCGGTAGCAGGCTTCCTCGACGCCGGGCGTGGGCGCGTCGAAGACAGCGCGGCGGTCGGCGGTGGCGGCGGCGTAGTCGGTCACGGGCGCGGCGGCGCGGGTGGGGGCGATGAGCTCCGAGCCCTTGTCGATCACGGGGAAGCCGCCGTTGATGTGGTAGAGGAGCATGAGGGGGACGGGGGCGAAGCCCTCGTTGACCACGCGGTCCTCGACCACGAGGCGGCTCTCGCCCAGGCGGGTCCAGATGGTGCGGTAGAGGACGACGTTGGGGCCGAAGACGCTGGCCTCGCGCATCGAGCCTTTGACCCAGAAGACGTAGTCGTCGTCGTCCCACTCGGCGTCGATGCCCACGTTGCGTGCGGGGGTGTGGGAGAGCCGGCCGTGGAGGCCGAGCTCTTCGCCCTCGTCCGTGCAGGGGGGGCCGGCCCACGTGAGCCCGCAGGTGCACAGCAGGCCGCCGTGGAAGGTGCGCAGGAAGCCGAGGCCCTCGGGCTCGTAGTGGGCGGGGTGCACGGGGCCGGGCATGGCCTGCCAGGCGAGCGGGCGGCCGCAGTGCGAGGCGGCACCAATGTCCATCCCCCGGTCGAGCAGAACGGTGAACTGGAATCCGGAGCCGGTGGCGAAGTCGGCGGCGCGGAGTCCGCGCTGGTTGCCGTCGACGAGCTCGATGAGGCGTGCACCGCCGATCTGCGCGATGTCGCCCACGCGGCGCAGGAGCTGCTCGCGGGTGTAGCGCTTTCCGAAGAGCTGGGACATAGGGGGGCCTCCTGTGGGACGGGCGGGGGCTATTCCGGTGGAGTCTCCTCCTCGTTCGTTGCCTGGATGTAGTGGTTGAGGTTCTTGCGGATGCTGTTCTGGATGTCGCGCTTGTGGTCTTCGGCGATGCGGTAGTGGTATTTTTTCTCGAGCAGGGTGAGAGCTTCGCCGGCGATCCGGTAGGCCAGTTCCTCGATCTTCATCGGAATCCTCCTTGCGGGGGGTTTCGGGACTTGTGATACGAGGGTAGTGGTCTCACACGTCGATGTCAAGGATTTCGGTGAGCTGCTCCTTGAGTCCCTCGATCTGTTCCTCGGAGAGCTTGGGGTTTGGCACGCGGACGATGCGGTCCTCGGGCGCGTAGCGCAGGCAGAGGATCTCGCGGTCGTCGACGTGCTCGATGTCGTGGAACTTGAGCACTTTCTTGCGCATGAGGATGAGTGCGAGGAGGTAGAGGAAGCGCTGGTGCTTCTCGTCGGGGTCGTTCTCGAGTCGGAAGAAGAAGTTGAGGAGCACCTCGTCGTCGGCCAGGAGGCGGCGTTTCTGCTCGCGCGTGGGCACGCTGGTTTTCCAGAAGGAGAAGGGGGGTGCCTCGGTGCGTGCCTTCTCCCAGCAGGGGGCGCAGTAGTCGCGGCGCGTGAAGGAGTCGCCGTCCTCGTAGAGGGCGGCGAAGTAGGTCTCGTTTTCTTCGAGCTGGCGTCCGCAGGTGCACACGCGCTGGCTCTTGGCGATCTTCCAGTCCATCGGGGCTCCGTGGGCAGCGGGGCTCAGGCGGGGGGCCACCCCATTTTCTGGTAGACGCGCTGGAGGACGGAGGCGGCGGTCTGGGCGGCTCCATCCGCCGCGCGGTCGATCTCGTCGCGGGTCTGGCCGACGAACGGCTTGTCCTTGAGCCACGCGAGGTTGATCTCGACGTTGATCTTGGCTCCGCGCAGCGCGGCCTCGAGGAGGATGGCGGCCACGCCCACGTCGCTGATGAGATTGGGGTTGGCCGTCTCGACGAGGCGGTCGAGCAGCTCGATGAGGGCGTGGCACTGGCGGAGCGTGGCCAGGGGCTCGGCGAGGGCCACCTTCAGGGCGTCCTGGATGGCGGCGCGGCGGGCCGCCTTCTCCGCGTCCGTGCCCTTGGGCATGCCGTAGGCGGCGCTCACGGTCGAGTAGGCCGCCACGTCGGCGTCCATGAGCTCGAGGAGGCGTTTCCACCCCGCGTCGCACTGCTCGAGGATGGCGCGGACCTCGGGCTCGACGTCGCGGAACTTCTTCTTCCCGACGGTGAAGTTGGCGGCCATTGCGGCCATGGACGCTCCGAGGGCTCCGGCCAGGGCGCTCACGCTTCCGCCCCCGGGTGCGGGGAGCTTGGCGGCAGCGTCGGCGAGATACGTCTCCACGGGCTTCGTGCGGTACATGTGCCTTTCCCCCTGATGGTGGACGCTCAGGATGGTCGGGACGGCTCGTCGGCGATGGTCTGGGGCCGGACGAATGTCACGTGGGTGAGCCAGTTCTGGTCGTCGGGCTCGGGGTAGTCGTTGCGGTAGTGGACGCCGCGGGATTCGGTGCGGGTGCGTGCGGCGACGGTGATGATCTTGGCGAGGGAGAGCATGTTCTGGAGCTCCCATCCGCCGCGGAAGTTGAACTCCTTGACCATCACGTATCGGCACCAGAAATCGATGTTCTCCTCGGCCTCGGCCAGCAGGGTGTCGGTGCGCTCGATGCCCACGCGGCGCCACATGAGGCTCTTGAGGGCGTTGGAGATATCGCGCAGGTCGAGGCCGTCCCCGTAGCCGGCAGGGATGTCGCTGCGGATGATGGGGGGCTTGGGCATCTGGGCGCCGGCGGCCGCGGCCTGTCCGGCATTCTCGCCGGCGCGGGTGCCGAACACGAGTCCCTCGAGCAGGGAGTTGCTCCCGAGGCGGTTGGCGCCGTGGAGGCCGGAGCAGGAGCATTCGCCGCAGGCGTAGAGCCCGTCGAGCGAGGTGTGGCCGTCGAGATCGATGCGCACCCCGCCGATCATGTAGTGGGCGCTGGGGCGGACGGGGATGAGGTCCTGGGCGAGGTCGAGCTCGAACTGGGAGCACACACGGGCGATGGTGGGGAACCGGGCACGCGCGTGCTCGGCGTCGAGGTGGCGCAGGTCGAGGCTCACGTGGGTGGCCCCCGTGGCGCGCATCTCCGCGAGGATGGAGCGGGAGACGACGTCGCGCGGGGCCAGCTCCGCGTCGGGGTGGTAGCGGGGCATGAAGCGTTCGCCCGCGCTGTTGACCAGGTAGGCGCCCTCGCCGCGCACCGTCTCGCTGATGAGCCAGCGCGAGGCGCCCGCGATGTAGAGCGTGGTCGGGTGGAACTGCACGAGCTCCATGTCCTGGAGCGCGGCTCCGGCGCGGTAGGCCATGGCAATGCCGTCGCCGGTGGCCACCTCGGGGTTGGTGGTCTCGCGGTAGACCTGGCCGAGGCCCCCGCTGGCGAGCACGGTCTGGCGGGCACACACGATGGTGAGGCCCTGGACCTGGCTGGAGAGGATGGCGCCGATGCAGGCGCCGTCGTCGGTGAGCAGGTCGACGACGAAGGTGTGCTCGAGGGTCTGGATGCGGGGGCAGTCGGCGACTTGCTGAAGGAGGGCCCGCTCGACCTCGGCGCCCGTGGCGTCGCCTCGGGCGTGGATGATGCGTGCCTGGGAGTGGCCGCCCTCGCGGGTGAGGTTCAGCTCGCCGCCCTCGCCGTCGAACTGCGCGCCGGCGGCGATGAGCTCGCGAATGCGCACCGGCCCCTCGCGAACCACCGTGTCCACCACCTCGGGCACGCACAGGCCCTGCCCCACGGTCAGCGTGTCCCGCACGTGGCCCTCGATGGAATCGGGCTCGGCCAGCACCACGGCCACCCCGCCCTGAGCGTAGTGGGTGTTGCACTCGCGCAACTCGGCCTTGCTCACCAGCAGCACGTCGGCGTGCTCTGCGGCGGCCAGTGCGGCGCGCAGGCCGGCCACGCCGCTGCCCACCACCAGCACGTCGGTGAAGCGATAGGGCAGCTCGCGGCTTTGGAATCCCAGCAGATAGCGGCGCGGCTCGATGTGCTTCTTCATCTCACGGAGTCCAATGCGTCGGCGGCACGCCCGGCCCGGCCCGCCTCACGAGGGCTCGCCCTCCGGGCGGAGCAGGGGGAACAGAATTACGTCGCGGATCGACGGCGAGTTCGTCAGCAGCATCACCAGGCGGTCGATGCCCACGCCGAGGCCGCCCGCGGGCGGCATCGCGTGCTCGAGCGCGGTCACGTAATCGCTGTCGATCTGCTTCATCCCCGTCTCGTCGTGGCCGAGTTGGGCGTGGAACTTCTCGGCCTGCTCGAGCGGGTCGTTGAGCTCGGAATAGGCGTTCGCGATCTCGATGCCCGCCGCGAACACCTCGAAGCGCTCGGAAATGGACGGATCGTCCGCACGCGTCTTCGAGAGCGGGCACAGCGCGGACGGATAGTCGTACACGATCGTGATATCCCAGAGCGCCGGCTCCACCGTGCGCTCGAACACCTCGTTGAGGACCACGTAGTCGGGCAGCGCCGCCTCGTCGATGTCGAGCTCGCGAGCCTTGGCGCGCACGGCGGCCATGTCCGCGGGGTCGATGCCGGCATAGGTGCGGATGGCGTCGTGGTAGGGGATGCGGGGCCAGGGGCCGGCGATGCGGAGGGGGCGGGCATCGGGGCCGAAGGGCACGGCCTCGCCCAGCCCCACGGCGTCGGCCGCGGCCCGCACCAGGCTCTCCGTCAGGTCCATCATCACGTGGTAGTCGGCGTAGGCACGGTAGACCTCGAGCATGGTGAACTCGGGGTTGTGCTGGGTGGAGATGCCCTCGTTGCGGAAGTTGCGGTTGATCTCATATACGCGTTCGAGGTCGCCCACGAGCAGGCGCTTGAGATAGAGCTCGGGCGAGATGCGCAGGTAGAGGTCCAGGCCGAGCGCGTTGTGGTGGGTGACGAAGGGCCGTGCGGCGGCGCCGCCGGCCAACTGCTGCATCATGGGGGTCTCCACCTCGAGGAAACCCTGGTCCTCGAGGTGGCGGCGGATGGCGCCCACGATGCGCGAGCGGGCGAGGAAGACGGCCCGCGTCTCGTCGTTGGCGATCAGGTCGAGGTAGCGCTGGCGGTAGCGGGTCTCCACGTCGCGCAGCCCGTGCCATTTCTCGGGCAGCGGGCGGAGGGCCTTCGAGAGCACGGTCAGGCGCTCGACGAACACCGTCACCTCGCCCGTGCGCGTCTTGCCCAGCTTGCCCTCCACCCCGATGATGTCGCCCACGTCGAGCAGGCGGTAGACCTCGAACGCCTCGTCGCCGACCACGTTCTTGCGGATGTAGATCTGGAGGGTGCCGCTGCGGTCCTTGAGGTTCAGGAAGGCCGCCTTCCCGAAGTCGCGCTGGGCCACGATGCGGCCCGCCGTGCGCACCGGCGTCTCGTCGCCGCTCGTCTCGTGGAGAGCAAGACAGTCGGCGAGCGACTGGTCCTTGGGGTACCGGCGTCCGTAGGGCTCGATGCCCTTGTCCTGTATGGCGCTCAGCTTCTCGATCCGCTGGGCACGCTGGTCCTCAGCCATGCCGACTCCTTGTATCGAGCTTCCAGGCACGCGGGGGGCCGCCGCCCTCCGACCCACGGAGGCGCGGCATCGGGGGCCACGCGCTGTGCGGCCCGCCATTGTACACAAGGGCGCCCCATGGCTCAAGAACGCTGCCGAGTGGAGTGGGGAGTCTGCCCCGGAATCGTGGGGTATTCCCGTGGGAGCTTCCCGAAGCCCGCCGGGTCTTCCCCCTGCGGGGACGAATGGATGGGTGGATGAATGGAAGGGTGGATGAGTGCATGGGTGGGCAAGGAGCGCGACCGTTCTGCTCCTCCTCCATCCACTCATCCAATCCCCCATTCATCCCCTCCAATCAGCGGGACGTCGAGGGGAAACCCATCGCGGCACAGAGGTCCCCAAGATCCGGGGCCACACTCGCCGAGTGGGGCCGAGTCCCGGGGCCGCCGCGAGCGCGGCCGGTGCGCGCGGACACGCCCAAG
>Ga0272441_10016395_pt1 | contig 10246 bp, 8 predicted proteins | sample SSMProp6N_FD_193582 | JGI IMG/M metagenome (GOLD analysis project Ga0272441, IMG submission 193582) | Marine sediment archaeal communities from Little Sippewissett salt marsh, Falmouth, MA, United States - SSM-Prop-6N | ecosystem: Environmental > Aquatic > Marine > Wetlands > Sediment ... | reverse complement strand
CGCATGAAATTTCTTTTTCAGTTCCGTCTATAACATTTAAATTATTATCAACTTGAGCAATTGTAACACTTTCCAAGCGATTCCTTCCATTGATATAAGTTACAGTATGATTTAGATACAAGGGTATTTCATAATCATCGAGACATTGAACCACATTTCTCGGAAGGCCGCTAGCAAATGGCAATATCTCAATAACTCCAAGAACATTAGCTCCCTCAAATTTTAAACGACGGGCAATAATAAGTCCGACATCGCCCGAACCCAGAATCATTACTTTTTTTCCAGGCATTACGTTGTATAAATTAATGAATGCTTGAGCTACACCTGCAGTATAAATACCACTAGGCCTGTCACCTGGTATCATTACATTCCACCGTGTTTTTTCACGGCAACCCATGGCCAAGATAATTGCTTTCGCAATTATTTTATGCAAACCCATTTTATTGACAGCAATTATTTCATGATTCTTTTTTAAATCTAGAACCATTGTTTCCATCATACAAGTTAAACCTGATTTTTTTACCTGATCAATATACATTTCAGCATATTCGGGACCAGTCATTGAATTACCTGTTTCCTCCACCCCAAAACCGTCATGGATACATTGTGGTAAAATTCCTCCCAGCCAACCATTACGATCTAATAATATTACATTTTTTGCACCATGATTCTTTGCTGAAACGGTGGCAGCAAGACCTGCTGGGCCGCCTCCGATAACTGCAACATCCACCTCATGAATTTTCATTAGTGAACTCCCTATTATTGCCGTAAAATAGTTGAGATTTTGGAGATTTCAATTTTATATCTTCGATATTTTTATTGAATTTTTCTTCGATTATTCGAATGATATGTTGCGTACAAAAACCTCCTTGACATCGCCCCATTCCAGCGCGACATCGATACTTTACTGATGAAAGAGTTTGTGCACCTAATGGATTGGATAGGGCTTCGACTACTTCTGCCTCTGTAATATGTTCGCAGCGACAGATTATTCTCCCCCATTTCGGGTCTTTTTTTATTATATCTGATTGTTCTCTTTGAGACATACCAGAAAAACGTCTTCTTTTTTTCCTTATTTTAAAATTGTCTTTCCCTTCCAAATCGATTTTTTTTGAAATCATTCTTGTGATTTCTTTAGCAATTGCGGGTGCTGCAGTTAGACCAGGTGATTCTATTCCAAGAAGATTAATCATACCTGGAATGTGTCTACTTTCATCTATTCGATAATCAGTCCATCCTCCCTCTTCAGGAGAAGCAAGTTTACATCTGATGCCAGAGTAGGTATTAATAACGGCATCATTAGGAATTTTTGGCAGAATTTCTTTCGCCTCAGTCATTAAGTTATCCATCATCTGCTTAGTGGTTCTCCTATCATCAAGATCATTAATAAATTCTGCACTTGGGCCAAGTAAGATATTTCCTTCAATTGTTGGAGTTATATGAATACCTAGCACTCCAAGCTCTTTTACAGGGATAGGATATATCATCGAGGTTATCAAATGTCCATAGTTTTTATCAAGTACAAGATATTCCCCCCGGCAAGGATAAACTTGAAAATCTGGTTCATCCAACATTGAAACAATATCCCAACAATTTAGACCAGTAGCATTTACCAAGATATCTGCTTGATAATCTCCTTTGTTAGTTTCAATGACAAAATGACTATTATTTATTTTTAAACCTATTACCTTAGTCTCAAGAAGAAATTTTGTACCATTTATTGATGCGTTTTCTGCAAGATTGATAGTAAATTCATATGGTAAAATGATTCCTGCATCAGGAACCCATAATCCAGCACAGCATGATACATTTGGTTCCTTTTTCTTTACATGAGATCCATCGTGGATTTCCAAACCTGATACTCCATTTTTAATTCCAATTTTTTTTAGATTTTCAAGTTCCTTTATTTCATCCTCATTTTTTGCAATAACATACTTTCCAACCCATTTAAGTGAAAAATTTAATTCGTCGGCCAGGGAGCGAATCAATTTATTTCCTTGGATACAAAAATGTGCTTTAAGAGAAGAGGTTGGGGAATTTATACCACTGTGAACAACGCCACTATTTGCTTTACTAGTCCCAGAGGCAACATCGCTCCCTTTTTCAAAAACTACGACTTCAACTTTGTATTTTGCTAGCTCCCAAGCAATCGCAGAGCCGATAACTCCTCCTCCAACAATTGCTACTTGGAAGTTGCTCATCTCTCGATGAAATATTCCGGTCATATAAATATATTAGGTGCTTGAGTATACACCTATCGATACTACTTAGCAATTTGAGGGAGGCATATGAAAGTAAATATTCCTTATGGAAAGAATGACATTCCAATAACCATTGATGAAGCCTGTGAGATGCTTCTCCCCAATAAAGTATCTATTGGCAACGAAAATGAGATTATTAGAAAAGCGTTAGAAAATCCTCTTGGCATGGAATCCTTTGAATTATTTACTAATAAATCAGATCGGCTATTAGTTATTGTAAATGATGCAACAAGGCCCACACCGACATCAAAAATTCTTGAATATCTATTTCCAATTCTCTCTACCCACCCTAATTTAAAATTTCTAATCGCAACTGGTGTTCATCGTGCTCCAACTGAAGAGGAATACCAGTTTATTTTTGGAAAAACATATGATTCTTTTAAAAACCAGATCTATTCACATGATGCTCGAAAGAATGAGGACATGAAATATCTCGGAAAATCAAAAAATGGAACTGAAATGTACATTAACAAACTGGTTTCCGAATATGGAAATGTTCTTGTCATTGGAAGTGTAGAACCCCATTATTTTGCTGGATATACCGGGGGGAGAAAATCATTTCTTCCAGGAGTGGCATCCTGTAAAACAATAGAAATGAACCATAAACTAGCATTAAGTGAAAAAGCATGTTCTCTGGAACTTGAAAATAATCCTGTTCATGCAGATATGGTCGATGCTATGAATGTATTGAAGGATATTAACATATTTTCAATTCAAACAGTTTTAACAAGAGAGCATAAAGTTTATGCAGCTACGACAGGAGATTTGCACAAATCATTTGACGAAGCAATAAAATATTCAAATCAGATTTTCTGTGTTCCTTTAAAGGAAAAAGGAAACATAGTAGTAACTGCTGCACCATATCCTATGGATATAGATTTTTATCAATCTCAAAAAGCGCTTGACAATGGGAAACTTGCTTTAGAAGAAAATGGCATTATTATTCTTATTTCAAAATGTAGAACTGGAGTTGGTGAGGATGCCTTCCTAGATTTACTTGGAAAAGCAGATTCGTGTGATGGAGTATTAGAAAAAATCGGTGATGAGTACAAACTTGGATATCATAAAGCAGCAAAGATGGCTCAGATTGGAGTACATTCTGAAATGTGGGCCGTAACTGATCTAGAAGACGAAATTATTAAAAAAGCTCTATTGAAACCTTACTCTGACATTCAAAAAGCTGTTGATGATGCCATTAAAGAAACTAAGAAAAAGGGAAAGCAACCAAAAATTATTGTTATGCCATTTGGTAGTTTAACCATTCCACAGATGAGGGGTGAAGCATAGATGGATTTTAGCTGGACAGAGGAACAAGAGATCTGGAGAAAAACTGTAAGGTCATTTGCCGAGAAAAAAATAAAACCCCATATTCGAGAAATTGATACGAATAGAAAAATCCCTGAATCAATTATTAAAGATATGGGTAAACTAGGGCTTCTTGCTCCTACAATTCCTAAGGAGTACGGTGGAGCAGATTTAGACTGGACTATGACATGCATTGCTGCTGAGGAGCTTGGTCGGACAGACATAAGTCTAGCAATTCCTGTGCTATATTTGGTTGAGGCTGCATGGGGATTTATATTAAGCAGATATGGTAAAGGTCAAGTAAAAGAAGAATTTTTACCAAAGGTAACTTCAGGTGATGCCTTTTGTGGTATTGCTGTTACCGAACCAGAGGGGGGATCAGACATTGTAGGTGCATCAAGAACAAAAGCAGAGAAAAAAGGCAAAAATTGGATACTTAACGGGGAGAAAATGTTTATCAGTGGCATAGCTGAATCCAAGAATTGGGGTGGGGTACATCTTACCCTTGCAAGAACAGATCCAACATCTGGTCACAAAGGTTTTTCTTTTTTTGCAGTACCCCTAAAGAATAATGCTAATATTGAAACAACCTTGCTTGAAGATATGGGGAGAATGGGTATTTCTACTGGGGGGTTTTCAATGAATGGCCTTGAATTATCTGACGAATATCTCATAGGGGATTTAAACAAAGGTTTCTATTATTCTATGGAAGGATTTTCTGCTGCAAGAACATTAATTGGTGCTACTTGTGTAGGTGCTGCAAAGGCAGCATTAGATATGGGCAAGGAACATATCAAATCTAGAAAATCTTTTGGCCGTCCTATCGGATCTTTTGAAGGCATACAATTTCCCTTGGCAGAACATTTTACTAACATCGAGGAAGTAAAATTACTGACATATAAAGCAGCATGGTTAATGGACAAGATGTATAATGAGGGAAAATTTTCCCATCATGATGTTGCTATTGCAGCTGCAATGTCTAAGCTTAGAGCACCGATACATGCTTTTAATATTATGAATGAGGTTGCAGATTGGCTTGGAGCTACAGGTTATACAAAGGAGTATCCTATCGAAATGGGGATTCGTGGTGTTAGATCATACTCAATAGGTGCTGAAGGGACTATGAATATTATGAGAATTATCATTGCTAGAGAGCTTTTAGGAAATGAATTTCTCCCATATAAACAGTAAAATAAATTTATTTTAATATCTCTGCAACACCAAAATATGAAGAATTATCTTTCAATTTCAAATGATATTTTCATTTCAGCTCTATAAAGTGTAGGTTTATCGTTTTCTACTTTCACATCAAATTTTGTTACCTCTGCCCGGCGTATGTGTTTTACTGTTTTTACTGATGCATTAATAGCATTTTTTGCGGCTTCGCTGAAACTTTTTTCTGAAGTTCCAACTATATCTATTATCTTATAAATGGTCATCTTTTATCACCCGTTTAATCAATAAATCATTTGGTACTTAATATTTTTTGTAAAAAAAAGGAATAATAAGGTTTGACAAATGTTATTTTTTCTTAATTAATATTTTTTATTCGTCTAAATAGAAATGTCAAATACTGACCGAAAATCTGCACAACTGCTTATAAAAATATTTTATTTCTGGCAGAATTACGTCCTAATTCTTTTATTTTTTTTGTAAAATCTGTAGCAACCTTTGCATATTTCTGTCCCTCTGATGCGGAAACCCACGAAAGACGTAAACGATCTGATTCCAAGCCTACTCCTTCAACAACCTTCTTTAACATCGCAAATCGTCTTCTTGTAAAATAATTTCCCTCCTGGTAATGGCAATCCCCAGGATGACATCCAGCTACAAGAACACCATCGGCTCCATCCAAATAAGCCCTTACTGCAAAAAGAGGGTCAACCCTACTAGAACACATTACTCTAATAGGCAAAATTGATGGGGGGTATTTGAGTCTGCTAGTCCCTGCTAGATCAGCTCCAGCATAAGAACACCAGTTACATAGAAAAGCAATTATCTTCGGCATATACTCCTCATCTTTTTTCATATTAATCCCCTACTCTTCAATTTCAGCAAATTCTTCTTTTTCAAACGTTACAAGAGGAATGGCTTCTTTAATATCTTTTCCAGGAACATAATCAAACATTTTTTGAACAGATTCCCCTACTTTCATAAATATCGTTGAAACCGGTATATCAACTGGACATACATCCTCACATTGACCACATCCAACACATGATATGCTAATATGCGTTAGCCTACCAATTTGATAAAATATTGTGCCAGGTGGAACTCTAAGGCCCCCTCTTTTTCTAAGCTCTGATTCATATTTAGAAGGCCCATATTCAACATCAGGAGATTCAAACTCACATAATTTACAATAACATATAGGGCAGACCTTACTACATCCATGGCAGCTTATACATTTACCAAATATGTCTATTAATCCATCCATGCCATTCATTTTTGTTTCAAGTACATCGAAAAGTTTTTTCTTTTCTATCTTTCTTTTATCGCGAATTTTATCCAATTTCTTATTGTCAATTTCTTTTTCGATAAACTCTACTTTCATATCTTTGACAATTTCCTCACCCTTTTCTGTATTGAGAAATATCAAACATTGTTTGTTAGCATCATTGTTTCCCATAAGATCAACTGTAAAATCCGCAACATATGGCACAAATTCTTCACAACCTTTACATGCAGATCTTAAATCAGAAGAAATCTCTCCTTTTTTTACCATATCCCAATATTTAGAAAGATTACTTTCAACAGTTTTATTTACAGCCATCTCAAGAGGATATACGCCGCCGCATGTTGAACTAATAATAAACAAATTCTCGAAACTTCCCTGTTCTCGTTTAATAAGCTCTATAAATCCTCTTAATTCACAGGGTTTTACTACGGCTATAACTGGTTTTTTTGTGCTTCCTTCCAATGTAAATCGTGACAATAATTTACCCGCATTAACAGGCATTAAAGGATAAAAAGGTACAGCATCATTAATTTCGTCTGGATTTGTAATAAGTGAATATGCCACGGCTCCATCCTTATTAATTTTCTTAAGAGTAAAAACCCCGTTAACTTTACCATTTTGTAAAAGAAATCTTAGAAGCTCTAGAACACCTTTCTCTGCGTTTTTATTTATCTTCAGAACTTTAGTCATTTGCATCCTCCATCTCTAGAAGTTCTTCCTCCTTGTAGGCAACTAGTGGTAATGGTTCATCTAGGCTTCTTCCAGATACATAATCAAATAAGCCTTGGGTTTCATCCGCAATCATACTAAATATCTGAGCAACAGGAATTGACACAGGACAAGCGTCTTCACAGGCACCACAAGATACACAGGAATGACTCATATGCATCATTCTTCCTAGCTGGAAAAGAGTGGTATCAGGTAGAAATCTTATACTTCCTTTACTCTCAGCTCTTTGAATATAGTCCTCGGGCAGATGTTTTACTTTATCAGAATCAAAATAACATAGACGACAGGCGCAGATAGGGCAAACTCGCATACAGTTATGACAGTTTATACATAGACTATAAGTATCGAGCAAATTTTCAATACCGCCGATTTTTGATTTTAAATCTTTGTGTGCTTTCTTTCTTTTTTCCTGTTTTTTATCTGAAGTGTTTTTTACTTTTGCCTTCCAACTATCAATATTTTCCTTCAGAGCTATTCCAAGTTTATCCAGTACGTCGTTTCCTTTTTGACTATTAGAAATAATGAAAAAAGTATCTTTTTTTGCGCCAAGAGTTCCTATATGAAGATCCCCTGACAACATACTTGATTTATCACATATCTGACACACTGGCCTCATTATTTTATCATCCCAGTTTTTAACAGCAGTATCAAATAGTTTCATACTTTTTTCAGGATCACTAAGGAAATCAGACGTGGGTAAAACACCAGGACAATCCATGCTTATTAGAGTCATGTTTTCTAAATTTGTTTGACCAAGTTTTGCCAATTCTATAGTTGCCCTAATTTCACAGGGCCGCATAATAGCAGCTATTTTCAATTTACCCTCACCAAGGCGGGTTATACTCGAAACAGCCTTAGCTCCCTGAACAAACATAACTGGTGGAAGAGGAAAAGCATCCTTAAGTAGAGATTTATCTTTAACAAGCACATATGCAAATGAATCACCAGCAGGGACTTTCATAGGTATAATAACTGCATCAAAAATACCTTTATCCAACGATTTTTCTAGGAAATCAATAATTGTTTTGTTTACACTGGATTTGACGGGAATAACTGCACCCTTAGATTTATTCATCTAACTGCCTCCAGGAGTTCTTGATAAATCTGACGAAATTTGAAATGTTTAATACTGGCTGCACCAGAAGGGCAAGCAGCGACGCAATTCCCACATCCCCTACAAATCACCTCATTTACCACAGATACTTTTTTCTCCTCATCAAAAGTAATGGCACCATATGAGCAAACAGTTAGACATGTTTTACAGCCTATACAAAATGATTCAGAGATGTGAGATGTTTTTACCTCAGCCTCTATTTTTCTTCCTGGAATAAGAGATGATAATATTTTTCCAGCAGCAGCCTCTGATTGAATTATAGTATTTGAAATGTTTTTTGGACCTTGGGCACAACCAACAATATATATTCCTTCAGTGGAGGTAGACACTGGATTTATTTTTTCATGTTCTTCAGCAAAGAAACCTTCAACATCCTGAGAAATTCCTGTGATATCAGCAATTTTAGAAGCATCTACTGTTGGTTCAATGGCTGGTGCAAGGATCGCCATATCGACTTGAACGCTTTTTTTGCCCTTATTTTCATCTTTGTAATTAATGTTTAGCTGATTCCCTTTTTCTGTAATCTCAACGTCAGATGATCGAATAAAATCCACATTTTTAGACTTTGTTTCCTCGTAAAATTTCTGATCTGTTTTTCCGGGAATGCATAGATCATAGTAAAAATTTGACACTTTGACACTAGGTATTTTTTCCTTAAGATATCTAATAAATTTAAGTGAATACATGCAACATATTTCGGAACAGTAGCCTTTTTCATCTCTACCTATGCAATGTAATATAGCCACAGATCCAGGGATTTTACCGTTTTTAAGAGAGATTTCCCCGGATAGATTCATTTTTTCAAATTCTAAAGAAGTGACAACATTGTCAAATTTCCCATATCCATATTGAGGGAATTTTTCAGGATTTAAAAGTGTAGAACCAGTAGCTAGAACTACTGCACCAACATTAAATTCAACAGGCTCATTTTCCTCGACAGTACTTTTTAATTTCACTTCAAAATTTCCAAAAAAGCCAATAACTTCCTCTACCTCACTATCAGTAAATACCTTGATGTTATCATTATTGTTTATTTCTTGGATTTTTTCATTCACAAAATTTGAGACTGATTTCATGCCATGGAATGTTTTCTCAAAATTTGTTATTAATCCGCCCAATGATGAGGTTTTATCAACAAGATAGACTTTTCTATTTGAGCTGGCTAATTGCAGACTCGCTTCAATTCCTGCAATACCTCCACCGATAATCAGTACATCAGGGTTACTATCTATCCACTTTGACTCCAGAGGTGATTGATAACGAACTCTGCCGATAGCAGCCCTTATCAGGCGTATAGTTTTTTTTGTAGCCTCATCCTTATCTTCTGTAATCCATGCACATTGTTCCCTTATATTAGCTAATTGAAAAAGATAGGGGTTTAAGTCAGCTTTTATACATATTTCCATAAAGGTTTTTTCGTGTTCCTTTGGTGAGCATGCTGCAACTACCAGATGTGTTATACCTTGTTTTTTAATTTGTTCTTCAAGAAATTTTTTACCATCAGCAGAACATAGAAGTTTGTATTTTTCAACAACTGCAACATCTTCAATGGGAGAGATTTCATCAATTACTTTATCAATATCAACTTTTTCTGATATGTTTGGACCGCATTCACATATGTAAACGCCAATTTTTCGTTCCATTTAATCGTTCCTCTTATTTAGACGATGACAAAATTTTTCCAACTGCAGCACTTGCTTGTGATACAGAATCCTGAATGTTTTTTGGCCCCTGTGCACATCCTACAATAAAAACTCCAGGTTTAGTTGAATTAATAGAAGAAATATCTGGATTTTCCTCTTCAAAAAATCCGTATTCATCGACAGAAATGCCTAGAGTTTTTGCGAGTTTAGAAACGGTATATGAAGGTTCAATAGCCGGTGAAAGAATTACCATATCGGCTGGAAAAACATTTTTTTTGCCGATTCCGTCATTATATTTAACAACCGTATCTTTTCCCTGTTTTGTAACCTCGATTTCGCTGGTACGAACCATATTTACATTTGTTTTTTTCATCTTTTCGTAGAATTTTTGATGAGATTTACCACAAATACATAGATCCTTATAAAATTCTGAAATTTTTATTTCCGGGATTTTTGATTTTAAATAATGATCAAATTTAAGAGAATACATACAACATACTGATGAGCAGTAACCTTTTTCATCTCTACCTACACAATGAATAATTGCTACATTTTTTGGAGTCTTGCCATTTTTCAGAACTATATTTCCTTCAGTGGGGCCATTAGATGCATACATTCTTTCAAATTCCAAGGAAGTATAAACATCATCAATTTTGCCATAGCCAAACTGAGGTAGATTTTTTGCATCAAATATTTTGAAACCAGTAGCTACAATTATCGCTCCGACTTTAAGATC
>Ga0272441_10016394_pt1 | contig 10246 bp, 7 predicted proteins | sample SSMProp6N_FD_193582 | JGI IMG/M metagenome (GOLD analysis project Ga0272441, IMG submission 193582) | Marine sediment archaeal communities from Little Sippewissett salt marsh, Falmouth, MA, United States - SSM-Prop-6N | ecosystem: Environmental > Aquatic > Marine > Wetlands > Sediment ... | reverse complement strand
ATGTTGGGTACGCCCCACTGCCAGGGCGTATCGTCGTTCGTCACGATGGGGGTGGCCTCGCGCGCGAAGCGGATGTACTTCGGCCCCTGGAGCTCGAGGAGCAGGTACTCGGTCGCCCTTCGCGTCTCGTTCACGTCGCAGGGGACCGAGACGTTGACGTTGGGCAGGCCGCATATCTGGAACAGGTCCTCAAGCGCCTGGTGCGTGGCCCCGTCGGGCCCGACCGATACGCCGCCGTGGGCGCCGGCGATGAGGACGTTGAAATCGCCATAGCAGACCGTGGTGCGAATCTGGTCGAGGTTACGGCCGGCCGAGAAGACGCCGTAGGTCCCGAATATCGGTATCTTCCCTTCCTTGGCGAGACCGGCGGCGACGCCGGTGCCCGACTGCTCGGCGATGCCGACCGATATCCAGCGTTCGCACCGGGACTCGTCGCACTCGAAGAACCGGCTTATCTGGATTGAACCGGAGATGTCGGCGCCGATGGCCACGGTGCGCGGGTCGGAACCGTGCTGCTCGAGTGCCTCCCCGAAACCGTGCCTGGTCGGCTTCATCGTCACCCGCATCTTCTTCTGCCGGTTCCAGAAGTAGTGCGGCACCGGTTCGTTCTCGGTCCCGAACTTCGGCACCTTGGCCATCAGCTTCCTGCTCGCTTCCAACTGGTAGGACTTCGCTTCCTTGAGCAGACGCTCGTAGTCGATGCGGAAGTGAAGCCCGAGTTCGGTGAGCCCCTCGACCATCTGGTCGTGGTTGGGGGCCTTGCCGTGCCAGCCGGCGACGTTCTCCATGAAGCTGATGCCCTTGCCCTTCGTCGTGTCGGCAATGACGAGGGTCGGCTTGTCCTTCACCTTCTTCGCCTTCTCGAAGGCGGAGAGAATCTGGTGCATGTTGTGGCCGTCGATCTCGGTGACGTTCCAGCCGAAGGCGCGGTACTTGTCGGCGATGGGTTCGATGTCCTGGACTTCCTTCACCCAGCCGTCGATCTGCAGACGGTTCTTGTCGAGCACGCAGCAGAGGTTGCCGAGCTTGAAGTTACCCGCCTCCATCACCGCTTCCCAAATCTGGCCTTCCTGGTGCTCGCCGTCACCGGTGATGCAGTAGACCCGGTAGTCCTTCTTGTCGAGCCGGGCGGCAAGCGCGCTGCCGACGGCAATCGACAGACCCTGGCCGAGCGAACCGGTGGACGCCTCGACGCCGGCCAGTTTCAGCCGGTGGGGGTGGCCCTGGTAGGGCGAGTAGAGCTTGCGCAGCCGGACGACGTCCTCGACGTCGAAGTAGCCGGCGGTTCCCAGCGCGAGGTAGAGCGCCGGGGCCTTGTGGCCCGCGGACCAGATGATGCGGTCCCGGTCCTCCCAGTCGGGGTTCTCCGGGTCGTGGTCCGCGACGTGGAGGTAGAGTGCGGCGGCGATGTCCATTATCGACATCGTCCCGCCGGAATGACCCGAACCCGCGGCGTGCAGGCAGACGAGGTTCAGGCCGCGCATCATGTTGGCCTTCTGGGTAAGGGCGCCGGCACCGTACTCCTGGCGTACCTTGCCGGTCTTGGAGTCGCGTAGCGGCATTTATCCTCCGGGTCAGGGTTTCGGAATCCTGGCGTAGTCGTCCTGGAACTTCTTGATACCTATGTCGGTGAGCGGGTGCTGCGCCATCCGGACCAGTACCTTGTAGGGCACGGTCGCGATGTGGGCGCCGAGCCGGGCGGACTCGACGACATGGAGCGGGTGGCGGATGCTGGCGGCGATCACCTCGGCATCAAGGTCGTACTCCTCGATGAGTTCGACGATGTCGGAGACGAGTTCCATCCCGTCGTGGCCGATATCGTCCAGCCGGCCGACGAACGGGCTGATGAACGTCGCGCCGGCGCGAGCGGCGAGCAGCGCCTGGTTAGGCGAGAAGACGAGCGTGCAGTTCGTCTTGATGTTCTTCTGCGACAGGGCCCTGAGCGACTTCAGTCCCTCGACGCACATCGGTATCTTGACGGTGACCTTCTCCGGGTCGAGTTTGGCCCAGTCCTCGCCCTCCTTCACCATCCCCTCGGCGTCGGTCGAAACGGCCTCGACCGAGACCGGGCCATCGACGACATCGAGGATGTCCTTGACGCAGTCCTTGAACGGGCGACCGGTCTTCGAGACGAGCGACGGGTTGGTGGTGCACCCTTCGAGGATGCCCCAGCCCGCGACCTCCCGAATCTCGTCTATGTCGGCGGTATCGATAAACAGCTTCATCCAAGCCTCCTGGCTCCAGACTGGTTCGCGGAATCTCGCGGCGGGTATGCCATTGTCCTGTAACAGGTTGCGGGCGAACGCCAAAGTGCGCCCGTCGGGCTGGAGTATAACGCCCGGCCAAGGGAGTTCAAGAGGTCTGGAACCCGCGCCCGGCTGGCGGCCGGTCTCGCGTTCGACAGGTCAGGGTCATCCCGGCCGCAGTCCGTGACATCTCGCGGCACGATTCCCGAATTCCGAATCCAGCGGGGGAGTGCCCCCCCCGTGTTTAGCAGACCACGAAGCGCCGCCTGACAGGATACGCGAGACACCGGCCCAACCGGGACTCAAGGCGACGGCTCTCCGGCCGGCTGAGGAGAACTCCCAGCTTCGAGCCGAACGCTCGCCTGAAAGGAAGGTCGAGCAACCCGGCCAGTGCGTCGTTCAGGAGCCGGACGAGAGTGCTGTTCATGTGCGGGACGACATCACCCCTGATGGATGGAGTCAGGACCGGATTCCACGCCCGCCTCCATCCGGAGGCGGAGGCTGCAGCTTGACACTCAGCCGGGCGGACGGAGCATCTTCACATGATGCCAAGACTACTCTGGGTTGCCCTGTTGCTGCCTGTCGTGGCGGTCGTGCTGCCGGCGTGCGGCGGCTGCGGTAACCGGGCCCGGGTTGAAGAGGAACGGGTTACGGGGGAGAATGTCGAGATGAGCGAGCCGACCGATACGATAGTCGTCGTGCGTTTCGCCGGGCCGGACCTCAGTCCGGCCGAAGCCGAGACGGTGGACAAGGTGGTGAAGCCGGACTCAGTGTGGCGGCAGCTTCTCACCCCGGAGCAGTATCGCATCACCCGCGCGCAGGGGACCGAACGGGCCTTCTGCGGCGGCCTGCTTTCCAACAAGGAAGAGGGCATCTACCGCTGCGTATGCTGCAGCCTGCCGCTCTTCTCCTCGGACACCAAGTTCGAGTCCGGCAGCGGCTGGCCCAGTTTCTTCAGACCGTTCGCGGACGAGAACATCACCGAGCGGATTGACCGGAGCCACGGGATGATCAGGGTGGAAATCCTGTGTACGCTCTGCGACGCCCACCTCGGCCACATGTTCCGCGACGGCCCGCCGCCGACGGGACGGCGCTACTGCCTCAACTCCGAGGCGCTCGTCTTCGAACCGAAGACCCGCTGACAACCGGGCCTGCCCGCGGACCGTTTGCGCCCTGCATGCGCCGGGCTATGATGGCGGCGTGAAGGCCGGGACTTCGCGGGCGCGCCTCGCTCTGTTTCTCGCGCTCTACCTGCTGGCCGCGACCTGGGCGCTGTGGGTGTTCGTACGCAGGCCGGGGATGGACGCCTACGACAAGGCGCGGTTCGGGGACACGATTCACGGCCGGGCGTGGCGGCCGTTCGTCGGCCGGGTGCTGGTGCCGTGGACGGTGCGGGCGGTGATGGCGGTCGTGCCGGACGGAGCGGAAGCGGCGGTCGGGAACCTCGTCCGGCAGGGCGTCGTGCCGGGCGAGAACCCGGGCTACGTCGACGTGTACCCCTTCGAGTTCGCGGTGACCGCGGCTTTGTTGCTCCTGTGCCTGGTCGGGTTCGCGCTGGCGTTGAGGAGGCTGGCCGGGGTGACGTTGGGGGTGACCGGGTGGCGTCGGGACGTCGTGCCGGTCCCCGCACTGGTGCTGCTGCCGTGCATGTACATCTACATGAACTACGTCTATGACTTCCCGGCGTTGTTCCTGTTCACACTCGGCCTGCTGATGGTCGCCGAGCGGCGGCGGGCCGCGTTCCTTGCGGTCTTCGCGGTGGGGTGTTTGAACAAGGAGACGACGATACTCCTCTCGCTCGTCTGGTTCCTGCAGTTTCGGAAGCGGGTGTCGTGGCGCAGGCTCTTGGCGGATCTCGGGCTGCAGGTCCTGCTCTGGCTGGGGATTCGCGGCGGAATCGTGCTGCTCTACCGCGACCGGCCGGGTGAGATGCTGGAGTGGTGGCACCTGTCACGGAACCTGGCGATTCCGTCGAAGATTCTCGCGCAGTTGCGGGGGCGTCCTTTCGGGCAGATAGTCAGGCAGCGCGGGGCCAACTTTCTCGCCCTCCTGGCGGGGGTCGCGGTGCTGGCCAGCCTGAGGAAGGCCCCGGTCTTCCTGAAACGGGCGTTCTGGATAGTGGTGCCGCTGGTGGTGCTGATGTTCTTCTTCGGGTTCTTCGACGAACTGCGCGACCTGTACGAGTTCTACCCGGTGGCGGTACTGGTACTCTGGTCCGGTGCGCTCCGGTTGCTGCGTCCGCGTGCCGGGCTCGAGCCCTCGACCCGCTAGCCAGACCGGGTCACCCAATCGCGCGCTGGAACGGAAGACGGGCCGCCTCTGGGCGGCCCGTCATGTTCAGTGTCCGGTAGTTACCGGACAATCACCTTCTGGACCAACGACCGGGACGGGTCCACCAGGCGCACGAAGTACAGCCCGGCCGGCAGGGCCCGGACGTCGTTCTCGCCCGGTGCCAGCATGAGGACCGTCCGCCCGGTTGCGTCGTGCATCACCGCCGGCATGCCGCCCGGCAGGTTGAGCGTCGCGCGCACCAAAGACGGGCAGCCCAGCCGTCCGACCGTTCCGGAACCGGGACGTTCGGCCACGCCGGTGTAAAGCTCGCTCCGGTAGACCGCGCCGCCGTCGGTGCCGGCGAAGAGTACCGGCTCGGCGCCGGGACGCAGGTCGAGCGACAGTATCCTTGTAACGTCGAGCCCTTCGTTCATCGGGTTCCAGTTCGCGCCGCCGTCGGTGCTGACGTGGACGCCGTTGCTCTGGGTCCCCGCGTAGACCGTGCCCGGGCTGCCCGGGTCGATGGCGAGAGCCTTGGTGCTGCTGCCCAGGCCGGTTGCGGTCCAGGACGCGCCCGCGTCGGTGGACTTGAAAACGCCCGCCGTCGTGCCGGCGAAGAGGTCGGTCGCGCTTCCGGGGACGGTTGCCAGCGCGTAGACCGCGCCGGACAGGCCTGTTCGGCTCTGGGTCCAGGTCTCGCCGCAGTCGGTCGTGACGATCAGGGCCGGGTGGCTGTAGGCAGAATCGCCGCCGAGGTAGACCCGCGCCGAGTCCGTCGGGTCGAAGGCGATGGCCCAGCCGCGGGTGCCCATCGGGAGCGTATCGTGGGTCCAGGTCGCGCCGTCGTCGGTCGTACGCGACACCGCGAAGTAGTAGGCCGAGTTGTAGACGTTGCCGGTGCAGAAGATGATGCCCGGGTCGTGCGGGGATGCGGCGATGTTGCCGCCGTCGTTCATCCAGCTTTCAACCTGTGTCCAACTGGCGCCGCCAGTGGTGCTCTTGAAGAGCTCGGCGGTCCCTCAGCCGGAGGCTTCGAGCATCCAGATGCGTAACGGGTCGTCGTGGTCGAAGACGATGTTGCAGACGTTGCCGCAGGAGAGCGGCGTCTCGGCCGGTTCCCAGGTCTGGCCGTCGTCGGTCGTCTTGAAGATGTCGTTGTCGATGAACTCGGCCCAGACCGTCGTCGGGTCGTGGGGCGATACCGTCACCGCCGGTATCTTTCCCAGGACCAGTCCGTCGTTGATTTCGTTCCAGGTCTCGCCCCGGTCGGTGGACTTGAACATCCCGGCGGTCGAGCCGCAGTATACCGCACCCGGCTCGCCGGGCCGGACCATCACCGTCCTTATCTGGCTGCCCGGGAAGGTGCCGCCGTACGACCAGGTCAGGCCGCGGTCGGTGGAACGATAGAACCGCGAGTAGGCGGCCGAGTACATGTAGTTCGAGTCGTCGGGGGCGAAGACGATGCGGTAGTTGTAGTTGTTGGTGCTCTGCCGGTTCCAGGTGACGCCGGCGTCGGTGGACCGGTAGACACCGTAGAGCGTGCCGGCGAACACGACGTCGTGGTCGCCCGGGTCGACGAGCATCGAGTAGATGTAGTAGGCGCTGGTCGGGAACTGGTTGCGCTCCCAGGTCTCGCCGCAGTCGGTCGACTTGTAGACCGCGGTGGTGCTGTTCCAGTAGACGCCCATGTAGACGATGGTCGTGTCGACCGGGTCGACCGCCGCCGAGTATATGGTGGTGGTGGTTATCGTATCGAGCTGGGTGGCGGTCCAGGTCTGGCCGCCGTCGGTGCTCTTCACCGACGTGGGCTTCCAGGCCGAGCCGTCGTACTTGTAACAGGGGACGTAAATCGTCTGCGGGTTCAGCGGGTTGAGGGCGATGTCGTTGCCGTTGGTGTTGGAACCGAGTGAGGTCTGGGTCCAGTTCTGGCCTCCGTTTGTCGTCCGGTAGAACTGCGAACTGACGATGCCGTAGAGCCGGTCCGGGTCGGTCGGGTGGGCGACGAGCTGGCGCGGGTAGTTCGACAGGTTGGCGCCATGGGTCTCCCATGTCGCGCCCGCGTCGGTCGAGCGGAGCAGCGGGAAGCCGGTGTTCTTCGAGGCGATGTAGAGCGCTGGCTCGCCGCCGGCCGCGGTCGCGGCCGAGTAGATCGGCCCGCCCAGCGGTCCGATGCAGGTCCAGCTCGCCGCCGCAACCGCGACGAGCGTGACGGCCAGCAGGATGAATGTGACAGGTCTGCGTGCCATTCAAACTCCTTTCAAGGTGCCGGGACGAGCCGTTCCCGGCGGGTCGGTTGCGCCCGTGCAGGCAAGTCTAGCGCCCTGCCTGACAGCGGTCAACGGCGGCAGGATTCCCGACCGGACCTGCGGGGCTCGGCGCGGGCAGGAAGCCGGGATGGAGGTGCGGGATGGAGCCGGGCAGGGCGTCGGTGACCCGGTTGACTTCTTCGGCGGCGGAACCACCGGCCGGCGGCCCGGGGTTCGGAATGATAGAACCCCGGGCTTGGGCCTGGAGACGCTCCGCGGCAGCACGGCCGGGCAGGAATGCGCGAAGGGCATCGGCCGGGCTCGTGGTCGGGCTCCCGGCATGCAGAGCCAGGATAGGGGCAAGCCCCGGGGCTGGAGAGGGTGGTTTGGCGGACTTGGCGCAAGCCACGGTAGCACAATCGTTTCGGGCGAAATCAGGCTCATTGCCGTGTTGCCGGAAAAGTATACAAGCGTTTCCCCGACCGGCCCGGCGTCCGTTCTTGACAGCCGTTTCTCTGTCGGCATACTTCGCCAACGAGGCAGCAGTCTCGCTATAGGGTAATAAACGGCACGAAGATAGGCAGAAAGGAGCTAGGTATGGCAGAAGAGAAGCCCCAGGCCGCGACCGGCGGAGTATCCGAGAAGAGCAAGATGACCGCACTCATCCTGTCCATCCTGCTGGGTGGACTGGGTGTGCACCGGTTCTACGTGGGCAAGGTCGGCACCGGCATCGTCTGGCTGCTCACCTTCGGTGTGTTCGGCATCGGCGCGCTCATCGACATCATCAAGATCGCGACCGGCAAGTTCACCGACAAAGAAGGCAAGCTGCTGAAGTAGCCTTCGCCCGATACCATTGCGGCCGCTGCCTACGGGCGGCGGCCGTCGGCTTGCCGGAGCGGAGGAAGAACTCAGAATGCAGAACGCTGGTCGCAGAACCGCGGCGGCGTTCGTGTCCCGCCGGTCAGGGAATTGGAGAAAACCGGTTGAGCGGTTGTCTTCGGCGTGTTGCCCGGCTAGAATGAGGCGCGATGGACTACGCGCTGTACATCCTGCTGGGCATCGGGCTGGCCGCGGCCTGCGGCTTCCGGGTGTTCGTGCCGCTGCTGGTGGTGAGCATCGCGGCGCTGTCCGGGCACCTGGAACTGACCGCCGAGTTCGCCTGGATGGGTTCCTGGCCCGCGGTCATCGTGTTCGGCATCGCGACGGTTCTTGAGATCGTCGCCTACTACGTGCCCTGGCTCGACAACCTGCTCGATACCATCGCGACACCGGCGGCAATCGTCGCCGGTGTCATCGTCACCGCCTCGGTGATCACTAAGATGAGCCCGGTGCTGCGCTGGCCGCTGGCGATCATCGCCGGGGGCGGTTTCGCGGGCACCATCCAGGCCGCGACCGTTGCGATTCGTGGCGCGTCGAGCGTCACGACAGGCGGAGCGGCGAACCCGATTGCGACGACGGTCGAAACCGGGAGCTCGACCGGGATGTCCATCCTCAGCCTGCTGCTGCCCGGCGTCGCCGGCGTCGTGGCGGTCCTGCTGGTCGGTTTCCTCGGTTGGCTGCTGTTCCGCATTCGTCGTCGACGTCGCCGCAGGCGCACCTGACGGGCAGAGGAAGACAACACCAAGGTCACCAGGAACACCAAGAGGACCATGAACTTCAGTATGGAAGGGCAGAGGTCCGGCGGCGACCCGTCTGCCTTGTGCCAAGGGTGCCCACGCTGATGGCACGCCAGCACCCGCTCGAGCGCGTCCGCAACATCGGCATCATGGCCCACATCGATGCGGGCAAGACGACCGTCTCCGAACGCATACTCTACTACACCGGCCGGGTGCATCGGCCGGGCGAGGTGCACGACGGCGCGGCGTCGATGGACTGGATGGCGCAGGAGCAGGAACGGGGCATCACCATCACCTCGGCGGCAACGACCGCCGTCTGGCGCGACCACGTCATCAACCTGATAGATACGCCCGGGCACGTCGACTTCACCGTCGAAGTGGAGCGGAGCCTGCGGGTGCTGGACGGGGTCATCGGTCTGTTCTGTGCGGTGGGTGGCGTCGAGCCGCAGTCGGAGACGGTCTGGCGCCAGGCCGAGAAGTACGCCGTGCCGAGGGTCGCCTTCGTCAACAAGATGGACCGCGCCGGCGCGGACTTCTATGCGGTGATGCAGCAGATCGAGAAGGAGCTGGGCGCAAACGCCGTGCCGGTGACGATACCCGTCGGCCGCGAGGAGGACTTCCGCGGGATAATCGACCTGGTGGACGACGTCGCGGTCTACTACGACGAGACCGACAAGGGGCTGACGTTCCGCGAGGAACCGATACCGGACGAACTCCGCGAGGAAGTCCGCCGCTGGAAGGGGCAGTTGCTCGAGCGGGTCGCCGAAGTGAACGACCGGCTGCTGGAGAAGTTCCTGCAGGATGAGCCGATTGGTGCGCGCGAGCTGTCGAAGGCGATCCGGGCGGCGACCCACAAGCATCTGGTATGCCCGGTGCTCTGCGGGTCGGCCTTCAAGAACAAGGGCATCCAGCGCCTGCTAGACGCGGTCGTCGCCTACCTGCCGAGCCCGCTCGACCTGCCGCCGGTGTCGGGCCGCTGCCTCGAGGGCGAGCCCATCGAGCGCGTGCCGAAGGACGACGGGCGGCTGGCGGCCCTTGCTTTCAAGGTCCAGTCCGACCGGCACGTCGGCAAGCTGGTGTACGTTCGGGTGTACTCCGGGACGCTGCGTTCAGGCTCGACGGTGCTGAACTCGACCCAGGGCAAGGAACAACGGGTGGGGCGGCTGCTGCGGATGCACGCAGACCGGCGGGAACCGGTCGAGGCGCTCTACTCGGGCGAAATCGGCGCGGTCGTGGGATTGGCCGCGACGGTGACCGGCGATACGGTCTGCGACCCCGCCAACCCCATCGTGCTCGAGGCGATCGAGTTCCCGGCGCCGGTGCTGTCGGTAGCGGTCAGCATCACCGACCGGAAGGACCGCGACCGTCTGGGCGCGAGCCTCGCGAGGCTGGCCGAGGAGGACCCGACCTTTGTAGTCACGTCGGACCCGGAGACCGAGGAAACGGTCATCGCCGGGATGGGGGAGCTGCACCTGGAAATTCTCATTGACCGGCTGAAGCGCGAGTTCGGGGTGGACGTGAAGACCGGGGCCCCCCAGGTCGCCTTCCGCGAGACGATCACCGAGCGTGCCGAAGTCAATGAACGACTGGTGAAGCAGACCGGGGGGCGGGGCCAGTTCGCCCACGTGGTGATGCTGCTCGAACCGCTCGATGCCGGCAAGGGGTTCGAGTTCGTCAACAAGGTTACCGGCGGCCGGGTGCCGAGGGAGTACGTCCCCGCGGTCGAACGCGGCGTGGTGGACGCGATGCGGCGCGGGGTCTATGCCGGTTTCCCGGTGGTGGACGTGAGAGTGTCATTGCTCGACGGCTCATTCCACGAGGTTGATTCGTCGGACATGGCATTCCGGCAGTGCGCGACGGAGGCGTT
>Ga0272441_10016393_pt1 | contig 10247 bp, 6 predicted proteins | sample SSMProp6N_FD_193582 | JGI IMG/M metagenome (GOLD analysis project Ga0272441, IMG submission 193582) | Marine sediment archaeal communities from Little Sippewissett salt marsh, Falmouth, MA, United States - SSM-Prop-6N | ecosystem: Environmental > Aquatic > Marine > Wetlands > Sediment ... | reverse complement strand
CCACATTAGGTCTTCCGACAACAGCTAACCTGGGGAGTGAATCTTCCTGTTCATCCTTTTCTTCAGGCAGGCTGGTTACTATTTTATCAAGCAGGTCACCTGTTCCCGCACCATTTGTCGATGATATGGGAAAATAATCACCCAGTCCCATTTTATAGAACTCGGCAGCATCAGGCAGGCGGCTGTGGTTATCAACCTTATTAACCACCGGTATAACATTTTTATCTGATCGTCTCAGCATATTAGCAACCGACATATCCAGGTCGGTTAGTCCTGTGGTAACATCAACCATGAAAATTATCAGAGCTGCTTCATCAATGGCAATTTCAACCTGCTTGTTTATTTCACTTTCAAAAATATCATCAGAGTCATTTACATATCCTCCGGTATCTATTATTGAAAAGAGCTGGCCATTCCATTCCACCTTACCATAGTGTCTGTCGCGTGTGACACCACTCATTTCATCAACTATAGCCTGCCTCGATTCGGTGAACCTGTTAAACAAGGTTGACTTTCCCACATTGGGTCTTCCCACTATTGCAACTATCCTGCTCATCCTACATTATTCAATAACCAAATTTTTTAAGCACACCCGGCTTGTTGCGCCAGTCTTTAGTGACTTTAACATACATCTCAAGATATACTTGTTTACCAATAAAATCCTCGATATCCTTTCTTGCTTCAGTACCTGTCTTTTTCAGCATCTGTCCCCTGTGACCAATGATAATCCCTTTCTGGCTTTCCTTTGCAACATGAATTATGGATCTTATATTAACTATCTTGTCCTGCTCTTCATAACTTTCAATTTCTATCTCGACTGAGTAGGGGATCTCCTTTTTATAATTATTCAATATTTTCTCACGTATTATCTCTGTTACAAAAAATCGCTCATACCTGTCGGTAAGCTGATCTTTCGGAAAATACTCCGGACCTTCGGGCAATTTTTCAAGGATAATATTGAGCAGGGTTTCTGTATTGAATTTCTCTTTGGCCGACAGTGGTACTATAACTGCAGCGGGCATAATAATCTCCCAACTTTCAACCAGATGATCAAGTAATTCCTGGTTGCCAAGGTCTATCTTGTTTATGACCAGTATCACTGGTATTTCTGAGTTAATAACCCTGTTCAGTGTATCCCTGTTTTTGTCTATTTTTTCCTTAACATCTGTGACGTAAATGATCAGATCAGCATCACTTATCGCTGTATACACAGATTGCATCATTGCTTCCTGAAGCTTGTAGGCAGGTTTTATTATTCCCGGAGTGTCTGAAAATACTACCTGGAAATCATCACCGTTAAGGATACCCAGTATCCTGTGCCTTGTCGTTTGTGATTTTGAGGTTATGATAGATAGGTTTTCCCCAACAAGTGCGTTCATTATTGTTGATTTTCCAACATTGGGATTACCCAGTATATTAACAAAACCCGATTTATGAGCCATGTGGTTTAATTTATGATCTTCTAAGAATATTTATCTCTTTATCATTAAGGAACCTCCATTTGCCCCTCGGAAGGTTCTTTTTGGTAAGTCCGGCAAAATACACCCTGTCAAGCTTCTTTATCTTATACCCGAGTGCTTCAAACATTCTTCTAACCACCCTGTTCTGTCCTGAGTGGATTTCAATTCCCACCTGGGTCTTATCTTCGGGGTCGGGATAAGCAACAGAATCTGCTGCGACCATTTCACCAATATCGACACCCTTGGTAAGCCCGATCATATCATTTCGTGTAAGGGGACGGTTCAGATATACATGATATATCTTCTTCTTACCGTGTGAGGGATGAGTTAATTTCTTTGTTAATTCTCCATCATTGGTAAATAGCAATAAACCTGTTGTATCCCTGTCGAGTCTTCCCACCGGGTATACTCGTTCGGCACAAGCATTTTTAATCAGATCAGTAACCAGCTTGTCAGCATGAGGATCATCAGTTGTGCTGACATAACCGGCAGGCTTATTAAGAAGGATATATACTTTTTTCTCCGGGTTCAGTATCCTGCCCTTGTATTCGACTCTGGATCTGCCTGACAGCTTTGTTCCCAGGTCTGTAACGACTTTTCCGTTAACGCTTATCTCACCTTTGATGATAAGCTTGTCAGCATCCCTGCGGCTGCAAACACCACTGTTGGCGATAAATTTGTTCAATCTTATGGTTTTTTCGTCACCTTTATCACTGAGTGGCCCTCTCTTTTGTCTGTCATTCATCGCTTTATAATTTCGGACGCAAAGGTACGGATAATTTATAAATTATAAGGCTGAAGCCCCAGCTGCGATGGCGTGGATTTCAAATCCACGCCAATCTTCTGCGAACACGGAAGCCTTAGCCTAAACATCATCTTCCCCAAAACCAATAATTGAAAAATTTTTACCAATTTTGTGAAGCTACCGTTAAGATGAGAAATAACTAATTCAATTAACAAGAAATGGCTTTAATTAAATCAATCTCAGGCATAAGAGGAACGATTGGAGGTAAGCCGGGCACCGGACTCAGCCCTCTTGATGTGGTTAAATATACAGCGGCCTATGCCGAATGGATATTAAGGAAAGAAAACAAAAAAGAAGCTCTTATAATAACAGGAAGAGATGCCAGGCCTAGTGGTGAAATGGTAAACAAGCTCATGACAGGCACTCTTACAGCTATGGGCCTTAATGTAATTGACCTCGGATTGAGCACAACACCAACTGTTGAAATAGCTGTTATGGCCGAGAAAGCAGATGGTGGGATAATACTCACCGCCAGCCATAACCCGGTGGAGTGGAATGCTCTCAAACTTCTCAATGGTAAAGGCGAATTCGTGAATGCTGATGAAGGGGAGACGATTCTTGAAATAGCAGAAAAAATGGATTATAGTTTTGCCACCTTTGACCGGATCGGCGAAGTAAAAAGAGATAATAGCTATAATACGAAGCATATTGAATTGTTACTTGCCATGCCCGACATTAATGTCGAAGCAATAAGAAAACAAGGATTCACAATCGTTATTGATTGTGTGAATTCTGTAGGAGGATTGATCCTGCCTGAATTATTGAAAAAGCTGGGAGTGAAAAAAGTCATTGGCATTTATACTGAACCTACGGGACTGTTCCCGCATAATCCGGAACCACTGCCGGAGAACCTGGGGGAACTGAGCCGTTCTGTTATCAGTAATAATGCTGACCTTGGCTTTGTGGTTGATCCCGATGTTGACAGGCTGGCAATAGTATCGGAGGACGGGACATGCTTTAACGAGGAATATACCCTTGTTGCCTGTGCCGAATATATTCTGTCAAAAAGAAAGGGAAATACGGTCAGTAACATGTCATCCAGCAGGGCGCTAAGAGATATAACGGCAAAATATGGGGGTAAATGGTATTCCTCCGCAGTGGGCGAAGTAAATGTAATTAAAAAGATGAAGGAAGTGGATGCAGTGATAGGGGGTGAAGGTAACGGTGGAGTTATTTATCCACCCCTTCATTATGGAAGAGACGCACTGGCAGGAATAGCTCTCTTTCTTTCATTACTGGCAGAAACAGGCAAATCCTGTTCACAGTTAAGGACTGCATACCCTGACTATGTAATTTCCAAAAACAAAATAGACCTGTCACATGGGCTCGATGCAAATAAAATACTGAGCATAATCCATGACGAATTCCAACCTGATGTTGCCAGCATGGAGGACGGGTTACTGCTTGAAAATGAACAAGGATGGATAAATATCAGAAAGTCCAACACAGAACCGATATTAAGAATTTATTCCGAAGGCAAAACAAGGAATGATGCTGACCAGCTGGCTGAAAAAATCATAAAAATTGTTAAAAAGATAAGGTGAATATCACTTATTTGGTTCTGATGGAATAAAACCCCTTTTCAATTTGTCAACTAATTGATGGAACAAAATCAGGTTCCCTTTGTTAATTATTGTTAAATAGGAGTTTAATATACTTTGATTTAAAAGAGAAGAATAAATTTTTAATAATTTCGCACCGAAAAATTGGTTTATACAAACTTTTAAAATAATGAAGAAGACTTTAATTATTTCAGGAATAGTAGTTGTAGTTGCAATAATAGGACTTATTATCTTTAACCGTCTTACCAAAAAGGATGAAATTTCTCAGCTTTTTTCAGAGGCTTCCAGAGGTAATTTTGAGATCCTTGTTTCAACAACAGGTGAGTTACAGGCAGAAAATTCAACTGACATACAAGGCCCCAGTGGACTTGGTGGCAGGCGGATGAGGTTCAGGGACATTACCATACAGGACCTGATCCCTGAAGGAACAGTTGTTAAGCAAGGAGATTATGTGGCTACACTCGACCGTTCAGATGCAGAAAATACACTGAAAGATGAAATGGATGAACTGGAACAGATGGAGAACGACTATGAAATGAAGAAACTGGATACGACCATTACACTTGGTGATCTGAGGGATGATATACTTAATCTGAAGTTTAATATGGAGGAGGCAGAGATTACACTGGAACAATCTAAATATGAACCTCCTACAACAATTCGGCAGAACAGGATAAACCTCGATAAGGCTTCAAGGGCATATGAACAGGCTCTAAAGAATTACGAGCTTAAGATACAGCAGTCAAAGGCAGATATGAGGGATGCATTGTATGAACTGCAGGAGCAGAGAAACACTGTAAATGATATGGAAGAAGTTCTTATGCAGTTCACTGTAACAGCACCTGCCCCGGGCATGGTGATATATAAGAGGGAATGGAGCGGAGAGAAAAGAAAAGTGGGATCGAGTATAAGCCCTCATGATCCGGTTGTTGCTACACTGCCCGATCTCTCTTCTATGATATCCAAAACCTATGTTAACGAAATTGACATAAGCAAGGTTAACACAAATCAAGCCGTAAGAATTACCGTTGACGCATTCCCCAATAAAAAGTATACCGGTAAAGTGATAAGTGTTGCTAATATTGGTGAACAGCTTCCCAACACCGATGCCAAAGTATTTGAGGTCATAATTAAACTGGATGAGGTAGAATCGATACTTCGTCCTTCAATGACCACAGGTAATCAAATAATAACCAGTACTTTTAATGATGTTATTTCGATCCCCCTTGAATGTGTCCATGCTACTGAAGACAGTATCCCTTACGTATACGAAAGACGTGGTGCCAGACAAATAGTGGTACTTGGTAATTCAAATGAAAATTCGGTCATCGTTGAGCAGGGCGTTGAGGAAGGAGACCAGTTGTATCTGAGTGTGCCTGAAGATCCCGAGACTTTCAAACTTGAGGGAGAGGAGCTGATAGAGGTTATCCGTGAAAAGGAAAGGCTGAAAAGGGAAGAGGAAGAAAGAAGGGAGAAAGAAATAGAGGAACAAAACAGTCGTGGCTCAGATCAAATGGCCCCCATGCGTGAGATGTCTCCCGAGATGAGAGAAAGGATAATGAATATGAGTGAGGAAGAAAGGGAACAGATGAGAACTATGATGCAACAACAGCGTGAAGGAGAAGGAGAGCAACAAGAAGTTGTTATTCGCAGGCAGGATAGTGATGGAGAAGTGCAGGAAAAAACCGATAATCAGCAATAACCCTGTGCTTGTTAAAATTCTTTTACTGAATTGATATGATAAAAAGGTATTTACATGATGTAATAATTGCTTTTGAAGCAATAATGGCAAATAAGCTGAAGTCAATATTGACGGCACTTGGTATTATCTTCGGAGTGGCGGCTGTTATCAGTATGCTGGCCATAGGTAAAGGTGCTCAGCAGGAGATACTCGAGCAAATAAAGATGGTTGGAGTAAATAATATTCTGATCAGCCCGATAATTGAATCTGAAGAAAGTTCTGATGATGAAGGAGAGAAACAGCAGAACAAATTCAGCCCGGGACTCACTCTTTACGATGTGGATGCCATAGAAGAGATTTTGCCATCGGTCAAAAAGATCAGTCCGGAGATTTCTTTTAATTCAACAGTCGTGTTGAATGCAATGAAATACCCGGCAAAGCTGGTTGGAGTGAGAAACGACTATTTTGATCTTTATAACCTTCCGCTGAACCACGGTACATTCTTCAACGATTACCAGGAGGAGCATGGTATACAGGTCTGTATTATTGGTGCAAACATAAGGGCAAAATTCTTCAGCAAGGTAGATCCCGTAGGTCAATATATTAAATTTGATGGTGTCTGGCTTAAAGTTATAGGTGTGCTGGAACGAACCGATGTAAGTCTAACAGGCTTCGAGGAAACAGGTGTTAATGTTTATAATGACAATATCTATATTCCTGTTAAAACCATGTTGCTCAGGTACCAGAACAGGGAACTGCTTACCAAGAAACTAGCAACATCGGCATCTTCACAAGTCATGGCCTTTGCATTTGGAAGAATGATGAGACGCTCTGTGTTATCCGGTGGCTCAGATCCTTCACAGTCATCGTCGACAAATTATCATCAGCTGGACAGGATAGTGGTGCAGGTTGAAGAAACGGAACAACTGAATTCATCAACTGAAGTGCTCAGCCGAATGATGTTGAGAAGACATTCAAATGTCAAGGATTTTGAAATAACCGTGCCTGAACTGCTGCTGAAACAACAACAGCGAACCAAGGATATATTCAATATAGTACTTGGTGCTATAGCCAGTATATCCCTCGTAGTGGGAGGGATTGGCATCATGAATATTATGTTTGCATCAGTAATGGAACGTATAAAAGAAATAGGAACACGTATGGCCATAGGTGCAAAAAAAATGGACATAGTTGTACAATTTCTTTCAGAAGCCATACTTATAAGTGTTACAGGTGGATTTATTGGAGTTTTCCTTGGCGTAGTACTTTCTAAATTGATAAATGAGATAGCCGATATATTAACAATAGTATCACCCTTCTCTGTTGTAATTGCTTTCGGCGTTTCTGCTGCTGTCGGTGTAATTTTTGGATACTCACCGGCCAAGAGAGCATCTGAAAGAGATCCTATTGAATCACTCAGGTACGAATAAAAATCAAACATTGATATGAAGCAAATATATTTTTCCCTATTACTTGCGTTATTTTTTAGCACAGGTCCTATAACATATTCACAGCAAACTGTCAGTCTGACACTGGATGAAGTTATTATACTGTCTGAAGATCAGTCACTACAGGGTATACTGGCAAAACATATGTTCAGGGCAAGTTACTGGCAATACCGGACTTTTAAAGCCGAATACCTGCCTTCATTAACATTAACCGGTACTTTCCCTGAATATAACAGGATATATGAAAAGGAATATAACTATGATACAGGACAGGAAGAATATGTTGAGAAAAATACTAACAGTTTATTAGGTCAGCTTTCATTGTCCCAGAACGTAGGATTCACAGGAGGTAGTATTTCACTTCAATCTGATCTGAGAAGGTTTGATGTTCTGGGGGCTGACGGAAGAACTCAGTATATCACAACCCCTGTGAGTATTGTTTATAACCAGCCACTTTTCAGGTTCAATGAACTCAAATGGCAAAAGCAGATTGAACCACTAAGATACGAGGAGGCCAAGAAAGCTTACATTGAAGCAGTTGAGGAAGTGCATCTCAATGCAGTAAGAAGATTTTTCCAACTTGCACTGGCGCAGATCAATATGGAAATAGCAAACATGAATTATGCCAATGCCGATACGCTGTACCAGCTGGCACGGGGGAGGTATAATCTTGGTACTATTGCGGAAAATGATATGCTGCAGATGGAACTGTCTTTCCTTAATGCAGAAACTTCAAGAAATCAAGCCCGTAATAACCTTAATGATATGCAGCAGAGACTGTCATCCTTCCTGGGTTATACTGAGAACGTTGATATAGAACTGATTATACCAAATGAAATACCCACATTCGAAGTAAATGGTGAAGAAGTGCTTAACCTGGCTCTTGATAATAATCCTGAAATAATTTCAATGGAGGTACAGCTGCTTGAAGCCAGAATGGATGTAGCACAGGCAAAGGCTGAAAAGGGTTTGAACGCAAATATGAATATCAGTTATGGATTGCAGGGGCAGTCTGATATTATACCCGGGGCATACCAGACCCTGGATGACCAGCAAAGGGTGAGCGTCGGGTTTACCATACCCATAATGGACTGGGGATTGCGCCGTGGCCGTTACCGTATGGCACAGTCATCAGAAGAAGTGGTTAAAACACAAGTCCAACAGTCAATGATAGATTTTGAACAACAACTGTTCCTTGATGTGGCCCAGTTTAACCTTCAGGACGACCAGGTACGTATAGCAGCCAAATCAGATACGGTTGCCATGAAAATGTATGAGGTCACCAAGCAAAGGTTCCTGATAGGTAATGTTGACGTTCTGGAATTGAATAATGCCGATACTAAAAAAGACGAGAACAGGAGAGGATATATTCAAGCCCTCCAGGATTATTGGACCTATTATTATAATATCCGCAGCCTTACCCTCTTCGACTTTGAGGCAAGCAAGCCTCTCGAATATGATTTTGATGAACTCATAGCAGAATAGGAAAAAATTAATATCTTTGCCCGTCCATTACAGGATTCGGGAAATTATATTGATTTTTAGCAAAATATAAAACACTTTGAAATGCAAAACAAAGGAGCTATTCTGTTTTTAGCCATAGCATTAGCACTGGTTACCATATACCAGATCTCATTCACAGTTGCCTCTTATACTGTCAAACAACACGCGAAAGAATATGCTGAGGGAGACCTTGTAAAGGAAGTTAATTATCTGGATTCCATTTCTTCATTACCCAAAGAAGAATGGAGCTTCCTCGGTAACACTTACAAGGAGGTGCAGGCAAAAGAGATAAACCTCGGGCTGGACCTTAAAGGAGGTATGAACGTTATACTTGAAGTCTCAGTGGAAGAGATTGTCAGAGCGTTGTCCAATTATAATACTGATGAAACTTTTAATCAGGCACTGGTAATGGCAAGGCAGAAACAAAGGGAAAGCCAGAGAAACTTTATCGATCTTTTTGGTGAATCATTTGAGGAACTCAATCCCGGTGCCAGCCTTGCTGCTATTTTCGGGACTATGGAGCTGAGAGATCAAGTTAACTTCAATTCAACAAATGAAGAGGTACTGGATGTTCTGCGAGATGAGTCGAGCAGTGCCATAGATAATGCTTTCAATATACTTCGGAGCAGAATTGACAGGTTTGGTGTTACACAGCCAAATATATCCAGGCTTGAAGCAGCAGGACGTATACTTGTTGAACTGCCCGGTGTTAAAGATCCCCAGAGGGTCAGGGAACTATTGCAGGGAACGGCCAAGCTTGAGTTCTGGGAAACATATGAGAACTCTGAGGTTATAGGTTACCTCATGGAAGCCAATAACCTTCTTACATCACTGAAAGTAGATATGGAAGCCCTGGATAGAGTTGAGCAGGCAGATACCACAGAGGCAGGAGAAGGGGAGATAAGCTCGGTCGAAGACCTTATATCTACGGAGGCGCCACAGGATACAACAGTTGAAGAAAGCCTCCTGGATATGTTGAGCGATACAACTGAAACAGAAGAGGCGGCAAGCCGGGAAGAATGGAATACCCAGAACCCATTATTTGCTTTGCTGAGCCCGGCTGTGACAAGGGATGGTCAACCCCTGCCAAGGTCGGTGATAGGATATTCTCACTTCAGTGATACTGCAGAGGTAATGGATTATCTGAATATGGAACAGATAAGATCACTTTTCCCGAGGGACATAAGGTTTTACTGGAGTGCTGATCCCATGAGGGGCGATGAGAGTGAAAGCATTTATGAACTGCATGCTATTAAGGTTACAACACGTGACGGTCAGCCACCCCTTGACGGAGATGTGGTTACTTCTGCCAGGGTCTCATATGGACAAACAGGCTCATCAGCCAAGGTGGATATGTCAATGAATGCCGAAGGATCACGTGTCTGGGCCAGACTTACAGGATCAAATATAGGCCGTTGTATCGCAGTGGTACTTGACGGCTACGTCCGTTCAGCACCTACCGTATCAACCGAGATAAAAGGGGGATCCTCCGAAATTACAGGTGATTTTACTATTGAAGAAGCAGAAGACCTGGCTAATATACTTAAATCAGGTAAACTGCCCGCACCGGCACAGATAATAAACGATACTGTTGTTGGTCCGTCACTTGGTAGGGAAGCTATAAACTCGGGCCTTAATTCATTCCTTATAGCATTTCTGGTGGTGATGGCGTATATGGTATTCTATTACAGCCGACGCGCAGGGATGGTTGCCGATATTGCACTTATAGTAAACATGTTTTTCATAGTGGGAATACTGGCATCGCTGGGGGCCGTGCTTACATTGCCG
>Ga0272441_10016392_pt1 | contig 10248 bp, 7 predicted proteins | sample SSMProp6N_FD_193582 | JGI IMG/M metagenome (GOLD analysis project Ga0272441, IMG submission 193582) | Marine sediment archaeal communities from Little Sippewissett salt marsh, Falmouth, MA, United States - SSM-Prop-6N | ecosystem: Environmental > Aquatic > Marine > Wetlands > Sediment ... | reverse complement strand
CCAAGAATCGGCTAGGCCACGTTATCACGGATCGCTGTGGCATGGTCCCTTGCTTCCGGCCCGCGACCGAGAGTCACGGGCCCGTCTTCTGCTCACATCCCGATGTCCTGGCGGGGCTCCTCGACGTGGCGAGCGATTGGGACCTGACGTCTCTGGCCGAGTTCCTGGTCACCGGCAAGGTCTCGTACCCGTTCACGTACTACCGGGACGTTCGGGCGGCCGAATTCGGCTCCGTGCACACCCTGCAGGTCCCGCGAGACGGCGACCCGGAGACGACGGTCGATCCCTATTTCGCTTTCCAGTACAACCCCGACGACTCCCTCGACGAAACGGACCTTGCCGAATCATTGGGCGAGGCGCTCAAGAAGGCCGTGCGCCGGCGAAGCCACCCCCGCTTCGGGCAAACCGCGATCGCCCTGAGCGGCGGCCTCGACTCACGCACGCTGTTCTGCGCGGCGGAGAACCCCGCCGACCTGGTCGCCTTCTGCTTCTTCGACGAGGAGAACGCCGAGTACCGGATTGCCCGCCGCATCGCGCGAGCCGCAGGCGCCGAGCTGGTGCCGCTGCAGCGCAAGTTCGATCACTACGGCGAACAGGCCGCCAAGGCCGTGCAGATCTACGGCGGCATGGGCAACATGTGCAACAACCATTTCCTCGGTTTCCGCAACCACATCCGCGAACTCGGCGTGGCCAGTGTCATAACCGGCTTCTATTGCGACTACTTCTTCAAGGGCCTCGCCCTGGACCGGCGCCGCGAGTCCCTCCTCCGAGGCGAAGTCCTCGCGGAGTATCGCCCGGCCTGGTACCGGCCGTACATCTGGCTCGGCGGCGGCGAAGACGAGCAGGTCAGGAGCCGACTGTCCCGGGTCTTCCCGCAGGACCTGATCGAAGACACCTCCGACGCTGCGCGGCTGCAACGCGAGTATCGCAGGGTGTTCCCGCTTCACTATGAGCCCGACCACGCCGAGACCACCGTCCCGCAACGCGTGATGCCGTGGTTTCTTCCCATTGTCGACAGTGACGTCATCGATGTGTACCTCCGGATTCCGCCCGCCCCGAAGCTCAACGCCGCGCTGTTCGCCCGGACGGTTGCCTCCGTGTGCGGGCCCGGGATCGCAGGGATTACCAACATCAATACGGGCGCTCCGGCCAACGCGGGCCCGCTGCGCCGCGGCGTTCACGTCGTGTTCAATGTTCTCCGCAACCGCATGGAAAAACAGTTCGCCCGGAGAATCGCACTCAGCGGGTCGTGGCCCAACTGGGACTACTACGTGCAGCACAGCAGGCTGCTGAAGAACCTGTGGCTCACGCAGACGTCCGAGGCGCGGCAACTGTTCCAGTCCCTCGTTGAAGAGGATCCGTACGACAAACCCATGGGCGCGTACCGGGGTGAGAGCGGAGCGGAGCTTTTCACACGGTTCCTTACCCTCAAACTGTGGGTCGACCAGAGAAACGGGCGCACACCCGAGACGCAGTGATGACGAGCTTGCCGACATCGAAACCGGGCATTCGCATTGCCCTTGCAGGCGATCTGTGCCTCGGCGATGAATTCGTTACAGAGGCTGCCGGGCGTGGCAGGGATGTCCTCTTCCCCTTCCGGGAGATTCTGCCCGTGTTGTCCTCGTGCGACATCGGCCTCCTGAACCTGGAGGGGCCTGTCGAACGCAGTGAACACCCCCGGGCGGACGTGACAACGCGCCTCGCCAACGACCGCTCCGTGTGGCGCTTCCTCGAACAGGCCCGTACGTCCGTCGTATGCCTGGCCAACAACCACATCATGGACTTCGGAACGCAGAGCCTCACTGCAACCAGGGACATGCTGGCAGAACACGGAATGCACGGCATCGGCGCGGGACTCAATCTCGATGAGGCACGCCGGACGGCGATCCTCGAACGCGGAGGCACTCGTGTTGCGTTTCTCGCCTTCACGACGGACCGGGAGGAAGTCCGGTCGATTCTGGCCACACCATCCACGGCAGGCTGTGCGCCGCTCGGTGATCGCGAAGATGTCCTGTCACGCGTTGCGGCGGCGCGAGACCGGGCCGATATCGTCTGCGTCAGCATCCACTGGGGCCGCGAGTTCTTCCGTTATCCCGCACCGGAACAGGTCGCCCTGGCCCGTGACCTCGCCGACGCGGGCGCGCAACTGGTGGTGGGACACCATCCGCACGTCCTGCAGGGGTTCGAGACCTACCGCGACAGTCTCTTACTCTACAGCTTGGGGAACTTCTTCTTTCCGCCGGTCCGCACCATCCACGGGCGCCGCCAGATCCAGCACAGGGCCGAGACAGAGTTCATGGTCGTCCTCTGCGATATCGCGCCGGGAGCAACACCGCGGATCGAAATCGTGGGAGGGCAACGCAGGGGCGACGGTCGGCTCAGCATCTACCGCGGCGGGCAACGCAAGCGCTTCGCGGCAAGGATCCGGACGTTGGCCGCACCCCTGGCACGCCCGGACTACACCTCCTTCTGGGAAGACTACCGGGTTCGCCGGGAGAACGAACTGGTGCGCGAGCATGTTGTCGACGCGCTTCGCAAGCTCTGCCGCTTGTCGCCCGCCCAAGCCCTCGCCACAATCCGCCCCCGAGACATCATCAGAAACCTGCGCCGGATCCATGCCCTCGGCGCGGGAACACGCGGCGGCCGCACGCCGCGAAGGCACGGCAGCGCATGAAGAACCCGGCCCACACGGACAGCAGCGCCTCCTACTACAATCTGCTCAAGACCCCCGTGCTTCCTCTCATCCCGGACGGCCCCAACGTAATCCTGGACGTCGGGTGCGGCGCCGGGGTCACCGGCAAGAAGCTCCTCTCCCTCGGCAAGGCAAGCCGGGTGATCGGAGTCGAGATTTTCCCCCCTGCGGCAGAGGAGGCGGCACAGCACTACGCCCATGTTCACTGCGGCGACGTCGAGAGGCTGGCCCTCGAGTACCGTGAGGAGTTCGATTTCGTCCTGTTCAACGATGTTCTCGAGCATCTCGTCGACCCGTACTCGATCGTGCGCCAGGCGCACACGTGGCTCAAACCGGGAGGACAAGCCATCTGCGTGCTGCCCAACGTGCGCTACTGGCAGGTGTTGGTCCGCCTCGTGTTCTGCGGCCGGTGGGAGTACAGAGAAGCCGGCATCCTCGACCAGACGCACCTGCGCTTCTTCACACGGCGCACGGCCGTCAAACTCCTTACGGACGCGGGCTTCGACGTGATTCACTGGCATATGCTGATCTATGGGAAGAAGAAGGGGGCCGCCAATGCGATAACCGCCGGCCTCCTGCGCGAGTTCCTGGGCCCGCAGATCCTCCTGTGCGGACGGAAAGGACAATGACGCCGGGACCGGATAGAGGAGGAACCACCATGCGTTTCGTCTACCGCCGAATCCCTTCGCTGCCCCGCCTTGCCTGGTGCGCCGTCATGAGGCGGGGCAGTAGCGACGTTGAAATCGATCACGGGCCGTGGGTGGAGACACGGGACGGCTTCTTCGTCGAGGGCGCCTGGCCGGGCGCGTTCAGCGCAGGCGCCTTTGACCGGTCCTCTCTGCTCATGGGCTCGGGCGCGCGCCTCGCAGACGATCGCGTGCGGTTCTGTTGTTCATGCCAGATGCTCGAACGGCTGCACCTTGTCGCACACGCGGACAAACTCATCATTTCTCCCTCCCTGACGTTCGCACTGGCACGCAGCAACTCGCACCTCGATATGACCCACATCCCCTATCAGGTGGACCTGCTGTACATGCTGTACCGGATGGCGAACCATATTGGAGCGATCCCCCTCGCGAACGGACGGCACATGCAGATCGTCCATTACCGCAACATCGACATCGATCGCGACTTGAGCATCCGGATGCAGCACAAGCCGGACTCCCGCGATTTCGAGAGTTTCGCCGACTACAAGGGCTTCCTGTGCGACAACCTGGCCGCGGTGTTCCGGAATGCCGCCGACGGGGAACGATCGATCCGCTACGAGCCCGTGGCGTCCCTGTCCTCCGGCTTCGACTCCGCGGCCTGTGCAGCCTTGGCGAACGAGGTGGGCTGCCGCGACGCGATGACGTTCCGTACGGCCCGTCCCGAGCAATGCCTCTCGGGCGATATCAACGACAGCGGACGGCCCATCGCGGAAACGCTCGGCATGGACGTACGGGAATACGATCGCACCGACTACCTTCGCAAGGACGGCATGCCCGAAGCCGAATTCGTGGCATGGGGCGACCTCGGCCAGGATCTGCAGTTCTCCGCCATGGAAGACAACCTGGAGCGCAGGATCCTGATCACCGGCTGGCACGGCGACGGGATGTGGAGCGTTCACAAGGAGGAACTGGATCGAGACATCCCTCGACCCGAAGCCGGCGGGTGCTGTCTCGTGGAGTTCCGGCTGCGTGTGGGTTTCATTCTGCTTCCCGTCGCTTTTTTCGGGTGCCGTAGCCGCGCCTCCGTCAATGCAATCAGCCGATCGGATGAAATGGCGCCCTGGCGAAGCGGCGGGAAATACGACCGGCCCATTCCGCGGCGCATTGTCGCCGAGAGAGGAGTCCGGCGTGACATGCAGACGTCACGCAAGAAAGCGATCAGCGTCCTTCTGAACCGGAACGAACGGATCCGGTCGCAAATGAAGCCGGAATCCCTGGATTCGTTCGAGGCCTTCTACCGGCGCCATTGCAGCGAACGGCCGCGCGTGACACAGATCTTCTATGCGGCAATGTTCACACTGTACCGGGTCTTCTACAGTGTTCTGTCGATCGGCAACCGGGCACTGTCCCGGCTGCATGTGCCGCTGTCGCTGCCGCATCCCCTGCCGGAGCGGTTCAGCCAACCGCCGGGACGCCCCTCCTTCCTCGTACACTGGGGATCGGCAGTAATCCGGCCGCGCTACAATGTCCCCGACGAACCGATGACTGAAACCGAGGCGAACTCGAACGCTCCGCGAGCATAATGCCGTTTTCATCCCTGGTACTGTTTCTCGGCATCAGCATCGTGCTGATCGCCGTCATTCGCAAAGACTACGTAAAGGGGCTGTGCCTCGCGACGTGTCTTCTGGTCTCTCTGCCGAAGGCACTGAGGATTCCCCTGCCCGGCGCACTGCCGAATCTGACCATTCAGCGCATGGTGCTGATCGTCGTCTTCCTGGCCTGGCTCGGATCGGGAGAGCGGAAACGCTCCTCCCGACCGCTGCCCTTTGTGAAACCGCTTCTGCTCTACCTTGGCGTCAGCCTGGCAGCCTTGCTCTGCGGCATCGCATTCATGCAGGGCCTCAAGGATTTCCTGTCCTTCAGTGTCGAGGTGTTTCTCTTTTACTGGATCGTCGCGTGCAGCATCCGATCCTCGGAGGATGTCGTCCGAATACTGAAATGGATGACGATCGGTCTCGCCGCCGTCGCGGCCATCGGCGTGTTGCAACGATACACGGGAATCAACCTGACAAACCGACTGGTGCCGCTGCACGCCTTGACGACAGCGCGGTCCGCCGTGCTCTCGTCGTATCCGCATCGAATCCACTTCGGCACAGCCATGTCCATGGCTTGGCCGATCGCCCTCGCCATACGCGCCACACTGCCCAAGGGAACCCCCGCGCACCGCGTGCTCGGCTACTCCGTACCGGTCTTCTTCGCCGCGTGCTACTTCAGCCAGAGCCGAGGGCCGTGGCTGGGCTCGGTGGCGGCAGCCATGGTCATGCTGCTCGTCGGCACACCACGTACCCGCAAGCCGCTCTGGTTCATCATGGCGCTCGTCGGGATTGTCCTTCTGCTGCGACCCGGCGTGTGGGGGACTCTCAGCGGCATGGCCTCGGCCACCGCCGACACCAGTACGATGAAGGGCGGATCGTTTCAGTATCGATGGGAACTGTGGAAGATCGCCTATGCCCAGGTCACCAGGTCTCCCGTTCGATTCCTGATCGGATACGGACCTGCGGCCGCCACCGTCATGGAGATCAACAGCGTGTTCGACTGGAAAACGGCCTACCAGGAGTACGTCGTCAGTAGTTGGGATAACCACTATGCGCACGAGTTGCTCTCGACCGGCTTTCTCGGCCTCGGCGCCTTTGCGTGGCTCTACGGAAGCATCCTGAAACACATGTACGTTGCACGCCTGGCCGCAGAGGAACCCAACCGGACACTGCTCGCCGGTATCCTGGCCAGCGCCGTGATCCTGCTCTTCATGATGTCCAACGTCTTGATCTTCGCGGCGCAACTCAACTACATCTTCTGGGTCCTTGCGGCTGCGGCCACGGCCCTGAGTTCTTCGCCGCCCGCACGGGAAGAGGAGCCTGAACATCAACCGGACCCTGCGTAATATCGCGTTCTTCCTGGTTGCCGTCGTCTTCACAAAGACCGCCGGCACGATTCGAGCGCTGGGCCTCGCCAGGACCCTCCAACCGTCGGACTACGGGGTATGGGTCACCCTCGGACTGATTGCGGCATACGCTCCTATCGCCTGCCTCGGCGTGGCCGAAACGCTTCTCAAGCGAGTACCGTACTACCTCGGGAGAAATGAACCGCACGAGGCCCGGAAAGTGGAGCGCACGGTGCTGGGGGCGATTCTCATCTCCACCGCTCTCATCCTCCTTGTCGGCTGGGCGTTTCCGTGGATCGTTCCGCTCCCGCGCCTCCGCCCTTACGCTGACCTGATCCGGTTGTACGCGGTTGGCGCCGCGGCCTCCCACCTGTCCGCCTTCTTCTACCAACGCTGCGCGGCGCACGAGAACTTCCGCGACGTGAGCATCATCGAGACGGTCGGAGCCTTCACGGGCCTCGTGCTGATCCTCGTGCTTTCGTACTTCGGAGGACTGACCGGGGCGGTCACGGCCCACGCGGTGAGTGCAACGATCGTGTGCCTGTTGGCCATCACGCTGAACGTTCGGGCCCACGGTCCTGTCGCGCCGACCTTCAACGCCCGGCACATCCTGGCCGCCGTCGCGGTCGGCTTCCCGATCTCGCTCGTGTGGTGGATCTTCACGCTGCAGACATCCGTCGACCGCGTCGTGTGCGCCAGTCTGCTGGGCTCCGTGCGCACTGGCTACTACGGCATCGGCATCTCGCTCGCAACCCTCCTTGTTCTCATTCCGCGCATCACGGGACGCGTGCTCTACCCCGGGGTGAACCGTGCCATCGGACAGTCGGCGGACACGCATGCCCTGCATGGGCTCGTCGTACGACCGACGCTGGCTCTTGCCGTCCTGATTCCCCTCTCCCAGGCGGGCTTCCTCTGTGTGCTCCCCTTGATCCTCGGGCGATTCGTTCCGCAATACCTGCCCGGTCTCCGCGCAGCACAAATCCTTGTGCTCGGAGCGTTCTTCCTCGGCCTGACCCGGAACGGAGCGAACTACCTCATCGCGACCGACCGCCAGGGCACGTTCCTGCGCTATGTCATCGTGTGTCTCGTCGTGAACCTCGCCGTCAACCTCGTTGTCGTCCACATGGGCTATGGAATCGAGGGGGTTGCGGTGAGCACAATGCTGGCCGGATTTCTCCTCAGCACGATGATCTGGCGGCGTGTCTTCCACGGCCTCGGGCGACGCGGCACGGAGCAACTGACGGGCCTGCTTCAGCTCTATGCGCCGTTCGTCATTCTGCTTGCCGCACTCGTCCTGGCCCGGGCGTGGGTCCCGCAAGTTCTGAGCGAGGGCGGTCTGCGTGCGTTCGCCTACGCTGCCGGCCTCCCCGCACTTGTTCTGTTGGGGATCCTTGCACTGCCGGCCTACCGTACTGAGATCCGGCATTGGCCGGCCGCGGTCCGACGGCGCGGGACAGGAATCGATGGCCCGGAAATGGCCTGCCCCTCATGACATCACATCCCAACCCCCAGTCACAGGCCGGCCGGCCGGCGTGGTCCGTCAGTCTGGCCCGGACGGAAGAGCAGGTCGAAGACCTGCGTGCCTGCTGGACCGGATTGGACGGCAGTCGCCACCTGGATATCGACTTCTTCCTTGTCGTGCTTCGCCAGAGAGCAGCCATCATCCGTCCACATGTGCTTCTGCTTAGCCGCAACGGCCGCCCGGCAACGCTGCTTGTCGCACGAATCGAGGATGTGCCGATTCCCATCCGTTTCGGCTACTGGACAATCTGCCGGCCCAGGATGCGCCGCCTCGTCGTGCACCATGGCGGCATCCTCGGAAACTCGGAAGACGAACCGGTTCGGCTCCTGTGGGAGGAACTCAAACAGGCACTGCGCCGCAGGGAAGCCCAGATGCTTCATTTCAACGGCATCCGTACGGACTCCTCGTTCTACCGCCATGTCCGGGAAGACACCCCGTGGTTCCGACGCGACTGGAAGCCCGGCGTGGAACCGCACTGGCAGATTGTCGTCCCGCAAGAGTACGAGACCTTCCATGCTTCGCGGTCCAAGAACGTGCGGCGCAACATCAGCCGCTGCGCGAGCAGGATCCGCCGCGAGTTCGGGGACGAGGCGGTGCTCCGTGTGTTCAGAGAGGAATCGGAGATCGACCGGATCATGGCGGATGCCGAAGCCGTAGCCGCCAAGAGCTATCTCCGCGGGCTCGGCGTCGGGTTCATGCCCACGCAAGAGAACCGCCTTCGCCTGCAACTCGCGTCCAGGGAAGGCGCCCTGCGCGCGTACTTTCTCTACTTCCGCAATGTGCCGGCCGCCTTCATCCTGGGGCGAGCGGCGGGCGAGCGGCTCCACCTCAACTTCACGGCACACGACGCCGAGTTCGAGTACTTCAGCCCGGGCGCCTATGTGATGGTACAGATTATTCGTGACGCCTGCCGGGACCCCGGTATCCGGTTCATCGACTTCGGATTTGGCGACGCGCTCTACAAGCGGAACTACTGCAACGACAAGTGGATGGAGGTCTTCCCGGTCGTGTACGCGGCGCGGCCGTATTGTATCCTTCTGAATGTGCTGCGCGGGACCAACGCCGTCGTTGCCGGGCTTGCGCAACGTCAGTTGGAACGCCTGGGAATCGTCCAGCGAGTCAAGAAGGCATGGCGAACGCGGATCCGTAGGCAAGTGGGGCGCGCGCAGCACTCCTGAAAGCGCAACCGGATGCGACGGGAGCACGTGACACCGTGTTACGAAGACTGATCGTACTGGCAGGAAGCTACGCCTTCTGGGCGGGTGGAGGTTGCCGGCGCGCTTCCGGAGCCGTCGTCCTCTGCTACCACGGCGTGGCAGACGCATACGCCGGTCGGTTTCGGAAGCAGATGGATATCCTGGCACGACGGGCACACGTAGTGGATGCCGCGGAGCGTGAGTGTCCGTCCAACGGTCCCCACCGGGTAGCGCTCACGTTCGACGACGCCCTGGCGTCCTTCAAGGAAAACGCCCTGCCTGTCTTGCAGCAACACCGCTTTCCCTCTACCATCTTCGTTCCGACCGGCTACATCGGGAAGGCCTGCACCTGGATGAGAAGCCCGGAACAATATGAACGGGAAGAGGGGCACGCCATGGCGCCCCGAGACCGGGAGCAGTTCCTTTCCGACGCGGTCATGGACGAAGACGATCTCCGGGCCCTCGGCGGCCGGGTCGCCATCGGATCCCACGGCGTTCGCCACCTGAACCTGGCACGCCTGGCCGACGACGAGATGGAGCGCGAAATCGTCGAATCCAAACACATGCTCGAGCGACTCACGGGCAAGCCGGTTGGAACCATCAGTCTGCCGCACGGCGGGTACAAGCCGGCCACACTGACGGCCTGCCGCCGCCACGGTTACCACCGTGTCTTCCTGATCGAGCCGGGCTTCGCGTTCCTTGCACCGGACGAGTTCCTCACGCCACGTGTCGTGGTCGACCCGAGCGACTGGCCCTGTGAGTTCAGGCTCAAAGCGCTGGGAGCCTACGGCTGGCTCTCCCGTCTCACCGGCAAACGCCGGCCGGCGCGAGGCCCCGAGAATCCCGGGAAAAGGAATCACGCCCATGGGTGAGCACACGTTGCCGTTCACGGTACGGGTGGATCAGGCGGACGCAGAGTCGTGGGACGCGCTGCTGCCCGGCTTCGCCGATGCCACCCTGTACCAGACCAGTGCCTACGGTGCGGCGCGTTGGGGCGCAAACCGGCTGAGTCGCCTGACACTGCATCGATGCAGCGAAATCGTTGCTGTGGCACAGGCGGCCGTCGTGAAACTGCCCCTGCTTCCCGTCGGCATCGCGTACGTTCCCTGGGGTCCCGTAGTGACGAGGAAGGGCAAGGCAACAGAACCGGAAGTACTCCGCAACACGCTGAAAGCATTGCGAGCGGAGTTCGTCGAACGCCGCAGCTTGCTCCTGAGGCTGGCCCCCCACGTCCTGGAAGGCGACGATGC
>Ga0272441_10016391_pt1 | contig 10248 bp, 9 predicted proteins | sample SSMProp6N_FD_193582 | JGI IMG/M metagenome (GOLD analysis project Ga0272441, IMG submission 193582) | Marine sediment archaeal communities from Little Sippewissett salt marsh, Falmouth, MA, United States - SSM-Prop-6N | ecosystem: Environmental > Aquatic > Marine > Wetlands > Sediment ... | reverse complement strand
AGCAATATACATTGTCGGATTACCAGAACCACGATACTCTGAACGTGCACGAATAATTTCATCGATCAGATCATCTTCGTCTGCAGTCGAAACAACTTGCTGGTGATAAGCATAAACATCAGAGTCGGTCCAAACAGGTCGAACATTTGCGGTGGGGATATGATCATCCACTTCAGCAACTGGGTCACGACCATCACCAACTAAGATCGCGCGTGCAATTTCTTCATCTAACATAACACGCATTTCACTCTTCAACCAAGAAACAACGTTGAAGTCAATAATGTCTACAATATCATCACGATCAAGTTTCTGCTTTTTGTAAACGGTGTGTGGGGTTGTGATTCGGCGAAGAATTGGGAAAACTTCTTCAACTTTCAAGTTACCAGTTACGTAACCTCGCGCGCGTGCTTCGTCTGCAGTGATATCAGCGTGCAAGCTTTTGATACGAGAGAAAGGCGAATGTTTCGTTCCACTGAGAACACCAGCAACCCACTCCATACGACGAGCAATCCAAGTAGGTTCTTTAGTAACATTTCGAGCATCTGGGAAAAGATATTCAATATTATCAATACCGTAAGTTCCAGCATGTTTAAGGATAGCTTGTTTCAAAGAACCGAGTTCCTTGGCGGAATTCATAATCTCATTAAATTGAGCATGAGTTAATTTGGGTTGACCTTCTTCTGATTCAATTGCTGAACCATCAAATACATTTTTTTTCATAATCTGTGAATCTCCTTCATCAAGGTTTTCTTCATCAGAGTGTTCAATTTCACCACTCTCCATAAGTTGTCCAATAATAGCATAAACAGCGGTCTTCTGTGTTTCGCTAAGACTGTTAAATACATCACCGATAGTTTGATCGGCATGCACCAATACTTCTTCATCTTCCAGAATTTCTTCCAGATCTTCCTCGATTTCATCTTCCTCTTCGTCATCCAGCTCTTTAGGAAGTTCAATTGAGAGACCACTATGAATAATGGCTTCTTCTTCATCTTCTACTACAGAACCATCAGAATGCGTAAAGGCAATGTTATCGATTTTAGCACCAGGATTTGCTCCGGACAAGACTAGACTTGCTTCTCGGATAACACCATGGGCAACTTTTTGAGATTTTTCAACTAGTTTATTTGCCCAAATAGATAGCGCATCAATGTCTTTATGCTGAATAAGTTTCTTTGCGTGTTTAGCATCATCGGAATCATTAAGGAAACCATACACATAAACGCCATCTTCGCGGTCCTCAAGCAAGGCATGTCCAAGAACATTCGCGGGGGTATTATGTAGATGTTGCCAAACCAGTGGAACGGTCATACCGTCCATATGTTTAAATGCTTCTGGTAAAATAATTCTACCATCCGTGCATTTTACGTTATACTTTGTGGCATAGCCACCAAAATCAGGTTTTAATTTTGACATGTTCTTTCGAACTCCTTCCATTTTGACCAACAGTCGTTGATTTGTCCATTGGTGCAGATTCTTCGTCTTTCTCCACTTTTTCATTAATGTTTCTGTTCCTAAGTTCGTCTGCTTTTGGATCTTTACTTGGTTTTCTACCAACTATAGCTCTAACTTCATTCGGACTTAGAACTTCGTTTCTCGTAAACTTATCTGTAATCTCAGAAAGTTGTGATGGAGCGACGAGTTTGAACGGATCTCTCAACGCCATAACGGATTGACCTTGTGTTCTACCAGTAGGTGTTAAAAATGTCCGTTTCATAGCATCTGCAACAGCTGACGCCATGGGTTCGATTGTACGGTTATAATAATTTATGTTTTCTTCTTCCTTAGCAGTTCCATCAAAGACAGCTTCCGTCAATCCCAACTGGCTATGTAGCATTCTCGTTAGATATTCGATTTGAGCTAGTAAATTATTCTCAGCAGGTCTATTTAATTGAGTAATACGCTCTGTACCATCAATGTAAGCTATACCGTATTGAGAATCTGTTAATTGTTCTTCGATTGATCTGCGTCGAATCTCAGCTTGATCTAATCTAGCTTGAGATTTTATAACATAAGGAAGTTGAATAATTATATCTAACTTTCCAGATCCACTTTGTCGATCTATAGCATCTAAAAGATTAAGTTTTTCAATAAGACGCTTAACTGTTCCGTTCGGTTCATTCATAACCGCATATAAAGGATTTTCTACAATAGCAACCATCTTTTTAGGTAAAGTTATGTCTTGAAAAAATCCTGTACGATCGTTATAAATATTTAATTGTACGTGATCAGTATACCATTGTGTAATCTTAGCAGTCCTCATTGATAAAATATCATAAGAACTGGTAACGTTTGGTCCAACAGATGTATCTATAGGTACAATGGCTACAACACCTTCATCACATAGCGACATTATAACATCTTGCATAAAAGCTCTAGCTGCTTGATCTTTATTAGCCTCAATAGTTAAACAATTATTTAATCCTGAAGTTATAATATCTTTAAATTGTTCGTTTTCGTCTAAACGTACATGACGAAAATTCATTGCGGATACGTCTACACCGATTCTTGTATACATGGGGGCGACGATAGAACTTTCGTTTCCATAAGACATACGAGTCGCATGTGGACGAACACCTTGCCCAACTCCTAAGTTTGACGAGTAAATTTGTTGTTCACCATATCGAAACACGTTCCATGCTTTCCTCATTCTTGTAAGAATTGAATCTGCCACTAAACATCACCTCCTTGTGTTTTTAAAATATCTAATTAATAAGCCGAACCAACTGCTATTCGACGCCAATTAGAGTCAGCAACGGTATTATCATCAACACAAACATACAAGTAGGTGTCGTCAATATAGCACGTTTCCACAGTACCAACAGTAGCATCTACACCACCAGCAAGTTCTGTAGCATCACCATCAAATGCTCCATTAGCTAACGTCTCGGCTACCTCAATATCATTACCAGCTGCACCAGCAGTATCTGCGGTAAATGTAACAGTAGAACCATCTTTTGTAGGTCCAACACCCTGAGTATCACTCGCGGTTAAAGCTGCAGTCATAGCCGTAGCAGCATTTGCAGCGCTACAGTTTCCACCACTAGCAAGAGTAGCACCAGCCCAATCATCAGAGCCATCAGTTAAATCAGCTGTCGTTGCAATAGCATTTCCTGCTGTACCACCAATAAAAGCGGTAACAACCATGTCGTCAAGTGCAAAATCCGCAGCGGAAACCAAAGTATGAGCATCATTAAATCCGTCAGTACCATTAATAGCAGCAACAAGATTTTCCTGAGCTTCACCAGCATCAGCACCAACTGAAACTTCACCCGAAGAATTAGCCGTTCCATCCGGAACAAACGTATATACAGTTGTACCAATTGTAATTGTATCACCAGATGTTGGTTGAGTCGCCAAAGTTAAAGTACCTACTGCTTTAGCAGCATATGCTGTAATATCAACGGCAATATTATCTTCATCAGTTTTGGTTTGTTCGTCATCGGCCAGAAATTCATAAACATCTGAGCCTGCTACCAACGGATTATCAACCGTAACTGTTTCACCATCAATAACAACACTAGTAAAAACCAGATCCAATTCTGCAGCAACAGCATTAACGGGTGTTCCTGTAGAAGGGATGCGATCGATCAGTGCTTGAACCTTTGTACCTAATTCCACAGTTGTATTGTAACGTCGTGAAACATTATTTAAAACTTTAAGTTCTGTAGCAGTTAAATCATCCATCTAAAAATCCTCCATTATTCAAAAGCTTCTTTATTTATTTTATACGAAACAAAAGCATCCATTAAAGCTGCAACAGGATCTATTTTTTGATCGTATCTTTTCTTTAATAACTTTCTATTACCATTAGTATCTTCTAATGTAATAGCATTACCCATAGCAAAAGACATAAGATCCTCATCAAACAAAAGCATTCTCTCAGAAGCCAAAATTTTCAACTCACCAAGTGGAACTGATTCAGTTTTAGCTCCTTGAATAACTTTTTCTATACCATAAGGACCGTTTTCTTTTTCCCAACGTTCAACAAATTCTTTTGCATTGTATGGATCGTATCCTAAACAGCGAACGTCATAAGATGTTTCGATTATAAAACTATCTAAATCATCGTAAACCTCCATCATATCTAGGATCGTACCCTCAAGTACTTGTAAACTTCCTTCTGCTAAAAATTGCTCATATTTATTACGCATAGCGCCAGGTAGTTTTTTAAGTGTTAAGGAAGATATATAACAACGAGTCTTTACTCCAAAAAGACCATTTCTTAGTGGGAACAAGAATGTAAAAGCACAGAAATCGTCTCCTTGTGAAAGATCTGCACCAAGAGCACAGGGTAATTGCCAAAAACTTTGTCGATGGTGAGGAAGAGTTTCTTCGTATGTAAAGAAATATGTATATCCTTCCATAGGAATACCAAACCTTTTTGCTAAAATATCATTTCTTGCAGATGGAACCTTTTCAGCTCTCTCTACATCAAGTTGATAAACCTCATAAGACACTGTTTGTCCTAAATTAGGGTTAGCTTTTATCCAAAGATTTGGATCTCCAACCTCATCAACACTATCAAGTTTGTAATGCCAAATAGACACATGAGGATTTATATAATCACCCTTTAATATGTCCATCAACTCCATCTTAATAGTGTCACCACTACTATTTCTAACCGTACCTTCAGAACTCATCGCGACAATTAAATAGTTATCAAGTTTTGATGCTCCTTGTTCTAAAGCACCAACTACATCCTCTCGAATATCTCCGGATAACCATTCATCAACAGTGGAGACCATAGGACGTAGACCTTGCAGTTTATCAATAGACATCGGACGAATTTCACATAAAGATCCAGTTAGAAAATTCTCTATACCCTTTTTTGTAGAAGCTAATTTAACTCGTAAAGCTTTAGAACCCGTTGTATTCTGAATAGAACCTTCCGTTAAGAACTTAAATAAAGGTCCTGGCGCTCGCGTAATAGCCGTTCTCATTGGAGCCATTACTTCTTCGGCTTGTTTCATTGTTGGGGCCGTTGTAATTTGATTGGTTGTAGCCGTTTCAACGTTTAAAAAATAGTTTTGTATGCATGATCCGTACATAGATTTAGCTGCACCTCTTGCTACTATGAGATACTGCTTGTTTATTAGTCTTTTCTTAATCTTTTTACGGACATATCTACCACTTTTACCATCTTTAGAGGGTACAAATATACTTCTTTCAACAAAGTAGTACCAACCAAATATCTGTTCGGCCCATAACTTAAAGGTATCTAATAATCTTAAAGGACTGCCATCTGTCAAAGTTAACTCGTTTTCACAGAAAGCAATAAATCCGTTTATAGCATCTTTATCATAGTAAACCCCAGGATTTTTAATTAACGCATCAATCCTGTTCATTTCCATTGAAATTTCTCTACAAACCGGAATTTCTCCTCTTAAAACCTTCTCTCGAAACGCACCATAATATTCGGGGACTGCGGTGTTGGAAAGTGGCATACTGATATTCCTTTAATTCTTAAATTCTAAATCAAGATATTTAATAGCTTCAGATACTCCCGATTTAGCATTTGCCATTAATTTTATAGTGGCTTCTCGTCTAGCTTTTTCTTTTTGACGTTCCATAACCGATTTAGTGAAACCATAAGCAGCTTTTTTTGCTTTATTTTCCACAACTTTTTTATTATGCGCTCTTACAGAAGGATGAGTATAACGACGTATATTTGTCTGTGCCCAATCAGCTACTAATAAAGCTGCAACAACTTTCATTACTCGTTTTTGCTTTTCTTTTTCATCTAAATCTTTCCAGGGTTTAATTTGAAGTTTTTTCTTAATTCTAGATGTTCCACCAGAACTAGAACGATTCTTTCGAACTCCCCATTTCATACCCTTAACACCAAAATGTTGAATAAAATCCTCCATAATTTAGCCTCCTCTTTTTATAAGAGCGGCAACCGTAGCTGCAGATGCTGCACCAACTAAACCACCAACAACCCCATTTCCATATTGTTTTAGAACTTTAGCTGCTGCTTTTTTACCTTTATCTACAGTAGAAGTATTCATGTTTTGAACAGAACGCTCTAAAGACAGACGAGTTGTAATTTTTCTAAGTTCCTCGTTACTAAGTTCACTGGTTTTCTTTTTTAAAAGTTTTCTAGTTTTAGAATAATCAGAACTTACTCTACCAGAAGGTCCTCTTTTTCGACGAACTCCCCAACGCATACCTTTTATTCCATAATGTTTTAAAATATCTGTCATGAATTCCTCCTCTAAGCTGATAACTCATCAACTTGAACCGTTAAACGCCATGCATACGTTTCAATTTGCTTGTTTATCGACTCTACTAGAAAGGAAGTTCCAGGTGGATCCCAAAGTAATCGAACGTTAAGCCAAATATAGCTTTTAACAGCTTCTATGTTACTAAGACCATCAAATAAATCAGCCCAAACAGCAGTATCGTCACTTATTGCAAGTCCATCTTCTGGTCCTATTCCCAACTGATGTAAAGACATCAACGCCGAATTAATATGTACTATTATTTCGTTATCAAAGCCATCAAAAGTTGGCTCAATATCTAACATGTCTTTTATTGTATCTAAAATACTATCCATCTAACCTCCTTTACCAAAGAGTAGTATCTCCTGGACGACGTTCAACTAAAGGTTCTGGTAATAAAGATTCATCTCCATAATGAATAGCCATATGTGTGATGTGACTTGTACAGATTAATCCGTCAGGGTTAAAAACTTTACTACTACCATCCTCTATGTCTTTTTGACTAAGAGGGTTCATATGATGTATAACTATCATATCGTGAATTTCATGACCAAGAACTCCTAAATCACATCCTTCATCTCTAATAATAATCTCATGACGAAGATTTCGCCACTTAGAAGATCTATAAAGCGTTTGATTTAGGTATCTATCAAATCCAAAAGTTGATACACCCACGTTCCCTCTTAGTCGAAGATAATCGTAACGTTCTTTAAACGTTTTTAATGTAACTAATTCGCTATAAGACCTATGCATCAAGCTCTTCTCCTTCATTAGGTGAATCGCCTCTGTACGCAGTCATAGCACTTAATGCCTCAGCATAAAGCTCTTCCATCTTCTTAGCGGATTCAAGAGCTTCAGTCTTAGCCATAAGAAGTTTATTCTCTTGTTCCAGTTTTTGCTTTTCTAATTGAGCTTTTGTTGTACCGAGACGCAAATAATGAGTTAAAACTTGTGCAGAAACAGTCCCGTTGCGAATTCGTCTTTCTGCCTCATCCACCGATAAAGCTATAAGTTGATTTTCTCTAGCTTCTAGCGTTTTTGCAGGTGGACTGGCTTTCTTGTCTTTTTTCGATTTATCACTAGAGACTGCCATTTTGATTTTTTCCTTTACTTTATAATCCTAGAACTGTTAGCTCGAATAAAGGAACCAGCATACTCACCAGTAGCGATCCTGTAATGTGGAGCCATACCAGCCCCAAAAATTTCAGGAGTATTAGGATCATCATGACACGACCAAGCTAGCATATTAAAGCATTCATACACTTCTCCAGATCGCATCTTTGGTAAATGATCTTTCGGAAGAAAAGTTGGTTTTCCTCTATTATTCTCACCGCAAGATTTATCCCATTCGCTGAAGTATTGTGGCTTATGAGAGTTTGTAATTTCAACTTTCACGTAACCAGGTTCTATTGGTGGTTCAGGATCTGGTAAAGTATTATCATCTTCTAAAGCTGTAACACGCCTTTCGAGATCAACAAGTTTAACAGAATGTAATTGAATGGCCGCCTCAACAGCAGCTACTCTTTCTTCTAAAGGTACTTCGGGTGCTTCATTAACGTTGAACATTGGAGCGTTATATAGGGCTTCCATCCAATAGGGATTTAACCTAGCTTTATCTAAAGAGTACCAAGAGTTTCCTATAATTCCATCAGATTCTGCTCGACTGAAAACTTGAGTAGAGAAAGCTTCAATACCTGGTCCATCGGCATAACCACCATCACCGTTATATGCTCTGCCAATAGGGATTAGTGGTACATCAGTAAAATCTCTCCAAACACTTAAACTACGATTCAAGTATGAAACAGCCGCAGATGCTCCACGACCTTGCCAATACATCATAGGCATTCCGACATTAACAACCTTAAGAAATTCTTCGGCTACTTTAATTGGATGCCACTCAGTACCTGTTTCGGGACTCTTTGGTAAAGCCCACCAACATAATCCTTGGTCTAAATCAGGATAAATATTTCTCAAACCTTCAGATAATATTCGAGCATTTTCAACAGCATTTAATTTACTATCAAAACTACCTTCAACATTCCAAATGTAACCATCAGGTTTGAAGTTATCTATTTGTAGAGATGCTACATCTACTTCTCCGAGAGGATTAAACCCATAAACAAACTGCCAAAAATATACTTTAATTCCAGCAGCTTTTAGAGTATAAACCAACTCAGGACGAATGTTGTCTCCCCAATCAGGCCAAGGACTATAGGGACTAGGTACTTGAACCCTTGTACCGTCAGCACATTTTAAACATACACCTTCAAAATTATGATCTAAAAGATACTGAGTAAATCCATCTGGATCACCTCCTGCAACAGCGGGAATATTCCAGGAAAATATAGACTTTCCGTTAAGCATGATTATTTTTCTCCTTTCAATGTGTTTTCAGGTACTTTATAAGAGTCATTAGGCCGGGAATAAGCAACACCTATAAAGGAGTCTCTTGAAAGGAGAAATTGTCGTCAGACAAAATATGATCTTAACCTAACGACTCTTATAAAGTACCTGAAAATATAAAATTAATTAAACTTATGCATCCACCCCAACCAATGTGCACCGTTCACAAACTGAACGATTTCAGCTTTTGATAAAGTTCTTTGCCACAAAACAAGAAGTTGATAGTTTGCTGTGTGTGTACCACCAGCATGAACTTCTATGTCGGATATAGTACTTACTGTGTTTGATTCAGTGAATGTTTGATCGTCTCGTACAGGATCAAGATTTGTCATTACTCCTGATGTTGGATTGTACGTATGTACTGCCCATGTCCATCTACCAGTCTGTAACATACTATTTATGTTATTATCATTAGTTGAACCATCGTAAAAACGCCATCTATAATATGAGGAATCATCATGAGTCATCAATTGTATAAAATCTGTACCATCCTTAATGATAAATAACTCATTATTATAGCTGTCAAGTGAAACTGGTTTCCATAGCAAAGCTATAGTCCACTCGCTTGTTGGGCTAAGAGTAGCTATAGGAATATCAACTCTTCCACCTGATCCTATTTGTAGAGCCGTATCAAAAAGTCCTTCAACCCATGAATTATTAGATCCTGATAGTGTTCCATCTCTAGAATTTCCAGAATGATCTACTATGGTTGTACCAGTTCCCTCATTAAATAAATAAAATAGTTTTAAATCGTAAACGCTAGGTCGAACTGGCGAATAGTCAAGCCAATTACCAAAACCATTCTCAGGAGTTATTAAACTTGCAGTTCCGGTTAAAGTAATACCATCTCCACCAAGATGTGAATCTGTATAATTTCTTCCAGCAGTTCCATGATATGACAAAGTATTATTTTCGAGCCACATTCCAAGAAATTTATTCTCTTGAGAATCTGCCCTTATTGCAGTCGCAAAATGATCAATCTGACCGCCAATAAATTGATTAACGGTACCACCTTCAACATAAATACCAATGCTTCCACTAGGAGTAGAGTAACCAATCAACTGTTTAAAATCTATAGTATTATTACTAGCTAGGGTAGTTCCCCCAAGATGAAAACCATACCTACCAATATTATACATATAAAAACCAAACAGCTTACAATGATAAACTCCATCTGGCATTTTAACACCATCATAAGCATTAAAAATATTTACGTTGTTTATCAAATGTCTTGATCCTGCGATTGACATACCATCAAAGTTTCGTTCATTTCCTGTAACAGCAGCAATAGTTAAATTTTCAACAGTTACATACTGACCAGATATAGTTAATCCTGTTCCAGAACCAGTGATTCTTAATATTGTAGAATTCGGAGCAGATCCACTTAATCTTTGATTAGTAGTAATTGCCACACTGGAAATTATACCATCACCTTCAGGAAGAATAACATAATCTACTTGTAAAAAAGCACGAGTAAGAGCAGTAGTATTATTTGTTGAATTGTCTGGTTTATAACCAAACCAAGTTGCCTCAGCTACTGGATTTGCTACAAAAAGTATAGGATCATCTGCATCATGTGCATACGTTAAACCTGCAGACCAATTTACAGTATTATCTACAA
>Ga0272441_10016390_pt1 | contig 10248 bp, 6 predicted proteins | sample SSMProp6N_FD_193582 | JGI IMG/M metagenome (GOLD analysis project Ga0272441, IMG submission 193582) | Marine sediment archaeal communities from Little Sippewissett salt marsh, Falmouth, MA, United States - SSM-Prop-6N | ecosystem: Environmental > Aquatic > Marine > Wetlands > Sediment ... | reverse complement strand
CGGTAAGTGCGGGGGCAGTCAAGAGCCCAAGGGTGCGGGGGAGCGCGTCGGGCTCATCGATGGAAGAGGTGGAGAGATGTGGCGTGATAAGAAAGCGGGGCAAGCGCAAGTGCCTGCCCCGCCTGGACTTACCTGGTAGCGGGGGCAGGATTCGAACCTGCGACCTTCGGGTTATGAGCCCGACGAGCTACCAGACTGCTCCACCCCGCGATCCGTACGGTAGATTCTATCGGCCAGCGGCGGTGTGTCAAGTGCGGAATTCTTCCGTGACGCTGCCACGTGCCGAAGAGGTTCCGTCCCAAGAGACTCCGGGGACCGCTTTGCGTCTCCAATGTTTTCGCGATCCTTGCAGCCGTCCCCGCCTCCGCCTAGAATCGTCCCTGCACACGCGGACGGTGCCGGACCGCATCGCGCACCGCTCGCCCGACCCTCCGCAGAAAGCGAGGCCTGCCATGCGACCCGTCGTGCCAACCGTCCTTGCGATCGCGCAGCTGCTGGCCGGCGCCGTCCCCGCCGCGGCCGACGACCTCACGTTCGAGAACGACGCCTTCACCTTCGTCCTCGGGGCCGACGGTTTCGGCAAGTCCCTCCGCCTGAAGCCGTCCGGCCAAGAACTCCTCGCCGAGCAGCCATCGCGATTCGCCTATATCCGAAAGGGCGGCAAGACGCACCCCGCCACCGCCGTCGCGCGGCAGGGCGAGGGTCTCCGCGTCACGTTCGCCGACTCCGGCGTCACGGCCGACTACACGGTCGAGGCCCGGCCGCGATACATCGTCTTCACCCTCAAGGCCGTCCACGGCGAGGGCGTCGAGGAAGTCTGCCTGGCCCAGTTGCGGCCGGCCGTCACGGCGCATCGCGGCTGGTGGCTGAACGTCCAGTGGGACGGCGCCGTCGCCGTCTGCCTCATGGGCCTGTCGGACCGGGTGAACACGGGCGGCATGCGGGCGCTCGTGTCTCAGGAGTTCGGGATGGACGGCCGGCGGGCCGCCCTCGTCGCCGCCCCCACGCCGGATTTCCTCAACGTGATCCGCCAGGTGGAGGTCGACCAGAACCTGCCCTGCCCCACCATCGACGGGGCCTGGGTCAAGCAGTCGCCCGACGTGAACCGCGGGTACTTCTTCGTCGACCTCACGGCGGCGAACGTCGACAAGGTCATCCGCTACGCGAAGATGGGCGAGTTCACGTATGTCATGACGTACAGCGGCACGTGGTCCACGTCGCTCGGCTCGTATCCGATTCGCGAGACGAATTTCCCCAAGGGCGACGCGAGCCTGAAGGCCACCGTCGACAAGTGCCACGCGGCGGGCCTCAAGGTCGGCCTCCACATGCTCACGAGTTTCATCCACCAGCACGATCCGCTGGTGCGGCCGGTGCCGGACCCGGGCCTCTTGAAGGATGCCGAGGCCCGCCTGGCCGGGGGCGTCGACGCCAAAGCTGCCGAGATCCGATCCGCGACGCCGCTCGACGCCTTTCCCGCCTCGCCCGCCTACTACGGGGCGGCCAAGCAGGGCATGACGCTGCAGATCGGCGACGAGATCGTCCGCTACCGCACGATCGGCGGCCCGGACGGCCGGACGTTCCTCGGCTGCACCCGAGGCCACAACGGCACCAAGGCCGCCGCCCACAAGGCGGGCGCCGCGATCGCCCACCTCGCCGAGCGGTACGGCTGTTACCTGGCGGACCTGCGAGGGCCCCTGAAGGACCGCATCGCCGACCGCATCGCCGGCGTCATCAACCGGTGCGGCTTCGACATGATTTACTTCGACGGCGGCGAGTGCAACGGGGCCAACGGGCCGTACTGGTACTGGGTCAGCCAACAGCAGATGGCCATCTGGGACCGCATCGAGCGCGACTTCTTCGTCCAGGGGTCCGGCGGCACGCCGTGGACGTGGCACATCTTTGCGCGCGGCTGCTGCGACGACTTCGCCGCCGTCGCCCCGAAGCAGTATCTCGATTATCACAAGATTGCGGACTCGTGGCGGCACTACACGAACAGTTTCATGCCGGCCGAACTCGGCTGGTGGGGTTTCCTGGCCGACACGCCGCACAATCCCGCCACCCGTCCGGACGAGGTCGAGTTCTACGCCGCCCGCATGCTGGCCCTGGACACGCCCGTCTCGATGGAGACGCACGTGTCGGCCATGGAGAAGAACGGGCGGACCGAGGAGATGCTCCGCCTCCTCGGCCGGTGGGAACGCCTGCGCCTCTCGGGCAAGGTGCCGGAGGCCGTCCGCGACCGGCTCCGCGAGGGCGAGTGGCATCTCGATGAAGCCGACGGCAAGCCGGCGCTCCGGCCCGTGCAGTACGAGACGCATCGGCTGGCGGCGCCGGCGGAGGCGGCGGTGGCGAACCGTTTCGCGGACCAGCCGCTCGCGTTCCGCCTGGAGGCCGCCGCGGCCCTCGCGAAGCCGGGGGATGCGGCGAATCGCGTGCTCCTGGCCACGCCGACTCCCGCGCTCCTCCCGCCGCCGGCGGAGAAGGACCCGATGCCGGGGGCGATGGCGGCACGCGTCGCGTTCAACCGTCCGCCCGACAGGCAGATGACCGGCTTCGTCGACGATGCCGGCGCGCGCAGCCCAGCGGCCGCCGACGGCAAACCCGTCGACCTGCTCCATCACCGGGCGCTCGCCGTCACGCTGCGCGTCGACGGGCCCGAGGGCGAGGCGGAAAAGAAGGACACGCCCTGCCCCGTCCTGAACGTCCAACTCCAGTCCACCGCCGAGCGGTATCGCGATTATCACATCGACCTCGACTTCCGCGGCGAGCGCACGATCGTCGTGCCGGAACCGACGACGGAGCGGCTCCTGCCGGAGTTCCGTCCCGCCCACGCCAACTACGCGTTCAAGGCGGCGATGTACGGGTACGATTACGCCCGCATCGTGGCGCTGAACCTCCGGTGGATGCGGGCGGCGAAGGCACAGCCCATCGAGTGCCGCGTGGTGCGGGTCGAGGCGCTGGCGGAGTCGCCGGCGGCCGTCGAGCGGCCGGAACTCGCCGTCGGCGAGGCCCGCCTGACGGTGCCTTTCACCCTGAAGACAGGCGACTACGCGGAGTACTGGGGCGAGGGGAAGGTGCGCCTCTTCGACGCCAACGGTAACGCGCAGGGCGAGGCGGCGCCGGCGCTGGCGCCGGGCCAGACCACGCCCGTCCTGACGGCCAGCGCCAGCCGCGTCCGCCTCCTCGGGCCGGCGAGCGGGGCGGTGAAACTCACGGTCATCACACTCGGCCAACCCGTCTGGCCATAGGCGGACGGTGCAGCCAACACCACCGGCGGGCACGCCGCCTGAAACTCCCGATAGCGCCCGCGCCCCGTCCCTTTTCATGGAACTCCCTGACCCTTGGGCGGTCCAACGGGTGACAGGGGCCAAATCGCATCCCGCGGGCGCGCCGGACCGCGCCGCACATGCCGGACGTCACGCCCAAAGAAAGGGAGGACGCGATGCGAAGGAAATGTGTTCTTGCACTGGCCGGGCTCGCTGTGGCACTCGCGCCTGCCGTCTGCTTCGCCATGTACAGCGTCGCGGACAAGGGCCTCTGGCCCGACTCATGGCCCGAGCACCTGGAGCGGTTACGGGCCCAGGCGCGTACGCTCGACCACGGCCAACACGTGGTGCACGAGATTCCCTTCAACACGCCCGAGGAATTCGCCGCCGCTTGGCCGCACATCCTGACGCTGAAGAGCAAGCACGCGCCGCTCGTCCTACTGAGCAGCCCGAACAAGTGGCTCGGTCAGCCCATGACGGCGGGGGTTCGCCTCTGGTGCCCCGAAACGGGCAAACTCGTCACCGCCAAGGGCAAGGACTATCAGGTTTACCCTGCGGGGGCCGAATCCAGCATTCCGGGCGGGAAGTTCCTGAAGATAGGACCGCCGTGGCCGGACGACATCACGTCCGAATCCGGCGCGTTGCCCGAGTACGTGGGCATCGACGGCGACAAGTGGCGCGGGTACGACCCAAAGGACGCGAGGAAGGGCCGCTTCATTCCCCTCTGGAGAGCCCGGCTCGAGATTCAACTCATTGTGGACGGCCACATCATCGACCTGAACCGCATCCCGCTACCCGCCGACACGCCCATCATCGATAAGCGTTTCACGGGGGAGCCCAAGCCGGTAACCGCAGCGCCGACGGAGGACGCCAGCGAGGCCAAGCCGTCCGCCCCATCGGCGCCGGACGCCAAGGCCGCGCCGTAAGCGGCTCGAGGTAGGTGGCGCGCGGTGCCGAGTCTTGGGCACCGCCCAGTGGATTGCCGCGCCCGCGCCGCGGCCTACGCGCTCATGTGACCGTGCGCGGCCCGCAAGCGGGCCGGCGAACATGAACCTTCGCGCCGCTGTGGGTCACCCGTCGACATCCTCACTCCGCGGCGGCGTCGCGGTCCCCTGTCTGCGCGTGGAGCCCAGGAAGTCCGGCAGTTCCAGCCCCACCATCTTCGCCAGTTCGTGCATGGGCGGCAGGGCGCCGACGAGGCGTTTCCCGAGCCCCGCGAGGCCGCCGTTCTCGCCCCCCCCGTCCCAGACCATGACCTTCTCGATGGGCAGGTTGCGGATGGCCTCGGCCTGGATACGGGCCACCTCGGAGAGTTTCTCGATGACGAGCAGGCTGGCGGCGGTCTGCGGGTCTTCGGCGGACGCCTGGATGAGGTTCCCGTAGCCGGCGGCCTTGGCCTCGAGGACGGCCTGGGTACCGTCGGCCTCGGCCCGCATGCGAGCGAGGATGGCGTTGGCCTCGCCCTCGGCGACGATTTCGCGTTTCCGCTTCTCGGCCTCGGACTGGATGACGATCTGGCTCCGCTGGGCCTCGGCGGGGACGATGACCTCGGCCTGGAGGCGAGCCTCCTCGCGCGAGGCCCGGGCGAGTTCGGCCTCGCGCTGGGCGTTCTGCTCCGCCACGCGGATGGCGCCGGTGGCCTCCATGGCGGCGGATTCGCCCTTCTCGCGCGCGCCCTCCTCCGCCACCCGCTGCTCCGCGGTGTAACCGGCCTTGGCACCGTTGGCCACGGTCTCGGCCTCGTACGCCTCGGCGTCGAAGCCCGCGACGCGCTGCCGGCGGTCGCGGTCGGCCTCGGCCTCGCCGATTTCAGCGTCGGCGTTGGCGGCGGCGACGGCCCGGCGCATGTCGCGGTTGCGTTCGGCCACGCCCGTCTTGCCGCGGCGTTCCTGCTCGGAGACGTCGATCTCGGCCTGGTTGATGGCCTCGGCGGCAGCCTTGCGGCCAATAGCCTCGATATAGCCCGACTCGTCCATGATGTCGCGGATATTGACGTTGATGAGCGAGAGGCCGATCTTCTCCAGTTCCACCGACACCGCCTCGTTCACGTGAGCCATGAACCCCTGGCGGTCGCGGTTGATCTCGTCGATCTTCATCGTCGCGATGACCGCGCGCATCTGGCCCAGAATGATGTCCTCGGCCTGCCGCTCGATCTCCTGCCGCGTCATCCCCAGGAGGCGCACGGCCGCGTTCGTCATGAGCGCGTCTTCATAACTGATGGCCGCCGTGACCGTCGTCGGCACGGAGACGCGGATGTTCTCCTGCGACAGCGCGTTCTTCAGGTCGATCGGCACGACGAACGGTTCCAGGTCCAGGTACTGGCACGCCTGGAACACCGGCCAGACGAACGCCGCCCCGCCGTGCACGCACCGGGCGGCCCCGCGCCCCGTCTTGCCGTAGATCACCAGCACCTTGTTCGACGGGCACCGCCGGTAGCATCGGACGAAGAACAGCAGGAGCGAAATCGACGCGACCACGATCAGGATGATGAGGAACGTCTCGGTCGGGAAATCGGCGGCCAGGATTGTCCACGGCGTGACGGCACCCATCGGGGCCCCCTTTCGTGCGGTTTGCGCGGTGGCTCTCCGTACCCACCGCGCTCGAAACGCCTTTTCCAGTGCCGCGCGGCGGATACGGAAACCTGCCGCCCACGGGTTAGCGTTGCAGTACTATTCCTTCACCGCCTCGACCTCGACGGTGGAGGGGTCGAGCAGGCGGAGGACCCGTACGGGCGTCCCCGCCTTCAGCGGCTTGCCGTCCGCCGTCCGGGCCGGCACGAACGCCACCGCTCCGCTGACGACGGTCCGGACCTTGCCGGTGCCCGACTTCGGAATATCCATGTAGACCGATCCCGCCTGCCCGACGCACGTCGAGAGCCGGCGGTTGCCCGTTTCCTGCATCCGCCGCATGCCGTACATGAGGGCGGCCACGACGATCGCCCCGGCCGCCGCCCACGCCATCGCGAGCAGCATCGCCGTCCCCAGGGCCACGCCCTCCTGGACGTACAAGGCGCCGGCCCATCCGAAGAGCATCCCGCCCGTGATGACCGAGCGCAGGGAGAGCAGTTTGAAACTGATCGTCGTCTCGGCTTCGGAGACCTCGATGGCGTGGACGTCGGCGTCGGCGAGGTCCACATCGCCGCCAACCTCCACCCCCACGTGGGCGTCGCCGACGTCGGCGTCCATGGCGCCGGCATCCGCCTCGCCGGCCTCGGCGTCGAAGTGGACGTCGGCCTCGCCGGCGCCGACCTCGGCCTCGGCCCCGCCGCCCGCCAGGCCGACGAGCGTCATGATGAACTGCCAGAGGAACAGGGCGCTGAAGACGAAGGCGATGCCGAAGAAGACCTTGGCCTCCGTTTCGAGGCCGTCCCACCAGCCCTCCTCCGCCGCCTCGCCGCCCAGCCAGCCGCACCCGGCGCACAGGACGAGCAGCGGGACCATCGCGGCGGCCGTCGCCACGACGCCCGCCACCGAGCGCCGGCGCCCGGACCGCGCCTCTGCCACGAGCCGTTGCATGGGTCGCCTCTCCACTGTCGTGCCCCGTCGCCCTGCTATACGCGCGGCGGGACATCCGTATTCACGAATACGCGCACCCGACGATGATACGGGCGCAGCGTACCCGCGGCAGGGATGGGCGGCAAGAGATTTTCGCCCGCCTGGAGAGGACGCACCGGAATGCTGTCACCCTGAGTGAAGTCCACCCGCCGAAGGAGGGCGAAGGGTCTCGCCGTGCGGATTACAGAAACGCAACGACCACGGCGATCCCGGCGCGCCGCGATTCGGCCCGCAAGCGCGCCTCAGAATGACAACACTGAACGCGAACGCAATCCGCGCCCGGCCATGCCATGCTACTCGGCCGCCTTGACGCGCTGGAACGTGTACCGTTTCTCGGGGGTCAGGTAATTGAAGACCAGATCCTCGCGTTCGGTGACGGTGTGAATCTCGAACGGTCCGCGCACCCGGCGCCGGCGCCGGACGTCCTGGAAGTGCAGCACCCGGCGCGGGTCGCCCTCGCCGTCCGTCGCCTCCATCACCAGGGCCACGTTGATGATGCGGTCGGCCTCGCCGGGCTCGCCGACGAAGACGCGGACCTCGCGGAGGCGGCCGTCCGCGAGCGGCAGCGCGAAGAGTTTCGCGAGGCCCCACGCCAGGCCCTCGAACCGCATCTCGACGCCGCCGACCACCTCGTCCGCTTCCCCCTCGCCCTCACCTTCGTCATCCTTCGCTTCGGCGACGACGGGCTCAAACGCCACAACCGTCTCCCCCGTGGGGTCGAGGTCCGGGAGGACGGCCACCCGGCTCGTGCCGCGGAACGCCAGCACGGGCTGGAACATGACCATATCCTCGAGGCGCACTTCCTGCCCGTCGCGGACGGCCAGCGTCGCCGCCACAACCGTCTCCTCGCCCTGCCGGTGGAACTCGAAGGCGACGTGATCCATGCGGTCCCACTGCCGGGCCAGCATCTCGAAGGCCTGGAGCGCCTTCGGGGCGTAGGCCAGGATCGACCGGACGGGCCCGCTCAACCCCCCGCTGCCGCCCGAGGCCGGCGGGGCCTGTTCCATGGCGCCGGCCAGCAGCTCCGCCAGGGGCGTCTTGGCGGCCTCGGGCGCCTCGGCCGCGTCCAACTCCGCCAGGACGGCCTCGCGGAGGCCCTCCGGCGGCCGGCGGCCCGCTGCCGCGAACCCCACCTGGAGAAACGTCTGCACGAGAATCGTCCGGACGCCGTGGACGTCGTCGGGCGGCACGTCGGCCAGCAGCATCCCGCCCGTCCGCTGGTTCAGGTACTGGACGAGCATGTCGAGCATGGGCGCGGCGGAGGCGCCGAGGGGCTCCTGACCGCGGGCCGCCTCGGCCGGGCCGGCCGCCACCGTGCGGGCGACGCCCTCGATGCCCGCCAGGGCCGTCGCCATGCCGTCGGCCCATCGCTCGGCGTCGATCTCCTCGTCCATCGCGCAGACGTCGCGCATCTGGAGGAGGGCTTTCCGCCCGCGGGCCATGAGGTCGGCGAGTTCCGTCGCGTGCGCCGGACTGACGAGGATCTCGATCTCGTCGACCGGCTCTCCCCCCCGAAGCCGCTCGGCCGCCCGGACGACCGAGATCGCCGACCACACCACGCTCGGATTCTCGCGGAAGACCCACCGCTTCGGCAGCCGCTGCCCCCCAACCTCCAGCGCGACCGGCGGGCCGAGGGCGTCGGCGTCGGCGTTCAGGGCCGACCACCGGTCCAGGTCGCCGGGACGGAGTGGCTCCGAACCGATGCAGCCGGCCCCGGCGGCGGCGAGGGCGGCAACGAGCAAAATGGCGGCGTGGCGCATGGCAGGCTCCTCGCTACATACGCGCCGGGCAAGTTTACCCGCCATAGCCCAAAGGGCCAAGGCGGGCCCGGCGGCTAATTGTCGGCGGCTTCCGCTTCCTTCTTGGCCGCGGCGGCACGGTCGCGGAGGTCCTTCGCCATCGGCCCCGGCGGATACGATTTCCCGTCGAACAGGATCGCCTCCACCTGGTCCCAACCGGTGACCACGTGGATGGCTTCGGGCAGCGCGGCGACGTCCTCGGCCAGGCCTTCCAGCGTGTCGGCACTCGGGTCCTCGGGAATCGGCAGAATCAGGATCGCCGTCATCCCCACCGCATGGTACGCCTCGACGTCGGAGAACTTGTCGCCGATGCCGATCTCGATTTTCGCGAAGTCCTTCCTCAGGCTCGCGAGCATCTCGCGTTTGAACGTGCCGCTGCCCTTCAGGAACGAACTGGCCGTTGCCAACAGCACCGGTCCACGCGGGTAGCCTTGGGCCTTGAGCCACCGTTTGCTCTTCGGGCCAAAGTAATCGGGCCGGTGCGTCAGGTAGATGATGGTCCGCTCGCCCGCCAAGCGTTTCAGCACCTGGACCGACCCCTCCATCGGCTCCGGGTTGCCCAGCAGGACCGTCTGGAACCCGGACGCCACGACCGTCTTGTCGAGGTCGACGACGGCCATCGGGGTGTCCGGCGTGCGGCAGGCGACGAGGAGGTCGCGGGGTTCGGGCGGGTCGTCGGGCAGCCCCGCGGCCGCCACCTCCACCGTGAAGACGTGATCGCCCGGCGCCTCCGGCGTGAAGGCGACGCGGGCCACGCCCTCGGCGTCGGTCTCGGCGGCCTTGAAGAGGTCCCCGTCCCGCGTGAACCGCAGGACGTGCCCCTGCCGACCGCGAAGCAGGTCCCCCTCCTGCAGCCGCGCCACCAGGAAGACCTCCTTGCCGGGCGGGGTGATGGCGTCGCGGACCGTCAGGAGGTACTCACCCTCGGTGCCCAGAAGGATGCTCTGGGCCCCGCAGCCGGCGGCACCGACCGCCACCGCCGCCAGGATCATCAGCATCGCGCCTCGTGTCATGGTTTGGCTCCGGCGATGATGCATACCATGTGACGCGCCACGTGCCACGGCCGGTCTTGCCCGGCCGTGCGTCGTGCGCGCGTGCGGAGACCCGCCGCGCTCGCCTGAATTACTTCCCCCGGCTCCTCAGGTCGAACACGCGGACGTAATCGACGAGGAAATGGTCCGGCAGGGTCGCCTTCTTGATGTCGCCCGCCCACGGGCCGATCTCCTCGGTCAACTTGACGAACGCCGGCACCTGCGACACGCCGCCCGCCTTCGTCCGCCACGTCTCTTTGCCGTCGATGTAGAAGACGTACTCGTCCGGCTCCCAGTGCAGGCCGAACGTGTGCCAGCCCTTCATCAGCCCGCGGACCTCGAAGTGTTTCGCCGCCGACCGGTGATGCTTGCCGTACCCGTCCCAGTGGAGGGCGTGGTTGGTGCGGGCGTCGCGGAACGGTTTCTCCATGATGTCGATCTCGGTGCCGTCGCGGCCGCCGTCGCCGACCTTCGTCACGCCCGGCCGGGAGAAGAGCCAGAACGCCGGCCAGTGACCCACCTCCGACGGGAAGGTGCACCGGCATTCCCAGTAACCGAACCGGTGCTCGAACTTGTCCTGCGTCCGCATGGCGCCGGAGGT
>Ga0272441_10016389_pt1 | contig 10249 bp, 8 predicted proteins | sample SSMProp6N_FD_193582 | JGI IMG/M metagenome (GOLD analysis project Ga0272441, IMG submission 193582) | Marine sediment archaeal communities from Little Sippewissett salt marsh, Falmouth, MA, United States - SSM-Prop-6N | ecosystem: Environmental > Aquatic > Marine > Wetlands > Sediment ... | reverse complement strand
TATTTAACGAAGCAATAGGAGTTAATTCTATAGCATTAACTAAATATGATTCAGCTGCAAAAGGCGGTATAGCAGTTTCTATCAGTAAAAATCTCGGACTTGCCTTCTCACTTATAGGCATGGGAGAAGGAATGGATGATCTAAAACAATTTGACTTAGATCTCTATCTTAATACTCTGCTCGGGGTGGAATGAAAAAAGTATTTTATTTTCTGCTCTTTCTGATAATCCCGGTCTTCCTCTCAGGTGAACCCTTGTATTTTAGGTCGAACAGCATGGGGATGACTCTGGAAAAAATATCTTCCTACAGGCTGGATGAATTCGAATATGTTCTGACCGTAGAAAAAGAACCTGACATTACCTTCCGTGTTCTTCGTAAAGAGGGAGAAGAAATTAAGAAATGGGAAATTATTAAAAATGACAGCGGAACAGAAGAAATAGTCTATGAAAAAGGAATAATTTCTTCAAAATCCTATTATTCAAAGGATAAAATCCTTACTCAGGAGGATATTTATTCGGAAGGCATCCTTTCAGAAGTACGTGTTTATCAGGATTCATCCTCCGGAAAGGGTAAAATACTTGTTTATGACGGAGAAGGAAACCTTACCGGATCAAGAAATATTGAAAAAACCGAGGACGGGAGAATCCGCAGAGTTTTTTTTGAGGAGGCGGAACAGGATAATTCTTTTTCCCTCTACGGATATAGAAAAGGCGTAATTGCTCATGAATGGCATAATTCAGGGAATACCGGACGGCTGTTTATGTATGATATAAAAGGAGAACTGGTTACAGAGGAAGAATGGAAAGATAATGCCCTGGCCAGGGAGATGAACTATATATACGGAGAAGAGGGAATCATAAATTCAGAGGAATATGATTCAGAGATGGAAGTCCGCATTTTTAGAACCTATGACGATGATGAAAATATTATCAGAGAACAGCGGATAAAAGAACAGAAGCTGGTAGAGGAGTTTTTCTTTACGTATGAGGATGGCCTTATAACCTCTAAAGTCAGAAAATCTCCGGGATTGAAGGAAAAATGGACCTACGCGTACGATGATGCTGAAGAACTGTCTGTGGAAGTATATTTCAAGAATGACAGAATAACAAAAAGGACTGTTATTACTGATGAAGATGCGTACTACGAAGAAATTTATAATTCCGATGCTGTACCATTCCTTCGTGTTTATTATGAGTTTGAGCAAAAAGTAAAGGAAGAACTGATTAATTAGCAATGAATATATTTTTCCAAAGAATAAAGTGGATAAGCTTTGTAGCCTTCAGGTATTTCCGTGTGCGGCGGAAAAATAGAGGCCTTGCTCCTTCTATGCTTTCTGTAGCAGGCATTGCGGTAGGTGTACTCTCACTGATTTCTGTAATCGGTGTTATGAATGGTTTTCAGCTTGGATTCATTGAAGACATCCTTGAAATAAGCTCCTACCACATCCGTTTGACAGCAGATGATCCTTCATATTTTCTGTCCGACATTCAGTCTCTTCAGGAAATACCCGGAGTGAAATCAGTTGTACCTTTTACTGAACTGCAGGCTTTGATAGAAAACGATTTCAATGAAATGAAGCCTGTGCTCCTCCGGGGAATTCATGAGGATGCGCCTGAGTTGGATCCGGATTTCGCAGCCCAGATAGAAATGCGGGAAGGTGATTTTGATATTTCTGAAGACTGGACAATTGTTCTCGGCGGGGAATTAGCCGGAAGGATGGGAAAAGATGTCGGCGATTCCATTAATCTTATTCTTCTCGAAGGTGAAGATTTTTCTGTATTAAAACCCAGGGAATACACCTTCCGAATCTCGGGATTGTATTCAAGCGGTTACTATGAATTTGATTCCGCCCTGTGTTTTATCAGCCTGGACAGTGCGGAAATCATTACAGGAACTAAAAGTGGAATAGTTTTCGGTATTAAGCTTGAAAACAGATTCCAGGACAGCCGGGGGATGTATAATATCAGAACTTTTATCAGGAACAGGGATTTTTCACTTGAATCATGGAGAGAATATAATAAATCGTTTTTCAGCGCTTTAAAAATGGAAAAACTGGTAATGTCCCTTCTCCTTTCCCTGATTTTTATTGTTGTGGGGGTAAATATTTTTCATTCTCTCAGACGGACGATATATGAAAAAACTGAGGAAATAGGAATCCTGAAATCTTTGGGAAGTACCGGAAAAGATCTCCGGACCATTTTCATCCTTGAGGGTATGTTTATCGGCACAATAGGCGGTACTGCCGGACTTGTCTGCGGTATGCTTGTCACAGGAAATATCAATAGGATATTCAGATTCGCGGAAAATGCAGTTAATTTTGTTGTGTCTTTCATTTCTATGATAGCCGCCCCGCTAACAGGGGCAGGCGATTTTTCACTTTTCTCTCCCAGGTATTATTACCTCATGGAAGTACCCACAGCCGTACTGTTCCGAGAGGTGCTTTTTGTAGTGACATTCGCTATTGTAATATCTACTTTTTCAGCATATTTTGCGTCAAAGAGAATTACGGAAATTAAACCTTCAGAGGTTCTGAGGTATGAGTAGTCTATGAGCAGTAAATATCTTCTTACGTGCAGCAATGTTGAAAAAAAATATATATCCGGTTCTGAGAAACTGGAAGTACTGCAGAATATCACTTTCTCGGCTTCCAATGGTGAAAAAATAATTATTACCGGGGAAAGCGGCTCAGGAAAGAGTACTCTTCTTAATCTGATCGGCGGCCTTGATAAAGTGACCAGCGGATCAATAAATGTTTCCGGTTTCGCTGTGAGTGAACTCCCGGAGGATGAACTAACTCAGTACAGAAGAAATATTATCGGGTATATATTCCAGTTTCATTATCTTCTGCGGGATTTTACAGCAGCCGAAAACGTTATGCTTCCCGCTTTTATCGGGGGTATAAAGAAAAAAGATGCTGAAAGAAAAGCAGAAGAACTGTTAAAACAAGTCGGATTAGAAGACAGGGCGGATCATTACCCTTTTGAACTTTCCGGAGGGGAGCGGCAAAGAGTCGCCGTGGCCAGGGCGCTGATCAATGAGCCTGAAGTTATTCTAGCGGATGAACCCACGGGGAACCTTGATGAAAGCAATTCAAGGGTTATAGAAGACATGCTGTTTCAGTTAGTTGATGATTTAGGGAAAACATTGATACTTGTTACCCATGATATGGGGATTGTAAAAAAAGGCCATAGACATCTTCAGCTGGAAAAAGGAAAAATAACAGAAGGATGATTTTCCCCGCAGCATTCACGCTTAGTATAAAAAATTTTTCAAGAAAATATCGGAAAGGGAGGAAAACTCTTCATCTTTCCAATGCTGTACTGGGAATAGCTCTCAGCCTTATTCCCCTTATTCTCGTTATTGTTGTTGCAAATGGGATGATAGAGGGAATAACCAGACGGTATATTGAGGTTGCCAGTTATCACATCCGGATGATGCAGTATGAGGATGTTACCCCCGGGGAAGCTGAAGAAATCGTGAACCGGGTCCGGGGTTTACCGGGAGTGGAGGCGGCCGTGCCTGTCCGGCAGGGTGTAGGAGTATTGTATTCAGAGAACAGGCAGAGCGGTGTAGGTATCCGGGGAGTTCCAGGAGACGTTTTAATAAAGGATGTTCAATTCGGACACTATATGGAAATTAAAGAAGGAGCCTTTGATTTGGGATCAAAAGATTCTATATGCATAAGCAGCGCTCTGGCAAAAAAATTGGAAGTATCTGTTGGAAGCCCTCTTAAGCTTCTTTCCGCCCGATCCTTCCCCGGAAGGCCGCCAATTCTCCGGGCTTCGAATTTTACTGTAAAAGGAATATTCAGTTCCGGATATCAGGAGCTTGATGCTTCGTTGGCTTATGTTTCCATGGATATAGGAAATACTCTATTCCGGGAGCAGGACTCCTTCTTTTTAGGAGTGAAGATACAGGACCCTTTCATTGGCATAGATTCCATGGTTGCGTTTCTTTATCAGGAAACAGGAGGTGAATGGCGTGTATATCCGTGGTACGAACTGGAACGTTCAATGTTCAGTTCTTTTTCTACGACGAAAAACCTCCTGCTTTTTATAATGATTATTATAGTCGTTGTTGCTTCCATGAATATCTCATCAACCCTGCTTATGCTGTATCTCGAGAAAAGGTCTGAAATTGCAGTACTGAAAAGTACAGGTGCTGAATCCCGGGTAATTACTCTATCATTCCTTATTACAGGTTTTATAATCGGTGTGCTGGGTCTTTTCTTCGGGATTACAGGAGGTCTTCTCCTCTCACTGAACATTAATGAAGTAATACATGGTATTGAATGGATTGTACAATCTGTTTTTCAGCCTTTCCTCAGTTATTTAAGGGACAGCGAGGCGCCTAGTGACACTTTTAGGCTCTTGAATCCTTCATATTACCTGGAATATATTCCAATAAATATCCGTTTTTCTGAACTATTTACTGTGTCAGGAATGGTAATCTCTCTCAGTCTTATAGCTTCTTATTTTCCGGCAAGGAAAGCGGGAAAAATGAAACCCCTTGAGGTTATGAGTAAACAAGGGTAAATACATAGCAGATATTGTGCGGATACTCCTTGCGGTTTAGGATAAGTATTATTAATATATATGGAGAAGAGGATTCAAAATATAATGATGTGTGAAATATGCGGTGAAAATGAGGCAGTTGTACATATACAGCAAATAATCGGCGATGATGTGTTTGAACTGCATTTATGTGAAGATTGTGCTCATCAAAAGGGAATTTCAACCAATGATGATAAAATTGAGCTCTCTATTTCAGAGATCCTGACCGGTCTTCTGGACAGAGAAGAAATTACGGAAAAAAATCTGAAAAAGAGAAAATGTGCGAAATGTGGGAAAAAGTATGAAGACTTTAAAAAAGAAGGTAAAGTCGGATGCATAGAATGCTACAATACATTTCATGCAGAAATCCGCTCGCTGGTAAAAAATATTTGCGGAACTGTCCGGCATAACGGTAAATATCCAACAAAACTGAAAATGTATAAAACCCTGCTCATTGATAAGGAGCAGATAAAACAGAGACTGCGGGACGCGATAAAAAAGGAAAATTATGAAGAAGCGGCATGTCTGAGGGACAGAATCCTGGAAATCGAACGGGCATCCGGAGAAAAAAATGACTGACTTTGAAAATAAAAATAACACAACCGGCTGGTTCCGGAAAACAGGCCCTGAATTTGATGTGGTTATATCAACAAGGGTAAGGCTGGCTAGAAATCTAAGCGGCTATTTATTCCCCGGTGTTATAGAGAAGGATGATGAAGACAAAGTTCAGGATGTTGTAAAAAAGGCATTTTCTGCGATTAATTCTTCTGATGATTTCACAGTCCTGAAATTAAAAGAATTAACACCTACAGAAAGAAAGATGCTTCTTGAGCGGAATATAATATCCCAGGACTATTCTCTCCAGACAGAAAGGTTTCTTATCATCGGAAAAGAAAAGAATATTTTTACTACAATAAATGAGATAGACCATCTCAGGATTTCAAGTATTACGGGCGGTTTAGACCTGCAGAAGGCGTATGAAACAGTAAATTCACTTGATAATCTCCTTGAACAGCATTTGGATTATGCTGTTTCTCTTGATTTAGGATATTTGAATACAGAGATAACGAATATCGGAACCGGAATGCGGTCGTCAGTAATGCTCCATCTTCCAGCCCTTGTCAAAACACAGCTGATAGACAAAGCATTCAAGGCAGTTATGCAGATCGGATTGCGGGTTAAGGGGTTTTTCGGAGATGATGAACATTCCCTCGGTAATATGTATCAAATTTCAAATCAGATATCCCTGGGAATAAGTGAAAAAGAAATTAACGAAAAACTTGAAAATATTACCTTACAGATAGTAAATTATGAGAGGAAAGCACGAAAAGAGCTTTTGGAAAAAGGAAAAGTTGACCTCGAAGATGAAGTATTTAGAGCTTACGGTGTGTTGAAACACTGTAAGTCCTTATCATCTAAGGAGGCCATAGAGTTTCTAAGTGCTTTAAGGATGGGCATTGCAATGGGGCTGATTGAATTACCGATTGAAGAAATCAATGCTGCGATATTTCTTACCCAAAAAGCGCACATGCAGCAGTTGATAAACAGTCAGGAAATCGGCGCCGATATTAAACTTATAGACTATACGCGGTCTAATTTTGTTAAAAAATGCCTTGAAGAAAGCAGCAAAGTATAACCGCAGCGTACGACGGAGGAAAGCGGATGTTCAAAGGACTTACACAAAGAGCCCAGAAAATCCTTACTATACTTGCCCAGGAGGAAGCAAAAAGATTTCATTCAGATCAGCTTCTCCCTGAACATATTATTCTTGCGCTTCTAAAAGATGGTGAAGGTCTAGCATATAAAGTGTTGAAAAAATTAAATGTCGACCCTGTTCGGGTCCAGGTTGAAATAGAATCAGGAATTCCGAAAAAATCCGGAGGATTTATTCTCGGTGACGTCCCTCCGTCAAGGAGGGGGAAGAAAATCCTAGAAGGTTCTGCTGAAGAAGCCAGGAATCTCGGGCATGAATATATTGGTACCGAGCATTTGCTTCTCTCTGCTGCTAATGAGCAGGGCAGCCTCGTTGCCCGGGTCCTCGCAAAATACAGTGTTACCGGAGACAAAATACGGCAGGTGATTATCGACCTGAGCGGCTCCGGAGAATCAAAGGAACGGGGTATTAAGCAGTCCCAGCAGAAACGGAAAGTACAGAATGTGGTTAAAAAGTCTACACCAACTTTGGATGAATTCGCCAGGGATTTAACTGAATTTGCAAGGGATGGTAAACTCGACCCGGTAATCGGAAGAGACCGGGAGATTCAGCGGGTAATCCAGATCCTGGCCCGGAGGACAAAGAACAACCCGGTATTAATCGGTGAGCCGGGGGTCGGAAAAACAGCAATTGTAGAAGGTCTCGCCCAAAGAATAACAGATGGGACAGCACCCGAGGTATTGGTAGATAAAAGGGTCATGACACTCGATTTGGCTTCCCTTATTGCAGGAACAAAATACAGAGGGGAATTTGAAGAGCGTCTTAAGAGGGTGATGAAGGAAATCCTTGCTGTAAATAATATTATTCTATTTATTGACGAGCTGCACACAATTATTGGAGCAGGAGGAGCTGAGGGCGCAATTGATGCTTCTAACATGCTCAAACCAGCCCTGTCCCGCGGAGAACTTCAATGTATCGGAGCAACCACATTAAATGAATATAAAAAATACGTGGAAAAAGATGCAGCCCTTGAAAGAAGATTTCAGACAATTTTTGTGGAAGAACCAACGGTTGAAGAAACAATAGAGATATTAAAAGGTATCAGCAGCAGGTATGAAGCTCATCATAACGTTACTTATACTTTGGAAGCTATAGAGACGTCTGTAACATTAGCTCACCGTTATATTACTGACCGTTTTCTTCCTGACAAAGCAATTGATTTAATTGATGAAGCAGGTTCGAGAAAGAAAATTGATAACAGCGTGCGCCCGGCTGAACTTGCTGATTTGGAAAAACAGATAGAGGAACTTACAGCTGAAAAAATCGCTCTTGTAAATAACCAGAATTACGAGAAGGCAGCGGCCGTAAGAGACAACGTGCGGCAGTTGAAAATGAAAGTCGAGGATATGAAGAACGACTGGCATGTATCACTGCGAAAAGAAAAAAATATCGTTGAAGAAATAGATATTCAGCAGGTAATATCTGACATGACAGGTATACCTTTGATAAGAATTGCCCAAACTGAATCGGAAAAACTGCTGAAAATTGAAGATGAACTGCATACAACTGTAATAGGCCAGGACCAGGCAATAGATGCCATTGCCTCGGCTATCAGGCGTTCCAGAACAGGCTTGAGTTCCCCCCGGAGACCTATGGGGTCCTTTATTTTCCTGGGGCCTACCGGGGTCGGGAAAACACTTCTGGCGAAAACCCTTGCCCGTTTTCTTTTCGGAAGCGAAGACGCTTTAGTACGAATCGATATGTCGGATTTCATGGAAAAGCATAATGTCTCCCGTCTGGTAGGAGCGCCTCCCGGCTATGTAGGGTATGAAGAAGGGGGCCTGCTTACTGAGAAGATCCGGAGACGGCCTTATAGCGTTATACTTCTTGATGAAATAGAGAAAGCTCATCCTGATGTGTTTAACCTTCTTCTTCAGGTTTTTGAGGAGGGTGAACTCCATGATAACTTCGGACACAAAGTATCCTTTAGAAATACCGTAATTATTATGACTTCCAATGCCGGTGCCAGGGAAATATCACGGGATGCTACCCTCGGTTTCCATGTTACGGAAGGGATTATGGATCAGCGGGAGATAAAGAATTCCGCCCTGACGGAACTGAAACGGGTTTTTCGTCCGGAATTTCTTAACAGGGTTGATGAAATTGTTGTCTTCCATAGTCTGACAAAGGAGCATGTTAAGAGAATTCTTGATATCATGCTCTCGGAAGTCATGGAAAGACTCTTTGAAATGAATATTTATCTCGAAATAAAACGGAGTGCAAAAGAATTCCTTATAGAAAGAGGATTTGACACAAAATACGGCGCCCGGCCTCTCCGCAGAACGATCCAGAAAGACCTGGAAGATCCTATTTCCATGGCTATACTCCAGGGGAAATTCAGCAGCGGCAGCACCATTGTTGTCGGTGTTAAGGGGGAGAAACTGAGCTTTAAAGGAAAGAAGATACAGCCGGAAAAATCTGAAGCAAATGCGCTGAATTAATCTGATAGAGGCTTTCATTTTTTATTTTTATGAGTACAATACTCCTGCAAAAACCTTGAATGGATCCTTATTGAGGATAGTTAATGAATCTGGAACTATTTATTCTTGGTACCGGGGGTATGATGCCTCTGCCGCATCGATATCTTACTTCGGTACTGTTAAGAAGAGAAGGAGATTTGTTTCTCTTTGACTGCGGGGAATGCACCCAAGTGGCTTTACGGAAGCTGAACCTGCGGTGGAAAAAGATATCTGTTATTCTGATTTCACATACCCATGCGGATCATGTTACTGGTCTGCCCGGCATACTTATGCTTTCCTCTCAAGTAGACAGAGATGATCCTCTGATCATAATTGGCCCTCCGAAAATAAAAGAATTTGTAGAAGTGACCCGCAAAGTTCTGGATATGTATATCAATTATGAGATAGTTGTTCTGGAAGTCCATGAACCGGGTGTTGTTTATACTGGGGACGGATACTCTATCCGGAGTTTTTCATTGACCCATTCCAAACCCTGTTTCGGATATGCCTTTCAGGAAGATGAAAGACCGGGAATATTTTTTCCTGAGAAAGCCCTGGAATTAGGAGTCACGAAAGGGCCTCTCTGGTCAAACCTGCAAAATGGAAAAACTGTTCTTCTCCCCGACGGGAATGAAGTCAAACCCGAAGACGTTATGGGAGAGAAAAGGAGAGGAAGGAAGGTCAGTTTTGTAACTGACACCCTGTACCGTAATGATACTGCAGGGGAAGTTGAAGGATCGGACATTCTCATTTGCGAAGGCATGTTTACCAAAGAGCTGGAGGCAAGTGCGGCAGAAAAGAAGCATTTAACAGCTGCTCAGGCAGGAAAGATCGCCGGAGATGCAGGCGGCGTAGGTAAATTAGGGCTTATTCACTACAGTCCCAGGTATACTGAGCGGGAATTAAAGAAATTAGTGAAAGAGGCCCGGGAAATATTCCCTTCTACATTTCTTACAAGGGACGGACAGATTATTCCCGTTCCTAATGTTGATTGAAAAATAATTTATTGGAGTCACTTTATGATCGAAGTGAAAAAATTAAATAAAAATTATGGTTCTGTACATGCTGTCCGGGACGTGACTTTTTCAGTGGGAAAGGGGGAGATTGTCGGACTCCTCGGTCCGAACGGAGCGGGAAAAACAACTATTCTGAAGGTACTGACAGGCTATCATTTCCCGAGTTCAGGTAATGCCGTAATCGACGGATTTGATGTATCAGCGGAACCGTTGAAAATTAAACAGAGGATAGGGTATCTTCCTGAGAATTCTCCGGTTTATCCGGACCTCACGGTATGGGAATATTTAGATTTCATTTCTGATGCGAGGGATATACCGAAGACGAGGAAAAAACAGGAACTGGAACTGGTCACGAAAGAGTGCGGTTTGAAAAATGTCCTTAACAGACCTATTGAACAGCTGTCAAAAGGATTTAAACAACGAGTTGGGCTGGCTCAGGCGATTATTCATCGGCCTGAAATACTAATTCTTGATGAACCGACTACTGGATTAGACACTAAGCAGATC
>Ga0272441_10016388_pt1 | contig 10249 bp, 3 predicted proteins | sample SSMProp6N_FD_193582 | JGI IMG/M metagenome (GOLD analysis project Ga0272441, IMG submission 193582) | Marine sediment archaeal communities from Little Sippewissett salt marsh, Falmouth, MA, United States - SSM-Prop-6N | ecosystem: Environmental > Aquatic > Marine > Wetlands > Sediment ... | reverse complement strand
CGTGATTTCGGGGGGGGGGGGCTTTGACGGTATATATTGTCCGGCAACGGCCCCACCCATAACTGACCGGTTACCTTTGACGGTATATATTGTCCGGCAACGGCCCCACCCATAACTGACCGGTTACATAAATAAAAGGTAAGGTATTGATTTTTTGCAAAAAAAATGTTAGGATAGATGATATCGAATGGGTTCTATTATCGTTTTTTGTGGAGTGAAAGGTGAGACTGCTTTGGGGGTGTTTTTTGTATGCCCTCACATATTTTGATTATTTAATATCTTTCCGTACGCAGGAAGTGATGTGCCCAAAAGGCGTTTGTGACTTGTGTATCCTACTTTTTAATGTTCTCGTAAAGGAAAAGTGTTAATGAAAACGATGAAAAATAGCATAGCCCAAAGAGCCTTTCTTTGGATTCTCCTGTGTCTGCTGTTATTGATACAGACCGGTTTAGGCGCCTCGTTTACGGAAATAGAGGGAAGGATCGTCATGGAGGCCGAGCATTATGACAATCTTCGTCCCACTCCTTCGAATGGGGTAAATTGGGAATTGACAACGGATGAACCGACGGCTACGTCCAACAATGAATACATGTTCAGTCCGGTGAACAGTCACAGTAGCAACTATGGGAATGATTTCAACCAGACTGTCCTCGATAATTCTCCACGGATGGATTACGAGTGCAATTTCACCACAGGCGGGACCTATTACATCTGGATTCTCGCCAAAGATAAAGGCGGCAATTCTATATTCTTTGGTATTGATTTTCAGATCAACACAACAAACTCGAACCAGGGAATGGAGTGGGATAACGGCTGGCTTTGGGCAGATCAGTATAGACCGGATGGCAACAATACAGCATACATAGACATCCCGACGGGTGTTCATACCGTCAATATCTATCAGCGGGAAGATGGGTCGGCCATAGACAAGATTGTCCTCGCGACCGACCCTGATTATGAACCTGCGGGCTTCGGTCCTAATGAAACAATAGACAGCGGTCCTGTGAATAATCCCCCGTCCGTTGATGCCGGCAGTCTGCAGACGATTTTGTGGCCGCTTTCAGTGCAATTGACCGGCACGGTTACGGATGATGACCCCAATGAACTGGGGATATTAACGATGTTGTGGTCCAAATCTTCCGGCCCGGCCGGAGAGGTTGTTTTTGATGATGAAACAGCGGTTTCCACATTAGCGAGTTTCCCTTCCTCCGGTACTTATACACTGCAGCTCCAGGCCTGGGATGAATTGGCCCAGGAAGGGTCCGATACGGTTACAATTACTGTTGATGAGCCGGTCTGTCCGCCCAGCGACCAAAATTCCGATTGTATCGTTACGATCGATGATTTGCTTATCGTTGCCGGAAAATGGCTGGATTCGGATGCGGCGGTCAATATCATTGGAGATGAGAAAATCGATTTGGCTGATTTCGCGATGTTTGCAAGCCAGTGGCTAGACGACTGGACAGGATCTTTAACAGTCAATCTTTATCCGGCTCAGGCTGTCAGTGAAGGCGCCCTGTGGAAAGTGGACGGTGGCTCCTGGAAAGTCTCCGGCTTTGAACAGACCGGCCTTCTGCCGGGCAATCATACGGTCGAGTTCAAACAACTGGATAACTGGCTCAAACCGAGCTCGCAGATCGTTCAGGTTGTCAAAGAACAGATGACCGCGGTGAACGAAACCTATTCGGAAATACCGGATGCAACGCTGCAGATCAGTGAGGTCATGGCGTCCAATTTCAATACCTCGCCGGCTGATGGTCAGGGTGAGTTTGAGGACTGGATCGAGATTTACAACTACGGTACCGATGAGATTGACGTCGGCGGGATGTATCTGACCGACAATCTGAATAAGCCCACCAAATGGCAGATCCCGGATGATGTCCCCGGCCAGACGACCCTTGCCGACGGTGGTTATCTCATCATTTGGGCAGATAATGAAATTGACGAGGGTTCTCTCCATGCGGGATTCAGCTTAGGAGCCGACGGCGGCGAGCTCGGTCTTTACAAATGGGATGGCCTGACACTGCTGGACAGTTTTGAATATGACAAACAGGAAACGGATGTTTCATGCGGTCGGAATTCCGAAACGGACACGCTTGTCCGGTATTACCAGGTACCCACGCCGGGCAATCCCAACAGCAGTCCCTATGATGGCCGGGTAGCCGATACAAAATTCAGCCATGACCGGGGCTTTTATGATGCGGATATTGATGTGGCCATAACCTGCGCAACGGAGGGTGCGACGATACGCTACACCCTCGACGGCAGCAAGCCGACAACGACGAACGGAACGATCTATGCGGGGCCCATCGCCATTTCCAAGGGAACTCCCGGCGTCTATGACCGTGCGACGACGACGCTGAGGGCGATTGCTTACAAAAGCGGCTGGCTTTCGACGAATGTCGATACCCACACTTACATTTTTCTGGATGATGTGATTCGGCAAACAGCGGATATTTCGGGCTGGCCAAAACCCAGCATGTCTCTTGGCTCTGGTGGAGATGCCATTCATGATTATGAAATGGATCCGGCAATCGTCGATGATCCGGCCTACAGCCCGATCATGATCAAAGCCCTGACCGATATCCCCACATTGTCGATTGTCGCCGACACAGATGATATCAACATGTCAGCGAATAGTGGTTTTTACTGGGGTTCTACAGAAGAACCCTGCTCCATCGAGTTGATGTATCCGCATGATCCCGGCAAGAATGTTCAGGCCGATTGCGGTATCGAGTCCCATAGTCACAACCGGATGAAACGTTCCATGAAGCTGAGTTTCAAGACGGAGTACGGCGATGCAAGCTTCCGGTCTTCTATTTTCCAGGACGCCCCGTTAAACGGCGATTCAGCAGCCAGAGAAGTTGACCGGTTCGTTCTGCGGGGAGGGAATAACCGCTGCTGGGCCCGGGGATGGAATCCGGGGCGAACCACCTACACGATTGACCAGTGGTATCGGGACACCCAGGTGGCGATGTCCGGATTTGGTTGCCGCGGCACGTTTGTGCACCTGTATATCAATGGCCTGTATTGGGGCCTCTATAATCCGACCGAGCGTCTGGATGTCCGGTTTTCATCCACTTATTTCGGAAGCGAGCCGGAGGATTGGTTATCTGTTTACCATGGTGGTTTTCAGAGTGATGAGACGACACGAGATAGATATAATTATCTAACAGGTACCTTGGTAAACAAAGACATGACCGTCCCGGCAAACTATGAGGAAATGCAGGAATATCTCGATCTTCCTTATTACATCGATTATCTCCTCCTCAACTGGTATCAGGGCACCCGGGACTGGCCGGGCAATAACTGGTGGGGTGGAAACTGCAATAATCCAGCCGGACCGTTCAGATATTACGCCTGGGACGGGGAATGGTCGTGGTACACAGTGCGAAGCAATAACCCACCAACGATGGGCCAAGTTTACGCACCCGGTCAAGCGAGCACCTCCTTCTTGAACAAACTGAAGGCCAATGATGATTTCATAATGCTCTTTGCTGACCGGGCTTATAAACACATGTTTAATAACGGTGCGTTAACAGAAGAAAACAGCAAAAACCGTTTTATCACCCTGAATAACTTTATCCGGGACGCCGTTGTCGGGGAATCCGCACGCTGGGGGGACGTCTGTGAAGGCGTGAATACTTCTTATACCCAACCCTATCACGCGACCCGTACCCGCGATGTTGATTTTGTGTTTGCGGAAAATGAAATGCTCGGGCTTATGACCGGTAACGTTGGGAATTTCGTGGCCAATCTGCGGTCGAACGGGTATTACCCCTCGATTGACCCGCCTGTCTTTTTGATCAACTCGACTGAACAGCACGGCGGCTATGTTTCTTCCGGCGACACCTTGACCATGGCCAGCGGCAATGAGATACAGTATACGCTCAACGGCGAAGACCCGCGTCTTCCCGGCGGGGCGATCAATCCCAATGCCTCAGTGTACGGTGGCGGCATCCCGATCACGGAAACCACGCTGGTCAAGGCCCGCGCCAAAAATGGGAGCACCTGGAGCGCGCTTCATGAAGCGCCTTACACCCTGCTGAATGTCGGCCAGAGCTTGCGGGTGACGGAAATCATGTATCATCCCGCCGAACCGAGTCCCGCCGAAATCACCGCGGTCGGCGATCCGACGATTACCGACGAAAACTTTGAGTTTATCGAACTGAAAAATACCGGTGTCGATCCGATCAATCTGAATCTGGTAAACTTTACCAACGGCTTTGAGTACACCTTTGAAGATTCGATTCTGGCTTCTGGTGATTATGTTGTTGTCGTGAAAGACCCGGCAGCTTTTGCGGCCCGCTACAATACCAGCGGCATGAACATCGCATCGGGCCAGTATATCGGTTCGCTGGATAATGAAGGCGAGAAGATGGAAGTGACCGATGCCGTCGGCGCCGTTATACAGGCGTTTCGATATAATGATGTTTGGTATGACATTACCGATAGCCTTGGATTCTCACTGACGATTAAAGACCCGGCCAGCACCGATCCGAATGACTGGGATACAAAGGGCGGTTGGCGTCCCAGCGCTGCAGTCGGCGGTTCTCCCGGTTGGGATGATTCCGGGGATGTCCCGGCACTGGGCTCGATCAAGATCAATGAACTGCTGGCCCATTCGGATAACGCTCCGAATGACTGGATTGAACTGTACAACACGACCGCCCAGCCGATCAACATCGGCGGCTGGTTCCTCAGTGACGACGCTGATGATTTAACGAAATACGAGATCGCCGCCGGAACGACCATCGGCGCATACAGTTATCTTGTGTTCACCCAGGATGACCATTTCGGCAACGCCGGCGACTCGGGCAGTCATACGCAGTTTGCCCTCAGTGAAAACGGGGAATCTGTCTTCCTGCATTCCGGTATGAACGGGCAGTTGACCGGTTATACTGAAGAAGAAACATTCGGCGCGTCCGAAGTGGAAGTGTCTTTCGGCCGGTATCAGAAAAGCACCGGGACATACAATTTTGTCTCGATGAGCAGTAAAACGCCCGGCGAGGCCAACGCCTATCCCAAGGTGGGCCCAATCGTTATCAGCGAGATTATGTATCATCCCGATCCGGAAGGCGATGCCGAGTATATCGAGTTGATCAACATCAGCGGTGAGCCGGTTACCTTGTATGACTACACGACCAGTGAGCCGTGGAAGATCACCAGCGGCTTTACCTATACGTTCCCGGCCGGAGCGCCTGTGACCCTTGCAAACAATGAACGTTTTCTGCTGATTAAGAACCTGACCGAATTCACAGGCAAGTATGATGCGCCGGCGGGTCAGTATGCAGTATGGACCAGCGGTTCCCTTGACAACGGCGGCGAGCAGATCGAGATTTCTAAACCGGGCGACGTGAATGCCCAGATGGAGCGTCAGTACATTCGTATTGACAGGGTGACTTATGATGATGAAGATGGCTGGCCAACGGAACCGGATGGCCCTCTTGGAAACGGCTCATCGCTGCGGCGTAAGGTTAACTCCGATTACGGCAACGACGTAGATAACTGGGAGGCGGCTTTCCCGCCATCTCCCGGCACTTAATAGGCAGATAGCGGCGAGAATTTAAAAAATGCTTTCCCCGCAGTGCCGATCGTAGTCGTGGGCGGCAAAAACGGCACTATCGAAAATGCCGTAACAGTTCCCGGAGTCATCGGGAATGCCTTGTATTTTGACAGTACGGGCGATTGGGTCGAAATAGCCAATTGGAGTATGGCCGGTCTGAAAAATAATGACTATGACTTTCTTGACACTCCCGGCTTTTTCAACAGCCCCACTGTCAGTTATGTAGTGCCCACCCTGTCTTGTGCCCAACCTGCCCGGCTAAAAGGATTAATTTTTGCCGAAATCAATAAGCCATTGGGCGCCGTAAATATTACCATTGTAACCGGAAACAAAGTCCTGGGCAATATTACCGCTGCCCTCATTTAGATTCCAGTGCGCAACCAGGCCATCGGTGACATTCCCAATGGAACCAATTTCTACGTCGGAAAGCGCCCGGTCATAAATCCGCACGTCATCGATCAGGCCCTGATAAAAATAATTCTGCGGATTCGACTTTGTTCCAATCTGTACCGGAAGAGCCGATCCCGTATTCAATTCGAGCCCTGGATTGGCGTAGGTCCCGTTTTCCAGTATCCCATCCACATAGAGACGAAGGTCCTGTATCGTCGAGGGACCGGACGGCGGGGCTTCAAGCACAGCGGCGACATGATGCCACTGGTCATCGGCGATGAACGTTGTGCCTATGATGTTTCCCCCGCTGACGCCCAGTTGCAGAGTGCCGGTTGAACTGACTAAAAACAACCAGTCGCCTAACGATGTGCCATCCCCATAACTGAGGATTGACCCGCCCATCTGAGATGTGCGAATCCACGCACACGTCGTACGCGCCTGACCACCACTAATCCCTGTAAAACCGGGGATTTCAACATAATCATCCACACCGTCAAACGATAATGAAAATTGATTTCCGGCGAGCCAATCGTTTGCGATATCAAGCAGGGCATCCAGGGTGTAACCGGACTGCCAGCCGGAAGCAAGTTCGGCGTAATCAGCCAAATCTACTTTTCCATCCCATGTCAGATCGCCGCAGTATGCTTCAAGGCCGTCTGATAAAACGCGAACCTCGGCCAGACTCAGAGGATCCAGATCCTCACCTTCCGACCTGGGTCTGAGTTGAATTTTCACATACTGTCCAACAGCGCCTTCGGCATCTAAAGAAACCGACGGTTCGGGAGAGTCAAGCTGATGATCCGTCCAGACAACATCACCGCTGCAGTTCAAAATAGAAACATCGTAGTCGCGGAGTCTGTTCGCACAGCATGGTTCGTCAATGCGGTCGTAGATCTGAATTTCATCAATCATATAAGCATCTCCCAAATCAACCTGCCACCAGGGCTGATCCTCCTCGGCCGTATGAGTGATCGAACCATCTACCCAGACGCCGCTGGTATTACCATCGATGGCACGTGAGGCAGCCCCGTTGTGATCGGTAGAGCTTTGACTGGCCGTACCGGCCAGTGCAATATTATCCAGACCACCGCTCAAGGTCGTGGCCGAGGCAGGGCTTGAGACACTGCCGGTATTGCCCAGGCCATCACACATGGTCACCGTATAGGTGTATTGTGTGAAGGCACTCAGGCCGCTGTCCGTGTACGAAGGATCGGTCTGCCAGCCACTGTCAGAACCGCCGGGATTGCCGGAGGTTTCGGTGAAGTAGTACTCGACCGGGCCGTTGAGGTCGGAACCGGTAGTGGCGGTCATGCTGATGGCCGTCTCGCTATCGGCCGCCGGTGCCACGGCGAAAGTCGCCGGATTGGGCGTTGGAGCGTCCGAATCTTCGAGACGTGAAAACGCACTGAAGGTTGCTTGGGCCAAAGCGGAGTTGTCTCCGGAACAAACGGCCATTCCCATCTCAACTTTTTCTGCCATCGAAAGGGTGACTTGCGCGATCTCCGCCCAGGCCTCTCCGTCCGGAGAGGTGTAGCCAGTAAAGGTACCCCCGCTTCGAGTCAGCTTTGCATTGGGGCCCAGGGCTGCGTCTGCAACGCCTGCACTGAGTAAGTTCCCCCCTGTTGTTGATCGATAGACCATATGCATGTTTCCCGCCGGATCGCGGAGTACCGCAACCATCCGGGCTTCAGGCAAAAGAATAGTGCCATTACGATAAGCAGCCGTGTAATCTTCTGCGAAATCGAGTTCCGTTGTTACCGGTTCGTTTCGCTCGCGGAACATGATTCCCGCCCTGGCATTCGCATGGGTATTGTCCAGAGAATCAATGCTGACCACAACTTCGCCACCTCCATAATGGAGGTCAGAAAGGAAGAAGAAGTTATCCGCAGTACCGGAGATATTACCGTTGCCCTGGAGTGTGTAGGTGTCATCGGTGCTGGAATATCCACTGCCGGCCAGAGCCGGGCTGCCGATGTCATTCTTCCATAAAATCCTGCTCAGCTTGCCACCGGAATCGGTTTCCAAATCAAGATAGAGATCGCAGCGTTCGAAGCTCCGAACATAAATCCAGCCGTCTCTGATAGCATCGCCAAAAGGTTGGCCCAACGGCCGGTTAAACTGGTCATAGTAGTCTGTAATCCACTGCCAGTCGGCATCCGTGGCATCGACCGTCTTCTGATGGTAATAATAGGCATATTTTTCCGCATAGGCTAAGTAATAGGCCAACGTGTTATCAATGTGATCTTCCATCTCACGCTTGTTGGTGGGGCTTGAAGCCGGATTCCTCAGCATTGTCAGCTTCTGGTTTTTTCCGCTTTCCTGGGCGAGTGCAATGGCCTTCGCGATAGCGGTAACACTCCCGTCCCCTGTATACCCTTCGTCATACGTTCCATCCAGATACATAATGCGGTCGCGATTGTCGCCATTATTGTTCATGCAGAAATTATAGTCTGCTGAGCCCTCATACAGGGGTTGCAGCATACTGACCGGAACACCCGCTTTGTCGATAAAATAGCCGTCAATCGGGGAACCGTGCTCCCAGTTCTCGAAATCCTGAAGCGGCGTGACTCCATCGGCGGCATAACCTGGGATCAGCCCCATTATTTTGTGACACACGCCAGCCCACCAGACAATCAGGTCAGGATTTTCCCGTTGATAGGTCGGCCAGTCCCGAATCGTATAATCGGGATCAATCCATGCATCCCAATTGGCTGGGTCTTCGATCGCATCATCGATCCCATTGTGACCGTAATAGATGCGTGAGTTCCAATAATAGACCACTACGATATCCGGGTTATAGCTTTTCAGATGCGCCGCCTTGTCCCAATAACCTTCCATCCCTCCATTGGCCTTTTCCAGCACGACAATGTCATAACGGTTGGCAACGCGCCTCGCTTCGTTATTTGTGAAGGAGTTACTTCCCTTGCGGACCAGCATGGTTCTTGGAATGCGATCCCAGGAAAACTGTGGAAAGGCATTGGCAAGCTTTTCCGGTGTCGTCGGCTCATAAGGGGTTGGTCCATAACTGTGACCATCTGCCAGGTCAGAGAAGGGATAGTCGGTATCTTCCACCGTCAAGGATGGATTTCTCACAATAAAACTAAAGCTGACCTGCGAAATCGCCCACTCCCTGTTGGCCGCATTACTTCCCGCCCCAGTGACGGAAAACGATTCACCGCTAACACTATAGGTCTCGCTGGGCTGTTGAAAACTTGCGGCTGCCAGATTCGTTCCCACCCCGAAGATTATTTTATGGGCATACCCTTCATTGGTCTCGATAACCTTCATGTTTGTAAATTCATTTTCCACCAGCGCCAGGCCGCTCGACGCCAGGTCCACCCCGTCCACCGTAAAGTCCTGCTGGCTCATGCGGATCGACTCACCGGCATCAATATCATAGTCCGTTCCGACGCCCCAGTTATTGTCAATATCCGTGGGGGTGGAGTCATTACCGAGGGAAGTGACGCTTGAAGCGTTTTCATCTGCGCTATAAACATAGGTCGCGCCGCTGAACGCTTCGACCACGACATTGAATTGCAGCGTTTCCGCACCGGCGTCGCCAAACAGACTGTTACCGGTCCAGGTAATCTGATACACCCAGTTTGAGCCGTTATCCACCCGCGTGCAGGATAGATCAGGCGAACTGAGATTCACACTGCGGTAACCGTTGGCCAACACCAAATCCGTATCGGCCCCGGATGCCGTCCCGGCCTGCGGCCGTAAAGTGATCCAGAAATGGCTGTTTCGACCAGATGAGTTCACTTCCGCCTGCGTAACGGAACCCATCGCCGCGAATACCAATAAAAATAATGCACACAAACATTTATTATTCATTTCCATATTTTCCTTCAGTTTTTTGGAACTGGTTATCATTGATAAATGACGAATCATTCGGAATTCCACTGAGCACCGTAAATGGTTCCGGTGTAACCGGACACAGAATCCTGGACCGTAGTGCCGCTGCCCTCATTCAGATTCCAGTGCGCAACCAGGCCATCGGTGACATTTCCAACGGAACCAATTTCTACGTCGGAAAGCGCCCGGTCATAAATCCGCACATCATCGATCAGGCCCTGATAAAAATAATTCTGCGGATTCGACTTTGTTCCAATCTGTACCGGAAGGGCCGATCCGGTATTCAATTCGAGGTCTGGATTGGCGTAGGTCCCGTTTTCCAGTGTCCCATCCACATAGAGACGAAGGTCCTGTATCGTCGAGGGACCGGACGGCGGGGCTTCAAGCACCGCGGCGACATGATGCCACTGGTCATCGGCGATGAACGTCGTGCCTATG
>Ga0272441_10016387_pt1 | contig 10249 bp, 6 predicted proteins | sample SSMProp6N_FD_193582 | JGI IMG/M metagenome (GOLD analysis project Ga0272441, IMG submission 193582) | Marine sediment archaeal communities from Little Sippewissett salt marsh, Falmouth, MA, United States - SSM-Prop-6N | ecosystem: Environmental > Aquatic > Marine > Wetlands > Sediment ... | reverse complement strand
AGGCGGGCGAAGTACAGGCCGATCGGAGCGGCGGGGAACCCCCGGGCGCCGCCAGTGTGTTCGGTAAGCCACCGCATGCCGCGGGCGATGGCGGACTCGGCCTGGGCGACCTCGTCGTCCGCCAGAGTCCTGCGGGCGTGCCACCGCGCCAAGGCATCAACGGCCAGGGCTGTTTCCTCGATCGACGGCTCAACGTCCGCCTCGCCTCCCCATCCGCCATCGGCCGCTTGGGCGTTTCCCAGATACGCCGCGGCTCGGGCGGCCAGGTCCGGAGCGCCCACGGCCTTGTGCTCGGCCAGCATCGACAGGGCGATCAGGACGCGCCCGGTCGCGTAGGTGGGGTTGGCCTGATCGCGGGCGGACTCGTTGCCGAACCACAGAGCGGTCCAGGCCCCATCGGCCCGCTGGGCGCGGGCGAGGTATCCCAAGGCCGACGCCATCGCCTTGCCGGTCCGCCGGGCCAGGCGCGCCGGCAGGTCGGTCCGCCATGCCGACCAGGCCGCCAGGGCGTGGGCGGTCAGGTCCGGGCTGGAGCGGTCGAACGGCAGGCGCCCCCAGCCCCGGCAGAACGTGGGCACGCCCCCGTCGCGGTTCTGGAGCCCCAGCAGCCAGGCGACGCCGGCGCGGGCGGCGCGGGCGGTTTCGGCGTCGATTGGCCCCAGCCGGCGCAGCGCCAGCAGGGCGCCGGCCGTGTCGTCGGCGTCCGGGACGCCCCCCGGCCGGTCCGTCCACGCCCACCCGCCCGGGGCTGCTGCGGTGTAGGGATGTCGGACGCGATGCTGCTGGCCCAGCAGCCAGTCGCGGATGGCCCGGCGGGCCTCGGGGCTCAGCGCGTCGTCGTCGAGGGCATTGACGGACAATGTGGTCACCCAGGTGGCTAGGTCCGTATCGATCGGCCAACTGCCGTCCGCCCGCACGGTGGCGGTCAGGAACGCCACGCCGCGCCGCACGACCGGGTGGTCGCGCTGGCCCATCGCGGCCAGGCACAGGACCACGAAACCCGTCAGTGGCGCCGCTTCGAGGAACCCGCCGCTTTCCGGCTGAATGCGCTCGAGCAGGCGCAGGGTCGGCCCGGCGGCGGCGGCGCGCATCGCGCGGGTCAGGGGGTTGCGCGGGCGGCGGAAGTGGTGCCGCACCTGTCCGACGGCGATCAGCGCCGGCAGGGCGTAGCTGACCACGCCGAGGTGCGCGAACCGCAGCAGCCGGCGCGGGACGGCCCCCAGTTCGAACGGAAGCGCCGGCACGTGCCGCCAGGCGTCGCGCCCCGCCCCCAAGCGACCGGCCAAGGCGCAGGCGGTCAGGATCGGCGCCGAAAAGGTCTTATCGGTTCCGTATCGCCTGCTCAGGGCGTCGGCCAGGGCGTCCGGCGTGGCGGCGCCGGCATGGCGGGCGATCCACGCTTCCGCCTGTGCGGCGGCGGCGCGGTGGCTGTCGGCCTGTCCGGCTGCCGACAGCGCCGACCAGACCAGCGCGGTCGTGGCGACGTTGCTGGCGCTGACGGGCGTGTCGCCCCAGCCGGCGTCGGCGTTGCGGTGGTTCGCCAGCCAGTCCAGCGCCCGCCCGATGCGGCCGCGATGGGCCTGGGCGTCGGCGGTCGCCAGGGCCAGCGCCGCCACGGCGGTGGACAGGGCGCTGTCGGACAACCTGCCGCGCCAGCACCCGTCGGGCCGGCGGGCCGCCAGCAGCGCCTCGGCCGCGCGGTCGGCAGCGGCGTTCAAATCGGTCGATATCGTCGGCATGGTCAGCGGCTCAGGTGCCCCAGCGCCAGCAGGGCGTACCAGGTGTATTCGCAATCGGCCTGTTCGTCGTCGTCGTGCCCGCGGAAGCCCCCGGCCTCGGTCTGCAGGCCGGTGACGAAGTCGAGGGTGTCCGCCCGGATCGCCTCCAGGTCGGCCCCGAGCCCGACCAGGGCGTGCAGGGCCACGGCAGTGGACAGCAGGTCGGCGGCGGGCACGCCGTCGGCGACGGCGAAGCCCCCGCCCGCCCGGGCGCCGGACAGCAGGCTCTCGCCGGCGGCTGGGGGGGGCGTCTGGCCCAGGTGGATCAACGTGACGACGGCAGCGGCGGTGGCCGGGATCGTCTCGACCGGAATGGCCCGGTCGTTGGCGTACCCGCCGTCGCCGGCCCGCAGGTTATCCAGACAGCGCGCCAGGCCTTGCGGATCAGGCACCGCCGCGCCGAGGTCCTGCCAGGCGCCCAGCGCCAGGAAGCCCCCGTAGGCGGTCCCGCTGTTGCCGTCGCCGCCGGCCGGGTAGCCCCCGTCGGGGCAGGCCAGCGCCTCGAGCCGCGCTGCCAGGGCCTCGCAGGCAGGCCGGGGAGAGGCCGTCTCGGGCAGGTCCGCCCAGCAGCGGATCAGGCTGGCCAGGTGGATCAGGTCCAGCCCCTCACCGTCGCCGAAGCCCCGCAGGAACGTCGCCGTTTCGGCTGGCGGCTCGGCCCCGAGCGCCCGAAGGGCCTCCAGGCCGAAGACGGTGTAGTACAGGTCCTCGGCCCCCGCGCGATCGACGAAGCCCCCGCCCGGGCCAGCCTGGGCTTGGACGAACCGGATCGTCCGTCGGGGTCCGTCAGGCAACGCCCTCGGCGCCGCTCGGGCCGCCGCCAGCATGTCCAGCCTCGCGCTCACGGCACCAGCCCATGGCCTCCGTGTCGTTGAAGATCTTGGCGATCACGCGCCGCAGCAAGCCTTTCAGGCGAGCGTTGCCCAGCGACCCCAGCGCGCGGATCGCCCGCTCCTTGTGGTCGTCCAGCAGGCGCCGGGCGACGTCGTGAACCTTCAGGTCGGCGAACAGTTTCGCGACGGGCGGGCCCGCGATCGCGCCGGGATCGGCGGCGCGCCACAGGCGGTCCAGGACGCGGCGCTGCGCGGCGTCGGCCCGTTCGTGGGCGATCGCCAGCAGCACCGACGGGCGCAGCGTCGGTGCGTCGTCGCCGTCGTCGTGCAGGTCGTCGCGGATCTGATAGGCGATCCCCAGCGCCTCGCTGTAGTCGGCCAGCGCGCGCCGCACGGCCCCATCGGCCCCGGCGTGAATGACCCCAAGGGTCAGGGCGACCTGAAAGGCCGGGGCGGTCTTGCGGCGGAAGATGTCGAGCACCTGGTCGATCGTCAGCGGCCCGGGGTGGCGGCGCCAGCACAGTTCGGCGCCCTGCCCGATGGCCAATTCGCGGTGCCCGCTGGCGGCGGCGGCGAGCATCTCGGCCTTGCGGTCCGGCGGCACGTCGCAGGCGGCGATCAGGCGGTAGCCCTCGCCCAGCAGGAAGTCCCCGACGTTCAGCGCCACCGGCACGCCCCATGCCACGTGCACCGCGTCCCGCCCGTAGCGCTCGGCGTCGTTGTCCTCGATGTCGTCGTGGACCAGCGAGGCCTTGTGGAAGCACTCCACCGCCAGCGCCAGGCGCTTCAGATCGTCGTCGCCGTTGCCCGCGCCGTCGTCGGTCAGGGCCTGATACGCACAGACCGTCAGGAAGGGGCGCCACCGCTTGCCCGACCGTGCCACCCAGTCGCGGGCGATCCGCTCGGTCTGCGAGCCCGGCGGGCCCAGAATCGCCTCGAGGGCGGGCGGGTCGAACCACGAGCCGACCCGCCGCTGGAGGCGATCGAGGTCCAGCCGCCGGGCGCGGTCGTCGGTGGCCAGGTGAATCGCCTCCAGAACCCAGTCCAGATCCACCGCCGTGTTCGCGCAGCCGTCGCGGAGCAGCGGAATCGCCAGCCCGGGAATGGCGGCGGCCTCCATGTAGGGGAAGACTTGCTGAAGTACCGATAGGCAACTGACGCCGATGATGGCTTCCACTCGGCCGGTCTCGATCAGACTGGTGACCATGGCCGAGCCCTCCGCAACGAGGACCACGTAGCCAAGGGTCTCGGCCTGGGTCTGGAGGTCGCCGATCGGACAGGCGCCGCAGCGACGGCAGACCAAGCCGAACTCGTCCAGGTCTGCGGGGCACTTGCTCTCGTCGCGCAGGCACTGGGGCAGCAGCAGCAGGCGGCGGGAGAAGGGAATCGTCGCCAGCGTGTCCCGCCACGTCTCGTTGCCGGCCAGCACCGTGGCGAAGCCGAGGTGCCGTTCGTCCAGCCCGGACGCGGCGAGGGCCTCACCGGCCAGGGCCTCCAGTTCCGCCAGCGGCAGGGGGGGCACGGCCCCGGCGGCGGCAACGCGATCGGCGACCGCCTCCGAGAGGCGTTGGCGCTGGCGCCGCGTCGGCGGGACGCCGGTCTGCGTCCGCCGACCGATGGGGATCGATCTGCCCGGATCCGGGCCGTCGGATTCTGCCATGGTCTAACTCTCCTGCGCCGTCGCGGGCGCCGGTTCGGCTTGCGGCGCCGAAGGGGCCCCGACCTCCCGCGCGGCAATCCGCGCACCCATCCTAACGAAGTTCTTCCGCCAGGCGCGGACCTCCAACCGCCCCAGCGCCTGCACGGCGGCGCGCTTCAGCCAGGATACACCCCCGGCCCGCTGGTTGTCCCGGTACAGACGGGGCACCCACGTGAAGTTGATCTCGTAGCAGTCGCAGAACAGGGCCAGATGGTCGGTCCGCATCGTATCGAGGGTGAACCGCGGGCCCCCGTCGGGGCGGACCGGCTCGTGGAAGACCGGAAAGACCGCCACGGGCCGGCGGGCGAGTTCGCGGACGAGTCGCGCGGTGGCGGCGACGTCGTCGGGCGTCTCGCCCGGCAGGCCCAGGACGATGCTGAACACCGGGAAGAAGCCCGCACGGCTGAGGCGCTCGCCGGCGTCTCGGACGAGGTCGGGCCAGTCGTCGGGGCGGTACGGGCCCATCTTGCCGCGCCCGTTGCCGGCCACCAGGCGCCCGTTGGCGCTCTCGGCCCCGAGGTTGACCCACAGGTGGCGCACGTCCCGGGCCGGGATCAGCCGGCGGATCTCCAACAGTTCCGCGTCGGAGAGTTGCGCGACCGAAGCGATGTTCGCGTGGTCCAGTTGAACGAAGCGCAGGGCCTCGATCTGCCCCAGGCCGACGAGAAGGTCGCGCAGCGCCTGGAAGTTCACGCGCCCGCCCGACCCGCCGTAGCGGAACACGTCTTCGCTGCCGGCGACGACCGTCGTGACGCCGGCGGCGACGTTGGTCTGGACGTCGGCGAGGACCGTCTCGGCCGGCAGGTGGCGCATGGGGTGCCGGGCCATGGTGCAGAACCGGCACCCGTTGCCGCACCCGCGGGACAGTTCCACCGCGCCCATGACCGTGGCGCCGCGGATCGGTCGGACGGCGTCGGCGGCGGGCTCTTGTGTGCGCACCGCTGGCGGGGGCGTCTTGCCGGCCAGAAGGTCCCCCACCAGGCCGGGCCCGCTGGACTCGAAGTAGCCCTCGAAGACGGTATCGATGCCCTGCCGGGCGGCGGCGTCCGGGTCGGCCAGCCATTGCCACGCCCCCCCGCCCCCGGCGACGACGGCAAAGCCGTGGGCGTCCTTGGCGGCCCGGACCTGCGCCATCATCGCGTCGGTCCACTCGGCCGTGTACAACCGGCCGGGCCAGAAATGCGACGTGGTCGTGTTGCTCATCCCGCGCCCCAGCGGGTCGGAGGAACTGACGGCCACCAGGCGCGTCCATGGGCCCAGCAGGTCCGGCAGGGCCTCGGGGGTGGTCACGACGACGTCGTCGGCCGTCAGGTCCGTCTCGGCCAGCAGGGACGATTCGATCCGTCGCAGCCCCAGCGGCGCCTTGGCGGCGCGCCCGGCCGAATCCGTCCGGACCGGCGGGGCGATGAACCGCCGCATCACTACGGCCGGCACCTGCGTGGTCTGCATCGTCGCGAAGATGCCCTCGAACAAGACGCGGTAGTCGGCGCTGAGCGTCCGGTCGGCCACGAGGACGACGGCGGGTTTCAGTTTTCCGTTCGATCGGGGCATAGGCGTATCGGCCCGACGGGTCAGGCGTTCTCGCCGTCGCGGGGGTCGGCGGGCTTATCCTCGGGGTTGGTCTGGGCCTGCCTGCGGCCGCGGCGAAGGTCGGCGATGACCTCGGGCGGGACGTCCAGGCGTTCCATCAGGTCCGGGAGGTCGCCGTCCGCACCCGCCCCGGGCGGGGCGCCGCGCCGGCGCAGGGTCTGGTACACGTCCCCGGCCAGCAGCGCCTTGGGGTCCACACGGACCGGTTGGCGCTGCTCGGCCTGCTCGTCGACGGCGTCGCCGTTGATCGGCGAGGCCTTGTGCTTGGGAAAGATAATCGCCACGTGCGGGCAGACCCGCGCACAGGCGGGGCAGTGGGTCTTGCACCGGTCGGGCTTGGCGACCACGACCCGCTCGGCATCGTCGAGCGCGAAGACCCCGAACAGGCAGAAGGCCAGGCATTTCTGGCAGTTCCTGCACCGGTCGTAGTCGATGACGGGGAACCAGGGCACCCAGTCGCCCTCGGGGCCCGGGGGTGGCTCGGCGGATCGGTCGGGTTCAGCCGGGGCGGGCCCGTCCGGCAGCAGGGCGGCGATGATGTCTTGGGCCGACGCGGTCCGCATGTTGATGACCTCGACGCGGTCGTCGTCGAGCGGCGCCCCGGCGGCGGCGAACAGCCATTTGATGGTTCGCGGATAGCAGGCCACGACCGTCAGGCGGTCCGCCCGCGCCCATTCGGCCAGGCGCGGATCGCGCCGCGCCGCCAGGCCACAGAGGTCGCCGACGGCCTCGAAGGCGACGCCGGAGGCCCGCAACGCCTTCCACACCGCCTGCCGGACGGCGTCGGGAACGGCCTGCGCATGGGCGCAATGGCAATACAGGATTGCCGAGTTCTGCGACATGACGCTTGCGGTCCTTCTCTGCCCGCCTGCCTATCCCGGCAAGACACGTCGCGCCGGGGCGACTACGTTCCGATGCAGTACAGTTTCTTGTAGGCGCGGATGTACAGGCGATTGCCGACGAACACCGGGCAGGCGCGGAACGTTTCAAGGCTGTTGCGGGCGACTTCCTCGAACGTCCGGCCCGGCTTGGCGATGACGGTGGTCCCGTTGTCGCTGGAGACGAACAGGTACTTCCCGGCCAGGGCGATGCTGGGATAGACCGTGCCCTTGCCGAGTTTGAGGTCCTGCTCGTAGACGACCTTCCCGTCCTTGGCGTCGATGGCGCTGAGGATGCCCTTCTGGGTGACCGCGTAGATCAGCCCGTCGTGGACGACCGGCGAGGCGTAGTAGCGGTCCTTCTTGGGCTTGGTCTGCCAGAGACGTTCGGTCTTGATCTTGTCTTCGGCGATCTCGCCGAGCCGGACGCCGCGCCCGCCGGTCTCGACGTAATAGACGGTGCGCCCGTCGACGACGGGGGCGCAGTAGGTCAGGTTCCCCAGGCGCCGGGCCAGCGCCGCCCCGTCGGCGACGCGGATCACGTCCCCGCCGGCACAGCAGACCACGTCCACGTCGCCGGCGCGGGCGTGCACGATGCTGCCGAACTTACTGGGAGCCTTGGCTTGCCACAACTGCTCGCCGGAGGCCTTGTCCAGCGCCACCAGCGACAGGATGTGTACGATGAACTTGTCGCCCAGCAGCAGCGGCGAGGCGCTCTGCCCGTAACCCTGGGTGGGCTTTTCGACCAATTTGGCCCACACGCGGTTGCCGTCCAGATCGTAGCACGCCGCCACGCCCGTGCCGAACAGCACCCAGACCTTCTTGCCGTCGCTGACGGGCGTGCAGGTCGAGTGCCCGTTGACCGGGTGCGTCGGCGGCGGGCGGTAGGTGTCCAGCGGTTTGATCTGCTTCTGGAGATCCCGCATCTTCGCCCGCAGGTCCTTGGCCTGGGTCAGCAGCGCCTCGTCCTTGGGCTTCTTCCTCAGTTCGCGGCGGACGCGGTTGAACTCCTTCTTGATGGGGTCCATTTTCTTGTACAGCGCGTCGGCGGCGGCCAGGTCCTTCTTGGCCTGGGCGGCCTCGGCGGGAGCCAGGATGTCCATGTAGGTGTTGGTCTTCTGCCAGAGGACCTTCCCGTCCGCGGCGTTGACGCACACCAGCGTCGTCGGCTGGGAGCAGACGAAGATCTTGTCGCCCACGAGGATGGGCGTGGCGTTGGACCAGGCCGGCATGGGCGTGGCCCAGATGACGTTCTTGTCCTTGGCCCATTCGGTGGGCGGGTCGGCCTGGAGATACCGTCCGGTCCCGTCGGTTCGCCAGCCGACGCCCTGTTGGGCCATGGCCGGGGAAAGCAGAACGCACGTCACAACCAGCACGAAGAACATCAAGCGCATCGGAAACTCCTTACCTTCCAGCCGGGGATGCAGGCCCCGGGCCGGGGGACAGTCTGGCCCAAGTCCCGACCTGTCGGGACAGGGGCGTCCTATTTCTTGCTCACATCCACGCAGGCCAATTCGCCGCTGTGGCTGCGGCAGTAAATGCGTCCAGCCGCCAGCACCGGCATGGTCCAGCAGGTCCCGGACAGAACCCGCGTCTTGCCCAGGACGTTGAATTTCTCGGGGCTCGCCTCGGCGACCAGCAGCCCCCCCCCGTCGACCATGACGATCAACTTGCCGTCGGCGAGCATCAGCGAGGACATCTTGGTTCTCGGCCCGGTCCACTTGACCTTACCGGTCTTGAACTCGATGCATCGAACGGCGGCGTTGCCGACGTTGCCGTGTACGCCGTACAGATGCCCCTTGTACAGGACGGGCGAGCCGAAGTGCGGCGCGAGATCCTTGTTGGACCACAGCGGCGTCGGGCGCCCGGGCCCGAGTTTGAGCAGCGCGCAGCCGGTGCCGTACCCGGAGCACATGAACAGCATTCCGTCGGAGACAATGGGGTCGGAGGCGTGGACGTCGTAACTGGTTTTCCAGGGCAACGCCCAGCGCCGTTGCCCGGTTCGGGCCGAGACGCTGACCAGGCCGTTGGCGGCGAAGATCAGAAATCGGCGCTCGTTGCCGTCCTTGTAAGCGACGGGGGAGGCGTGCCCGGCCTTGCCCCGGCCCGTCTGCCAGACCACCTTGCCGGTCGCCTTATTCAGGGCGACCCCGGCGGTGCCCATGTTCAGGATCAACAGGTTGCCTTCGACCAGCGGCGAACTGGCAAAGCCCCACCCGGGCGTGGCGGCCTTCAGTTCGGCGCGGAGATCCTTGCTCCAGACGGGCTTTCCGTCGGCCGCCTGGAAACAGCAGACGTGCCCGTTTCTGCCGAGCGTGAAGACGTGCCTGCCGTCCACGGTGGGCGTGGCCCGCGTGCCGGGGTAGCCGCCCTTCCGGCTGGGATACGACCGCGACCAGATGGGCTTTCCGGTGTCGGCGTTGAGGCACCAGACGGTTTCCTTGTCGTCCTGTCGGCCCATGGTGTAGACGCGTTTACCGGCGACGGCCGCGGCCGAGTAACCTACGCCGACCGGCGCTTTCCACAAGACCTTGGGCTTGCTGTCCGACCAGGCCGAGGCCCACGCCGTCTCGGCAGAAATCCCGTCCCGGTTGGGCCCGCGCCATTGGGGCCAGTCGCCGGCCTTGCCGGGTTGGGTGGCGGCGCCTACCTGCGCGCCGGTGTCCGCGGCCTGGACCATCAACCCCAGCGCGGCGGCGAGCAGGCCTACGAGCAGGATCCATCGCCCGCCGGGCCAGCGGCGCCTGCTGTTCTGTCTCATCGTCGTACCTTTCCATGCCGTGTCGGGAGTCGGACCGCCCCCACAGGGCAGTGTCCAATCGCGACGCGTTTTCAAGACGTCCTGTCGTGGCTGGTGGGGGTGACGCGTCCCGGCCGGACCTGCTCCTTCAGCCGCCGGGGCTCCTTCGGCGCGTTCTGTCGCTGGGCTCCTGCTACTGGTATAATCCTAGGCGATGAGCGACCTACCGCGGAAGGTTTTTTTACTCTCCCCCAGCCGGAGTTCCTAGAATGGTCAGGCTGTGAGAGCCCGACGATTAGCCAACACGGTTCCGCTGGTTCTGGCGTGCTTGGCCGGTGCGCTGGGGGTCCTGTGGTTTTCCGGCGGGCGGGCCGACAGCCTGCAACTGCGCCTGCCGCCGAGACCCGGCGCGCTGGAGCACCTGCCGGCGGTGGACATGAAAGGGTTCCTGGTCCGCGGTGTCGGCACCCCGGCAGACCTGCCGGGGGCGTGGCCTCAGTTCCGCGGGCCCCGGCGCGACGGCGTCGGGCGCGACGCGGCGGGCCTGGCTCGGTCTTGGCCCGCCGGCGGGCCGCCGACGCTGTGGTCGGTTCGCCTGGGCGCCGGCTACTCCGGACCGACGGTTCGCGACGGGCGCGTCTTCGTCATGGACTACGATGACGACCAGGGCGCCGAACTGCTGCGATGCCTGTCGCTAGCCGACGGGAAGGAAATCTGGCGCCGCGGGTGGC
>Ga0272441_10016386_pt1 | contig 10250 bp, 8 predicted proteins | sample SSMProp6N_FD_193582 | JGI IMG/M metagenome (GOLD analysis project Ga0272441, IMG submission 193582) | Marine sediment archaeal communities from Little Sippewissett salt marsh, Falmouth, MA, United States - SSM-Prop-6N | ecosystem: Environmental > Aquatic > Marine > Wetlands > Sediment ... | reverse complement strand
GAACGGCTTCAGGCAGCCCCCGACAAGCGGCTGGTTGTCCGGCTACTACTGATCGACCCGCTTTCGGCCACAGGTCTCTTTAGACATAGAGTAGAGGCTCCTACCGTAGGCCGCCGCGGGATCCCCGTGGACGTACCAGGCAACGTAGAAGTGATCAACCAGGCTCAGCGGACGATATATCAAGGCAACGAGGCGGACTTCCTACAAGCACGCCTATACGAGCAGTGTCCGTTCTGCTTCATGTGGCTAACCCAGCAGACTGCATTTGTCGAACAGTATGACTTTCGGAACCATACTACACAAGTGAGCCTCCCGTTGCTTAAGTATGAAGAGGGGGCACCTCAATGTGCGGAGTTTCGCCATTCATTCCAAACAATCTGGGAGCACGCAAGGCCGGCGAGACCTGATGCAACCTACGTGGGAACGGCTTCGGCGGTTCACGAGGCGCGCGTCAAGAACGTGTTTCGTGAACCCGACCGCGGGATACTGGGAGCGCGGGAAATCGAATGTATTGAAAAAACGAAAACGGACACGATTGACATCTTGGCAATTTCAGGAAAGCACTTCGTAAATTCGTAAATGATGCGAAAACGGTGCTGGCGCTCAAAGGCACGATCGGAGGGAAGGGAGGCGTGACGGCACGATTTGCATTGGTGAATCCGGTCTCTCAGCAAGCGATACTAAGGGCGATTGCTGACCACAAGCCACTCGATGCTGTGAAGGGCGCCTTGGCCTCTTGGTCTTGGGATGACCATCAGCAGACAGATTTATACAGGGACACACATAGCTCAGCAGAGAAACTGAAGGACTGGAAGGCGGAAGAACTGCAGCTTGACATCCGTCTCTATTCCGGTGCGGTTGCCTGCGCGTTGGTTCTTACCCAGGACTCTGCCTTTATTGAGCAGTATCTTTATGGACGCGGTGAGATGTTGGCGGCAGCAGGGGTCCTGGGCGGCGAGTATCCGGTGTTCGAGTATGCGCGCTCAGGGAGACGTGTGGAGGCGCCTGATCACACCAAGAGGACAACTGAGGAGCAGGTTCTTGCGTCCACGTTTGACGTACTATGGCGTGCGTACAGCATTAGCCTTAAAGAGTACGAGGCCCTGGACGAAAGGCAGATCTTCGACGAAAACCTGCGGTTGCTTCGCAAGGAACTGCGCGTGGAAAGTGACAAAGGAAGGAGTGAGGGGACAGGCACAGTGACCTAATTATCGACCTCGGGCTCCTCCAGAGGGAAGTGGCAGCGCTTATTTGTATCGATGAGGTGGTAACGGTCGAGAACTGGGAGCAGAACCGGCCGGAACCTCCGATGTGTGGTCGGTCGTCCTCAGATTTCTCGTTTAGAGAGAACCGCAAAGACAACCGGCCCGCTGGGTGACAGCATTCAAAGCCACGTGGGTCAGAACAACGTGAAGCCCTTCTCCTCGGGGGTGGGTTTGGCGGGGACGCGGTAGAAGGCGGGGCGGTACTTCGAGAAGATGAACAGGTTCTCGTCGGTGGTCCTGGCTGGGGCGATGGGTTGACGGATGTCTGCCGACACTGAATCGACGAGGTATCCGGCCGTGTCCACCGCGCTGGCGGTCGAGCGGAGCCGCAGGTAGCAGATGCCGTTCCCGGTCTCGTTGAGCAGGTCCAGGGTCAAGGCGGGGGCGCCGTCCACGCGCACGTCGCACGCGGGTTTCGACAGGTCCCAGTCGAGGGTGACGGTGTACCACCGGCCACAGGCGAGCGTAGGCCCGGCGCCGATCCGGCCGTCCGGCGCGATGGCGACACGAAAGATCGCCGCCCTTTCTCCGTTGTCGTCGTCGGCATTGAAGCAATGGTCGTTGAGCGCAATGCTGCCGCCGCCGAAGCCTTCATTGAGCATGAGGCGCAACGTCAGCGCGCCCGCAGAGCCGATCGGGAAATTCCACACGGCGCCGTCCGGGTTCTTTTCGTCGGGTCTGCGGATATGGAGCACCTTGGCGCCCTCTTGCGTGGGGTGGTCGATGACGGCCGGACCCTGGACCCGGTCGCGCCAGTAGCCCTTGGCCGGCCCGAAGGCCTTGAACACGATCCAGTCTTCGACGCCGTTCGCGAAATCGTCTTCATGGTGCGTGAGTGTGAGCCACCGCGGGTCGAAGCAGATCAGGTTGCGCCGGTTGGGCCCCTGCCCGGTGAGAAACAGAACCTTGCCGTTGGCCATGACCGGGGGCGTGGGATAGGCGGTTCCGCGGTCGCAGCGGGGCGGGGGCGGTTCGTTCCGGAACGGGTCGCGGTAGACCGTCCTGAAGCCGCGCCACGTCTTGCCCTCGTCGTCGGAGATTGCGGCGTGCAGGGCATCGCGGCCGCCGTAGACGCCCGCGCCCTCGTGGCGTGGCGGCATCTCGTAGTTGTTCCAGATGACCATGATGCGTCCGTCCTGCAACCGGGCCAGCATCGGCGGCGACGTGGAACAGTGGAACCGCGACGGTTGTGCGTCCGTCCAGGTCGTGCCCTTGTCCTTGGACCAGGATTCATAGAGGAAGCCGGTCTGTGTGCGCATGAGCATCCAGAGCCGGCCGTCCTTCAATTCGAGGAGGGCGGGTTCGTCCGCGCCATAGTTGTTGCCGTTGAAGTCGGCGTAGCACGGCGCCGTCAGGTCGGCGTCGGACTTCTTCCAGGTGGCGCCGAGGTCGTCCGAGTAGTAGGAGGTGACGACGTTCGCGCCGACCGGCGGGGCGCAGGGCCGGCCCCCGACCCAGTAGGCAAAGGGCACGATGAGCCGGCCGTTGCTGAGCTGCTTGAAGTCCATCAGGGCGCCGCAGTAGCCCTTGTAGATCATCTTGGGTTCTTCCCACCGGGCGCGGTTGTCGACGGTGCGCGTGTACCACACGTCGAGGAACCGATCCACGGCGATATTTCTGCCCTCCTTGTTGCGCCAGACCAAGGCCACGGCGTGCAGTTCCCCGTCGCTGTCCACCAACGGGATGTTGATGGCGTACGGGCACTCGACGCGGAATCGGGCCCAGGTCCGGCCGCCGTCCTTCGAGGTATACGAGACCGTGTCGCCGTTGTCGTCCGCCCGGAACCGTATCAGCGTTCCGTCGGGCAACCGTGCGGGCACGGTGTAGCCGGCCTCCTGGAAGAGGACCTCGGGCGGCGCGATCTCGTCCTGCGCTTGGACCGTTTCGCCCGATAGGGCCGCGGCGCCGAACAGGGCGGCGGCGGCTGTCCAGACAAGCGTGCTGTAGCGTCTCATGAGCGCATCCCCTCTGCCGTTTCTTGATGCCCACAGATTCTGTGCAATACCCCGGGATTTCCCATGTCAACATGCCGGCGACCACCGCAAGCGTGTTCCCCACTATCGTAGTTGCAGCAACGGCCACCGTCAAGGCGCACGGACACCTCGGGCTCAGGCGCAATACCGTTCAGTTGAGCGTTTGTCGTCTTACTCGCGGAAGTGGGAATTCGCGAAGGGCGAGCGTCCTCCCGCGCGAACCGCATTGGCGCTATGCCCGGTTCGTTTCCGCCACTTCAGCGACAATTTGTGCGGCGAGGTCACAGTGCTCGGGCTGGTATTTCTCGCAGAAGGTGGACCAGCGAATGAAGGTCTTTAAGAAGGCTTGGGCGTTCGGGCAGGTGTCCCCGCCGTATGTGTATCGGCGTGAGACGGGCGGAATCGAGTAGGGGTAGCGCTGCGCCTCGGCGCGTTCTTGGAGGAACGTCACCGCGGCGGGCATGAGGTAGTACTCGCCCATGCCTGCCCCGGGGATCCCGGCCCCGGCCAGTTGTGCGGCGAAGGCTTCCGTATCGCAACGGAAGGCCTCCGGCTCAATGCTGAACCCCGCCATCCAGCACGAATGTACGTTCACGTAGTCGGGAATCGGCAGGGGCGTAATGCCGGAGATCGCGGCAAGACGCTCGTACAGCAGCCGGATCATCTTGTCGCGCTGCGCCACCTGGTCGCGGATGACCTCGAGTTGCGCCAGGCAGATCGCGGCCGTGCAGCCCGGCATGCGGTAGGCGTAGCCGGGCTCGGTGTGGAGGCGGCCGAAGTGGGGTTTCATGACTGCGCCGCGGCTTTGGCCCATGAAGCGGATGCGCTCGGCCAGGGCGTCGTCGTTGGTGATCACACAGCCGCCGACGTCCGAGCCCATGGTCTTCTCCGCATCGAACGAAAAACCTGCCGCACGCGATAACGTGCCCGCGAACCGTCCTTTGTACTCGCCGAACACGGCCTGGCACGCATCCTCGTACACCACGAGCCCGTGTTGCTCGGCGAGCGCGTTGATAGGGTCCATGTCGCAAATGAGGCCCGTCATATGCACGACGAGAATGCCGCGGGTGCGCTCGGTGATGCAGGGGGCGATGGTTTCGGCGCTCATGTTGATCGTGCCGGGGGCCGTATCGGGGAAGACGGGGATGATGTTCTCGGCGACCAGGCCCTGAACCGTCCCGTAGTCGGTGACCGGACTCACGATCACTTCGTCGCCCGGCGCGAAGCCAAAGGCCAATGCCATGACGTGGAGGGCGGGCGTGCAGCCCGGCGCGGCGATGCAGTGCTTCACGCCGTAGGCCTGGGCAAACGCTTTCTCGAAGCGCCCCATCATGTCGCAGGTGAGCCCGGAATCGAGCACTTCCGCAATATACTTTCCCGCATTCGGGCCAATGCTCCTCGGAAACGCCGTGGGCAGCTCACCCCCTTCGTCGCGATGCGCCTGCGCGCCCCATTTCGCCGCTTCCAGTACAGTAGACATGATGCTTACTCCTCACGTTGCGCCAACAGCCAGGCGACGACCTCGTTTGGCTCGGCGAGCCATACGTCATCGCCGCCCACCTCGCGTATCGTAGCGAACCGTTGCTCGAGTTCCTGGGTCGTGCAATCCTTGGCGGGGTGGATCGGCTTGTCCGGCATTGGGCAATGACAGTAATCGACGATCCAACCGGCCAGGTCCATGGCTTGGTGAATGCGTTTGTAGGGGTCGAACACCGAGAAGAACGGCGCCGGGTACTCGGTGTGCAGCGGGCACCGGCCCAAGCTCATCAGGTCGGTCTCCGGCGTATTCACGCGGTCATAGATGGTCAGGATCGACGTATACCCGGCCTCGCCGGCGTACTCGATCGCCGGGGGATGGCCGGTGTTGTCGCCCGGCACGCAGAACATGCGCACGTCCATCTCGAGTGCGTCTTCGAGCACGCGGCGTGCCTCGACCACCTCCTGCGCAGCGTTCTCCATGGTGACGCCACAATGGGTCATGCTGTGGCATGAGACGCCCCACCCCTCTTTCGCCAAGTCGTGGATCTCGTCCTTGGACAGGATCATCATGCCGTGGTAGCTGCTGCCCGGCACGTCGCGCGGCACGCCGATCTGGCTGGCCACCAAGGCCACGTGGCCGGGGATGCCGTACTGATAATGAATCGGCAGCGCATAGTCGAGCAGCGCCGCGCACCCCTCGTCGTAGGTGATCGAATAGACCCAGCGTTTTCCGTCTTTCCAAAGCATCTCTGATTAGCCCCAGAAGGCACAAGAGACGCAAAGGGGCCGCGCGCTCCTCTTGCGCGTGTTGTGCTTCTTGCCGGTCTTCACTGTGACTCCTTGGGTTCGACCAATTCGCCGTAGAGGTCCGGCCTGCGGATGGTCTCGTACATGGTGCGCATGTTCCCGCCGTAGCCTTCGCCCCAGAAGGGCATGCGCCACTTCGGGTCGAACTCGGCGATGGCCACGCCGTCCTTGTGGCCGGTGGACACGATGACGCGGCCGTCGGGCGCAATGACCTTAGCGTAGCCCATGTTCTTGCCGGCCAGGAACGGTTTCGTGATGTAGCGGGACAGGGCGAAGTACATGCCGCTGTCGATGGCGCGCGCCTTCTCGACAGATTCGAGCATGTCGCCGGTGTAGTCGAGGTACATCGTCGGCACACAGACGAGGTCCACGCCTTTGAGCCCGTAGATGCGGAACATTTCTGGGAAGTGGATGTCCATGCACAGCGCAATGCCCAGCGTGAGGCCTTCAAATGCGAACACCGGGAACGGGTTGCCCGGCTGAGCCGGTTCGGTCAGGATCTCCTCCTCGGTGGGCGCTGGGTGCTTCTTCCTGTACAACCCGACGATGCCGCCGGAACGGTCCAGCAAGAAGCCGGTGTTCGCGTGCCGTTCGCCCACCTTCGCGGACAAGGACGAGACGACCCCGACGTGGGATGCCGCGGCCTGGGCGCGAAAAACCTGGAAGGCCGGGTGCTCTTCAAGCGCATAGACGCCCGGCGCGCCGTCCGCGGTGATGTCCGGTTCCTCCGGCAAAACAACCAAGTCGGCGCCGCGTTCGCCGGCCTCGGCGATGGCGCGCGTGCAGTTCTCGATCACGACCGACCCGTGGCCGCCCTCCGGCCTGTCAATGGACGCAACGGCCAAACGAAACAGCCCGGGCATGGCTTCCTCCTTAGCCGCGTCGAGAACGCACGCGGACCGTCTCGACGCCGGTGCTCTTGTATAGCACAGGCTTCCTATCCTTACAAGTTGGCGCACGTGGTGACGTACAATGGCTTTTGGCCTTGACGTTTTGGGGCGCGGCTCGTATATACACCACCGAGGATCGCTCGACATGGACGACGCGACGAAAGAGGCCCTTTGCCGTCACTATGGTTTTGGGTCCGTGCTGGATTGCACGCGGTTGGGCGGCACGCGCAACCACAATTTCCTGGTGCATACCTCTGCGGGCAAGTGGTTTGTGCGGCGCCGGTTCCTGGGCTATTGCCATCCTGCCCGCGTTGCGTTCGACAACTGTGTCCTCGAGTTCCTCTGCGAACACGGCGTCCCGGTCATACCGCCGCGAAAAACGGCCGCGGGGGCCCAGCAATGGCGGGACGGGGACCACGTGTGGCAGGTATTCCCTTTTGTTGCAGGCAGAGCCCCGCGTGAGGGAAGTCCCGGCGACGCCGAGGCACTGGGGGCGGCCCTGGCACACTGCCACGAGGTCGGCGCCAGCTTCCCGTTGAACTACGACAAGCTCGGTCCGCGCGGCGAAACCGGTCCATCCCTCATGCTGAACCAGGCCGGGGAGATCGAGCGTGACTCCCCCGACTGCGCGGCGCCGTTGCTTCGCTACCGCGATTGGATCGCATCGGCTCAGCAGAGCCTTTCTGACGCGCTTTTCTCAAGCTTGCCGCACACGCTCGTCCACGGCGACATCCAGCCCGCCAACATCCTGGTGCACAGGGGGCGCGTCGCGGCCTTTGTCGATCTCGATTGGTGCGCGTGGCGGCCTCGCATCTACGACCTTGCCTTTGCCGTGCTGTTTTGTTGCTCGACGCACGAGACGCCGATTCAGGGGGCGGACATCTGGTCGCTCACCCAGCCGCCGCGCGTCGAGATGCGTGTTGTGGAGGCCTTCATGAAGACCTACCAGGATCGAGCGCCGCGTCTTGGCAACGAAGAATTCCGCGCGTTCGAGGCCCAAGTGGCGTTGACCTGGTGTCATTGCCGGCTCGCAGGTGCGCTCAAGGTGGCGCCGGATGACCGCGCGCGGTTCCTTTCCAGAGGACCGCATAGCGTGGACCAACTCTTCCCGGGCTTGCCCACAGCATAGGATGTCTTGAGCAATGCTCGCCGAGGTATCGCCGTCTTCAAAGGATCAAAGCCTGGACCCTGTAAGAGAATGTGGAAGATGTGGCACAGCCGCCCCCGACTGTGCCCTCTAATGGGCGGGGTGTTCATAGCCAAAGCCCTGCACAGCCGGGGGCGGCTGTGCCACACGTCCGGGCCAGACTCTCAGACCTTCCGTGTTGAGGATACAGAGCGTATACTGCTACTTAGGCGCGTCGTGAAGCCAGGTTGATCCGGGGCTCAGTGCGGCGAGAGGGTGACAGACGTGGCTACGAAATACACCCGTGAGTCCAAGCTTGGGGGCGTCAGGGGCCGGGTGGCGGCCCAGCCGGGGCCGCTCCGGGTCTTTGGCCGCATGCCCCCCCGACAGCGCCTGACCGTCATCTACGCGGGGCTCGGGTGTTTTGCCGTCCTTCTGTTGCTCTACCACAGTCTTGCCGGCCCCTCGCAATTCGCGGGCAGGCCCATCGAGAAGGGCGAAGGCGTGGTGGTCGAGAAACGGATTGAGTCCACGGCCGAGCCCACCTACACTCTCGTGGTGAAGGTGAAGCTGGACGACGACTTCGCCCCGCCCGAGCCCGTGAACACCGACGCGGAAACCTGGACCCAACTCGCTGAAGGAGATCGGGTGGCCGTGATCTATCAAATCAACCGGGCCCAGACCCGGGTTCGGCTCCGCGAGGTGGGTCGTATTGCGCTTCAGGAACCGATTCGGTAGACTTCCTCTGTCAGCCGCTAATTCGGGGCGTGTGCAAGAAGGTATTGAGAGAAAGCGAAATCATGGGTTGCAGAAGATCGTGGGTCTATTTCTTGCTCTTCGCGGCGTGGGTTGTCAGCGCAAGTGCGGCGCCCCCGCCGGAATTGGCGACGCCGGAGGTTGTTGACGACCCGGAGACCGTCCTCATTGACGAAGAAGGTATGGGCAAGCTCTGCCGGGTCGGCGAGCATCTGGTTTGCGTGATGGAAGGGACCCCGGCCGAGATGGGGTATCAGCACGGCCGCCTGTGCGCCAAACAGATTCGCCAGATCGTCAAGGACGGCTATATGGTCAAGGCCCTCCTTGACCGGGGCTACACCACCGCGTATATCCACGCGCAGTCCGAGCGCATGGAGAAGCACTTCCCGCAGGAATACGTCGAGGAAATGCGCGGCGTGGTCGAGGGGCTTCGCGCCGCGGGCATCGAGGACGTCGCCTACGAAGACATCCGTACCGCGGTGACGCAAGCGGAGATCTCGCATCATGACCCGGACGATCCGCCGGGCTGCACCAATTTCGCGGCGTGGGGCCGGTGGACGACGGATGGTCGCCTGCTCCACGGCCGGAACCTCGACTGGAGCATCTCCCGGGGGGCTCAAGAGGCGGCGGCCGTATTCGTGTGGCGGCCCAAAGGCGGAACCCCCTTCATGATGGTTGGGTGGACGGGCGCCATCGGCAGCGTGAGCGGCATGAACGCCAGCGGCATCACCTTTGGCGAGATGACGTCGACCTCGACGGACGAGACCTTTGACGGATTGCCGCTGATGCTCCTCATGCGCCGCGTGCTCGAGAAGGCCAAGACCCTGGATGAGGCCGTGGCCATCGTACAGCGCGCCCCCAGGACCACCGGCTGGAATTTCATCCTCGGTGACGCAAAGATCCCGGACGGCCGCGCCTTGGAGGTGGATGCCGCGGACTGCGAGGTCTTCGCCCCTATGGACGCGAAAGAGAATGAGAAGACGGGCCATTGGGCCATGGAAGACGCGGTTCGCAGGACCAACCACCCCTGCGGGTTGGTCAAGATCTATAAGCTGATCGACGTGTACGGCCCGCAATTCAGCATCACCCGTGAAGACTTCGATCAGGCGATCCCCCTGTTGAAACTGCAGAACACCTGGCAACGCTACGATTGGCTCGGCAAACAGATCCAGGCGCGGCCCGGCGCGATGGATGTCGCGGAGGCGCTGCAATTGCTGGCCAACGGTCCGGTGAAATGCGACGCTACGCTGCACGCATGGGTGTTCGATCCGAAGAACCAGACCGCGTACGTGGCCGTGGCGGGCAGCGATCCTCCACTCACCGCGACCGCGCGGCCCTTCACGCGTATCGATTTGGCACAATGGTTCAACTGAGGACAGTTCTTCGCAGATACGGTCACGTACTGAGAAGCAAGGCTCTTTGACAGGATAACAGGATACACGAGATGACTGATCTGCGAGCAACAACGTATCCTGTAAATCATGGAGCATTATCCGGCAAAGCAGAATGTGCACGATGACGAAGTGGTCGGAGGGACGGCGATGTTGTGGATGAAGATGCGATGATCGTGGAACTCAAGGCCAGCCGGCGAGTCGTGATATCTGATGACGGATAATGTGTCAACGCTCTTGTTGCGACAGAAGAACGCGTCGGATTGGTTCTGAATTCCGGTGAAGCGAAAGAGGAAGTGACGCGGAAAGTCAAGGACCTGATCCAGTGATTTACGGGACGTTTCCAATCTTGTTTGTCCTGTTATCCTGTCAAACAATGGTTAACCGAACTTGTCAAACACAGCACTAGGTGTACGTGTGCGGGCGGTTCGCGACCGCATAGGCTTCATGGGAGTGCAATGGGTCTCAGTTCTCACGAAATGCGCGACATCTACCAGCGCACGCAGGTGGTCCGGCGTCCCACGTACGGGATTGTGAGCGGGTACCACGAGCTGCCCTATGTG
>Ga0272441_10016385_pt1 | contig 10250 bp, 9 predicted proteins | sample SSMProp6N_FD_193582 | JGI IMG/M metagenome (GOLD analysis project Ga0272441, IMG submission 193582) | Marine sediment archaeal communities from Little Sippewissett salt marsh, Falmouth, MA, United States - SSM-Prop-6N | ecosystem: Environmental > Aquatic > Marine > Wetlands > Sediment ... | reverse complement strand
GGAACCTTCCAGTTCGACCTGGCCGCCGTGGTTCCCGGCGAATGGACCCACATGGTCACGATGATCAGCCCGGAGCTGGAGTACGCCGCCTTCTCCGGCGCGGAGGAGGGGGAGGCCTGGCTGTGGGAGGCCGACGATGCGGAAAACTTCAACGGCTTTAAGTTCAACGGCGCCTATTTCCTCGGCTACCAGATGCCCCTGGTACTGAATACGGTGGGTGTGCTGGTGGAAACCGAGCAGAACCTCGGCTACGTCAAAGAGCTGTCCCCCATGGCTGCGGAGGGCTGGGGCTCCGATCACGTACAGATCACCGTGAGCCCGCTTTTCAACTTCACCCTCTCGGATTCCAGTTCTCTGGCCGTGCTGCTGCAACTGAGGCGCGAACGGTTGTACAAGGAGAGCGACGAAAGCATCTTCGCCAACTACTATGAGAATCGCCACGCGGTGGGCACGTACTGGGATTTTTACAGAATCGCTTTTTCCTACAGCCTGCAGCTGTGATTACAGCCTGCAGCTGTAGCTGCAGCTTCGACCCGGGCCCGGCCTCATCGGTTCTGTTTCCAGCTGGAATGGGTAATACCGAAACGTTTGATCTTGTAGTTCAGCGCGCGGCTGGACACGCCCAACAAATCGGCCGCATCCTTTTGCACCCAGTCGCAGCGCTCCAGGGCCTGCAGGATCAGCTGCCTCTCGGCATCCTCCAGGCGGATGCCGCCGGTGGGAAGCTTGAGCTGCTGTTCGGTTTCGGAGCCCGATTCGTGGGCGAAGAACAGATCGAGATCCTCCGCACTGATCATCTCCCCCTCGGCCAGCAGCACGGCCCGCTCCATGGTGTTTTCCAGCTCCCGAATGTTGCCGGGCCAGTGGTAGCGGGAGAGTCTCTTCATGGCCGCCGGATCGATTCCCCGGATTCGCTTGCTCATTTGACCGGCGTATTTCTTCAGGAAAAACTGAATCAGCAGTGCGATATCACCGTTACGCTCGCGTAGCGGAGGCAGGTGGATGGTCACCACATTCAGCCGGTAGTACAGATCTTCCCGGAACAACCGCTGCTGCATGCGCTGCATCAGATCCTGGTTTGTGGCCGAGATGATGCGGACATCCGTCTTCACCGTCTCGTTGCTTCCCAGACGTTCGAACTCCTTCTCCTGGATCACCCGCAGCACCTTGGCCTGGGTGTAGAGGCTCATGTCGGCGATCTCGTCGAGGAAGATCGTGCCCCCGTTGGCGTGTTCGAAACGCCCGATACGCTGCCGCTCGGCACCGGTGAAAGCGCCTTTCTCGTAGCCGAACAGCTCGCTCTCCAGCAGCTGTTCTGGCAGAGCCGCACAGTTGACTCGCACGAAAGGACCGTCGGAGCGGGTGCTGTTGTAGTGGATCGCCCCGGCCACCAGTTCCTTGCCCGTGCCGGTCTCTCCGAGGATGATGACGCTGGAATCGGTGGCCGCCACCCGGTTCACGATGCGAAAGACCTTCTTGATCTGCTCGCTCTCTCCAATGAAATTGTACGGCTGGTAAATGTTGCGGAAGCGATCCTCCAAAGTCGAGACTTCGCTTCTCTGTCCCTGTTGCTCCAATGCCCGCTTGATTTGAAAGTTCAGCTCCGGGATGCTGAACGGTTTCTGCAAGATGCTGAACGCACCCTCCTGGATCGCCTGGACCCCTTCCTGAATCGACTCGAGCTCGGCATCCACGATCACCACGGTCTGCGGATTCTTTGCTTTGATGCGCTTAAGCAGATCGTGGACATCGCCGCCGGGGAGGCTGACCTGGACGATGGCCACGTCGACGTCGATACGCTTCAGCTGCGAAAGCGCGGTGGCGAAGTCGGACGCCTCGTGCACGGAATGACCGATGCTGTGGAAGAAATTCCCCACATCGGCGCGCAGATAAGGGTCTGTATCCACGATCAGCAAATTACTCATTGTACCTATCATACCCTCCTCGGCAAGAAGTTCAAGACGGGCCGCAGCCCGCTTGATGATCGCTCGGCCGCGGGCGTATACTTACCAACAGCATGCACTCTTCGATTCCGGACAAACTGAAAAGCATCTCTTTCTTCTCCGATATGAGCGACTACGATCTCAAGCAGATTGCCGATATCACCGAGGAGAAGAGCTACGCAGCCGGAGATGTAATTATAGAGGAGCGAACCTCGGCCGAGCGTTTCTTTATCATCTACAACGGAAAAATCGAAATCACCAAGCAATTTGAAGACGGAGAGGAGTTCGTGCTGGCCGTGCACAGCGACGGAGATTTCTTTGGGGAGATGGCGCTGCTGGATGAGGGACCGCGCTCGGCCACGGCCCGTGCCGTGGAACCGACCACGGTCCTGGAAATTACGCGGCCCAATTTCGAAACCCTCCTGTACAAGGCTCCGGTGCTCGCCTATCACATCATCCGAGAGCTCAGCTCCCGCCTGCGGGAAACCGGCGCCCTGCTCGTCTCGCTGCTACAGCGGCGCAACCGCCAGCTGTACCGCTCCTACCTCGACACCATCACCAGGGTGATGCAGGCGATGGAAACGGGAAAACCCGGCGCCGCCGAGAAGGCACGCCGCGTGCAAGATGTGGCCGGGGCCATCGGAAAGCAGATGAAGCTCTCCGAGGTACAGATGCTCAATCTCAAGATCAACGCACTGTCCGCGGGCCTGAGCATCGCAGAGTTGCCGGAGCCCCTGTCCCTCAAGCCGGGCGCCCCGGTTCAACAGATTGTGTCTGCGGCCGCAGCCTGGCTCGCCGCGGATACACCGGAGAAGGCGATCGAACAGCTGGAAAGCGGGGAAAGCGGAGATCCACGGGTTGCTGCGGCCGTGGCCAAGCTCTGGGAAGCCAAGCGGCTGCCTCGTTAGCGAGCCTTCAGCGATAGCCTTCAGCGATAGCCTTCAGCGATAGCCTTCAGCCCCGGACCACTTCGCGTTCGATTTCCTTCTGTGTACGAGCGATGGATTTCTCCAGTCCTTGAATAACCTTGAAAGTATCCTCCATCACCCCACTGAACAATTGCCTCGCCTTGTTGGGGTTGCTCTTGCTCAACTCGATCAGGTTGTAGAAGGCCACTTTCGTGCCGTCGCTGCCGGCGATCACGTCGCAGGTGCGGCGGTGCCGGTTCAGCAATGCGGCCGCACCAAAGCAGTCGCCCTGGCGGTAGCGGTGGGAGCGATTGCGTTCGGGAAAGGCGGATCCTTCTATCACCTCGCAGACCGAGGTTGCATCGTCGCCCTTCCTGAGGATCACCTGTCCGCGATTGAACTCCTGGTAGTAGACATCCTTGGCCGCCGCGGCATAGGCGGCATCCCCGTTGCGGCGGGCGGCCGGCCCGATCAGCTCGATGGTACCGGAGACCTTGCGGATTTCGGGATTCCGGAGAGAATGTCGCGAGGCATGTATGGCGTCATGTTTGATCAAGGCCATGTCCCTGGCGATCTTCTTGGCCTCGATTTCCACATCCCGCTCGGTCATGCCCATGATGTTTTGCTGGATTTCGAACTGGGAATTAAACGTGCACTTGGGATAGCGGCATCGCACCGCGTAGATCCCGTTTTTTAGTCGATATGGCATCTTCGTCCTCCTGAAGTTTCATTTTCACACTCACAATATTGCAATTGCCGTACCAAAATACGTTCAAAAATCAGTATTTTACAATTCTCTATCCTGTAGACACATATCGATTCCATCGGAAACAAAGGCTCGAGCAGCTTTAAACCTCATAACGAAAACTTGATTGGAGCACAGTTTACTAACGATTTCGTAATTGCGGGCCGTTCTCCGGCGTTAAAAAATTTATAAAAAGATTTGAATATCCACGCTCGGATTTTGTATTTTTACTCGTGAACGGATGAAAGGAGGGAAGCGTGGATATCGTAAAATTGAACGGGGTGAAGAAGATCTACCCGCTCGGCAAGGTGTCGGTGGAAGCGATCAAGGGCGTGGATCTGTGCATCGAGAAGGGGGATTTTATCTCCATTGCCGGTCCGTCAGGATCGGGCAAGACCACGATCCTTAACATGATCGGCTGTATCGACAAGCCCACCGAGGGCAGCGTGGAGATCAGCGGGCGCTGTACCGCCGAGATGAAGGACAAGGAGCTCACGGCCCTGCGCCACGAGGTCCTCGGCTTCATCTTTCAATCCTTCAACCTGATACCCGTTCTCAATGTCTACGAAAATATCGAGTTTCCCCTGCTGCTCGGCAAAGAGCGGATGAACAGCAAGGAAAAACGCCAGTGGATCGATTACTTGATCGAGGAGGTGAACCTCAACGAACAGCGTATTCAACGCCCCAACGAGCTTTCCGGCGGGCAGAGGCAGAGGGTGGCCATCGCCCGGGCGCTGGCCACCAAACCGGAGATCGTCCTGGCGGACGAACCCACGGCCAACCTGGACTCGAAAACCGGCGAGGGGATCATCGAGCTGATGAAGCAGCTCAACCGGGAGCAGGCCACGACCTTCATCTTTTCCACCCACGATGCGGCGATCGTATCCATCGCCGACCACGTAATTCGTCTGCACGACGGCGTGGTCGTGGAGGAGCAAAGGAGGCAGCGCGATGCCGGTGCTCGTTAAAATCGCCATCCGAAATCTACGGGAACACAAGTCCAAAACCCTGATCGTCGGCATCATCATCGCCGTCGGCATCATGGTGATGCTTCTCGGCAACTCCCTGATGGAAACCTCCGCGCGCGGGGTGCGTCGCTCGTTTATCGATAATTATACCGGCCACGTGATGATCAGCGGCAAGTCCGAAGGCGCGGTATCGCTGTTCGGAAATCAAGGCCCGTCGACCGGAAACGAGGAGATACCCCGCATCCCCTCCTACGAACGGGTGTACGAGCACGCCGTCTCCCTGCCGGAGGTCCAAACCGCCGTATCCCAGGTCAGCGGCTTCGGGCTTTTCAGCTTCGAAGAGAAGGGGAATCAATTCGGCATCCTTTTCGGAATTGAACCGGAGAGCTACGCCGCGATGTTTCCCGACAGCATCATCATCACCGAGGGGCTCTACCTGCAGCCGGCGGAGGAAGGGATCCTCTTGAGCGAGTCCAAAATCGAGGAGATCGAGGAGGATATCGGAATTCGCCTCGGTCCCGGAGATTCGGTCCTGGTGAGTGGGATCGGTCCCATGGGATTTCGCATCCGCGAACTGCCGGTCCGCGGAATTTTTCGCTTCGAGCAGGACGTGGAGGGATTGAGTCAAATCAACTTTGTCGACGTACAGTCCCTGCGCGCCCTGTTGGGGATGGTGGTGGCCACGGCGAGCCAGATGAGTCTCGATGCGGAGCAGACCGTATTCCTCGATATCGAGGATCCGGAAGCCGACCTGTTCGAAGACCCGGTGCTGGTGAGCCCGGAAGCCGGCGGCGGGGATTTTTCCGAAGAGGATCTGCTGGAACTGCTGGGACAGCGACAGGAGGGAAGCTACGCCGCGCAGCTGGACACCGGAGCCTGGCACTTCATCCTGCTCAAGCTCAAGGATGAACGCCAGATGGAACCGGTGATCGCCGGGCTCAACAGCTGGTTCGCCGCCGAGGGTATCGAAGCACAGGCGGCCGACTGGAAGGCCGCTTCCGGAGGCTTCGGCTCCCTGGCCGATACGCTGCAGATAGTATTCAACGTTCTGATCCTCGTCATCGCGGTGGTGGCGATCATCATCATCATGAACACGCTGGTGATCTCGGCGGTCGAACGAACCGGTGAGATCGGCACCATGCGCGCCCTCGGTGCGCAGAGGAGAACCGTGCGCCGCATGTTCGTGTTCGAGACATTGAGCATCTCGATTGTTTTCGGGCTGATCGGTGTGGCCGTGGGAGCCCTCATCATCGGGGTGCTCAACCTCACCGGGGTTCCGGCTCCCAATCCCTTCTTCGAGATCCTCTTCGGCGGTCCGGTGCTTCATCCGGCCCTGCCCGTCTCCTCGCTTCTGTACGCCCTGGCGATCATGGTGGCCATCGGCCTGGTGGCAAGCCTCTACCCGGTCGCCGTGGCTCTGCGCATCCAACCGGTTCAGGCCATTCGTACCGAATAGGGAGGGATCGACATGAACAGCTTTCGTATCGCGTTTCGAAACTTGAGCCGTCAAAAGAAACGCAGCTTCCTGCTGGGGGGAGCCATCGCCTTCGGGATTCTGATCATCACCCTGGTCACCTCCTTCACCGCCGGCTTCGTGGAGAATGTGCAGGAGAACTTCAGCCATTTCTTCGCCGGCCATGTTTTTCTCTACGGCTATGAGAAAAGCCCCACCGGCCGCCTGATCAACGTAATCCGCGAGGATGACGTGCTGCTGGAAGCGATTGAATCCCTCGAAACACTGCCCATCCAATACCTGTCCCGCCGTTCCAGCCTGGACGGTACGTTGATCTTCGAGGGGGAGAGCATTCGCCAGGAGGTGGTAGGGGTGAACTGGAAGGAAGAGACCTATCTGTCCGACCGGCTTATCTTCACCCGGGGAACGATGGAGCAGGTCCTGGCCGATCCCCGTGCCCTGATCCTGAATGAAAAAATGGCCGACAGGCTCAACGTAGAAATCGGCGACACCCTGCTGGTGCAGCTGCAGACCGTTACCGGACAGCAGAACGTGGGCGAGTTCATCCTGGCCGCCACCAGCCAGGACACCGGATTTTTCAGCGCGGTGAGCGCCTACGCCCACCGCGCTCACGTGAATCGCCTGCTGAATATCGAGCCGGATGAATACATCAGCCTGGGGCTGTTTCTCGAGGACATGCTGCTTATGGAACGGGCAGCCGGAGAGCTCACCGAGGCTCTGGAGAACAAGGTCTCCCTCGTCCCCCGCTTCAGCGGCCCTCAAGGGTTTCAAGAGCAGCGCAACCAGTTGCTGGAGGAGCAGTGGGAGGGAACTCGTTATCAACTGTTCACCATCGGGGATTTTCTCGAACCCCTGAACCAAGTCGCCTCGACGCTGAACACCGTGGGCCTGGTGGTGGTGCTGATCCTGTTCGTCATCATCATGGTGGGAGTAACCAACACCTTCCGCATGGTGATCCATGAACGAATCCGGGAAATCGGCACTATGCGCTCCCTGGGCCTGCAGCGCGGCGGGGTGCGCGGATTGTTTCTGCTCGAAGCGCTGATGCTCTCACTGGGCGGAGCCCTGGTAGGCCTGGCCGCGGCCTTCGTGGTCGCTCTCGTCCTGTCGCTCATCAACTTCGGGACGGACAACCAGTTCTTTATTATCTTGAGAGAGGGACATCTGCTGTTCAAGGTGCTGCCCGCCCAGATCGCGGGAAACATCGTGGTGGTCGGGCTCCTGACCCTGGTAGCCGCTCTGATTCCGGCCTCGCGCGCCGCGAAGATGGATCCGGCCCATGCCCTGCGCAAGACCTACTGATGGACGGCAAACCGGTCCCGGAGGTATCAATATGAAAAAAACGACGATTTTGGGATTAACGATGATTGTCCTTCTCACCACAGCCGTGCTCTCCCAAGCGGCGGAGCCGGATCTCAAAGCAATGCTTCGCAGCGTGGATGAGATGTCGAATTTCGAGGACGCTGATTTTTCAGCCACCTATACCATCGTGAGCGAGAAGCCGGGTGAGGATACCAGTGTATTCACAATCCGCATGTTCCGGCGGGACCGCAGCGATCAGTTTCTGCTGCTGTTTTTGGAGCCGGAGATCCAGAAGGGGCAGGGCTACCTGCAACTGGAGGACAATCTTTGGTTCTACGATCCGGAGAGCCGGAAATTCAGCCACTCCTCCCTGAAGGAAAATCTGGAGGATTCGGAAACCAAGAACAGCGACTTCCGCCGTTCCTCCCTGGCCGAGGACTACGAGGTGCAAAGCTACCGTGAGGAAACCCTGGGCAAATACCCGGTGTATGTAATCGATCTGCGTGCCAACAACGATGAAGTACCCTATCCTCACATGAAGCTGTGGATCCACCGCGATCAGCCGCTGGTGCTGAAGGTGGAGGACTACAGCCTTTCGGACCGGCTGATGCGCAGCGCCTACTATCCCAAATACATGGAGGTAAGCGGTCGCTTCATCCCCTCCCGCATGCTGTTCGTGGATGAGTTGAAGGAAGGGGAGAAAACCCAGGTATCGATCAAGGACGCCTCGGTCTCCGAACTGCCCGATTCGGTGTTTACCAAGGCGTATCTGGAGCGGGTGAATCGGTAGCAGCCAAACGACCCCTTTGCTGAAGGGCGGCGATCAACTGCTCCTTATCGATGCGGTAGCGCCGAGCCAGATCCAGGGCGTAACTACGCCCCTCCGGAGGACCGGGAACGACGCGGAAGGTCGGACGGATCCTCACCGGCTGTCCGTTGTGTTCTTCCACCTCCACCAGGGCTACGAGGCTCGTAACCGCGCTGTCCCCGGCCGTATCGGTGTTCAACTGCTGCGCCGAGGCGGCCAATCCGTGCAGGTGCGTGGCGAAGATCACCCGGGCGCCCAGCATCCTCAAAACCCTGACGATATCCTGTGCCAGGAACAGGCTCTCTCCTCCGCTGGTACTGGAAAGTGACTCGTTCAGCAGGACCAGGCTGTAACGGGTGGCAGCCTGAAATACCGTCTCGATGCGCTGCGCCTCCTCCCCGAAACGGCCGGTCCCCTTTTCCAGCTGTTCCAGCGCCGGGTAGTGGGTGAGAATATTGTCGCACACACTCACCGCAGCCTCCCGCGCCGGCACGTACAGCCCCACCTGCGACATCACCTGGGTCAGGCCGACAGCCTGAAGAAGGGTGGTTTTCCCGCCCCGGTTCGGACCGGTAATGATGCAGATCCTGCCCTCCTCTCCCTGCTTCAGGTCGTTGGTCACGATCTGTTCTGAGAAATCCTTCGGTCTCTTGCCGTTGCGATCGAACAAATGAAGCAACAGATCGATGTTGTGGATATCTTTCACCTCGAGGCGCCGGGTTTCCGCCTTCAAAATCGTGGGTCTGGACACGGGCAGGCCACAGCTACGAATCGTGTCGACCACTTTGAGCGCGCCCAGATAGAACAGAAGATCCGCGTACAGATGGGTGAACACCCGGCTGTTTATGCTGACGAACTGTTTCAACGCCTTGGCCAACGGCTGGGTGGTCTTTTCCATAATCTTGGCGATGTCCTGAAAAAGCGGGATCATCAGGGGCCCTGCGTACGGCGATTGTTCGGGGGCCCGATGTAGAGCGCCGATGCCCCGCCAGCGGTCTTCGCCGAACAGCGATTTGAAAAATGGACTTTCCCGGAATGGCTGCGCGTTGATGGAAATGAGGGTGGCCTCACACGGCATCATCCCGGCATCGAGATTGACGCCGAGGGTGATGCTCTTCAGGCCCCGGATCCTGGCCAGAAGATCCGGCAGAGTTTCGACCAGGCTTTGAAACACCGGATCGGCCTGCACCTCCAGGACGAGCGCGGAGAGCTTGCGCAGAGCCTCCGAACCTATCCGGTTGCGGATTCCCTTGAACGCATCGGAAAATTTGCCGACGCACTCCACGTAGTGCTCCAGTTCCCGCAGGCGCCAGATAGCCTCCTGCAGGGAGGTCTTCCACTCCAGAGCCAGAAACGTCTCATAGTACTTCAGATCCCTCAGCACCGGGAGCAGGCTCTCGATACAGCGCACCAATTCCGGAAAGCGCACCAGCTCCCCGATGATATCGAGCCGATAGTTGATGGTATCCACATCCTGGCACAGGGAGCGCAGGATCGCATCCACGGTCTCCACGTGCCGGGAATCGAAGGCCATAAACTCCGCCAGCTTGTGCAGCCCCAGATCCAGGGCGCTCTGCTTGTGAAGCTCGGCCGTCCCGCTGTTTCTACCCTTGGGCCAGAGAAGGCTGAAGGACAGATCCACGGACGCTGCTTCTGTTTGCTCATTCATCGCTATGTTCCCGCCTTTTCGGCATCCGGGATTCTGAACAGGCGCAGCACCTCGGGATTCCCGCGTTTTTTCGCCAACTGATAGGGCGTCTTCCTGGATCGATCCACGATACTTCGATCCGCTCCGTACTTCAGCAGCAGCCGCACCGCCTCCGCATGGTCATTCTCCACGGCCCAGTGCAGCAGGGTGCGCCCGGCGGTATCCCGGGCGTCAATCTCCACCCCATCCACCAGCATCTGCTCCAACAGCTCGAGTTGTCCGATCTTGGCCGCGGCATCGAAGGTCGTATACAGATTGATACTCCTGATCAGGCGATCGTCCTTCGAGGGGCGGATACCCTTCAGATCGTTCTCGAACATCCCCATGAGATTCTTTTGCATGCTCTCCCTCCCCCGCTGGATTCTCTTTTTCACCGTGTTCGTCTTCAATTCCA
>Ga0272441_10016384_pt1 | contig 10250 bp, 9 predicted proteins | sample SSMProp6N_FD_193582 | JGI IMG/M metagenome (GOLD analysis project Ga0272441, IMG submission 193582) | Marine sediment archaeal communities from Little Sippewissett salt marsh, Falmouth, MA, United States - SSM-Prop-6N | ecosystem: Environmental > Aquatic > Marine > Wetlands > Sediment ... | reverse complement strand
AAGATTCTGGCAGACGAGCTCGGGGTCGACCCGAACACCGCGAAGCGGGCCGGGCTGCTCCACGACATCGGCAAGGCGGTCGATCACGAGGTGGACGGTCCGCACGCGCTGATCAGTGCCGATCTCGCGCGCCGCTACGGCGAGACGAAGGAGGTCGTCGAGGCGATCGCGGCGCACCACGAGGACGTCGAACCAAACGGCGTGCTCGCCATTCTCATCAACGCCGCCGATACGCTGTCCGCTGCCCGACCGGGGGCCCGCCAGGAGACGTACGAGCGCTACGTGCAGCGGTTGCATGATCTGGAGGAGCTGTGCCGGTCGTTCCCGGCGGTGCAGGAGGCGTACGCTCTTCAGGCGGGCCGAGAGGTGCGGGTGATGGTCCATCCCGATCGCGCCGACGACGACGTCTCGGCGAAGCTGGCCTACGACATCGCGCGGGCGATCGAGGAGGAGCTGAACTACCCCGGCGAGATCAAGGTGAACGTGATTCGTCAGACGCAGTACACGGAGAGCGCCAAGTAGATCGAGGCGCTGTGGGGGAGACGATGTGCACGTTGAAGGTTTCATCCAGCTCGGATCCGGGGGCGACCGCGGGAGCCATCGCCAACGGGGTTCGGGAGCGCGGCCTGTCGGAGATTCAGGTAATCGGCCCTCGGGCGGTCAACCAAGCCGTGAAGGCGATCGCCGTGGCCCGCGGGTATCTGGCGGCCAGCGGCGTGGACCTGTATTGCGTGCCGAGGTTCGCGACCATCCGCGTCGCGGACGGGGATCAGGAGAAGACGGCGATCCACTTCTCGATTCGTCCCCGCCACGAAATCACCGGGATCGCCATGTCGAGGCCCGACGGGGCGACGCGGTTCTGACGCGTCTTCTCCGAGGGTGAGGTTGTCCGTCCACGGCGGGCTTTGTACCATTTCGGCTATTCGCCAACTACGAATTCAAGGGAGTGACGAACTGCGATGTCCGGTATCCTGAAACGTCATCAGAGGAAGATCATCTGGGCAGTTGTGATTGCGTTCTTCGTCGGCGGAGTGGGCCTCGTCTCGCTCCAGCAGTCGGGGATTCTGAATCGAAGGCCGCAAGCCGTTGACGGCGTTGCGTATGCCGCCAAGGTCAACGATCAGGAGATCTCCTTCGAGGTCGTCCAGAACGCCTGGACCAATCTCTTCAACCAGTACTCCGCCTACTACCAGCAGATCGGGCAGGACCCGAACCAGCTGCTCGTGGGAGCCGACGGGGCGTTGTTCTCGCTGCGGCTCCGCACCGAGGCGTACGATGGAGCCATTCGGCAGGCCCTGTACGATCAGGCGGCAAGAGAGCGCCGCATCGAGCCGGCTCGCCGCGATGTGGATGCGGCCTATGCGACCGAGTACAGCAATCTCCTCCAGCAGAACAACATCACCGAGACCCAGCTGAACGAGTACCTGGTCAGCCAGGGGCGAACGCTGGTAGATTTTCAGGCCTCGTTCCGCGCGCAGATCGAGACGACGCTTCGCAACGAGGCGCTTCGCGAGACGGTGGTCGGAGCGATCGTCCCGACCGACGACGATCTGATGACGTACTTCGAGGCGAACATCTCGCGGTACGACTCGCCGGAGGAAATCCGCGCGTCCCATATCCTGGTCACCACCGAGGACCTGGCGTGGGAGGTCCACACGGAGCTGGTCGAAGGCGCCGACTTCGCCGAACTGGCGGCCGAATACTCGCAGGATGCGAGCAACAAGGACAATGGCGGCGATCTCGGATGGTTCGGACGCGGGACGATGGTGACGGCGTTCGAGGACGCCGCATTCGCTCTCGAGGTCGGCGAACTCAGCGAGCCGGCACAGACGGAGTTCGGGTATCACATCATCCGCCTCGACGACCGACGCGAGGCCCACACCCCGACGCTTGACGAGGTCAAGGATCAGGTGCGAGACGACTACATCGCCGACGAAAGCAGTGAACGGTTCGCGACGTGGTACGACGAGTTCCGGACCTCGAGCGACATCGAGATCACCGACGACCTGGTGAATGCCTACCTGGTTGCGCGGGACGACACCGCGCTCGGGATCGTCGAGTACGAGCGGCTGCAGGAAGAGGACGACGTCAGCGACCCGTACCTCGCTTACTACATCGGCAACTCGTACGAAGACCTGATGATGGAGACGGCGCAGGAGCGGCGCGACCTCGAGGAGATCGAGGAGCCCACCGACGAGCAGGCGGCCCGCCTCGCCGAACTCGAGGCGCTGAGCGATGAGTACGAGGCCAAGGCCCTGGCGCAGTACCTGAGGGCTCTGGACGAGATCGACGAGCCGGACGAGTCGCTGGTGAACCGGATCCTGCTGTTCGACTCGGAGAACCCCGACGCGCACTACGCTCTGGGCACCATCTACCGCGACCAGGGCAACACACCGCAGGCCGAGTCCGAGTTCAACCTGGTCATCGGCACGACACCCGACTACGTCGACGCGTACATCGCGTCCGGCGACCTCGCGGTGGAGACCGGAGCGAGCGCGAAGGCCGTGTTCCGGTACGAAGCGGCGTTGGAACTGCGGCCGAACGACCCGAGCCTGCTGGCGAAGCTCGTCAGCGCCTACGTGGCGACCGGGGCGTTCGACCAGGCGGCCGAGGCCCTGGACCTTCTGGGAGAGATCGATCCGGGCAACGTCAAGATGGTGATCGCTCGGGGCGATATCGCTCACGCCCAACTCGAGGACGCGGTCGACGAACTGCAGACGCTCCAGGCGAAGGCCGAGCCGACGGCCGACGACGAGGCGCGAATCGCCGAGTTGGAGACCCAGATCGAGGAGCTGGATCGGGTCGCCGTCGACAGCTTCGAGGAGGGACTGAAGGTCGCCTCCTCCCTCGACCTGAACATCAAGCTCGGGCAGGTTCACCTGATGCGCGGCCGCCTCGATGAGGCCGAGGACGAGTTCCTGCGGGTCAAGATGCAGTCGCCGTATCGCGTCGAGGCGTACGTCGGCCTGGCCGAGGTCCAGATCGCGCGCGGCGAGATCGACTCGGCGGTCGACAACCTGCACGCCGCGTTTTCCCGCTCGTTCGACGATCTGGAGAAGGAGGAGATCGCCAAGCGAATCCTCGAGTTCACTCCCGAAGATGTCGATCTGCGCCTGAGGCTGGCGCGCGTGTTCGGCAACCAGTACAAGTGGTCGGCGGCCACGCGGGAGTACGCCGCGGTGCTGGAGGCCCGGCCCGATTCGATCGAGGCCTACCTCGGCATCGGCGAGGCGTATCGCTGGCGCAACGACCCGGACACCGCGATCGAGTACCTGCAACGCGGACTGGAGCATGCGACCTACGATTCCGACCGAATTGACCTGTATCTCGAGATCGTGGAAGCGGCGCGCTCGGCGGTCGGAGGCGGACAGCCGCTTGAGCCGGTCGGCCTCGACGCGCGGATCGGTCTGGCGAAGCTGTACCTCGGCCTGGGGGCGGACGACAAGGCGCTCGAGCAGCTCGAACTGGTGCAGAACGACAACGATCAGTACCGCCGGATCGAGGTGCGCGACCTGATCGTCCAGGCCGGCGGCACCGTCGAGGCCGATGTCGTGCCGGACGCAACGCCCGACGCGTCGATCGAGGGCGACAGCGAGCTTGTCGACCCGTCGGCGGATCCCGCGACCGATGCGGACGCCGCCGATGCGGTGGTCGATGATGCCTCGGATCCGGAGGCGACCACCGACGAGGCCGATGCCACCGAGTAGAAGCTTCTCGGATCTGACAGAGATCATCGCCAAGCTGCGCGATCCCGAGGGCGGTTGCCCTTGGGATCGCGCACAGGATCATCGCTCGCTGCGCCCGTACCTGCTCGAGGAGACGTACGAGGCGCTCGCGGCGATCGACGACGGCGACGCCGACGCATTGCTCGACGAGCTCGGCGACGTGCTCCTTCAAGTCCTGCTGCACAGCCAGATCGCCTCGGAACGAGGGACGTTCTCGATCGACGACGTCATCGAGCGGTTGGCCGAGAAACTGGTGTACCGCCATCCCCACGTGTTCTCCGAGGCGTCGGGCGACCTCGACGCGGTGGTCAAGCGCTGGGACGATCTGAAGCGGGCCGAGAACCGCAAGCCGTCCGTTCCTCCGCCGTTGGTCGCCGCCCGCAAGGCGGCCGGCCGCATCGACGATCGGGACCGCATCACGGCCCTGGCCGACTCCGGCGACGACGACGTGCGCATCGGCGCGCGGATCCTCGTCGAGATCCACGACGGATGGGAGAAGGGCGTCGACCCGGAGCTGGCGCTGCGGCGTGCGATCGACGCGCTGGACGAGTCGTGACCGCAAAGCGCACGGACGCCCTCGTCTACTGGATCGACACGTCGGAAGAGGAGATCCACTTCATCGACGCGATCATCAGCGCCTACGACGGCATCGCCTCGGTGCGTCGAGACTTCCGCCTGAAGGACGGCCGCACGCAGTACAAGATCTACGTGTCGCGGGGCATGGAGGATGAGTTTGTCGAGGTGATGGAGCGGCTGCGCGAGCAGGCGCGAATCGACGGGATGGTTCGAGAAGACGATGGTTGCGAGTCTCCGGCCGACTGAGACGGCCGACACGATCCTGCAGATCGACTACGAGCGGCTGTGGCGGCTCGGAATGCGCACCCTCCTGTTCGATCTCGACAATACGCTGGCCAAGCACGGCAGTCTCGAGATCCCGAAGCGGGTCGACGAGCTGCTGACCGCGCTGCGGGTGAGGGGTTTTCGGATCGGCATCGTCACCAATCGACGGAGCAAGGAGACGCCGACCGAAGCCGCCTGGGCGCGCGTCTTCCCCACGGTGCGACGGGCCGGCAAGCCGAGCCGTCGATCGTTCCGGCGTTTGCTCGAGCGCCTCGGCTCCTCGCCGGACGAGGCGGTGATGATCGGAGATCGATTCGTCACCGACGTTCTCGGCGGGAATCGGCTCGGCCTCCACACCATCCGGGTTCGCCGTCCGACATCGTCGGACGGGCGTCACCGAAGCCGCACGCGCGGGTCAAGCCGGGCGTAGAGCACGTCGACGACGAGATTCGTCACGACGAGCAGGATCCCGTTGAGCAAGGTGAAGCCGACGATCGCAGCCGTATCGAGGGACACCGCGGCTTCGGCGGCGAACATCCCCAGCCCGCGGAAGTTGAAGACCGATTCGATGACCACCACGCCGTTCAGGAGCCCGGCCACCATCAGGCCGGCCACCGTCGTCACCGGGAGGAGCGCGTTTCGCTGCGCGTGCTTGTCGACGACCTCGCGCTCCGGCAACCCCTTCGATCGGGCGGTGACGACGTAGTCCTGGCGCAGCGCCTCGAGCATGCTCGATCGCATCAGGCGCATCAACAGCGCCCAACTGACGTAGGCCAGGCTGATCACCGGGAGCACCAGGTGCCGCAGCGCGTCGGCGACCACAGTCAGGTTCCCGTTCAAGAGCCCGTCGATCGTGTGCAAGCCCGTGTAGTTGATGAACGCGTCCGACGTGACGATCCGGGTGGCCGCCCATCCGAGGCGGCCCGGCGGGAACCACGAAACCCCTCCGTAGAACGTCATCAACATCAGGATGGCGAACGCGAATCCCGGGATCGACCAGCCGAGCAGCGCCGCGACACGTGTGACGTGGTCGACGAACCGACCCTGGTGAACGGCCGCGATCTTGCCGAGCCAGATGCCGAAGACGATCACCGGGACCACCGCGAACAGGGCCAGCTCGGCCGAGGCCGGCAGGTAGCGGCGAATCGCCGCGGCGACCGGCTGTCTGGCCGACTCCGCCCATCCGAGGTCGCCGTGCAGCACGCGGCCGATCCATCTCGAGTACTGGGTCCAGACCGGATCGTCGAGCCCGAGCAGTTCGACCATCTCCCGGAGCCCTTCGCGGCCCTGTTTCAGCTGATCCGCGTCGGAGACGTAGAGCGCCAGGCGGGCGTAGGGGCTCATCAGCTGCATCAACAGGAAGATCAGGACGGTCACGCCGAGCAGGACGACCGGCAGCAACAGCAGCCGGCGGGCGACATAGGTGAGCATCGATCGCCGGAGCACGAGAGAAGCCTATTCCAGTCGGACCCGCGGATCGAAGAACGCGTACATGATGTCGACGATCAGATTGGTGACGACCAGCAGTACGCCGTTGAACAGCACGAAGCCGAGGACGCCGGGGATGTCGAGCTGCATCGCGGCCGAGGCGGCGAACCGCCCGAGCCCGCGATAGTTGAACACCGTCTCGGTGACGACGACGCCGTTGATCAAGCCGGCGACCATCAACCCGGCGACGGTGGTCACCGGGAGGAGCGCGTTGCGCCGCGCGTGCTTGTTCACCACGACGCGCTCGCTCAAGCCCTTCGACCGCGCGGTGACGATGTAGTCTTGGTTCAGCGTCTCCAGCATGCTCGATCGCATCAGGCGCATCAGCATCGCGCAGCTCAAGTACGCGAGGCTGACGACCGGCAGCACCAGGTGACGAAGGGCGTCGAGCAGCACCGTCCCGTTGCCGTTGAGAATGGCGTCGATCGTGTGCATTCCGGTGTACGATCGGAACGCGTCCGAACTCACGATCCGCATCGAGTCGATCGTCAGCCGACCGGGCGGGAACCAGTTCAGCATCCCGTAGAAGATCATCAGCGCCAGAATGGCGAACACGAACGTCGGGAACGACCACCCGACGATGGCGAACACGCGTACCCCGTGGTCGAGGGTGGTGTCCCGCTTCACGGCCGACAGCTTCCCCAGCCCCAACCCCAACAGGATGATCGGCGCCGCGGCGTACAAGGTCAGCTCGACCGACGCCGGCAGCAGGGTGCGGATGGCTTCCGACACCGGCTGCCTCGCCGACTCCGACCACCCGAGGTTGCCGCGGAAGACGTCGCCGATCCAGCGGCCGTACTGGACCCACGGGGGATCGTTGAGGCCGAGCTCCTCGGCCATCGCCTCCAACTGCTCCGGGCCCTGCTTGAGCTGGTTCGGGTCGTTGACGAACATCGCGAGGCGCGACAGGGGACTCATGAACTGCAGCAACGCGAAGATGAGGACCGACACGCCAGCGATCACGACCGGCAGCATCAGCAGACGACGCAAGATATAGGCAATCACGTCCCGGTCACCTTTCCACGGACAGGACTACGGCCCCTTCCCCTCGACTCGAGAGGCGGGGGAAAGAGGCCGCAAGCAAACGAACTACCGCGACCCGCGCATCCGCGGATCGAGGATGTCGCGCAGCGCGTCGCCGACGAGGTTCCACGCCAACACGAACAGGACGATCGGAACCCCGGGGCAGACGACGGTGAACCAGTAGGCGGTGGCGTTCCCGGCGCTGCCGAGCATCCAGTTGCGCGCCAACGAGATCATCTGGCCCCAGTCGGCGTATCCGATCTCGGCTCCCAAACCGAGGAAGCTCAGCGTCGACACAGCGATGACCATCGAGCCGATGTTCATCGATACCATGACGAAGATCGGGTACAGGGCATTCGGGATGATGTGGCGCACGAGAATGCGAAGGCTGTTGGCACCGACCGCGCGAGCCGCATGCGCGTAGTCGAGCTCCTTGATGCGCAAGATCTCGCTTCGAATCACGCGCGCGTATCCCATCCACGTGAAGGAGATCAACGCGATCATCGAGTTCGTCAAGCTTCTTCCCAACACGACGGTGAGGACCATCGCCGCAATCAGGAACGGCAGCGTGTAGAAGATGTCGACGATGCGCATCAAGAACTCATCGACGAACCCGCCGTAGTACGCGGCGATCGATCCGATCGTCATCCCGATCAGACACGCGGCCACCGTCACCGTGAGACCGACGCGAAACGCGGTTCGGGTTCCCCATACGACGCCGTAGAAGATGTCGTACTGGCCCTCGGCGGTGCCGAGGAGATGTTCGGCGCTCGGCGGCTTCGGCTCGGCCCAGTACCCGTCGCGCGGGATGCGATACGGCTCGTGCGCGAACTTCGGCGGAGCGAGCCATGGCGCGGCCACCGCGACGACGATGAACGCGAACAGCAGCAGGAAGCCGACGAACGAGAGCGGGCGCTTGATCAGTTGTTTCAGAACCCACATAGGAACACCACTACTCCAGTCTCACGCGCGGGTCGAAGTACGCGTACAGAACGTCAACGATGAGGTTCATCAGCACGAACAGGACGCCGTTGAATAGCGCGAATCCAAGCACGGACGGGATATCGAGCTGCGTCGCCGCCGAGGCGGCGAAACGCCCCAATCCGGGACGATTGAACACCGTCTCGGTGATCACGACGCCTCCCATCAGTCCCGCGAACATCGTCCCGGCGATCGTCGTCACCGGCAGCAGGGCATTGCGTCGGGCGTGCTTGTTGATCACCGTCCGCTCGTCGAGCCCCTTGGCGCGCGCGGTGGTGACGTAGTCCTGCCGCATCGCCTCGAGCATGCTCGACCGCATCACGCGCATGATCAACGCCCAGCTGAGGTAGGAGAGCGAGATGACGGGCATGATCAGGTGCCGGAACGCGTCCCCGACGACGACCCAGTTTCCGTTCAGAATCCCGTCGATCGTGTGCAGACCCGTGTAGGCCGTGAACGCGTCGGAATTGACGATGCGCGCGCCGGCGATGCTCAGCCGGCCGGGTGGGAACCAGTTCAATACCCCGTAGAAGATCATGATCGCCAAGAGGCCGAACACGAACGTGGGGAACGACCATCCGACGATAGCGAACACCCGCCCGACATGGTCGAATGGTCTGTTCTGATGAACTGCGGTCAGCTTGCCGAGCCATATGCCCCCGAAGATGACGGGGATCACCGCATAGAGTGCCAACTCGAGCGTACCCGGAAGTCGCGATGCCAGCGCGCTGACGACCGGCTGGCGAGCCGACTCCGACCATCCGAGATCTCCGTGGAAAACCTCGTTGAGCCAGCGACCGTATTGGACCCAGACCGGATCGTCCAGTCCGAGGGCTTCGACCATCTCCTGCAGCTGCTCCGGTCCCTGCTTCAGCTGGTTCGGATCCGTCACGAACATCGCGAGTCGCGAGAACGGACTGAGAAGCTGGAGCAGGGCGAAGATCAGCAGGGTCACGCCGACGAGGACGAGCGGCAGCATCAGCAGCCGGCGCATGATGTAGGTCAGCATGTCAGATCCCTTTCCTCGTGCTGCGTCGTTTCATTCGCAGTGAGGTCGTCCTGATGATTCGAGAGTAGAGGAGGGGAGGGAGCCTCCCCTCCTCGTGATGTGTCGCTTCTCGCCCATAAGCCTAGTGGGCTACGAGCTGGTTCCTACCACTCCTCGACCTGCATGTTCGGGAAGAGGATGTGATCCACGACGAAGCCGGGGCCCTCTTCGGCCTTGTAGACGTCGTAGCACTTGAAGTTCCCCGAGCTCGCACCCATGGAGTGGAACCAACGACCCTGGACCCAGGTGCGCTCCCACGTTCGTCCGGTCGGATCGACCATCGGAATGGTGTATGCACCCTCGAGCGCCCAAAGCTGGACCTCGTGGCAGAGCTGGTTCAGCTCGTCCACGTCGGCCGTCAGACCGATCTGCGCGATGGTAGCGTCGATCTCCGGCGTGCCGAAGCCCTGGACGTTCATGAAGTTGCCCTGGGAGTGGTAGTACGGCTGGATGAAGTTGTACGGATGGATGTAGTCCGCACCCCAACCGCTTCGGTAGACCATCATCTGGCCCGACTGATACGCCGGCAGGTGGCTGGCCCACTCGAGACCGACCACGTCGACGTCGAACTTCGGGTTCAGCGACTCGATGTTCGCCTCGAGGATCTCCATCGACGTGCGACGCATGTCGTTGCCGATGTTGTACTCGAGGGTGAGCTTGAATCCGATGTCCCAAAGCTGGCCGTCGTAGGCGGCGCGGAAGTGCTCCTCCGCCTTCTCCAGGTCGAGGCCGTACATGTAGGTCTGGTAGACGGCGTCGCCGAAGATGATCGGCAGCTGGCTGTAGGACGGGACCGCTTCGCCGAGGTAGATCTGCTCGGCGTAGGTCTCGGCGTCGAAGCAGTAGTGGAACGCCTTGCGGACGTCGATGTCATCCATGAAGTCCGGCGGGACACCCTGTCCGTCGAGCTGACCGCTGTGGATGAACTGGCTCTCGGGGTTGACGTCGGTGATCAGCATAACACCGCTGTTCCCGGCCGTCGCGTACCCGAACACCGTTCGCAGGCCCTCGGTGCCGATCAGCTGCTCCATGTACTGTCGCGGGACGTAGCAAACGTCGAGATCGCCGGCTTCGAACATCGTCCGGCGGGTACTCCACTCGGAGATGTTGAACGTGATCATGTAGTCGACATGGTCGCCGTCCCA
>Ga0272441_10016383_pt1 | contig 10251 bp, 10 predicted proteins | sample SSMProp6N_FD_193582 | JGI IMG/M metagenome (GOLD analysis project Ga0272441, IMG submission 193582) | Marine sediment archaeal communities from Little Sippewissett salt marsh, Falmouth, MA, United States - SSM-Prop-6N | ecosystem: Environmental > Aquatic > Marine > Wetlands > Sediment ... | reverse complement strand
AAAAAGTACTATAGTTGACCGACAATGGATATTCGTCAGCTTACAAAGGATTTCGGCAAACTCTTAAAAACAAACCACCAGGATTGCAGGAGGACCTTCGACCAGACGGAGACCAGCTGTTTCCGGGTCTACAACTGGAATATAGCTTCCATACCCTGGTACATAGATTTTTATGAAACCTTCCTTCATATTGTCTCCTTCTCACAGACCCATAATACCGAGTTGCTGGAGATGGAGGAGGAGTTGCTCGAGACAGCCTCTTCCATGCTTTACGTCCCGCGGGAGAGGATCTATTTCAAGCATCGCTATAAACAGGGCAAGGAGAGTCAGCAGGAGAAACTGTCGGACTCATCCCATACTCTGGTGGTCCGTGAAAACGGGCTCAACTTCAAGGTGAATTTATCTGATTATCTGGACACCGGACTCTTTCTCGATCATCGGCAGAGCAGAGAGATGGTGCGGGGGGTATCCGTCGGGCTGAGGGTATTAAACCTCTTCGCTTATACTGGGTCCTTCTCAGTGTACGCAGCTGCCGGAGGAGCGGAGGAGACCGTTACCGTCGACCTCTCTTCGTCTTATCTTTCATGGGCCCGGGAAAATATGGAGCTGAACGGATACACCGGGGCTATGCACCGTTTCGAAGTGCAGGATGCAAGGACCTTTCTCTCGGGAAGTTCAGAGCGGGACCGGCCTTTTGATCTGATCATTCTCGATCCCCCTACCTTTTCCAACAGCCGGAAGATGGACGGGACCTTTGATATTCAACGGGACTACGTATGGTTCATCGGGAAATCCCTCAAACGCCTGAGCAGGAGGGGAGTGCTTTTTTTCTCTACCAACTATCACCGATTTCACTTGGATCCGGGCAGGATTAAAAAGGCCGATGTGCAGGAGACTACCCGGGATACCATCCCGCCGGATTTTTCCGGAAAGCGGAAGCCCCACCGCAGCTGGGTGATCCGCCCGAGAGGCTGAGGAGGGACTTGAACGGTGTTGCCGGTTATTCTGCCGGACATAGAAACCGGTTTCAGGCGCCGGATTTTTTCTGCAGCCTGGCCCAGGTATCCTTCATCGTGACTGTCCGGTTGAAAACAGGCCGGCCCTCTTTCGAATACTTCGCATCCATGCAGTAGTACCCCTTCCGCAGAAACTGGAAAATCTCTCCGGGCCGGGCCTCCTGTAACGACGGTTCTATTCTGGCGTTTTCAATGACCTGGAGGGAATCCGGGTTTATATCATCCAGAAAATTACCGGTAGATCCGCCTGGATTTTCCGAGACAAAAAGGTTCTCGTAGTTGTGTATCCGGGCCTGGATTGAGTGTTCTGCCGAGACCCAGTGGCTGGTGCCTCTCACTTTCCTGCCGTCTTCGGTCCATCCGCCCCGGCTCTCGGGATCGTAGGTGCAGTGGACCTCCGTTACCTCGCCGGTAGCAGGGTCCTTGATCACGTCGACGCAGGTAACATAATAGGCATGTTTGAGGCGAATCTCGCGCCCGGGGGCCAGACGGAAAAACTTCTTGGGAGGCTCCTCCATGAAATCTTCCCGTTCGATGTAGAGGACCTTCGAAAAGGGAACCTTGCGGGCCCCCGCTTCGGGCTCTTCCGGATTGTTTTCCGCCTCCAGCCATTCCACTTTATCTTCGGGATAGTTGTCTATTACCAGTTTCAATGGATCGAGAACGGCCATGACCCGCCGGGCCCGCCTGTTCAGATCATCCCGCAGGCAGTGTTCCAGGAGGGCGATATCGATGGTGCTGTTCGTCTTGGCCACCCCGATCCGTTCGGCAAAGTCCCGGATGGCTTCGGGGGTATAACCGCGTCTTCTCAGTCCGGAAATGGTGGGCATCCTGGGATCATCCCAGCCGTCAACATAGCCCTCCTTGACGAGCTGCAGCAGTTTACGCTTGCTCATGACCGTGTAGTTGAGATTGAGACGGGCAAACTCGTACTGGTGAGGCTGATGGGATATCCCGGTCTCCTGAATCACCCAGTCGTAGAGAGGCCGGTGGTCTTCAAACTCCAGGGTACAGATAGAGTGGGTGATGTTCTCCAGGGCGTCCGACAGCGGATGGGTGAAATCGTACATCGGATAGATGGTCCATGTTTCACCTGTCCGGTGATGTTCGACCTTCTTGATACGATAGAGGGTTGGGTCCCTCATGTTGAGATTTCCGGAAGCCATATCGATCCTGGCACGCAGCACGTACTCGCCTTCGGAAAACTCCCCCCTGCGCATACGTTGGAAGAGGTCCAGGTTCTCCTCCACCGATCGTGATCGGTCCGGACTCTCCCGGCCGGGCCGGGTAAGGGTCCCGCGGTATTCCCTGATCTGTTCGGGGCTGAGGCTGTCTACATAGGCCTTCCCCTTCTTTACAAGGTGAACCGCCAAATCGTACAGCTGGTCGAAATAATCGGAGGCGAAGTATTCATGCTCCCCCCAGTCAAAGCCGAGCCAGCGAATGTCCCGCTTGATGGACTCTATGTATTCGAGCTCTTCCTTTTCGGGGTTCGTATCGTCAAAACGCAGATGACACCTGCCTCCGTATTTTTTCGCCAGTCCGAAATTGAGACAGATTGATTTAGCATGCCCGATGTGGAGGTATCCATTCGGCTCGGGAGGAAAGCGGGTAATCACCTGACCGTTATGGGTCTTTTTTTTCAAGTCCGCTTCGATTATGCGCTCGATAAAATTGAGGGTGTCGGTTTTTCCATTGGATCCGCTGTCGGCTGTTCCCATATCTCTATTCCTTTTATTCCGTTCTTTAATCATCACAACTGTAAGAGATGAGAGGTTTTTTTTCAATATACTCTCTGCATGAATGCGGCAGAGGCGAAAAAAGGCCTACTCTTTTTTTACCATTGGAGTGGAATACGTGCCGAAACATGTATGCGTAGCTTTGAAAAGAAGCCCGGCCCTGTAAAAGGAGACCTGGTTTCTCCCCTCGTCTTTGGCGGTATACAAGGCCTTGTCCGCCTGCTCAATTACTGTCTGCGGAGTTTCGATTCGAGACGGATCGATATAATTCACCCCGATACTGACGGTGACACTGAGTTTCTTTCCGAGATAATCTATCTTCATCTTTTCAATGTCAGTCCGGACCCGTTCGGCCACCTGGTAGGCAGCTGTGAGCGAGCTCTCCGGCAGCATGACAACAAATTCTTCCCCCCCGAAACGAGCGATGATATCTTCCCTCCGAAGGCTCTTCTCGAGGGTACGGGCGAGTTCAAACAGCATCTTGTCACCGGCGAGATGTCCGTAGCGGTCGTTCAGCTGTTTGAAATAATCGATATCTATCAGAAGGACCGCCATGCATTTCTGATAGCGCTTCACCTTGGCGAGCTCCTCAGTCAGTCTCTGAATGAAAAAAGAATGGTTGTACAGCTGAGTTTTAAAATCGGTCACGCTGCTGTGATAGTGAATAACATTCTGAAGACTGATCGAAACAAACCTCATCAGACGGTCGATGTAGATAATCTCCTCGTCGCTGTATTCCCCCTGTACAATCTTTTTACCGATAATTATCAAGCCGTAGAGATCGGAGGGGCCGGATACCGGGATGATAATTTCCGGATCAAGCCGTTTCAGCTCATCGCTCAGTTCAGGATTGTCGCAGGAGTATTCAAACAATGAATAGCTGATGGGCCCGGGGTAACGCTTGAAGAAGCTGTTGTATGGATTTAGGGCCTTGATGGGGACCGGGGATTCAACCCGCTTAAGGTTGTGATAACAGATGGTATTCGGAATATCGTCCTCTCCATGTGCTTTGAAGGTGAACTGAAGATAGCGGGGAATGAATCGTGCCACAAGATTCGAGATGATATAATCAATAAGTTGGTCGAAGTTCTCCTGATTGAATATCTCAATAGCGTCCGAGAGGAGTTCCTCGAGATCATGGATCTTGCGTTTGCAGTAGTTGATGTTATCGATGATTCCCAACTCGGAGAGGAAATCGTAATTCTTGAGGATTTCAGGAGTTTGAAGAAGATCATCCATGCTCTTCATTGGCGTCTGTTTATTAAAATATCGCAAAACTCCATTATTCACAAGTCCTTATCCGAGTTCATTTTCAATGAATCGTACACTATGGAGTGAAGATCGGGAACCCGGGGACTAAACGAATGTGACAGGGCATACGCGGCCAAGTCGAAGGTCCGGCCGGGACATCTATCGAGAATACGCGAATCAGAAGTAGCTATCGTCTCTTTTTGAGCATTTATAAGCTCTTTGTCGACCTTTTTTGTGATTGTAAGTTCTACCGTATCCGGGGAGATTCCCAACTGCTGCCGGATTTGTCTCGGGTCCTGCAGAAATGGAGGGTAGCCAGGTCTCGGTCCGGCATCAATTATGAAGAGGGTTTTATGCGGAGAGAGTGAGACGATACTGTCGCCTATCATCCGGAAGGCATCAGTATAAAATTGCTGATTATCGAATCTCGAAAAGTTTTCCCCATCATCCCGGAAAAAGAGATCTGTGGCAATGAAGACATTTCGGCCATACAGGTAGTTGATGATAAGGAGAAGGGTGTTGAAGAGGTCCACCATCAGGATGTTTCCGTGTATCCCTTCCCCCGATACCCGCTTTCTGATCCGGCGCTCATTCACCCGGTCCGGAAATATACCGCGGTAAAGGGCGGTGCGTTGATGTTTGTTGAGACTGTAATGGTCTGCTACGAGCCGGCGACTGCGTTTCTCGGGGTAACCGCGGTTCAGCAGTCGGAAGTATTCACGAGCTGCAATGTGAAAACTGTTTCCCTCCAGTATGCCATGCATGTATACTCGTTATTCTTCAAGGTCCATTATCTTATTCACTCGGACAGCGTGCCTCTCTCCTTCGAACTCGGCATCCAGAAAGGCGTCCAGCATATCTTCTACAGCTTCGCCGTATTCCACCCTTCCTCCGAAGGCGATGAAGTTGGCATTATTGTGGGCCTTTCCCATCCGGGCGGCAAAACTGTTCTGCGGCAGGGCGCAGCGGATACCGTGGAACTTGTTTGCACTGATTGAGACGCCGATCCCTGTACCGCAGCACACTATACCGTAGGTATATCCATTTTTCCTGTACTCACCGACAGTCTCCCGCACAATGTCGGGATAGTCCACCGAATCTTCCCTGAAAACCCCCATGTCCTTGACTTCGATCCCCCTCTTATTCAAGTGGTCAATCAGTCTCTGTTTTAAGTGAAAAGCTCCGTGATCAACTCCTATTACTATTCTGTCCTTCATTATGTACTCCTGAATACAATATACCTGTATACACGAAAAAGGACAATAATTGTACCTTTTCCCGTTGATATAATCCTATACCTTCCATATAGTAATGATATGGAAAACATAGATGAAATTCGCGGCGATTTATTAAGGGCACAGAAAAATGAGATTACCGAGTATCATATCTATCTGAAACTCGCAGAACGCCAGAAGGACCGACGAAACCGGGTGACCCTGCAGAAGATCGGCAACGAGGAGTTGACCCATTATGAGTTCTGGAAGGAATATACCGGACAGAGGGTCAAACCGAATCGGCTGAAAATATGGTTCTACCTGACCATTTCGCGGCTTTTCGGACTCACCTTCGGGGTGAAACTGATGGAGCTCGGTGAAGAGAAGGCCCAAATCAATTACCAGAAAATCGAAGAGATTATTCCCGAAGCGCGAAAAATAATCATCGACGAAGATTCCCATGAGACGGCCTTGATACAGATTATTGAGGAGGAGCGGCTCTCGTATGTGGGATCGATCGTATTGGGACTCAACGATGCTCTGGTTGAACTCACCGGTACCCTTGCAGGTCTCTCCTTTGCTCTTCAGAATACTGATCTCATAGCGATGGTCGGTTTGATCACCGGTATCGCCGCCTCCATGTCGATGGCAGCTTCTGAATACCTGTCCAAAAAATCGGAGGGGGAAGGAGAGAAAGCTCTGCAGTCTTCGATATATACCGGAATAGCATATATTTTTACGGTAGTCCTGCTTGTCCTGCCTTTTTTCCTGATACCCAGTTACCAGATAGCCCTCCCGGCTACCCTGATAACAGGGCTGATCATCATACTGGTTTTCAACTTCTACATCGCTGTTGCAAAGGATTACTCCTTTTCCAAACGGTTTTTCGAAATGGCAGGCATCAGTATCGGGGTTGCCTTGTTCTCCTTTGTGGTCGGTGTCCTCATCAGATCGGTGTTTGGAATCGATGTATAGTGGGATAAAGCTTAGGTAAAACGCCCAACGGGCGGGTAGTATGGGAAATGTCTCATGATTGCTGTGATGAAATGAGACCCCATTCACTATTCTCAATCCGTACCTCTAAGCTTCGTGCCACTCCAAAAAAACGAAAAAAGCGCGGTCGTGGCCTTTGATTTTCAGTTAAAACCTAGTATTTTAATAGTGAAAATAATTCTGCTGGAGATCAATATGGCACTGATGACAATTCGCAATCTGGCCTCGTCTGCGTATGAAGCGGCTGAGGAGGGTGAGAAACAGATCCTGAAAGGAGTGAACCTGGAGATCGAAGCGGGTTCGATCCATCTTCTCATGGGGACCAACGGGTCGGGAAAGTCGACCCTGGCTCATGTACTCGCAGGGCATCCCCTCCACCATGTGAGCGGCGGAACGGTAGACTTCAATGGTAAAGACCTTCTTGCGATGGGCGCCGATGAGCGGTCCAGAGCAGGACTCTTCCTGGCATTTCAATATCCGATGGCAATCTCCGGTCTTCCCGTGGCTGTCTTTCTGAAGAAGGCGGTAGAGGCGAGAAGGGGGAGAGAGGTGAGTGTACGTGAGTTCCAGAAGGAGCTCAAGGCACGGATGAAGGAACTGCAGATCCCCGCTTCCTTTCTGAACCGCTCAATAAACGAGGCTTTTTCGGGTGGGGAAAAGAAACGGATGGAAATTCTGCAGATGAAACTTCTCCGCCCTGAGCTCGTTATCCTTGATGAAACGGATTCGGGTCTCGATGTGGACGCTCTGCGGCTCCTGTTCGGTACTATTGCCGACTATGCAGCCGGTTCGGACCGTGAAGAGGGAGGGGCGGAGGCGGACGGGAACGGATCCCGGCCTTCCCTTCTGATTATCACTCATTATGAACGGGTCCTGGATTACATCAGTCCTGATTACGTGCACATCATGCAGGAGGGCAAGATCGTGCGAATCGGCGGAGTTGAACTGGGACACTCGATCAATGCCGAAGGCTTCGAAGCGGCTGTACGCTGACTGGAGTGGATTATGGAACAGAGACAACGGGAACATCTCCTGCAGATCAACGACGACTATGAACAGCTATATGGATTCAGGGCCCCCACCGAATACCTTCAGAAATCCCGGAAAGGGTTGGATGAGGAGGTCATCCGTAAAATATCGGCCATGAAGGAGGAGCCTTCCTGGATGCTCGATTTCAGGCTTGAAGCCCTGCAGACTTTTCAAAGCATGCCGGATCCGCAATGGATAGACAGCAGTATTTTCACTTCCATCGACTATGATTCACTCTACTATTACGCGTCGGCGACGGACAAAAAGTTTAGCGATTGGGATGATGTGCCGGAGCATATCAAGGAGACCTTTGACAAGCTGGGGGTCCCGGAGGCGGAGAAGAAATTTCTGGCGGGAGCAAGCGCCCAGTTCGAATCGGAGGTGGTCTATCACCACATGAAGGAGGAGCTCGAAAAACAGGGAGTGATTTTCCTCGACATCGATACCGGATTGAAGCGGCACGAGGAGCTTTTTCGCCGCTACTTTGCACGTCTGGTGCCGGCGGATGACAATAAATTCGCAGCTCTCAACTCTGCCGCCTGGTCCGGCGGCAGCTTTATCTACATTCCACCGGGGGTCAAGGTGGATATTCCGCTGCAGGCCTATTTCCGGATAAATGCCGAAAGCATGGGGCAGTTCGAGCGTACCCTCATCATCGCCGACAAGGGGCCTCGGTCCACTATATCGAGGGGTGTACAGCGCCGGTCTATTCCAAAGAGTCCTTCCACACCGGTGTCATAGAGCTTTTTGCCAACGAGGGGGCCTATCTTCGCTACACCACCATTCAAAACTGGTCCAATAACGTGCTCAATCTGGTCACCCAGCGGGCGAAGGCCGGCGAGAACGCTGTCGTGGAGTGGATGGACGGCAATCTCGGGGCGAAAACCACCATGAAGTATCCCGCCATCTCCCTGGAGGGAAGGGGCGCGCGGGGTAAGGTGGTTTCAATCGGCTACGCCAACCGCGGTCAGCGCCAGGACGCCGGGGCCAAGATCATCCATGCCGCTCCGCACACCTCCTCCAGCATCGTCTCGAAATCGATCTCCCATAACGGAGGGCGGGGTTCATACCGGGGACTGGTGAAGGTGCTGCCGGGAGCCAGTGATTCAGTCTCCAGCGTGCAGTGTGATGCTCTCCTGCTCGACAGCGACTCCCGCTCCGATACCTACCCGACCATCGATGTTCGGGAGAATCGTCGGGTGAATATCGCCCACGAGGCCAGTGTAGGCAAGATCAGCGAAGAGTCCCTCTTCTACCTGATGAGCCGAGGCATACCTGAGGAGGAGGCCCTCTTTCTCATCGTGAACGGATTCATCGAGGAGTTTGCCAAGGAGCTCCCGATGGAGTACGCCGTGGAGCTGAACCGGCTTATACAGCTGGAGATGGAAGGAGCGGTAGGCTGATGGCAGTGTACGTCTCACTAAACCCGAACCGTGTAAACGGTACTTTCTCCCGACTCCGTGAGGAATCCCTCCATGCGGTAAAAAACCTGCCCATACCGGGAAGGCCTGATGAAGCCTGGAGAATGTTGCCGGAGAATTTCATAAAGGGGCTCTTCTCCTTCATACCGGTAGAGAATACCGTGCCCGGAGCTGGCTCCGCAACCGCTTTGCACAGCACCGGAGACTTTCTTCATGCGCCTGAAAACGGGGAGGCATCAAGACTGATCGAAGAGGTCCTGGAGCAATGGCAGGACGGGGAATTCCGGCGCCGCGGTACGCGGCTGGTCAGGCCGAACGATGTTGAGGATAATACGTTGGCAGCATTGCATCTCGCCTACAGCAGGGAGATTCACATACTGCAGTTTGAAGGCGACGGGGAGAAGTCCGGATCAACGGGGAAGATAGAGTTCAAGCTTCAGCCGATCTTTGCATCCAATATCGGAAGCGTGGCGCTTCCTCTTCTGATCGTTCGGGTGAAGAAGGCAGCCGAAGCCGGACTCGAGATAGTCCTCCGGCCTCAAGCCGAAGCTGCCCGACAGACCATCCTGCAGACAGTGTACCTGCTGGAAGAGGGGGCCAGTCTTTCTGTTGTGATGAAGACGGAAGATTTCAATGAAGGAAACCTCGTATGCATCGAAAGGAGCTATCAGGAGGCGGGCAGTCATCTGATGATAGGAGGGGAATTCAAAACCCGGAACCTCAGCATGCGTGACGGCCGTTACGCCCTGCTCGGCAGGTCCGCGGAGTTGGAGCATTACTCCCTGCAACAGCCTCTTGGAACCGGTTTCTCGGCCCAGAAGACAGTGGTGGAACACTATGCCCCCTATACCAGGAGTAATATTGAGTTACGGTCAGTACTGGATAAAAAGGCAAAGGCCCTCTTTGTCGGAACAGTCAAGATACCGGCAGGAGCGGAGGGGGCGGAAGCTTACGAGCAGCACCGTACGCTCCTGCTTAGTAATGAGGCGCGGGTAGAATCTCTCCCCGAACTTGAAATAGTTGAAAACGACGTAAGCTGCAGCCACGCAGCCAGCATCAGTGAAATAGATCGTGAGGAGCTGTTTTACCTTCAATCCAGGGGTATTCAAGCCGATGACGCCCAGCAGCTCTTGACAGAGGCCTTTACCCGCCGGATACAATCGAAGATGGCGACCTTACAGCCCGGGAGGGAGGCAAACACATGAGTGATACCCTGTATCGTGAAATCCTGTTGGACCACTATAAATCAACCAAGCACAAATTTGAAATACCGGATGCCGCCATCCGGGAAGAGGGTAGGAATCCTCTTTGCGGAGATACCATCACCGTGTACGTTCAGATGGACGGAAAGAAAATCGAGCGGATCAGTTACACCGGACACGGGTGCTCCATCTCCATGGCCTCCAGCAGTATGCTTTGTGATACTCTCGAAGGACTTACCGTTGAAGAGGCCCTGGTGAAGATAGATACATTTAAAAAGATGCTGTTGACCGACGAGGAGGTCGAATTCGATGATGAGGACGCCGATCTCGAGGCGATGAGCGGGGTAAAGAAATATCCCGTCAGAATAAAGTGCGCCCTGCTGATC
>Ga0272441_10016382_pt1 | contig 10251 bp, 9 predicted proteins | sample SSMProp6N_FD_193582 | JGI IMG/M metagenome (GOLD analysis project Ga0272441, IMG submission 193582) | Marine sediment archaeal communities from Little Sippewissett salt marsh, Falmouth, MA, United States - SSM-Prop-6N | ecosystem: Environmental > Aquatic > Marine > Wetlands > Sediment ... | reverse complement strand
ATCATCATGCTCCTGGATACAAAACCGTTCCCGGAGGGCTTTGCGAAATGCCGGGGGATTGATTCCGAGAAGTTTTGCCGCTCTTTCTTTGTTCCCTTCCGCTGATTTCAGGGCTTCCAGATAAAAGTCTTTTTCCATTTGAAAAAGCAGCGCCCGCAGATCAATCCCGTTCTCGGGAATTTGCACATCCATATTTGCAACAGAACGTTTTTTATGAAAGTACTCCAGAATCGGACCCGGAAGGAGGTCCGGTCCTATTGATAATGACATACCTGTAGCGCACAGCCCGGATACGGTGTTTTTAAGTTCCCGTACATTTCCCGGCCAGGGATATTCCATAAGATATTTCATCGTCTCTTCAGAAAGCCCTTTTTCTTCGCTGTAATCCTTGTTCCATTTATCAATAAAGGTACGAACCAATAAGGGGATATCTTCTTTTCTTTCCTGGAGATTAGGAATAGTGATTGATACCTGGTTAAGCCTTTCAAAAAGATCTCTTCTAAATTCTTTCTTTTCGATCATCTCCTCCAGGTTTTTGTTTGTTGCCGCGATTACCCGGACATCAACCTCAATTTCCTCATCAGAGCCCACAGGCTGAAGCTTCTTTTCCTCCAACACTTTGAGGAGTTTCGGCTGCATGTTCAGGGGCAGGTCCCCTATTTCATCAAGAAAAATTGTACCTGTATCAGCAGCCCGGAATTTACCGAGGCGGTCCTTTTCCGCTCCAGTAAAAGCACCCTTGATATGACCGAAAAATTCACTCTCGACTAACGTGGAGGTAATTGCGGAACAATTAATCGGCTGAAAAGGCTTCCCCTTACGTTCACTATTGTCATGGATAAATTTGGCAAGGAGATTTTTCCCGGTCCCTGTGTCTCCCCTGATACATACAGAAATATCGTAGGAAGCAAACTGAAAAGCCCGTTCAAGGACTTTTTTAAATACAGCTGACTCCCCGATTATCCCGTTTGCGGTAACAGGGGTGAACCATTTCTGCTCTTTTTCAATCCCCTCAGGAATAATAATTTCAGGGAGGATGGAACTTTCAAGATTCACCTCTTTTAACCGGTAGGAACCACCGCCGAACCTTGGCGGAATACCCTGCAGCAGCCGGGCGTGAAGCAGTCCGGATTTTGCCAGAAGGAACCAGATCGTCTGCATTTGGGGAGTTCCCGGGTCTAACAGAACTGATATGTCAGGATTCAGAGATTTTATTTTCTCCATGATATTATTTAGAGATATTTTCATTTTGGAAAAGATTTCTTCATAATCGATAACTGAGTTGAGTTCCAGGCTTACATGGGAAAATTTTACACCTTCGCAAAAAGTTCCGCAGATCTCTTCCACTGTTCTGGCGCGCTCAAAATAATCTGACCCTGTGCAGAACAGGAAAACCCTGCTGAAGGTCCTATATTCCAGAAGGGAAAGCACAGGTCCGAAATCTTCACTGTTTTCAACATAGGGATCCCGGTTGCCGATAAAGGTAAATAAAATTGGATTCTTTTCAGCCATCTACTTTAACCTCATAATACTATTTTACAATGCAGTAACTATACCAACTATTCTATCACATCTGAATTCCCAGAAAAACATTCAAAATCAGTTATTTTTTTATTTTTTCAGCCAGTTTACAAAAGGTTGTGAAACTTCAGTTTCGCCAAAAAGTAACTTGAGTTCTTATTCACGATACGTGCCTTGCAATTGAGCTGATTATTACAGATGTATCACTGTATTAAGGGATTGGCACGGAAACTGCTTTTAATGTTTTATGAGTACCCCCTTTTCTGCTGCATATACAAGCACTTCTGATCTCCTGGATGAACTTAAACCGGGAAAAAATCTGAAAATACAGTATGAGAACGGGGAAGGCCGGGTTACCTGGCGGGAGATTGATGTGATCCGGCTTTATCGAAGCGGAAACGGCCGGATATATATCAGGGCATTCTGTCACTTGCGGAGGGAGGAGCGGACCTTCCGCCTGGACAGGATCTGCGACTGGGTAAAAACAGAAACCTCTAATGATGAACAGATTATCTATGTTAAAAACCCGGACCCCAAACCGGAACCTGTCACTCCTAAAAAAAGATCAGAATATAAAGTACTTGTACCCTGCCTGATAATTTTCGGAAGTTTTTTTTCACTGTTTCTTATCTGGTCAGTTAAGGAATCTGTTGAAAAATATTCGTCGTATACATCAACAGCCCGCCGGATATATACAGAAGAGAATATCCTTGAAGTTTTAGATGAAATTGAAAAAAATGAGACGGAAAAAGAGGAAGAGCCTGAAAAAAAGCCGGAGGTCCAGATATCCCGGTATAGAGGGTATTCAATTAGAATTGAACAGCAGGGTGAGCGCACGGTTTATTCAGTAAAGGAGCTGGGTAAAGAATTTCTGTCCCTAAGGGATGCCCATAACGAAATAAATATTGTTCTTTTCAGAAATGCAACTGGAATTGCTGATACGAGAATACTAAGAATGTATGCTGAAGCAGATCTGGATTATAACGGCCACCTTTCATGGTCGGAGATTGAAGCATTTCAGAAATGGCTTTATAAATCCTTTAAGTATTTTGCGAACGGTACGGCTCTTCGGCCTGACCGCTTCCTTGATGAAGGGGGAGGGGACTGTGAAGACTGGGCTCTTGTCACCTGCGGACTCCTCCGTTTCTGGGGATGGAATTCCCGGGTTGCCTGTTTCGCACCTTCAGAACATGCATTCGGACATGCAATTACTTTGGTGTGGTCGGAAACCAGAATAGGTTCTTATTCTTATTATTACTTTTCCGAAGATCAGCTGATAAACAGAAAAATATTAAAAGCCGGGTACTACATACCTATTGATTATCAAGCTGTGGGAGATATTACCAATGCCATGGGTGAGGAGTGGATTCTCACAGATGTCTGGAAGCCGGAGGAAATATACGGCTGGGTATTGTGAGCGGGTTTATTGGAGATGATAGACGGTCATCAATACAGCCATAATTGTGAAACCGATGGTCATACATGGATTAATCTTCCGGTGCTTCAGAATCCTGGAAACATGAAATAAGGTCTCTGATGACAGGGTCGTCAGTATCAATTACAAGAACATTGACATGGTCCATCCCTCTGGTGATGCCCACATACACGAGGTTCCTCAATAATTTTTCCATTTCTCTATGATCAAAATCGTTCCGCCAATGGAGGGAAGGCAGATAGAGAATTACCGCAGGAAAATCAAGGCCCTTGCTTGAATGCAGAGTAGAGAGCCGGACAGTACCATGCTGTGTAAAGGAGAACCCGTCATCCTTTACATTCGAAGTACTGATGCCTTTTGACGAAAGAAGAGAAGTGATGGTTTCGATATCCTTTGTCCGGGGAGCAAGAATACAAATTGTCTCCGGTTCATATCCGAGATCATTAATAAAGAGGGATATTTTTGATACCAGCATTTCCTGCAGTTCTGCTTCATTTTTGCCAATAAGGAGCTCCGGTGACGGCCCTTCCCTGAAAGCCGCGGGAAGAAAACTGGAAGTATCTTCTGAATAGAGCTGTTTCCCTTTGAACCGCCGGGCAAGGGTGAGAATTTGTATAGTGTTTCGAAAATTGGTCTTAAGGATCCGGGTTGACCCTGATATTTTAATTTTCGCTCTGGCAAAGGGTGATTCTACAGTATACAGGCTTTGCTCAATATCCCCTGCCATAATAATGGCTCCCCGGGTCAGCTCCTTAAGACACATGAGTGCTGACGGGCTTACGTCCTGAACTTCATCCAGAAAAAGGTGCCTGATGTTTCGTATTGCATAATCTTCTTTATGAGACCGCAGATAGCTGAGAAGAAGAATAGATCCGTAATTTCTGGAAAAAGCATTTTTACTTTTCATATACGAGACAGCTTTTTCCATCTGCAGCCAGATGGTTTCCCGCTGCTGCCTGGAGAGACGCCGCTTCATCCCTGTCCGGGGAATCAGGTCCTCAATATATTCCTTCCGGCTTGCTGCATTGGCAAAAATAAAGTTTTCCAGTTCGCTGATCATCTCTACAGGGGAAAAGAAGTCCGGTGTTTCCTCTCTGGTAAAGAACTCTTCGAGAATGTTCCAGTCAAAGGAGAACCCTCTGTGAATTCTTTCGAGCTTTTTCTGAATAAGGCCGTAGATTGTCCCGAAAATTTCAAGAGGGAATTCTATTCCCATGAGCTGACCGATATAGCGGTTGTATTTAGTAAGGGTCCGGGTAAAGGTAACGAAAACGATGTTCTCGTTCTCACCGAAATCAAGTTCCTTCTGGTCCTTCAGCTTTTTCAGACGTTCGATGAGAATAAGAGATTTTCCGGTTCCCGCTCCGCCCCGGACAAGAAAGTCCCGTTTCATGGTGATTGCTTTTACCGCATCTTCCTGTTCCGGTGTAAGCTGCTGGAGGGTATGTTCGTAATCGATCCTGGACCTGGTATAGAGGGACAATCTGCCGAGGTACCGGATGTAAGTTTTTAAATCTTTATATTCTTCAAGCCTGGAAAGAAGCTCATTTCTCTCGCTGCGGAGGGCATCGATTTTTTCTTTTCTTTGGGTGCTTGTTTCCGATTCCTTCCGGAACTGTATTTCATACTGCCGTATCTCTGCGGAAAGGTCGGTGACCCGGGTGCGAAGGAGTTCATATTCCTCCCTCTGTTTAAGAAGATTTTTGTTTTCCCGTCTGAGGATGCTGATTTCTTTCTGCATTGCGCGGATCATTTCCGCGTTTTCCGCAGGGGCGATACGGGTTTTCCATAGAGAAAGGCTTTCTGAAAGCTTGAGGACCTGGGGCATACGGTCAATGCCGACCAGGGTGCAGAATGCGATAAAGAGGCTTGTTGCCGCGGCGGCTTCCTGGGGGTCCATGTATTCAAAGGAGTGACGGACCTGGTTTGTGAGTATATGCTGATGGCCGATTTTGCCCAGGCAGCCGAGGCCGGGAATGTAGACATCTTCTCCGTAAGTATCAATTAGTTCATTCCGGTATTTCCAGGTAAGTTCGTGGAACCGCAGATAATTCCCGTAATTTTTTTCAAATCTGAGATAGTACTCTACAAAAGAGTGGAGGGCCAGAATATAGAACCCCTCGTCGCTGCCGGAAAGGCGCAGGAGTCTCTTAAGTTTTGTTTCAAGACTTTGAGTCATGGCTTTTTATTATATGTTCGGCAGGGAAGGGTATAAAATAGACCTTTCATAAAATACCGCCTTTCTTTATCCTGAATAATTCTCCAAAGTATTATAAATAGCGAGGATGTTTTCTATTTGATTTTCTTCCATAATTCCAGGTATAAATGCCGAAGAGGACTTAAGGCGGCGTAAAACCAGGGAATATTTCCGGACCCGGATTCCTGTTCCGGATCTGCTCCGGTCTCAAACAGGAGTCTTAAGGTGTCCGGTGCGTTTCCGAATACCGCATACATGAGGGGTGTCCGCCCTTCTTCGTCAGTGCTGTTGGGATCGGTTCCGGTTTCGATTAATTGTTTGACCAGTGCTGTGTTATTGTTGTAAGAAGCGCTGAAGATATCGGGGGCACGTTCCTGCTGTAAGGTGTTGGTCATCAGGATCAAGGCTGTCCATTCTTCGTAATGAGAGGCATAGGAGCGTCCCGGGTTCTTCCTGCGTTCTTTTCCCATTCCCGAGAGGGTTTTCTTTAAAATGTCAGGATCGGCGCTGCTGTCCATAGCGGACAGGGCAGCGGTTTTGAGTTCCCTGTCACCAAGGTTTTTAACAATTACTTTTATCAGGAATGATGGGCGGTCCGAGCTGTATTCCAGGGGCGACGGCAGGTCCCAGGTTTTAAGGGTTAGGGGTCCTGCTCTTTCCCATATTTTTGAAGCAGAAATATTATCAGGGTTTTGAAAAACGAGATTTCCTGTTAAGTTTTCTCCTTCGAGATTGCGTGCGGCACCGGTTTTAAGATTATACTCAAGTACCGGAAGAATGCTTTGTTTCTTTTCGTCGTCCCACTCCCCGGTCCACTGGAAATAGAGCCTGTCTCCGGACCGGCCAGCCTTGCAGAATTGCAGGTCTACTTTTTTTCCGGATAATCCGGGCCCGTAACTCCACACGCGCATTAACCTGCCGGCCGATAACCGGTAGAGGCTGAGATCGGAATAAAGTCTTTTTGCAGGGGTGACGATGAACATGGGAAGAATCACCCTGCCGGGAAGATAAAGGGAATAATAGCTGAGGAAATAGATCTCATCTCCGTTTTGCAGGCCGTTCGCGATATTCCACTGGGTTTTGACCAGGAGCCGTTTTTGCGCATGGGCGGGCAGAGTACACAGGCTGAAGATAAGAAGAATTATGATAAGGGCCCGGTGCCGTAAGTGTACTGCAGACATATGTTAAAGTATATCAGTAAATATATCTGTCTGCAGTAAAATATCTTTTAGTCTCATTCAGGGAATTAGTGGCATGTAAATCGATAATGATCATTCGGAATAATAATGCTGTTCTGTTTTGTTCTGAATACATTATACCGGGGGTAGGGAGATGCTATGAGGGAAGAAAGAAAACAGAAGATTAACGGTATTATTAAGAATGATCCTTTTGCACGATTCCTGGGTGCAGAAGTGGAAATCGTAAAACCAGGGCACAGCCGGGTTACCCTTACCGTTACATCTGATATGCTGAATTTCCACGGGATGACTCATGGGGGAGTAATTTTCGCAGTTGGCGATATGGCTTTTGCTGCTGCCAGTAATTCCCATGAGCAGACTGCTTCAGGCCCTATAGTACTCTACGATATTACTATTCGGGATGAGCGGTCCGGTGAAATTGTAGCAAAAAGTCAGAATCTGGTGTATCGAAAGAAAGAATGGTTTGTTCCGGAGGAATAAATAGAGAAATGTGACGAAGTATATTCTGAGTTATTCATAATTCCGCGGCAGGACTACACTTTATGATGCATGCCGAAGAGCAGGCGAAGCACCCCAATTCGCCGGATAATCAGCTCGTAGAAAATCATTGTCAGAAATAGAGAACCGAGAAAGATAATCAGGAACTTGACTGCGGGCGGCCAATTATTACCCACCACATAATAGCCAATAGCAATAATGGGCGTCTGATGCAGTACATACACAGGCAGCTGTGCCTCCCGGCAGTATGCAGCCAAATTGAGCCGGGGCCTGGTCTGCCCGGATTCCCCGGGAGATTCTATTCTTTTCCGGCCTAATCGTGTTGCCGTGCCTATCACAGCCACTGTCAGACACCAGCTCGCAATCCCCTTGATAAGCCGAAGAAGAATTGCCGGTCTCTCCATCCCGGACCATGGATCTACTCCAAGGCTGAAAAGCATACCCATCCCCATGAAGAAGACAAAGAAACAAATAAGACCGATCACCAGGGCGGTGATGCGATGACGCACAAGAGCCGAAGTGAGACGATGGTCCCCGGCAGACAGGTAACCGAAGAAGATGATAAACGGCCAGATCCATCGGTTCCAGCCGCTCGGCCATATGGCTCCCCCGAATGCTTCCAGTAAAGCAATAGGAACAGCCCAAAGGAACAGGGCAAATCTTCGGGAGAAAAAACCGCTCAAGGAGGTCCTTAAACGGTCTCCTGCGGGCTTTTTCATAGTGAGAAAGAGCGGCAGGAGAAGAAGCGTATAAACAAGGAGAAAGATGAGGAACCAGAGGTGAATGACACTGAAGGAAGTAGGGGAATGACCGGAGGGAAAATTTTATATTCCAGTACCGGGAATAAAAGGAAAGAAATCCTGATGTCAGTCCGGCATTGGCTTTGAGATAGTAGTAAATCTGAGGCGGGTTCACCAGAACAAGCCCGGTGAGAAACGGCAGTCCCAGCCGGAGAAGGCGCTCCCTGAGGAACTGTCCCGGAGTACGCCGATTCAGGGAGTACCATGCCGCAATCCCCGCGACACACATCATCACCGGCATAATCCAGATATACTCAAAAGACACCACCAGGGATGCAATAAGGGTAGTCAATTCTCCCTGGGATTTGTTGGTAATGAGCTGCTGCCCTGAAAATATACTGGCAGTATGAAAGAACAGCAGTCCAAATACAATGATGCTGGTAAGTACGTCCAGTTCTTTGCGCCTCGTCTTACAGGCACTCTCACTATTTATCTTATTTGAATTTACTTTTTCTCCGGACACTGAACACCTCCTGCAATATAAACTTAGAGGTGCTGTATTTTTGAAGAAAAAAATCGCGGTTTCAGCATGATAGAAACATTCCCGTCAGCAGTTGAAGGAGTGCACTTTGTCTCTCCTTCCGAATATTTCTACAGCACATCCTGAATACTTATCCTTCGGGGTGACTTTGTCAATCATTCTATGACATACACCTGTCGTATTTAATATTTTATACTTATTCCCGATGGAGGGATTTGTATGAAACATGAATGGAAAAAACATGAAAAAACATTGTATCTGCCGAAGGCGGAGCCGGAGCTTATAACCGTACCGGGTATGAACTTTTTCTGTATTGACGGAAAGGGGAATCCCAACGATGACTTTTTTGCCGAATATATCAAGGTCCTTTACGCCGTATCTTTCGCAGTGCGGATGAGTCCCAAGGCAGGAATTGCCCCTGCAAAATATTTTGAGTATACCGTTTATCCTCTAGAAGGTGTCTGGGATTTGTCCGATAAAGCAAAAAGTAAGTATGATGGTACCGTAGACAAGAACGAATTGATCTTTACCCTGATGATCAGGCAGCCTGATTTTGTGGATAAGGATTTTGCAGAAGAGATCATCGAAAGAACGAAAAAAAAGAAACCTCATAAACTGCTGAACGATGTCCGGTTTGTTTCGATCAATGAAGGGCACTGTGTTCAGATGATGCACTTAGGGCCCTATGACGATGAACCGGCAAGTTTCCGCATGATGGAGGAATTCTGTAGGGATGAGGGCATGCAAAGAAAAACCCGGAACCACAGAGAAATTTATCTGACTGATGCGAGAAAAACAGCGCCGGAGAAGCAGAAGACTGTGCTGCGTTTTCAAGTTGATTAGGAATAGGCGGACTGATAGACAAAAAAAGCAGCCGGCACCAGGAAGGTCCTGTTCGGTAATGACATGAACTGCAGTCAGTAAATTGAATCAATTTGATGAAATTTGAACAGAGGCGGTCCTATGTTTTATGCTTTAGGTATATCCTGAAGACTATCTTGATCCATTAGCGGGAAGAGGGTATTTTAATTATATGATTTCCGAAGATGATATCGTACGATTAACCGAAATTATTACCTTGAATATAGAAGTCAAGCAAATAATTTTGTTTGGAAGCTACGCACAAGAGACAATGAAATCTGATAGTGATATTGATATTTTGGTTCTGGTGGACGATTCGGTATCTAATCTTCGTGATGTTGTTCAGCTCTTATACCGTAAAGTATCCGCATTGATTGACATCCCATGTGATATTTTGGTTGAGCATGAGAGTATGTTCCGAGAGCGAAGTGTACTGCCGACTATTGAAAGGGTTATTGCTCGGGAGGGTAAGGTTCTTTATGCAGCTTAAAGACTTGGTAAGGGAATGGCTGCAGAAAGCAAAGCAGGATTTAAGTTCTGCTAAATTTCTTTCAGATATGAAGCCCTTGCCAAAAGATATAATCGGCTTTCATTGTCAGCAGGCAGTCGAAAAGTGCATGAAAGCATTTCTTGTACTTCATAATATCGAGCCTCCCCGTTCGCATGACTTACTTTTTTTGAAAACGAAATGTCAGTCTATGGGAGGTTTAACTGAAATTGATGACACTATTCTTATCAGGCTGAATCCTTATTCGGTTGAACATCGCTATCCTGGTGAAATTGTTGTTGCTGAGAGTGATGTGCTCTCTGATCTTGAAAATACAGGGATACTTGTAGAGGATTTGTTAGGTCAAATTGAGGGTCGGTTGAAATAAATCTGATCAGATTATAATTATGTTATTAATTGTGAGCAGATATTCAAAATTTTCGACTAAAAGTAACATTCTGAAAAGCACTGAAAAAACTTGAGGAAGAGATCTTATATTATAAAAATATAATATTTATTAGCTTTATTTTTTCTATTTCCATTCTGATAGGACTTGGTCTCCAATCCTCGACGTCGTGTCTCGGATTTCCGACCCGCCTCCGTCCCTAATGCGGCATCCCTGCCGCATTGCGCTCCCTGATCGGTCGCGCCGGGACTCCGTTTCAAGTCCTGGCAGGTCCGACCACAAAAAATGGCGACCCATCTAAAGATGAATCGCCATTTTTGGGCCCACCAGGACTTGAACCTGGGACCTACTGATTATGAGTCAGCC
>Ga0272441_10016381_pt1 | contig 10251 bp, 10 predicted proteins | sample SSMProp6N_FD_193582 | JGI IMG/M metagenome (GOLD analysis project Ga0272441, IMG submission 193582) | Marine sediment archaeal communities from Little Sippewissett salt marsh, Falmouth, MA, United States - SSM-Prop-6N | ecosystem: Environmental > Aquatic > Marine > Wetlands > Sediment ... | reverse complement strand
ACTACTTTGTTGTTCCTTTTTTTTCTTTGCTTCAGTTCTTTGAGCTTTAACTATCTCATTTGCTTTCCCGCCAGGAACAACGCGGATATGAGGTGTATTTGAATCATCGTTATTTGGATAAGCAATAATATCTTCAAGTTCTTCTTTTGGTAAAAAAGCAGTCATTGCCCTAGCAACCATAGATTTACCAGTACCAGGATCACCAATAAGCATGACATGGCGTTTTTGCTCTGCAGCTTTTCTAACAATGTCAACAGCCTTATCCTGGCCAATAACTTGATCAAGTAAAAGATCAGGAACCTTGATATCTTTGGTTGTTTCAAATTTTTGAGTTTTAATCCATTCCTCTATTGGTTTCATTTCTTCTTTTTTAGATGGATTAGTCTTCTTTTCCTTTTCTTCTAGCAATTTGTCCACCATTTGAGCAAAATTTTTATCATGCACAATAAACACATTTTGTGAAATATTTTATACTGTTGTATAAATGAATCCTATATCAACTTTTCTTTTCAATTATTAATAGCATACCATATCAGAAGAGAAAGAATACCTATTACTAAAAAAGCAATCCAAAGGATATATCCAATTTTTATTCTAACAAGCCATCTTGCTTTTTTTTCAGGAGTATCAAAAAACTTTCCAAGAACTGGATCATCTTCGATAGGAGTCATGTTTATTCCTTTTTGGCCTCCATAAGGGCTTTTATTCTTTTTCTTCTGAAGAAATCTTCGCGTTCCATTTCTTCAAGTTGCATTTCTATGTATTTGCGTGTTGCATGAAGTTTTGGAATAAGGTTATTTTCAAGAACGTTTACTCTTCTCTTTGTTTTTTCAATTTCTACTGCTAAGCTCTTTATTCCACCTTCTAAATCTGCCAAGTTTATGAGTTTTGTAATTATTGCATTGAACTGTTTTTGTGCATCATCAAATTTTGAACAGGTTTCAAGAAAACCATATGTGGGTTTAATATCTTTTTTTAATTCATCAGTGTTCATCTTTGGTATTTTTACTCCCATGATGTTATCATTATCAAGGGATATTTCTCCAATGTTTTCTGTCTGTATTGATATATCTTCTACTTTTTTTTCTCCCATTATCATTTGTGCCCCAATAAGTGAGAGATATGCTGATTTGAAATCTATATCAATTTCTTTTGATAACTCATTTCTTTTATCAATTATGGCAAAGAATCGTTCCACAAGAGCATCTCTTTTTTCTTCCAATAGTTTGTGTCCTTTCTCTGCTAACGTAAGTTTTTTACGAATTTCTAGTAGTTCCATTCTTGTAGGGCTTACGCCCTCCATTATTTGATCAGCCATTTTTTCTTACTCTTTTTGTTTTGGAAGATATTTTCCAATATATTTTTCATCTATTTTTTTAAGCTCAGCTTTTGGTAGAGTTGAAAATAGTTCCCAACCAATTGATAATGTTTGTTCAATACTTCTATCCTCATGATTATCTTGTGTGACAAATTTCTTTTCAAATTCATCAGCAAAATTTAAAAATGCTCTATCTCGATCTGAAAGTGCATCTTCTCCTACAATTGCTACCAGATCTCGTAGGTCACATCCTTCTGCATATGCTGCATAAAGTTGGTTTGAAACTCCTGCGTGATCTGCACGAGTTCTTCCTTCACCTATACCACGGTCCATAAGGCGAGATAGACAGGGTAGAACAGATATTGGTGGGTAAATATCTTTTTTATGAAGTCCACGTTCAAGCACAATTTGACCTTCTGTAATATAACCAGTGAGATCAGGAATTGGATGAGTTATATCATCATCAGGCATTGTTAGCATTGGAATCTGAGTTATACTACCTTTTTTACCTTTAATACGACCTGCTCGCTCATAAATCATAGCAAGATCAGTATACATGTAACCGGGATATCCACGTCGGCCTGGAACCTCTTCTCTTGCTGCTGCTATTTCACGAAGCGCCTCTGCATAGTTAGTAAGGTCCGTTAGAACAACTAATACCTGCATATCAAGATCAAATGCTAAGTATTCTGCACAAGTCAGAGCCATACGTGGCAAAATAACTCGTTCAATAGTTGGATCATCAGCAAGGTTTAGAAACATAACAGTACGTTCAAGAGCACCAGTGTTTTCAAAATCACGGATAAACAAGTTTGCCTCTTCAGAAGTAATTCCCATTGCACAAAATACTACAGCGAATTTTTCTTCTTTACCCAAGACTTTTGCCTGTCTAGCAATCTGGGCAGCTAGTTCATTATGTGGAAGACCGCTACCTGAAAAAATTGGTAGTTTCTGACCACGAACAAGAGTGTTAAGTCCATCAATTGTTGAAATACCAGTTTGAATAAACTCACGAGGATACTCACGAGCATAAGGATTAATCGGGTTTCCATTAATATCACGACGTTCCTCAGGAATTATCGCAGGAGCGTCATCAATAGGGTTACCGGTTCCATCAAAAACACGACCAAGCATATCTTTAGCAACACCAAGTTTCATTGTTTCTCCGATAAAACGTGCTGATGTTTTATCAGTATCAAGGCCTTTTGTTCCTTCAAAAACCTGAATAATTGCTTTATCCATAAATGCTTCTAGAACTTGACCTGTTCTTTCTTCCCCGGAGGCTGTTTTGATTTTTACAACTTCATTGTATGCAACATCTTTGATGCCTTCAACAATCATTAAAGGCCCAGCTACTTCAGATACTGTTGTGTATTCGATATCTTTGTTGCTCATTTATTTAACCTCCTTAATCAAGGAACTTACTTCTTTATCAAGCTCTTTTTCTATCTCAGTAAATTTCTTCCCAAACGTTTTATTTGAGATAGTTCCCATTCTTGCCAGACTTTCACGTGTTTTCATTTTTAAAATGTCATCCATATGAACATTCTTACTGGTCGCATCAAGTATTTTATCAGAAAAGTGGAGCATTAAACGTAGCATTTCATACTGTTTTTTACTAGGGCAATAAGTATCAACTTCATGAAAAGCACTCTGCTGTAAGAAATCTTCGCGTATCATTCTAGCACTTTCAAGAGTTGCTCTTTCACGAGGTGGAAGAGCATCAGGTCCAACAAGTTTTACAATCTCTTGCAACTCGCTTTCCTTCTGCAATATTGTCATTGCTTTATTACGTAGTTTAAGCCAGTCAGGTCCAACTTCTTTATGCCACCAGGAACTTACTTCTCCAAGATGAAGTGAATATGATTTCAACCAGTTAATTGATGGAAAGTGACGTCTGTCTGCTAAATCTGCATCAAGTGCCCAGAATACTTTTACAATGCGAAGCGTATTTTGTGCAACAGGTTCTGAAAAATCACCACCAGGTGGACTGACAGCACCCATAACTGAAACAGAGCCTTCTCGATCTTTCGAACCAAGAAGTTTTACTCGACCTGCACGCTCATAAAACTCTGCAAGACGACTTGCAAGATAAGCAGGGTATCCCTCTTCACCAGGCATTTCTTCAAGTCTACCAGATATTTCTCTCATAGCCTCAGCAAGACGACTAGTACTATCTGCCATTAATGCAACATCATAACCCATATCACGATAATACTCTGCTAGTGTAATACCTGTATAAACACTAGCATCACGCGCTGCAACAGGCATATTTGATGTATTTGCAATAAGAACAGTTCTATTCATGAGTGGTTCGCCAGTTTTTGGATCTTCAAGCTCTGGAAATTCACGTAATACATCAGTCATTTCATTTCCACGTTCTCCACAGCCAACATAGACAACAACTTGAGCATCACTCCACTTTGCAAGCTGATGAAGAGTAACTGTTTTACCCGTTCCAAAACCACCAGGAATTGCAGCAGTTCCACCTTTTGAAACTGGGAAAAATGTGTCAATTACACGTTGACCAGTAATCAATGGAAGCGTTGGATCATATTTTTTAGAAACAGGCCGTGCTTTTCGAACCGGCCATCTCTGCATCATTTGAAGTTTCACATCGCCTTTGTCAGTTGAAACAACAGCAATATCATCTACAACCGTATAATCTCCTTCTTTTTCAATTGACAAGAGTTTACCACTTATATCTGGAGGGACAATTATTTTATGTGTAATTATTGAAGTTTCTTTTACTTCACCAATTACATCACAAGGTTGTAATTTATCACCAGATTTCGCAATTGGTTTAAAATACCATTTCTTTTTTCTATCCAAGGCTGCTACCTCTACACCACGGGTGATAAAATCACCAGTTTCTTTGTAGATATCAGGAAGTGGTCTTTGAATACCATCATATATATTTGTTAAAAGACCGGGGCCAAGTTCTACTGATAGTGGCATACCGGTAGTTATTACTTTTTCACCTGGTTTTAAACCATTTGTATCTTCATAAACCTGAATAATTGCGTTATCTTCATTTAATCGAATTATCTCGCCAATAAGGTTCTCTTCTCCGACTCTAACCACGTCGTACATTTTTGCACCACGCATTCCATCTGCTTCTATGACCGGGCCAGAGATTCTGACGATTCTTCCTTTCTGATCTGTTTTAGACATATTTTTGCCTCCAAATATTAATTTTATTTTTTATCTATTTCAACTCCAACTGCTTTTTTTATTAGATGCGAAACAAAATCCATATGCTCGCTTTTTCTACCTTTTTTATTAGGTATTTCAACGACAATTGGAATATTATTTCTAATTCTATAATCCTTCAAATATTTCCCAATATCTTCTACTATTTGTTCTGTTATAAACACAATTCCTATATCATCTCTATCAGAGATTTCATTCCAAATTTTTACTGTATCATTATTTGGAACAAAAACATCTTTGATACCTGCAAGTCTAAATCCCATAGCTGTATCATTATCACAAATACATGCTATTTTCATCAGTAGACCTCCTTAACAAGAAAAGTTTTGATAACATCAGGTGAAATGTTTTCACTTACACCTTTTGTAATAATTTTGAGGTTTCTTATTTCAAATTCTTTTGAAACCAGAAATCGTATTGTTGGTCCAATACTGATATAGTTCTGTGTTGATATGTCTCTAACATGTTTTAATAGTAAACTATCAAGAGCGGTTTCTAAAACTTGCACACTTTGCTCTTTATTGTAAATCTCAATCGTATCTTTAAGTGCATCATAATAAGAGGTTCCCTCAAGACTGTTTATTATTTGCGAAACAGATTCAAGTTCAGATAGTTCATTGTATTTCCATGGCGGGATTTCTCTACCTTCACCTATAAACAGTTTCTTACAAGATTCTTCATCGTAGCCTAATTGTTTTGCTCTTAATACATTTTTTATGTTGATGATGTCTGTCAATGTTTTAACGAATCGTCGCTTACCTTGTTCGCATTTATATGGTACTTTTACTTGAGTAAATTTGTTAATTACATATTTATCAATTATAGTATCTATTTTTAAAAAATCAACAGTATCCATTGATACAACTTGAATTAATTCATTATCAAAACCATAGTCTTTCAAGATTTGTGGTAATGCTTCTTTCTCTGCATCCATTATCTTTGCAAGAAGTTTTCTTGTAGATGGGAGAATTGAATCATTAATTCTTTCTTCATCAATTTCTCTGCCTTCAAGCTTGATTTTTAAATGGTTTTTAATTAGATGAATGTCTAGTTTTTCAAGATAAGTATCAAAGAAATCATTCATTTTCTTAGAACTATCATTACGCATCATTTCAACAGTTTCAATAAATGTATCATCTAACGATTTCTGAATAGAATAAGTATCATCACCTGAGACATTATAATCTTTTAAAGTATTAATCGTCTCTTTGAAAGAAACAATATCCTTACTGTCTACAATGCTATCTAGCTCTTTGTCACCAACAAAAGGATTCCCCATTGCCTCAAATTTGGCATTTGGGTAAACAAATTTAACATAGGTGGAAAACGGACGAGATATGATTGCAATTGGCCCAATAATTGCAGCGATTACAATAATCCAGAAGGGAAAATTGTTTGGGTCAAATATCATATCTAACAAATTCATCTACTCCGTTTATTATGAGAAAAGCAGCTTACCCACCTTTATTCTAATTTGATCCTTTTCTCTTTTCAGTATGCCATCAAAAGTATAATCAAGGGTAACTCTTCCATCACTAGATTTAAGCATTATTCCGCCAGATGTTTCAACAGTTCCAATTACCTCAAGATGTAAATCCTTAGCTATCTTTTTATCAATATCTCTCGAGACAATAACATCACATTTACCACCAAGTTTTTTGATTCCATCTGTAATAAGTTTTCGAACCATATTTTTGTATTCTGTTTCTTTGAGTGTTGACAGATTGTGATGCGCTTTTACAAAGCATTCATCAATTATTTTTTCTCTAGCTGCCATTATTTCTTTTTTAGAATCCTGGCCTGCTTGCGAAACAAGAATTTTTTTATGGTTATCGCTTTGTTTCTTAGCATTAGAGAGGATTTTTTCTGCTTCAAGCTCTGCTTCTTTCTTCGCGTCATTGATAATAGTTTTTGCCTGGTTTTCTGCTTCTTTGATAATCTCTTTTACTTCTTTTGATGCATCTGATTTTATCTGATTTATTATTTTTTCAGCTGACATAGTCTATTCCAACTATAGAAGTTCAAGACCAGTCATAAGCAATATACCTACAAGCAGTCCAAATATAGCAATAGTCTCAGGCATAACAGTGAAAATTATACCACGAGCTGCAACATCTGGATTTCTACCAACTGCACTGATTGAAGATGATGCAACCATACCTTGGTTAATTGCAGAAAGACCTGTTAAACCAACAGCTAGACCAATCCATATTGCACCCATAGCTTGGAGTTGAGTAACTGTTCCAGTTCCGCCGCCTAATAACCCAGCACCCATCATTAACAAAATTGCTGTTAATAATCCATAGACAGACTGAGTCATTGGTAACACCTGCAAAACAAGTAATTTACCAAACAGGTTTGGTTTTTCAGCAGTTACAGCTATTGCTGATGATCCTGCAAGGGCAAGACCAATAGCTGAACCAATTCCTGCTATTCCAATTGCTAGAGCACAACCTAGAATAATCAAGGTTTTACTTCCAGTTTCTTCATCTACATTTCCATTTGCTGCAGATGCTACTCCTACAGAAATGCAAAACATTGCTGCAAGGAGCACTGCAAATATTGCTGCTTTTCTCTTTATTTTCATATATTTTTCCTCCATATTTTAGTCTATTTTTTCTTCTTCAAGTTTTGTATATCTTCTTCTTAATTTGAAAGGCGTAAATTCTTTTCCGCCTCCTTCATAAAATCTGTTGAAAAACTCAACATATTGAAGTCTAAGTGAATGAATTGCTGCACCAAGTGCTTGTAATCCAAGATTGATCATATGTGCAAAAATTAATATTATTATCATTACAACAATTCCAATAATAGGAATCATATTTCCCATAAGTTGTGCAATAACATTAAAAGCAAGAGCCATACCTGCTGTTGCTAGACCTAGCGCTAGAAGACGAGCATATGAAAGCCAATCTCCAACATATCCTGTGATATCAAAAAATCCTATCGGGCCAGCATGTGCAAACAATTGAACAATTCCAATTATAACTAGTATAGCTGCAATATACTGTAATTGTTCAGGGATATCAAAACCTAAAAGCATTTTGCCAATTAGCATTCCTCCGCCTAATTGTAAAGATATCCAGCAGAGTTTGCCAGTTAGCATGTCTTTGTAATCTTTTCTTTTGAAGGATTGATAAATCCCAAGGATAACACCAACATTTAAATGAACCAGTCCAAAGAACAGAGCAATTGTAAGAATTGTTAAAGGATCACCGATTGGATCTGCGGGAAGATGAATACCTGCAATATTAAGACTATACAAAGGTGCACCTGGATCTTCATAAAAGAATCTTGGGATGAAATCTCCAAAAAAGCTATTTGTAAGAATGCCAACAACTGTTGTTACTATACCCATCCAAATCCCCATAAAAGACCAGTTTCTGAACATAGTGCTATGTTTGCCTAGTTTGTAATATCCGTATAATGATAGTGTCAAAAGAACTAGGCCATACCCGGCATCACCAAGCATAAGACCAAAAAATAAAATGAAGAAAATTCCCATAATCACAGTTGGATTAATTTCATTGTATCTTGGAAGAGCGAACATGCCTAGTAAATCTTTAAAACCTTGAGCCCAACGGGGTGTCTTAAAATAAACAGGCGGGTCATCAGGATTAGCAGATGGGACTTTTGAGTCATAAATAATATGACCATCTGAAACAGTTTCAATTGATTTTTTCAAATCTTCTTCATCTTTCTCAATTACCCATCCTTTGATAATATATGTTGTATTTGTTTTTGCAAAATTTCGAGAAATTTCTTGCCTAACTCCTTCTAGTTGTATTTCTTCCCTAGTAGCAAGCAGATCATCAAGTTGTTCATCTGCATATATTTTCAAATCATTTCGTATTTTCTTTTTCTCTTTTTCAATTTCTTCTTTTTCTTTTTTCAGTGATTTGATTAGTTCTTTTGGTGAACCTGCTAAGTCTTCAAAATCAAAATCTAAAAGATATTCTCTACATATTTTCTCAATTTTTTCTTTTTCAGAAATATGAGCAGCAATTAAAACAGACCATTCAATTTTTTTCTTTGTACCAAATTGTTTGTTTTCCCAAACCACTTTTTCTAATTTATCTAATTCAATTTTTAGGTTTGGATAATCTAATGTTTTTCCAACTTTCACAATCACATAATCAGATTGCCCAATATCTGAAACATCAAAATTGAAATCTTTTACAAATTCAAGTTTATAAATATTGGAGTTTATGTTTACGATTTTTTCATCAAGTTCTCTAATTTTTTCTTCATGATTTAGAATATTTTTTTCTATGTTTCCAAGAACACCCTCTGCATATGAACAGATTTCTTCAAGAGTTGAATCTTCGATATTTTTAATTTCTGGAAGTTGTGGTTTAAGCATGGCTTTTATGCCACTTGGTCTTTTTCTAAGTTTACTTAAGATATCTATTAATCTTGAAATTCTTAAATCATAATTTGCACAGATTTCTGCATCATGAAGGGCTATTGCTTTTTCGTTTTCCTCTAAAAATTCTGGTTCATCTTTTGCGATATTAATAATCTCCATCAAACCAGTTTCATGAAGCTTTTTTATAACGTCTTCTACATAGTTCTGATGAACAACCAGCGACACTTTCTTCATTGGAGCTGGAAATAGTATTTTTTATTCCCCCTTCCCAATCTCCTTTACAATTAAATCTACTGCTTTTGGAATATTTTTATTAGATGTTTCTTTAACTTTTGTTATTTCTTTTTTGCTTTCGATTTTTATTTTTTGTATTTCTTTTTTTGCAGATTCCTCTGCTTTTTCAGTGAACTTCTTTGTCTTATTATGAGTATTTTTCAAAATTTTTTGTTTTTCTTTTTCAGCATCCTTTTTTGCAGTTTCAATGATTTTTTCAGCATCCTTTTTTGCAGTTTCAATTGATTTAAGGGCCTTGGTTTCAGCTTCTTTTATATCTGTAATTGATTTTGATGCCATTCGATACCCGTATTATAAAGATATTTATTATGGTTTTTATTAGAATTAATTAAAAATAATTATTACATTCCCCAGAACTTATCTGTTTTTCGTTTTATTTCAAAAATTTTATTTAAAACATCTCGTTCGTCGAGATTCAAGACATCCATTTCGCGAAGTTTTTTAGCATCGCTAGCTGGAATATCGGTATAAAGAATATCCTCGCCTTTAATTTGTCTACCAACAGTTATTCCTTCTATTGAAATTGCTACTTCTTGACCTTGTATTGCTTCTTCAACTGCTTTGTTTTCAGATTGAATGCCTTTTATTGCTCCAATAAGCTTTCCATCTTCTTTCATTAGTCGCATACCTGTTTTTATTCTACCACTAAGTACTCTAACACCTATTACTGCTGGGTGACTAACTCTGAAAACATACTCTGGCAGGAATTTAATCATACCAGGATGCATATAATCTTGTCTTCTTTCTCTTTCGAGTTCAACTTTCTTCTTTTCAATCCATTCATCATAATTTTCCATGATTGTATAGATTACATCCTCGTTGAAGACTGTGATATTTGTATTTGCAAGTTCTTCTTTTGCCTCAGGAAGTATTTTGATGTTGAATGCAAAAATAAGTTTGTTAAGCGGATCAACTGTTGCATCTGTTTCCACAATGTCTCGTTTAGAAACATTTCCAATTTCTGCTTTACGAATTTTTATTCCTTTGTCTCGGGATTCTTTTATGAGTGCTTCAAGTGAACCTATTGTATCGGCTTTAATAATTATTCCTTGCTCGT
>Ga0272441_10016380_pt1 | contig 10252 bp, 7 predicted proteins | sample SSMProp6N_FD_193582 | JGI IMG/M metagenome (GOLD analysis project Ga0272441, IMG submission 193582) | Marine sediment archaeal communities from Little Sippewissett salt marsh, Falmouth, MA, United States - SSM-Prop-6N | ecosystem: Environmental > Aquatic > Marine > Wetlands > Sediment ... | reverse complement strand
GCCGTGCGGCATGGCGACGGCGGGATTCCACGTTGTGCGGAGGTGCCCCCAGCCGCCCGCTCCGCTCCGCCCGCCCTCGTCGAAGGCGTACCAGCCTCGCATCTGCGGGTGGGCGAGATGCTGCTCGACGGTCCGCCAGCCCGCCGCCCGGTTGCCGGCCAGCAGGCCCTGGTGGGCGCGGGCGAGGGGGAAGTACCGCCAGCCCGACGGCTTCTGCTCGCCCGTCTTGCGGAACTGCTCGTGGGCAACCCCGGCACCCAGCGCGTAGAGACGGCACGGCCAGAGGACGCTGTAGCTGCCGTATCCCTTCGCCAGCCGCCCGCCGAACTGCCGGTCGTATTGGGCGAACAGCTTCTCGGCGAGCGCGCCCCACCGGGCGGCGTCCTTGGGCTTGCCCGCGGCCTCGGCCAGCAGCGCCGCGGCCCGCAGGCCGGCGATATCGAACGCCTCGGTGTACTCGGGATGATGGCCGTCGCAACTGCCCGGCCGGAGGACCTGCTTGCGGTGGGCGGGCCGCTCGGAAGGCTTATCGGGCGGGAGGGCGTCGCCGAAGTCCAGGCTGGTAGCCTTGACGATGTGCGGGCCGGGCGTCGTGCGGTAGTACTCGATCATCGCGGCGATCCTGGCCGCCGACGGGTAGACGCGCTTCAGCCACTTGGCGTCGCGCGAGTACCGCCAGTGCTCGCCCATCGCCCAGAGGATCTGCCCCGGGTTGTCCGCCTCCACCTGGGTCCGCCCGTTGAAGGGGTGGGCGAGGAAGTAGTCAATCGCCGCGGCGGACAGGTCCCCCCGCCCAGCCTTCTGGAGGATGTTGGCGATGTACACGCCGTCGCGGTTGAAGACGTTGTAGTTCACCACGGCCACGTCGGGCGCGCCCTGGTTCATCGTCATCGCCGCGTGAGCGGTGATGGCCGCGAGGGCCTGGCCCCATCGCGGATCGGGCAAGGAGACGGTGAAGCGGCCGACGAGGTCCCTCCAATACGCCGCCGCCCGGGCGAAGAGCGTGTCCACGTCGAGGGTGCGGTAGAACCGTAGCGGCGGGGCCGGCTGAAGCACGCCGCCCTCGGTAGGGTTGGGCCGGGCCAGGTCGAGCTGTGCCCACCCGCTCTTGCCGTCCCAGTCGTGTCCCACGGCCCGGCGCCCGGGCAGGACGGGGCAGAGGAAGCCGAACGTTCGCGTCCGGCCGGGCGGGAGCGTACCGTCCAGGCGGAGTGCGCCGCTGCACGTCCCGCTGTCCGACGCGGCGCTCAGGCCGCCCGGCACGTTGCCATCGAGGGCGAGGCTGCCGACAGTGTCCTTGGCGGCAACGCCCGCGTCGGCCGGCCTGGCGACGCTGAGCACGGCCGGGCGACCGTCGACCAGCAGGGCGTCGTTGGCGTCGCTGACGGCGAGATGGCGGATCGGCCAGCCCGCCGGGCCCATCGGCCGGACGGCCGCGAAAAGCCGGTCGGCTCGGGGGGCCTTGCCCGTGTTGGTCAGATGGACCCGCGCCGCGACCACGTGCGCGGGGCCCGCGGGCGTCTCGGTGAGCACGTGGCAAACCTCGGTCTTGACCCGCAGCGTCCCCGCCGCCCAGGCGGTCCACGGGACCAGGTACCCCTCCGGCGGCAGGCCGTGCGTCGTCCGGACGTCCGGCAGGGTCGGCGCCGTCAGCTTCCCCGTCCGCGGGTCATACAGCCAGAAGTACACCCCGTAGCTTCCCACGCCGGGCGAGAAGCACCCCTCGGCCTCGACGAACGTCTTGAGCGTGTCCACCGTATTGGCGATCCCGATGGGGATATGCACCGCCCCCCGCGGGTCCAATGGCCTGACCGGCGCCCGGCCCTTCCGCGTCTCGGCAACCACCGCCGTCGCAGACAACATCAGACATCCACCAATCAGCAGCAGCAGTCCGTGTTTCCCGACACAAGCCAACAGAGGCATTCTGCACCTCCCGGGCGATACAACGTACCTGACGAACCGCGCCGCGTCATGCGCCAACGAGTTCCGCCAGAGCACGGTGGAAGACGGCAAAGCTCGAGGAGCGGTTACGGGAGGGATCCATGTGTCGCGAGATAGAAGAAGCGACGCTGACCTTAGCCAATCCGCCTGGGACATAGCCCGCACGCTGGAGCAGCTGTTCCAGGGCTTCCCACGTGCCACCGGTGATCGCGTCCGGATGCCGGTACTTCGCGCGCGTCTCAAACGTCTTGGACACTCTGGGGTAGGCGGCTCGGACGGCTTCCCCGTCTCCCAGCAACCAAGCCTCCAACTCCTCCACTGCGATGCGATTGACCACCTGGATGCGCGACGCCGCGCCAGCCGCGCCTCGTGTCGTCAGGCCTGCATCGAAGGCCGCCAACTCCAGCCGCGCCTTCAACTGCCGGCAGTCCTCACGGTCCTCATCCACGAGGACGACGATCCGCCAGTCAGCCGGGAGCCATCGGGCGTAGCCCCGTAACCGCTTTGGCAAGGATTTCAGCAGGTCCTGCTTGCCCTGGTGGGGGTGCACTCGGAAGGTGTTCCTCGCACCAATAATGCGGGGCACGATGTTATTGAGTGCAGCCTCCGCCGAGGGCTCTTCCACGAGGAACTCAATGTGCATGGTTCTTCCCCCGGCGGTCACGTGCGGAAGGAACGGCGACGCGGGCATTTGGGGCCGCCTGCATAGGACAGCGGATCGCCCACGTCGAAGTGACCCTCGAGCCAGAGCTGCCCCAGTTGGGCTCCCTCGTCCACGAATGCCTTGATCCCGCGCATGCCAGAGGCTTGCTGGGCCCGGGTGAAGCCGTTCTGGTCCCGGTAGAGCACCCGGAGTTCTTCTGGTCGGATGCTGTTCACGAAGTAAGGAGAGTGCGTCGTCACCAGCAGTTGGGAATGTCCGGAGGCGGCCCTGCACTCTTCGCATAATCCGGGCAGAAGCCGAGGATGGAGTTGGTTCTCCGGCTCCTCGATACCCATCAGTTGTGGCGGTTGAGGATCGTGGAGAAGCGTGAGGTACGCGAGCATCTTCAGCGTGCCGTCGGAAGCGAACTTCGCAAGAATTGGGCGTTCGAACGGCGCATCCTTGATCTGTAGCAGCAGCCTCCCGTCCATCATCGGATCCGCTTGCACACGCTCCAGACGAGGCACCCTTTGTGCGAGCAACCCGAGAATGTGCTTCAGCCGGTCGGAATGCCGTTCCTTCAGATACTGGATGACGTTCGGGAGATTGTCCCCCGTGGCGGACAGCCGTTCCTGCGGCCCGGCCTCGGGAATGCCGCGCGTGTTGTCCGCACTCAGATAGGACAAGTACCAGTCAGTGATAAATCGACGCAGGGCACTGACGCGCGGGTGCTTGGCGAACTGCCCCAGCGTGCTGACGGCGAGCAGTTCGGGAGAATCCAGCGTCTCCGGAATCCTCTCGTCAGTCTCCTCGGGAACCTCGCCCGAGATCACCTTGCCCGTGCCGCGCGAGAAGTCGAGAAAGTTGAACGGACGGCCCGCGCTGCCGCGCCGCCGCGTCCAGCGAAGCCACTCGCGCGAGACGATCGGGCCGCCGGCCTCCTCATCAATCTCCAGGTGGTATGTGATAATCGGCGGCCTTGGAGGGTTCTCGCGGTACTTCAGCTCAAAGACGATCGGCCCTTCCGCACCGCGGGTTCTGAGCTCTTTGAACCGGTTCCGCTTGTCCCACGCCCGACGAAGCCCCATGCTGAAAGACTCTGCCAAGAAGGCAAACACGTCGAAGACGGTCGACTTCCCGCTTCCGTTTGGGCCGAGAAGGACGGTCAGGGGGGTGAGCTTCTTCAGTTCCAGGTCGTGCAGCGCGCGGTACTTCCTGACACGCAGGTACTCGATAGCGGGAACGGGCGGCGTCCGGTGCTCTCTCTCGGCCATCGCTTCGGCTCCAGGTGGCCCTGCCGACTACGCAGACCCATTTCACCCGGGCCGCATTCCCAACGCAAGCGCCCATTGCCCTCGGTTGAACAGCGGCAAGGCGACCGCCTCCTCACGCCAGCGAGCGGAGGACCTCCAGGCCGGCGGCGAGCTTGTCGTCGGTGGTGGTGTAGCACATGCGGAAGTGGGTGTCCCTGCCGCTGAAGACGCTGCCGGGGATGATCAGCACGTTGTGGGCGATGGCCTTCTCCACGAACGCCATCGCGTCGCCGCCGGGCGCGGGGACAAACGCGTAGAACGCCCCGCCGGGCTTTACCAGGCCGAACGAGTCGCCCAGGGCCTCCTGCGTCATGTCGCGCTTGCGGCGATAGTCGGCGATGTGCGCCGAGACGTCCGTTCCCAGCGCGGCGACCCCGGCGGCCTGGGCCATCGACGGCGCGCAGACGAAGCTGTACTGCTGGAGCATGGTCATCTTCTCGATGATCGCCCGCGGGCCCGTGCACCAGCCCATCCGCCAGCCGGTCATGGCGTAGCTCTTGGAGAAGCCGCGCATCAGCAGCGTGTTCTCGTAGAGCGAGGCCATCGAGACGAACGGCTCGTCGTAGCAGAACAGGTTGTAGATCTCGTCGGAGACCACCAGCAGCTCGCGCCGCCGGGCGAGGTCGGCAATGTCTCGCAGCTCGGCCTCGGTGTAGACCACGCCCGTCGGGTTGGCCGGGGAGTTGATCAGCAGCATGCGGGTGCGGTCGGTGATGGCGTCCTCGATCCGGTTGACGTCCGGGCGGAAGTCCGGGTACGTGTCCACCGGCACGCTGCGCCCGCCGGCCAGGTGCACCAGGTGCGAGTACATCACGAAGTACGGGTCGGCGAAGATCACCTCGTCGCCGGGTTCCACCAACACCAGCATCGCCAGCAGCAGCGCGCCGCTGACGCCGGAGGTGATCAGGTACTGCCGGTCGTCGTCCCAGCCGAGCTCCTCCCGGCACGCGGCGGCGACGGCAGCGCGGAGCTCGGCCGTGCCCTGCGTCTGCGTGTACTTGTTCTGCCCGGCGCGAATGGCCTCGATGGCCTGCTGCTTGACCGGCTCGGGGACGTCAAAGTCCGGCTGGCCGATCGAGAGGTTGATCGGGTCGGTCATTCTAGCGGCGAGGTCGAAGACCTTCCGGATGCCGGAGGCGTCCAGCAGGCCCATCCGTTGGGCGATGGCGCAGAGGTCCTTGGGCATGGCGGGTTACCCTTGTGCGGTGGGCTCCGGGCGGGAGAGGCAGGCCCCCTCACCCACCCGGCGGGGAAGCGGCCTGAGGGAACGCGGGGCTTGGCGGTTCGGCACGGGCCGCGCCCTCACTCCGCAGGCGTCTCGGCGGTCTCGCCTTCGGCGGCCTCGGCGGCGGGCTTCTCTTCCTTCTTGGACTTGGTGCCGGCCTTGGAGTGCTTCACGCGGACCTTGGGGAGCCCGAAGGGGCTGTCCGCCTCGGGGTCGAACTTGCCCTCTTCGGTCAACTGCGCGATCCGCTCGGCGCGGGTCAGCACGCTGCGCGACCGAATAATCCCGCCGTGCACCTTCAACGACCGATCCAACGTCATGGGGAGATCTCCGAAGCTATCGCTGCAACTCAAACCACGGGTTGAACTTCCCGTCTGCCATTCGCTGACGGAAGTCGTACGTCTTGTACTTGTCGAAGTACCGCTTGCCCAACACCTCGATGTTCCGGGCGTAGGCGTTGGCGGCCTCGTCCGGCTCGTGGATGCACGAGCCCGGGAACGGCTTCAGCGACCAGACGATATACCGCTGTTTGCCCGTCCTCGGGTTCGTGTACCGCGCGACCGTCGCCGGCTCGCCTTGCTGGCCGATCCAGGCGGCGATCCGCTTGGCCTCTTCGAGGTCCTCGTCGGACGCGCCGAGCAGGCCCTGGACCACCAGGTACGCCTTGCCCTGCGCCCTGCCGGACGCCGCCGGGCCCCGCTGCTCGCCGGGGCCGCCACCGGACGTGACCGCGCCGCCCAGCACGTGCCGGCCCACGGGCGTGCGATCCTTCAACGGCCCGCCCGCCCGCCTCTCGGGGGCGCCGGCGGGGCCTCCCGACGATCCGCTCCAGTAGCCCAGGGCGAACGCCCCGACCAGCAGGACCACCACGCACGCAGCCACCACGGCGCAGCTCGTGTAGTTCAGCGACAGCCGCAGGCGATCGCCGTCCACCGACAGCAATCGTTCCGGCTCGCCGGCCTGGCGAGTCTGTCGGAACGTCCGGTGCTGCGGAGCGACCGACTGCGGCGCCTCGGCCTGCGGGGCGGCGGCTTTCTGGCCGTCCATCCACTTGGGCACATCCGTGTTGGCCTGGTTGTGTCGGGCCTTCTGGATGACCTCGAACAGCGCGACCGAATCCTTCTTCTTCGCCACGTGTGCGCTCCCACGACCCGATCCGGCGGGCCGCCGCCGCATCCCAGCATCTGCCAAGTCAGGCGATGCTACCCGGCCGGGGCGCTGTTGTCAAGGAAGAGAAACGCCGCCGCAATGACGGGGGAGCCTGCCGGGCCTTCGGCCGTACGCTGAGAGCCGATCGCGGCCGGCCGCCGGCTTCCTATTCCAGCGCCTCGTCGAAGCAGATGGCGACCTTGCCCGTCTGGGCCTTGTCGGCCAGGTCGTACGCCTCGGCGGCCCGCTCCAGCGGGAGACGCTCCGTGCAGGTCACGTCCGGGTGGATCTGCCACCGCGCCAGGTGCTCGACGAGATCTTCCAGGTGGTACAGGCTGGTCACCCACGAGCCGTACAGCGTGATCTGCGGGTGGATCAGCAGCGGGGAGACGTCGAACTGCACGTCGTTGCCCTCGCCCACGTACACGCACCGGCCCCATTGCCGCGTGCACTTCAGCGCCAACAGGCGAGCCGACGGGGCGGCCGAGCAGTCGATCGCCACCTCGCAGCCCTTGCCGCCGGTCAGGTCCATGATCCGATCGTGCGCCTCCTCCCCGGCCGGGATGACGTTCTCGACGAGGCCCAGCTCCGTGGCGAGCTTCCTCCGCCCTTCGGAGACGTCCGTCCCGGCGATCACCTGCGCGCCCATCGCCTTGCTGAGCATCGCCGCCGCCAGACCCACCGGGCCCAGGCCGGTCACCAACACCCGGTCGCGCCCGCTGACGCCGACGCGCCGCAGGGCCTCGTACGCCGTGCCGAACCCGCACGCGCACAGGGCGCCGTCGACGTAGCTGAGGAAGTCGGGCAGCTTCACGCAGGTATTCTCCTCGGCCAGGAGGTACCGCGCGTGCCCGCCGTCGCGCTGCCAGCCGTACGCGGCCCGGAAGTCGCTCTGGCAACTGATCATGTACCCATGCTTGCAGTCGTCGCAGCACCCACAGCCGCTGATGTGATACAGCACGACCCGGTCGCCTTCGGTGTACCGGTGGCAGTTGGACCCGACCTTGACGATCTGCCCGCACGGCTCGTGCCCGGCGATCACGCCCTGGTATGCCTCCGGCCCCTTGCCGAGGTGCTCGCGGTAGATCGCCCGGATGTCGCTGCCGCAAATGCTGGAGGCCTTCATCCGGACCAGGACCTGCCCCGGCCCGGGTTCGGGAACGGGGGCCTCCCTGATCTCCACCGTGCTGTTGCCTGGAAGGTACACGCCCTGCATCGTTTCCATCGCACCGTCCCTTTGTGTCTGCGGTCGCACCTGCTCGATGCCCACGGGCGTCGCCCATGGGCCGTCCGATTCTCCGGGATTCTACCCAAACCACTCGGATACCGCAGGCCTTTTGCTAGAATGTCGCGCTCGGTCCGTCGGATTCCAGCGCTCGGGAGCAGCCCATGACCCACATCGGTCCGGAGTTCATGAACAAGACCCGCCACCAGCACCTGCCCGTGCCCGACCAGCAGGCCGGCGTCCCCCAGCCGCCGCTGGAACTGCCGCACGACCCCGCCCAGCCCGTCACCGCCCTGCCGGACCCCGCGGACTTCCCCGACAGCCCCGTCAACCTCCGCGGGCTCATCGAGCGACGATGCAGCGTCCGAGAGTACCGCCCCGACGCCCTCCGCCTCGACGAGCTGGGCTTCCTGCTCTGGTGCACGCAGGGCGTCAAGAAGACCGTGCCCGGGCGGGCGACGTTCCGCACGGTTCCGTCGGCCGGGGCGCGGCACGCCTTCGAGACGTACGTCCTGGTCAACCGGGTGGAGGGCCTGGAACGCGGGATCTACCGCTACCTGGCGATCGACCACCAGTTGGCAACGTTCTCCGTCGCGCCCGATGCCGCCGAGAGGATCACCCGCGCCTGCCTCGGCCAGCGGTTCGTGCTCACCAGCGCCGCGACGCTGCTCTGGACCGCCGTGCCCTACCGCATGACCTGGCGGTACAGCCAGCGGGGCTACCGCTACCTGCACCTGGACGCCGGGCACGTCTGCCAGAACCTCTACCTCGCGGCCGAGGCGATCGGCTGCGGCGCCTGCGCGATCGCCGCCTTCGACGACAACGCCCTCAACGACACCCTCGCCCTCGACGGCGTCGAGCAGTTCGCCGTCTACCTTGCCGCCGTCGGCCGCAGACCGTAGCGCCCGAAACGCGGCGTTCTCGGCGACATCCGGTGTGCTGTAGACACCCCGCGTCCGCGTTGGTATTCTGGGAATACTTGAGCAACCGCATTGCCCGGCTGTGCCTGTGGTGTGTGCGCCGGGATGCTTTTCGCAATGAGATGCAATCGGCGCCGGCCGGCAAACGTACTACCTTCAACATCCGCGAGGCGGACCGACGAGTAGTGAGCATGTCGACGTGGAGCAAATTGAGCACCGCCCTGGCGGCGGCCTTGGCGGCCGCGGTGGTCGGCTGCACGCCCTCGCAGTACGCCCACCAGGCGGACCGCGACGCGTACCGCGTCGTGGACGAGGCCAACCGGTACGCCCTGGACGGGAACGCGGCCTTCGCGGTGGCGTACCGGCCGTACGCCGCCGACGCCAACGACGCCCAGGTCATCCACATCGGCGAGAGGACGATCGACCTCCGGCCGGACGCCCGGGCCGTGAAACTCGCGTTGGCGGACTGCCTCGAGGTCGCCTTCCGCAACAGCCGCAGCTTCCAGACGCGGCGCGAGGCGTTGTACACCGCCGCGCTGGCGCTGGCGAACACGCGTCGCGGGTGGGACTTCCCGCTCTTCGACGGCGGCGCGGCGGGCTCGGCCGGACGCGCGGTGGTCAACCGCGCCGGGGAGATGAACTTCGGCGAGGCCGCCGTCGGGCCGACGCTGACACAGCGGTTCATCCACGGCGGGGCGCTGACCCTCGGGGCGAGCGTCGAGTTGGTCAGCGACCTTCTCGGCTGGCGGTCGACGTCGGTCGGCTCGCTGCTGAGCGCGAACTTCACCCAGCCGCTGCTGCGCGGGGCGTGGCGGGGCCTGGCCTACGAGGAGCAGTACCGCGCCGAGCGGGACTTCCTCTTCACCGTGCTGGAGTACGATCGGTTCACGCAGGAGTTCGCCGTCGACATCCTCGCGGAGTACTATGACGTCCTCCAACGGCTCGACCAGTTGGAGAACGAGCGGGCGAACATCCAGCGCCTCGAAGAGACGTTCTCGCTGACCAAGACGCTGGTGACCGGCGGCATCCGCTCGCCGATCGAGCAGGACCAGGCCGAGCAGAACCTCATCGACGCCAAGGTCCGCTTCCAGTCCAACCAGCAGTTCTACCGCAACGCCCTGGACCAGTTCAAAATCTCCCTCGGCCTGCCGGTTCGCGCGAGGATGGAGCTGGACTATCCCGACGCGCTGGTGGCCCTGAACAAGGTCGGGCCCAAGCCCCTGCCCGTCGATGAGGACCGGGCGCTGGCGGTGGCGCTGCGGGCCCGCCCCGACGTGCTCCGCCAGACCGCCGCGGTGCGAGACACCGACCGCGACGTGGAAATCGCCGCCGACGCCTTCCTGCCCCAGCTCGACGTGACGCTCGGCGTGGCCGCGCCGAGCACCGGCCCCCGCAAGTTCGCCAGGACGCAGTTCCACCGCCACACCCGCGAAGCGGCCGTGGCGTTCGACTACGAGCTCGACCAGACGGACAATCGCGACGCGTACCGCACGGCCCTGCTGGCGCGGGACGCCGCCCGGCGCGACTGGGAGGAGTTCCTCGACGAGCTGCGGCTGAACATCCGCCGGTCGTACCGCTCGCTGCTCCAGTCGCGCAACAGCTACGAGCTGGAGCTGCGGAACGTGGAAATCGCCAAACGCCGGCGGAAGCTGGCTGTCTTGCAGCAGAAGGAGGGCCAGGCCTCCGCCCGAGACGTGCTGGAAGCCGAGGACGCCCTCCGCCGGGCGCAGAACGGCGTGACCAACGCGCTGATCAGCTACACGACGACGCGTCTCCAGTTCCTCACGACCCTGGGCCTGGTGGGCGTCGGCGAGAAGGGACAGCTCCATGAGCGAC
>Ga0272441_10016379_pt1 | contig 10252 bp, 9 predicted proteins | sample SSMProp6N_FD_193582 | JGI IMG/M metagenome (GOLD analysis project Ga0272441, IMG submission 193582) | Marine sediment archaeal communities from Little Sippewissett salt marsh, Falmouth, MA, United States - SSM-Prop-6N | ecosystem: Environmental > Aquatic > Marine > Wetlands > Sediment ... | reverse complement strand
CGATCGACCGCGTTCGGCTGTAGTTGCCGTCGACCACCCACCGATCGCCACGGGTCGCCTCGTCGACCTTCGGGAGAAATTCCTGATCCGGTGTCTCGCCCCAGTTCGGCTTCCAGAACAGCGCGTCGAGCTCGATGCGAGGAAGGCCCAGCCGCTCGGCCACGGCGTGCGCCACGGTCGTCTTTCCCGAGCCGGTCGTCCCGATGACGCTGATCCGACGGCCCGGTTGCGCTTGCTCGCGTCGCCGCATGTGCCCTCCTGCCATGTCGTCTGGGGCAATGGTTGCCGACCCGGGCGGCACAAGCAACCTGTGCTGTGCAGTGGGCTGACTAGCCTTCGGCCGCTCGGCCGACCGGCGCGATGTAGAGGGGGATCTCGTCGTGCCCATCGACCCCGATCAGCTTGTCGAGTGGATCCTGCTGATAGGCGACGGTCGCGCAGGTTCCGAGACCGAGCGCCTCGCAGGCCAGGTACAGGTTCTGGCAGATGTGGCCGACCGAGATCAGGATGTCCTTCAGCGAGTCGTCGCCGTATCGGTACTCGGTGCGGTACGGGCGAACGGCCCAGACGAAGACCGCCGCCGCCTTGCCGACGTAGTCTTGCCGGTTCGCCGCCGCGGTCAGCCGATCCGGAAGCTGCTCCACGTCCGTCTCGATCGGCAACAGCTCGTGCTCGATCGCGAGGTACCGGTAGAGGCCGGGGAGGAGCCCGGCGACGCGATGCGCCGCGATGTACGTCTCGAACGGGTGCATGCCGCCGCCGGACGGGACGTTTCGCAACGTGACGAGCCCGTCGCGGATCAGGCCTCGAACCCCCTGCGTCGCCCATAGCAGGAATGCGAGCTGATCGAGGGACAGTGGCTCGTCGGTGAACAGCCGGCGACTCTCCCGGCTCGCGATCGCATCGACGAGGGACACGGTCGACATCGACCGACACGCCTCGTGCGACGGCAACTCGAGCGTGATCGCATCGTCCGGAGACGGCTTCTCGATCGGCGGGATCGGCAGCCCCTTCATCATGTCCGTCTCCATCTCGGACATCCCGGCCAGCGTCTGGTTCCTCAGGTATTTGCGGTACTCGCTCATCGGCGCCCTCCCTTTCTGTTGCCTCGTCGATAGGTCGTCCGACGCACGCTGTCGGTTCAATCCATCGTTCGCGGGGAGGCCGAAACGCAGGCGGCCGCGAGCGTGTCGCCCGCGGCCGCCGTCGCGTCTGTATCTGAACCGTGCTCTATGGGCCGAACCCGTCGATTCGAATCGATCCGTTGCTCGTCCGGAGGTCGAACGTCAAATCGGCGGGCGGATTCAGCGTCGCGTTCCAGTCGTCGCCTTCGGTGTCGCCGATGAGCGGCAGGCTGCTTCGGATCCTTCCGGTGCTCGTTGTGGCGTCGAATCCGATCGACGCATCCCGCGGCACCCGAACGGTGACGCTCCCGTTGCTCGTCCGAAGACGGTTGCCCCCACCGGTCGGCGTGCCGTCGTAGTCGATGGAGCCGTTGCTCGTCTCGGCGTCGATCGTTCCGCTGAAGTCATCGACCCGGATGTCGCCGTTCGATGTGTCGAGCTGCAGATCGCCGGAGAAGACGGCCACGTCGATTCGGCCGTTGCTCGTGTCGGCGATCAGCGTGCCCGATCCGTCGTAGACGTCGATCGCGCCGTTCGACGTATCGAGAACGAGCGTTCCGTCGATGCTCTCCACGTCGATCGCACCGTTCGACGTATCGACCTCGACCTGCGTATCGACGGGGACCGTCACATCGAAGTCGACGCCGCTGTGCCGTCGCACATCAGCATCCTGCGCGCCCGACAGGTACTTCAGGCCGATCCGAGGGCCGCTCACGTCCGCTTGGTAGACGATTCGATCGACCCGGTCCTGGGCCTCCGCGAGGGTCTGCCCGCGGCTTCGCAGCGTGACGGTGACCGACGCGCTCTGGACGTCCGCCACACCGCGGATCGACACACTGCCGTTCGACGTCTCGACATCCAGCGAGAGCGGCGCCTCGAACTCCAATCCGAACGACTCGACCTTCGTAGCCGAGACGTTGTTGCTTGTGAACAGCCCGACATCCTCCTCCTCGCATCCGGTGAGGAGGATCGCCGCGGCCGCCAGGCCGGCGATCGCCGACACGATCAACACCCGTTTCCGTTTCATCGTCACCACCTTGTCCTCTACAGTGCCCCGAGAATCGAGATGGCACCGTTGCTCGTTTCGAGCGTGACCGTACCGGTCGCCGGCGGGTTCATCGCGGCGTTCCATTCCCGTCCTTCGGTATCGCCCGTCAGCGGCAGGTTCGTCGTGATCGCCGCATTGCTGGTACGCGCCACGATCCAGAACGACGCATCGACCTGCAGCACGACGTCGATCCGACCGTTGCTCGTCACCAGCGAGTGATCAACCCCCTCGAGCAACGTTCCGGCGAACGAGATGTTGCCGTTCGAGCTCCGCGCATCGACGATCCCGTCGACGTCGGTCAGTACAATTCCGCCGTTCGATGTCTCGAGATCGAGAACGGCCTCAGAATCGTCGATCCGAATGGTCCCGTTGCTCGTCGTCACCGCGGCCTCGCCGACGACATCCGACACGTCGACCGCGCCGTTGCTCGTGTGCAGATCGAGAATCCCGGTGACAGCCGCCGCCTCGACGGTGCCGTTCGACGTATCGATTTCGATGTCCGCTGTGGTCGGGACGGTGATCTCGAACTCGACGCCCGTGTATCGCCGGACGTCCCACGGATGCGCGCCGGCGTCGTACGCCAGTTCGATGTGGTTCCCGACGTGGATCATCTCGACGACCACCTGCGCCGCGCGGGTCGCCGCGTCGAACTCCGTATCCCCGCGGGAGCGGATCGTCGCGGTGACTTCGACCGTCGCCTGTCCGTCGACCCCCTGCACCGTTACGCGACCGTTGGTCGTCCAAACGTCGAGATCGACCGCACCGGTGACGGCAAAGCTGCCGGTCAGCGTACGCGTCGCCTCGTGGATCGGCAGCCCGTCGCAGCCGGTCAGGGCGAGCGCCGCAGCAAGCAATGCCGCGACGCCCAGCCCGATCGGGAGCCTTCGCTTCCTCCGATTCGTCGTTCGTCCCATTCTCATCTCCGTTCTCATTCGCATCCTTCTGCTCTGTCTACCACGTGCCGCCGACGATCTGCCAGACGAGCGCGGCGGAGAAGAACATCCCGACGCCCCGAGAGGTCCAGCTTCTCGTCCCGTTCCATAACCGATAAGCCCAGAACGTCACCAGCGCGACCAACAGGACGCGCACGGCGATCAGGAATGCCGTGGTCATGCCTCCACCTCCTGCCAGATCCGTCCCGCGACCGCCAACAGCACGACCGTCAGCGCGAGCATGATGAGCAGCGGTTCGATCGGGACCCCGTTGTAGATGATGTTGTCGACCTGCAGCGCCGTCTCGGGATCCGGCGATCCGAATCGCTCGATCAGCGCCGCCGGTGCATTCGCGAACAGCCGCCATCCCGGAAGCGTATACGTGATCCGGAGGATCCCGTTGACCAGCCAACGGAAGGCGAACGGCGTGCCGAGCAGCATAACCGTTCCCGGAATCCATCCCGGGCCCGAGATCCGGTAGGCGCTGATGAACACCATCAAAAGCAACGTCCACGCCAGAAGCGGCAACACCGACACCGAGATCGCGTAGAACGGCACCGCCAAGATCAGCTCGACGAGCGTCGTCGGATCGAGGTGGATCCCAGCGAGCGCCATGATCCACCAGTACAGGAACCCGATCGTGATGAAGTAGGCGAACGCCGTGGCCGCCGCGTAGAGGTACCGCGCGCCGATGTGCGCGTAGCCCGACGGCGGGGTCAGAAGGAGCACCTGATACTGCCCGTTCCGCGTCTCGGCGCGGATCCGCCCGATCATCAAACACAGGACGACGGCTCCGATGGCGCAGGCGACCGCCAGCAGGCCGGCCCGAATCCCGAGCCGCTCGGCGACGTCCATCACGCGAACCTGCTTGATCCCCCACGCCCAGAAGGCGAGCGAGCCAAGAAGCGCGACCGACCAGATCCAGCTATGACGGTACTCGAGCCAGAAGAGCGTTCCGAAGCGCTTCATGCCAGCACCTCCTTGAACGTCTGGACGACGCTCTTGCCTTCCTGGCGAAGCGTCTCCGCCGGCACGTCAAGCGCCAGCCGGCCGTCGCGCAGGTAGACCGCCCGCTCGAACAGGCCCTCCGCCTCCGCGACCTCGTGGGTCGACAGCAGGATCGTCTCGTCGGTATGCCATTCCCGGACGAGCGAGGTCATGATCTTCTCCCGCGAGATCAGGTCGATCCCGGCAAGCGGTTCGTCCAACAGGTACAGCTGTGCGCTGCGCGCCAGCACCATCGCCAGCCGCAATCGCCCTCGCTCCCCCTTCGACATCGCCTTCGTCTTCCGGCGGGGCACCTCGAGTGCGTCGAGGAGCTCGTTGAACCGTACCGGTTCGAAGTCCGAGTACAGGCCCTCCATGAAGCGGCTCGCATCGGCCGGCGTCATCCACGGCCACAGCGTGTCGGTCTCTCCGAGGAAGACGGTTCGGGAACGATGGCCACGTGGCGACCCGCCGAACACGGTGACCGCGCCCGCCGTCGGGAACAGCAGTCCGGCGATCAACTTCAACATCGTCGACTTGCCGCTGCCGTTCAGGCCGAGCACGCCGACGATCTGTCCCGCCGGGAAGTCGAGTGAGAGATCCCGCACGCCCTCGGTCGTCCGATAGCGCTTGGTCACGTTCTCCAGCCTAGCCAGCATCCCATGCCTCCTTCAGCACGGCCATCGCTTCTTCATCGTCGACGCCGAGCCGCCTGACTTCGTTCACGAACGTCTCCACGATCTCTTTCAGCATGTTCTGCCTCATGGTTTTCACCGGTGCATCCTCCCTGACGAACGTACCCAGTCCGCGTCGCTTCTCGATGATCCCCTGAGCTTCGAGCTCGCCGTAGGCGTGAACGATCGTGTTCGGGTTCACGCTCAGCGTCGTCGCCAGGTCGCGGGCCGAAGGCAGCTTGTCGCCGGGTCGCAGGTCCCCGCGCGCCAACTGCTGGCGCACGTTCCTCCCGATCTGTTCGAAGATCGGCCCCGCATCCATATCGAGGATCCAACTGTCCGTTGTCATGTTCTGATCCTTGTCCGTTGCATGTGTCCCTCGTTTCGTATGACGTCAAACCGCCCCCGACATCCGCTCACTCCGTTCGTTCGTACGTCCCGACCACCTCACCCTGATACTCCACCGCGCCGGAGGCGAACGGTCCGTCGTCTCCCTGCCCGACGAGGATCACGTTCGGATCGCTCGCCGACATCAGCCGCGTCGGGGTGATCGCGAGGAACGTCTGGCACGCGTCGCCCGTCGGCACCGCCGTGATCCGGCCGTCGTCGGCGAACAGCTCGATCTCGATCGGGAGGCCGCTCGCGGCGGCCTCGGCGCACAGGACGTAGCGTCCGACCCATCGCGCCGCTTCGGCGGCGGTGAGTTCGATGGAGTCCGACTCCTGCGGACGGGGAGCGAACGGCCCGGCGATTCGCAGATCGCTCGACGCGCGCCGCATCCCGGGGAAGGCCTTGTAGTGGGCCATCAACAGCTCCGTGACGAGACCTCGGTCGCCGATGCCGGCGTACAGCTTGCGTACCGTCCACAGCTCGGTGCTGGCCAACTCGCGGAGCCTCGGGTCCTCGATCGCGCCCAGCTGCGCCGCGACCGCGTCTGTCCCCGCGGTCCAATCGATCGCGGGGTACCGATCGCGCAGATCCGACGGCAGAACGAACGCCTTGTAGAACGCCAGCGCCACCGGCGACGCGAGCACGGACACGTCGGAGCCCCCGAGCCCGAACGGCCGGCTGAGGTTCTGCGTGTTCGCCAGCGCGATCAAGGTCAGGTCACGGTCCGGCACCATCAGGAAGAGCGCCGAGTACGCGCCGTATCCGTAGTGCCATACGAGCCGCGTCCCGTCGACAACCTCCGTGGACCAGCCGAGGCCGTACGGCCCCGGGCGCCCGGAGTTCAGGGTCGTCGGCGTGAACATCGCCTCCTTCGTCTCGACGGAGACCAACACGTCGTCCTCGATCGCCGCGGCGAACCGTGCCAGGTCGATCACGTTCGAGATCAGCCCCGCCGCCGCGTTGGCATACGTCGGAACCGGCACCGGGTACACGTTGTAGCGGTCGTCGTACTGGTACGGCACCGCCGCCTCGTCGTAGACGTGAAGGACTGCCCGCTCCGGATCGTCGGCGGCGAGCTGCGAGGTGAAGTACGACAGTCCGCAGCCGCCGACGTTCAGCGCCGTGTCGTCCATCTGAAGCGGCGCGAGGATCTCCCGCCGCAGCACGGCGCGGAACGTGTCGCCGTACAGCTGTTCGATCACCGCCGTCAGCATCGAGTACCGGTTGCCGCTGTAGCGATACTGCGCCCCCGGCACGCCCTCCGACGTGTGCGACAGAAGGTGGCGGATCGTGATGCGATCGTCGCCGAGATCGATCCCGAACTCGATCGCCGGGGTGTCCAGGCTCAGTTGCCCGCTTTCGACGAGCTTCATCAGCAGGAACGCCGCGAACGGCTTCGTGACCGACGCGAGTCCGTACGGCGTCGCCGCCGTTGCGGCGATGTCCTCCTCGAGGTTCGCCGTGCCGAAGCCCTTCGCCCAGATCAGCTCGCCGTCCTTGACGACCGCCGCCGACAGCGCCGGGATTCGGAGCGCCTCGCGAATCGAGGCGACAGCGTCTTCGAGTTCCGCCACCGCCCGTCTGCTGTCCTGCGCCTCGATCCATTCCATCGCCAGAAGTAGCTCGGTGTTCGGATCGAAGCCGTGGCGGACGAGGTCGTCGTAGGTCATCGCGACGTCGACCGGCCACAGCCGACCGCGTTCCAGGTCGTCCGGGGAGGACACGTACCAGTTGTGAGACACCAATCCCTGGATGCCGGTGTGATCGAGCGTCCAGATCATCCCCTCGCCGAACGTGTTCGCCGATTGGGCCGACGGTGTCCCGACGAGCGTCGCGCCGGCCCAGTCCAAGTACTGCATCATCGTGAAGCCGGAGCTGTACGTCCTCGGCCGGACGAGGACGACGACGTTACGTGGCGTGTAATAGCCCGCGTAGATCCCCGATGCGTACTCGTCGCCGAACTCGGGGACGTCGACGTAGCGGCCGGCGACCAGGGCCGCCCCCTGCGCTTCCTCCAGCTCGTCGAGCGTCATCCCGAGCGTCGCGGCATACGCTTCATAGAAATCGTGGTGGTCGGTCAGCTTGTAATCGCCGACTTCGAGCGGGAAGCCGTGCAGCGCGCTCTGCTCGGCCAGAGCGGCGTCCGAGTAGTGCTTCATCTCCAGCGGGCCGATCCGTTCGATCTGTCCTCCGCCGGCGCGGATCCCCCGGGTGGCGACCTCGTACACCCCGTCCATCCCGTACAGGAAGTAGACGAGGATATCGGCCATCAGCGACGCTCCGCCCGGGTCGTTACGGAGATCGATCAGCAGCGTTTCCGTGCCTGCTTCTTTCATGTCGACGACCAGCCGGCGGAAGACCTCCGTCGCCGAAGGCGTCGAAGCGCGTTCGTCGTCCGTGACGTCCTCCGGACGCCGGCCGCCGGTGTGGCCTAGCACCTCGCGATACCGTGTCATATCGTCGACCCGCAGGATCGCGATCGCCGGATCGTCATAGAGGAAGCCGGTCGCGAAGCCATGCGCCCCGGGGCCGATCGCTGCGGCTGCCGTGTCCGGGTACCGGAGGATGCCGCCGTAGTGCGACGTGCGGAACGTTCGGTCGACCACCGATCCGTCGGGAAGCCGTAGCACGACGTCAATCGTAGCGTGTTTCGTCCTCCATTCGGGGATCAGATCCTCCAGGTAGGCACGATACCACAGGCCGCTCAAGAGCCAGAGCAGATCGTGCATCTCGTTCTCGATCCCGCGCAGCCGTCGCTGGCGCGCCCGCAGCTTGTTGAGTGGCACGCCCTCGACCGACACGAGTGTCGCCCCGATCAGTCCCCGATCGGTGTGCGCCACGACCGCCGAGACATAGAGCGACTGCTCGACGATCTCGAACCGCAGCGGGATGCCGCCCGGGAACGACGGATCGAGGTCGTATCGCGCCCAGACGTCGGTGTGCCCGTCGCCGACCGATGCGACGAACGGGATCAGCCGTCGTGAGAACGCCTCGGCCGTCATCCCCTCCGAGGGCAGGCTCGCGAGCAGCTCCTGGAACCGGAGATGGAAGGCGATCTTGCCGCCGCCGTGGATGTACGGATCCGGATGGTTGTCCTCGAGGATCGCCAGCAGCTGCCGCGCATCGGCAATCAGCTCGTCGCGGCTGTACGTTTGCGCCGCTGCCGGAAACGTGAGGACGGCCACAAGAACCCCTATGAACAGTATCGTAGCGCGTTGCATCCGGTGGATCCGAATCGTCCTGTCTGTCATTGGGCCCCTCCTCGGGCTGCAAACCAGTCCAACGCGAGCAACAGCTCCGCATTCGGGTCGGATTCGTACGACCTCCAGGCTTCATAGGTCAGCGGAACGTCGATCGGCCAGACGTCGCCGCGGGCCGGATCGTTCGGGTACGGATCGAAGTACGAGCGGGAGATGATGCCGTTTACGCCGCTATGGTCGAGACGCCATAGTGTGCCGTTGCCGAACGAGTTCGACGACTGCCCCGAGGGCGTGCCGAAGAGCGTCGCCCCCGCGAGGCCCAGCGCCTTCATCACCGTTGATCCGGCGCTGAACGTCTTCGGAGAGACCAACACGGCGACGTTCGTCGGCCGGTAGAACCCGGCATACGCCCCGGTCACGAACTCCTCGTGAAACGTCGGCTTCGTCTCGTAATCGTCGGCCAGCGCCGCCCTCACATCGACCTGCTCGATCCGGGCTTGCATCTCCGCTTCCTGGCCTCGGTAGTCATCGATGTCGTACTCGCCGACAGCCAGCGGGACGCCGTCCCGCCCCTCGTTCACCTGCTCGATCGACCGGTTGGCGCAGTTCTTGAAGTGAAGCACCGAATACCGCATCGCCGAGAACCCTCCGTGGATGTACTGCTCGCTGTGAAACGCCCTCAACCCGTCGAAACCGAAAAGGAAGTAGACGAGGATGTCGGCCATCGAATCGGTCCCGCCGACGTCGAATCGGAGATCGATGAGCAGCGTCTCCGTGCCCCGCGCCTCCATCGCGATCGCCAGATCGCGGAAGGCCTCGGTTGCCGAGGGAACGCGGGCCCGCTGCTCCGCCGTCGTATCGTTTGCGCCGGCTGCCGCGTTCTCCTCGAGAAACTCGCGGAAGCCGGCCTGGTGATCGATCCGCACATACGCACACTCCCCGCCGGCGATCGGGTCGGCGGAATGGTCGGTGCCGGCAGCCCCGGTAGACGGGGCGAGCGACAGGAAGCCGGCGAAGAAGCCCGCGCTGTTCACGGCGGGGACGTCGACCGCCGTCGCGGGTCGGCGCACGAAGCGCGTCAGCGTTGGTAGCTCGTAGGTCACCGTCTCCCGTTCGCCGGACGGTAGATCGAGCGCGACGGTGATGCGGCTTGGGTCCGCCCAGTCGGGTAGCAATTCCTCCAAGTACGGACCGTACCAGAGCGTCCGTTCCGCCAGGGTCAGCAGGACGTGGTAGTCGTTCTCCAATCCGACGATCGTTCGCTGCCGCGCCATCAGGTCCGGCACCGTCAGCCCTTCCACCGAGACGAGGCGAGCGCCGAACAGCCGCTCGTCCTTCGGGGAGGCGATGCCGTTGACCACCAGCGAGGTCTCGACCACACCGAACCGGAGCGGCACCCCGCCGGCGTAGGTATCGCTGACCGGGTACGTGCTCAGGATGGCGGTATGCGCATCCCCGACGCTCGCCACCAGCGGCCGCAGCAGGCGGATGAACCGATCCACCGTCATCCCCTCATCGGGAATCGCGTTCAGGATCGCGTCCAGCCGCAGATAGAACGCAACCCGACCGCCGCCACGCAGGAACGGATCCGGGTGGGTCGTCTCGAGGATCTCCGCCAGCTGACGGACGTCCTCGATCAGCTCGTCTCGGGAGAAGACCCGGCTCTGGGCGGCGAAGCCGATCCATCCCACCGTGCCGATTAGGAGCATCACGAGCGAAACCGTCGCCAGGCGACGGGCCGATCGTCGGTTCCTTTCCGGCGTTTCGCCAGCATTCGGACAGAGCGGTAGAGCGTTCCGTATCGTCATGGTGTGCTAGTGTACTAATACACATATCGTTTGTCAACTGCCTCTCGGTACCGCTCTTTCAGAGCGCCGAGAGGAGCGAGAAGCCGGAG
>Ga0272441_10016378_pt1 | contig 10253 bp, 6 predicted proteins | sample SSMProp6N_FD_193582 | JGI IMG/M metagenome (GOLD analysis project Ga0272441, IMG submission 193582) | Marine sediment archaeal communities from Little Sippewissett salt marsh, Falmouth, MA, United States - SSM-Prop-6N | ecosystem: Environmental > Aquatic > Marine > Wetlands > Sediment ... | reverse complement strand
AACTGCTCGAGGAGATGGCGACGGCGAACGGCGACAGCATCCGGCTCCAGATCCGCCGGGACAATGCCGCGGGCGTTCCGGAACGCCTGGCGTTCGAGCTGAGCACACCGCCGAAGCCGTTTTATGCCAATACCGCCCAGGGACTGGTGGACCGTATCGAGCCACGCGGCACCGATGGATCCAGCAAGCAGCGAACCGTCGTTTTCATCATCCTGGCCATGGTCGTCGTGACCATTCTGCGATGCATCGCCACGTTTTATCAGCGATACCTCGGCGAAAAAGTCGTTCAAATTGCGGTCGCTCAATTGCGCGAGGACGTCTTTTCGCACGTGATGGTCATGCCGGTCGGCTTCTTTTCGCGCGAGGGCACCAGCGATACGGTCAGCCGAATCATTCATGACTCCAACCAGGTCGCCCAGGCGGTGAAAATATTGTTGGGCAAGGCGCTTCGCGAACCCATGAAGGCCATTGGGACGCTGGTCGTGGCTCTTGTATTAAACTGGAAACTGACGTTGATCTTTCTGGCCGCGGCTCCGGCCGCGATCGGATTCGGCGTCTTCTTGGGCAAGCGCATCAAGAAGGGCATGAAAAAATCTCTGGTCAGTTGGGCGGCCCTCCTGGGCCGGCTCGATGACGTCGTCGGCGCGCTGAGCGTCGTGAAGGTGTATAATCGCCAGGCGCGTGAAAGCTCGGCCTTCCAAACCCTCAACAGACAATTGCTCCGGCGGCTTCTGCGCATCGCGCGTATCGACGCCGGAACCGGTCCCATCATGGAAGTGCTGGGGATGCTGGCCGGTTCGGCGGCGCTGATCGTGGGCGTTCACTGGGTCGTCAATGCCAATATGAAGTCCAGCTCCTTTTTCGGGCTCCTGATCGCGCTGGGCGTCACCGCCGAGTGCATTCGCAAGAGCAGCGACATCTGGAACAAGGTGCAAATGTCGAACGCCGCCGCCGAACGCGTCTTTGCCATTGTCGATCAACCGTCCGAAGAAGAGCAGCCCGGCGCCGAAGCGCTCAAGCCGCTCAAGCAGAGCATCGAGTTTAAGGACGTCGTGTTCAGCTACCCGGGCACGGTCCGGCCCGTTCTGAAAAAGGTCAATCTGACCGTGGAGGCGGGACACAACGTCGCCATCGTCGGGCCGAACGGCTCGGGCAAGACGACCCTGGCCAATCTGTTGCCCCGCTTCTACGATCCCGACGCGGGCCAGGTGCTGATCGACGGCCAGGACATTCGCCACGCCACCTTGTTTAGTCTGCGAAATCAGATCGGCATGGTGACGCAGCACGTCGTAACTTTTAACGACACAATCGCGGCCAACATCGCGTATGGCAAGCTGGACGCCACGCGGGAGGAGATCGTCGCCGCGGCCCAGCGCGCCTTTGCCCATGAATTTATTGCGCCCCTGCCGAAGGGCTACGACACCGTCATCGGCGAGCAGGGCGCCGGTCTGAGCGGCGGCCAGTTGCAGCGGATCGTGATCGCCAGAGCGATCCTGAAAAATCCCGCCATTCTCATCTTCGACGAGGCGACCAGCCAGGTGGACGCCGACAGCGAGGCCAAGATTCACAACGCCATTGAGGAGATCATGCGGGACCGAACGAGTTTTATCATCGCTCACCGGTTCAGCACGGTCATTTCCGCGGATGTGATTGTCGTGATGGACGACGGGCAAATTATCGACCAGGGCCAACACGACCAGCTCATTGAAACGTGCCCCCTGTATCAAAGCTTGTATGAGACCCAGCTCATCATCGCCTAAGCAAAACGGAGGTTTGAAGCGCGTGTTGCACCGTCCGAAAAGAAAGGCCCTTTGTGTGCCGGCATGGATTTTTTGACTTTGATTTACCGGAACGTGCCCATCTTGCCGATGAAAGTCTAAATAACGTCTGAATGAGAACATATATCTAAATCTTTTAAGCCGCTCGTTGCGGCTTTCACAGGAGCCCGACGGTCAAACAACCTTTGACGTTTCGGAGAGACGAAGCTATGCCTGAGCTTGTACGACAGAAAAAGGCCCACGACCTTTTTAAACGTTATGAGGGCAATCCCATCATGGGACCGGAGGATTGGCCCTATCCGACCAATGCCGTTTTTAATCCCGCGGCCGCACGACTCAATTCGGAGACCCTGCTGTTGGTCCGCGTCGAGGACATGCGGGGCTTCTCCCACCTGACGGTCGCCCGCAGCGCCGACGGCTTGACCGACTGGCAGATCGACGCCCAACCCACCCTCGAGGCCGACCAGAATTCCCGGGAGGAACGCTGGGGGCTGGAGGACCCGCGAATCGTCTGGCTCGAAGAGCAGAAGCAATTCGCCGTCACGTATGTGTCCTTCAGTGAGGGCGGCCCCGTGGTCTCGCTGGCGATCACGAAAAACTTCAGGACCTTCGCCCGTCTCGGCTCCCTGTTGCCGCCGGAGGACAAGGACGCCTGCCTGTTTCCCCGGCGGTTCAACGGACGATTCGCCCTGATTCACCGGCCCATCGTCCGAGGCGAAGCCCATATGTGGATCAGCTTCTCGCCCGATCTCAAACACTGGGGCGACCACAGGCCGCTGATTATGACACGGACCGCCTATTGGGATTGTCACCGGGTTGGCCTGGCCTGCCAGCCCATCGAGACGCTCCAGGGCTGGATGCTGTTCTATCACGGCGTGCGTACCACCACCGCGGGCGCCATTTACCGCGTCGGCCTGGCTTTGCTGGATCTGAATTCGCCGTGGAAAGTCCTGCGACGCGGCGACGAATGGGTGCTCGGTCCCTGCGCTCCCTACGAGCGTATCGGCGACGTCAGCGACGTGGTCTTCCCCACCGGCGCCACGGTCCACAAAGAAACCGACCAGCTTCGTCTCTACTACGGTGCGGCCGACAGCACGGTCGCCGTCGCGACGGCAAAATTAAGCGATTGCATGGACTACCTGATGTCCTGTCCGAAAGTGGACGAATAAACGTTTCACGACCGTTAACTTGTCACTTTTCCACCGCTTCCGTTTGCGGCAGTTTGGCGCGCCACTCGTTGGCTTTTTCTGGTTTGTTCCAGGCTTCGTAGAGGTCGATCAGATTGTTCCATGACTCTAATGTGTGGGGGTGAGTGTCACCGAGTTTGAGACGGCGGCCTTCTAAGGCTTCTTGAAGAAGCGGTTCTGCTTTGTCGTAATCACCTTGCTCTTTGTAGAGTATAGCCAAATCATTCTTGGATTCGAGCGTCTCTGGATGATCTTCACCCAATTTAAGTATTCTGCCTTCTAATGCTTCATGGAACAAACGTTTTGCGTCCTCATATTTCTTCTGCTTGGTACGGAGAACGGCAAGCCCGTTGACGTTTCGTAGTTTCCAAGGGTGTCCTTTGCCAGGAAGCTCGCTGTTACCTACCTCGATTCCTCTTTTGAACAGGTCTTCAGCATCATCAAAACGTCCTTGTTCCAGCCTAAGCAATCCAAGGCCGTTCAAAGCAAGTACGGTACATTTTCCTAGAAATCTCATGCTTTTATTCTTCAGAGATATGAGGTACATGTTTTCTGCCTCGTTGTATCGGCCCTGATTTCTGTAAATGTTAGCTAAATGGTGTCCAAATTGTGCCATACGCTCGGACTCCGGCCATGAGTCTTTCTCCCAATCATCAGATTCCAGCGCCTTTCGCAACAATTCCTCCGCCTCTTCGTATCGCCCCAGTGCTTCATAGCAGGTGGCAAGATAACATTTGGTTGAAGATAGATAAATTGTAAGACCTCTCGACTTCTCACGAAGGGCCATCTCGATAGCCTGTTTGTACAGTGATTCTGCTTCCTTATACCTACCGCTATGACGGTAATTCATTGCAAGGAACACGATCGATCCCCTTGTACGCTTGTTTTCCTCACCGTATTGCTCCCGATGGATATCATACACTCGCTTCTGGTGTATCGCTGCCGTTTTAAAGTTTCCAAGACGGTAATACGTCGACGAGAATGAACGGCGGATCTGTGCTTCTATTAAGGGTTCTTCCCTAAGCTTGCCCTTGTCAAGCTTGGCTACAACAACATTGAGGGCGTCAACCATCGTGGCCTCACGCCCCATGATTTGGCCCGCTGTATTTAAAACTTCCCAATTGAGAAATTTGGTGATGAGCTCTGCGTCTGCACGAGCACGGGCCTGGCCAATGGCGAGAATGGTCGAAACCACAATTCCAGCGACAAGGACAGCCATTACCGCTGCGATACCAGTTACCAATCCTCTTTTACGTTTGACAAATTTTTTGAACAGGTAAATTGTCGATTCCGGCCCAGCAATTAGCGGAGCGCCTTTTAAGTAGTTCTGAATGTCGTCGGCCAGTTCTGAAGCTGAGCGATAACGCTCTGAGCGTTCTTTGCGCATCGCCTTGAGTGGAATCCATTCGAGTTCTTTCTTCAGGTGTTTGGTTAAAGTCTGAACTTCCATCCGACGATTTTGGGCAATAGATAAGGCCTCTTCGCCCAGTTTGTTCAGACGTGTGCTTGGTGTCTTGGGATCAGTCTCTCGAATGACCTGCCGGATACGCTCAATGCCGCCTGTGCGTAATGTATCGGAATCGAACGGTAAAACGCCCGTCAAAAGCACATAAAGCAGCACACCTAATGAATAGATATCCGAGCGGGTGTCGATGTCTTTTATCGCCATATCGGCCTGCTCGGGACTCATATATTCCGGCGTGCCGAGCAACTGGCTGTCCTCCGTAGCCAGGGTTCGTTCAGTAAGCGGCTGAGCGAGAGCCTTGGCCACGCCGAAGTCAATAATTTTCGGTACTGCCTTATCATCCTGGGTGGAGACCAGGATATTGGAAGGCTTAATATCGCGATGGATAATCCCCTTCTGATGGGCGTGCTGGACGGCCTGACAGACCTGTTGGTATAATCGTAGCCTCTCCTCAATGGTCAGCTTATGGCGGTCACAATATTCAGTAATGGGCAGGCCCTTAACGTGTTCCATCACAAAAAAGGGGCGTCCGGCCTCTGTCGTTCCGGCGTCATAGACATGAGCGATATTCGGATGATCCAACAGAGCTAAGGCCTGTCGTTCGGCCTCGAAACGCGCCATCACCCGTTTGGAATCCATGCCCGGTTTAATGACCTTTAGAGCTACCTTCCGCCGAATGGATTCAACCTGCTCAGCAAGATAAACAATCCCCATACCTCCTTCCCCGATGGTACGAATTAAACGGTAACGTCCGATCCGTTCACCCGCGGATTTGATTGTATGATCTGATATAGATTTCGTAACATCCTCTTGCCTCTCTGGCTCTTCCAAGCCTTCAAAAAGTAGCCGTTTTAATCTCTCGGGACCTGCCCCGAATGTAAAATCTCGTGCCATGACTTAAAGTCTCATTTTTATCAAAACGCTTGTTTACCGAATTAATTCACACAATGTAAAACCATTAATATATACAAGCGATTACAAATCATGCTGCGCGCCTGGCGGGAAAAAATTAAAAATTTCTGTCAGTTCCTCCTGGGCGTACTTTTCTGATGCAACAGTAGTTCGCACATATTCTTTTAGGATCGTATGAAATCGACGTTTCACAGTAACAAGCATGTTAGAAGCTTTTTTTTCGTCTTGAATGCTGAGTTTTTGACACACCTCACTTAGAGAAGGGGATTCGGAGCCTTGTAGAATCGGTCGGATAACACGATCTTCAAATACTTTCCAATGGATTTGCAGATCGTCTTGCTCGCAACTGCTTTGTACAGCCGAAAGAACCTGATCGAGCAAAGCCGACAACCATGCATAATGATAGAAATCTTCAGGATTTGATTCAGTCATCATATTCGACAATTCCGGTGGATCTACCATATCAAGAGAAACCAGTTTTTCTGGAGGAATTCGTGTGCGAGTCGATTCTTTCCCTTTAACATTGATGAGGTATCGGTTTAGAGCTGTCAGTAGTAATGTCCGGAAGCGTCCTCTGGTTCTATCCGCTTTATGCACCAGATCGCGATTCAGCACAACTTCATGTAGAAATCCCTGCGTCAGATCCTTTGCGGATTCATTATCATATCCTTTACGCCGGAGATAGCAGTATATAGGCTTCCAATACCGTTCGAGCATCAGACCTATCAGGGCTTGGTCTTTATCTTGATCTGATTTAATATCCTGGATAAGCGTCCAATGAGTAGTTAAGAACGCCTCCCCCGCCCCCCCCATCTCTGTCGGGTCCTGATATTTCATGGACTGGCTCAGCTTCAGAGAATCTCGTATCTATTATTTAAGTGCCTATTATTCGATTTTATGTCTTAAGGCTTGCTATAAGCATTATAACACGATCGTTTGGTAGGTAGTAGTTGGAATAAGGCAAAAATTTCCTGAAAAAACTCAGATTCTGCGCAGCGCTACAGTATTTCGTCTGAATATATTCATGGATGCATCATTAAACAATCTGTTGTGAGTAAAAACGACAGTGATAGGTCTAATAAAAAACAAAGGGTTTGGCTGTCAGAGAGAATATTGACAGCCCAGAAAGAAAGGAAGGTGCAACATGAAACGGTTGAATGGTAATAGAATGAGATTGATGCTAATTGGGTTTGTAGTCGCTATTGTAATGAATAGCGGTCGTGCGAAGGCGGATTTTGTCTGGACTCAGAAGGCCGAAATGCCGGTAACAAAATATATGCATTCCACCTGTGTTGTGGATGGGAAGATATATTCTATTGGAGGTGTGGGCCCTCAGTGGAATGATCTTACAAGGGTAGACGAATACGATCCTACAACGGATACATGGACAAGGAAAGCTGATATCCCGACCGCGAGAGGTTTTACGTGCACTAACGTTGTGAACGAGAAGATTTATGTAATCGGCGGTAACGCAGCGGCCGAGCCTATCTCTATAGTGGAAGTCTATGACCCGGCCACCGACACCTGGACACAGCAGACCGAGCTGCCTACGAAAAGGAACAACGTTACCACCAGCGTAGTGGACGGAATAATCTATGTCATCGGTGGTTATATGCCAAGCATTAGTAGCCGTACAGGCCTGGTCGAGGCGTATGACCCGACGACGGACACGTGGACGCAGAAAACTAGCATGCGCGGAATCAAGACGTTTACATCAAGTTGCGTTGTGGACGGTAAGATCTATGTTATTGGGGGGGCATGGACCAGAGAAGTCGTGGAGGCTTACGATCCGGCAACGGACACGTGGACGACAAAATCACCTATGCCGACGCCCAGATACGGGCATGATACCGTCGTGGTAGATGGGGATATCTATGCGATTGGGGGCTGGTATCATTCGATAAATGGCCCAATATACTCAACTGTGGAAGTTTATGACCCCCAGACGGATACATGGACGAAGGGGGTCGATATACCTGTAACAACGGCGGGCTTGTCAGCCAGCGTCGTAGACGGGAAGATTTATATCTTCGGAGGAGCTACGGCAACACATGAGAATGACAATTGGATATTCACTTCAGCGGTGTATGCAAATGAACCAATCGTTGACCTCAACGGTGACGGAATCGTCGACTCTGCTGACATGTGTATTATGGTTGATTATTGGGGAACGGATGAGCCTTTGTGTGATATCGGTCCAATGCCCTGGGGTGATGGCATTGTAGATGTCCAGGACCTGATAGTCCTTTCCGAGCATTTGTTTGAGGAGGTGAACGATCCAACACTCATAGCTCATTGGCCATTGGACGAAGTACAGGGCGTAATTGCCTATGACGAGGTTTCGGTTTGCGATGGCACTTTAACGGGCGGCCCAGTTTGGCAACCGGATGGTGGTATCGTGGACGGAGCGCTTGAATTGGATGGCGTGGACGATTGTCTCGTCACCGCCTTCGGCGTGAATCCGGCAGAGGGTTCATTCAGTATTGTCGCCTGGATCAAAGGCGGTGCGCCCGGCCAGACAGTTATTTCAGAACCGATGGGTGCCGATTGGCTTGTGGTGGATGCCGAAGGCAAGCTGATGACCGAGCTCAAAAGCCCCGGCCGGGACGCCGCTGCACTGATGTCACAAACTGTCATTGCCGATGGTGTATGGCATCGCATAGGCCTTGTGTGGGACGGTTCTCAACGTATGCTCTGTGTTGACGGGGTCACGGTGGCTGAAGATACACAGGATGGACTGGATGCTTCCGGCGGCGGTCTATACATCGGCACCGGCAAGGCGATGCAACCGGGAACCTACTTTTCCGGCCTGATCGACGACGTCCGCATCTACAACCGAGTCGTGAGTCCATAAAAAATAACGGCTTCGGCAAAGTAAACCACGTGTCGAGGGCGTCTCGCCCTCGAATCGCGGGCAGGATGCCCGCGACACAAAACACCCAATATCGTTAAAGGGCTGGCAGTACCGTAATACCTTGGGCATGCCCTACGGCAGGCATCCCATAGGGACCTAAGGCGCTGTCAGCCCTTTTTTAAGGTTACTACATCTTCTCCTACGTATTGAGCGGCGGCGGCTGGAGATGGTCGATCGCGAACTTGGCCCGCACCCGCTCAAGCATCTGCGCCCTCTTCTGTATTCTCCAGACCAGCACCGTAATGGGCTCGCGCTTTCGATCTTTGAATGTGATGATGATCCTTCCGAAGCCCATGAGACGTTCGAGAAAATCGCTTGTGTCTATTCGACTGTTGTAGTCCTCCCGGCCGATTTGCTCGCCCGATTCGGTCGGGCCTTCCTGCAGGTTCATATAGTTCGGCGTGATCGTCATATAATAGAAAAGTCCCTTGAGCCAGGAAACAATAATCGTTAATAAACCGATGATACCGATCAGAAGATAACCCGTTGCGTTGATGCTCAGCGCAAGATGCCTGAAGAGTCGCAGAAAGTCCATAACCCAGCCCAGCAGGTTCAGCCATAAAAGAAAACATCCCAGGGTGACCAGGGAGATGAGAAGGATTTTAATGCTGATGCTGTACTCCTCCACGAGAAAATTGAGAAAGAACACGGCCAGCCACACTCCGCCGATCACGACCCCGGGAATGGAGCCGAAAAACGAGACATCCGCCTCGCTTAAAAACATCAGCCCGGCGGCCAGAAGCGACGCGATAATCGTCGGCACATAGAGAACCTTCGGCGTCCAGTTAAAGATCACGAGCCAATCATTGATGTCCGGATCGTCCCGCATCGCTTTTTGCATCCTCAACCGCGTCCTGAGCGTTCTCCGCAGGATCAGCCAGGCCACGACCGCAACGGCGAGAAGACCTATGACAATATACAAAGCGATCATTTGATTCGAGACCCAGTTCATCTCCGACATTCGCGGCACCACGTAACGAATAAAAGCCCACGTCCCAACGGTAACGCCGATCAGCGCGATGATCAGAAAGATAATCTTCAGATTCCGGCGTTTCGGTTTGGCCTCGTCCTTCTGCGAAACGCTCTGAACCTCCTCGACATCCTGATGCTCTTCGTGGTGTTGATTCTCTTCGACGTTCGGGTCTTCCATGATAGGTCCTTTCATGAACCAATGATCTAATTTAGGATATCAGGATAACAAGTTATCAGGGCGAAGGATAACAGGAAATCAGGATCTCAGGAAGGAAAATACCCTCGCCGACCCTCGGCCGATCTCCTAATGACTTGATATCCACGACCTGATATCCCGATACTCTGATAACCTTCGTTGTAAAACGGTATATCTTATTGGATATCTTCAGTCGGCACGAGAGGTTTTTCATCGGATCTTCGCCGCGCCGAGGAGGGTGCCGGTGGCATAGGCCAGATCGACGAGGGCGATTTCATACTCCGTGAGAGCTAGAATCTCGGCGCTTTGGGAATTGGCGAAATTCGCCTGCGCCTGGAGCACGTCGGTGGATGTATTTAGGCCAAGCTCATACTGGCGTTTCTCGGCATCGAACAATCGCCCATCCAAAATGGCGCTTTGCCGGCCGGCCAACACGCGTTGCCAGTTGGCCTCAAGCTGATCGACGGCGTTGAGCACCTCCAGCTCGATCATGGCCTGGCGGTTGTCCTTGCTGGCCAATCGTTGCCGGCGTAGATAAAACGCCTGCTGGAGCCGGCTCCCGGCCGCCGCATTGCCAAGGGGCACCTGCAATTGCAGCCCGACGCGATGGTCCTCGAAAACTTTTTCGGTAAGCAGATCAAACGAATCGCCTCTTGTCGGCCCCAGACCATTGAGATTGTATGTATAATCCATGGTGACCAACGGAAGGGTTTGGTTCTTCGCATACTCGATTCCGGCTACGTCTCCGGCGATTTGCAGCTCCAGCTCGAGCATCTCCATCCGATTGTTTAATGCCGTCACTAGGAGCCGCTCCCTATCCAGCTCATAC
>Ga0272441_10016377_pt1 | contig 10253 bp, 10 predicted proteins | sample SSMProp6N_FD_193582 | JGI IMG/M metagenome (GOLD analysis project Ga0272441, IMG submission 193582) | Marine sediment archaeal communities from Little Sippewissett salt marsh, Falmouth, MA, United States - SSM-Prop-6N | ecosystem: Environmental > Aquatic > Marine > Wetlands > Sediment ... | reverse complement strand
AAGACAACCTCAAAGTCGTGAGCAACTACGCCGTGGGGTACAATAACATCGACGTTGACGAGGCCACTAAGCGAGGCATCAGGGTCACCAACACTCCTGGAGTCCTAACAAACACTACGGCGGACTGCGCCTTCACGCTCATGATGGCTATAGCTAGAAAGATTGTCGAGGCAGACAAGTACATCAGAGACGGTAAATGGATACACGCGTGGGGCCCAAAGATGTTCATAGGCGGAGACGTCCACGGCAAGACTCTGGGTATCGTGATGGGCAGGATAGGTTCCGCCATGGTGCCTAGGGCTAGGGGCTTCAACATGGATGTAATCTACTACGACTGCGTGAGGAACCCCGAGAAAGAGAAAGAGCTTAACCTAGAATGCAGGACGCTGGAGGACATGCTAACGAGCTCCGACTTCGTGTCGATACACGTCCCCCTGACACCCGAGACCCACCACATGATCGGTGAGGAGCAGCTCCGCATGATGAAACCTACAGCCTACCTCGTTAACACCTCCCGCGGCCCAGTGGTGGACGAGGAGGCCCTCTACAAGGCGCTCAAGGAAGGATGGATCGCAGGCGCAGCGCTAGATGTCCACGAGAAAGAACCCACCGACCAGAACAGCCCCTTCTTGGAGCTCGACAACATTATAATGACGCCTCACATCGCCAGCGCCAGCGTCGAGACCCGGACCAAGATGGCTGTGATGGCCGCGACCAACTGCGCCGCGGTGATGAGAGGCGAGGAGCCGCCGAACCTCGTGAACCCGGAGGTAAAGAAGGTCAAACCACTCAGTTAACCCCGTTATCGAACAAGATCTCACCCAATACCCCTAGGGTAAATGAACGAAAGATCCCTCGCGCTACATTCGTGTTCTCTATATCACTATAACATCTACGGTTAAACCGGTGTATAGGCCGGACAAAACCATGTTTGTCCCAAAATTCTGGGACTAAACCCTTTTAGGGCCTAGAGGCCGCCTTCCCGATGCCTCGCACCGAGAACCTCTATCATGTCCTCGACCATCGCCGGCAGATCATAGCCAGGGCTCCAACCCCAATCCTCCCTCGACGCGGAGTCGTCGACGCTCTCTGGCCAGGAATCCGCGATGGCCTGCCTATAGTCAGGCTCATACCTAACATCGAACCCCGAGATATGCCTCCTGATCTCGGCCGCGAGTTCCCGGGGGTTGAAGCTAAGCGCCCCAACGTTATAGTCTCCATGGTGCCGGAGGCTGGACAGGGGGGCCTCCATGAGGGTGACGAAAGCCTTGAGGCAGTCAGGCATGTACATCATCGGCAGCACGGTGTCCTCCCCGAGGAAGCAGGTATACCTCCCGTGTTTGATTGCCTCGTAGAAGATCTCCACCGCGTAGTCCGTCGTACCCCCGCCCGGCGGCGCCACGTTGCTGATGATCCCCGGGAGCCTCGCGCCCCTGACGTCCACGCCGTGCTTCTCGAAGTAGTAGTTCCCCAGCAGCTCGCCCACCACCTTGGTGATACCGTACATCGTCCTGGGCTTCAAGACCGTCTCCTGGGGAGTCAACACCCTCGGCGTCTCGGGCCCGAAGGCGGCGATGGAGCTGGGGTGAAACACCCTGAGCCCCAGATCCTTGGCCGCGTTGAGCACGTTCATGAGCCCAGCCACGTTGATCCTCCAAGCCAAGTCCGGCTTCTGCTCCCCGGTGGCGGAGAGAATCGCGGCTAGATGGTACACGGCGTCTATATCGTGTTCCTCGATCAGACGCCTCATTCCATCTTCATCAAGGACGTCGAGAGCCTCAAATGGGCCGTCCTGATCCACGGCGGGCCGCCTGATGTCTGTGGCGACCACGTTTTCCTTCCCGTACACCTCGCGGAGCCTAGGTGTCAGCTCTGATCCTATCTGGCCGAGGGCGCCCGTGATCAATATGCTGCTGATTTGGTCTCCCATTTAGCACTCTAAGGAAATCGTTCGCTGGATACTTATTTTCTTCCCTATAGCCTTGTTGATGATAGACGAACTGTTCATCATCTCAAAATTCTGGGACAAAGGCTGTCTGATCGAAAACCGTTAAAGGGTATCCGACGTTCGATTCACTGAAGGTATTCACATGAGAGACCCGACGGCGTTCCTCGAGAAGGAGTACAACGAGTTGGTGGATAAGGCCCTCGACTGGAGGCTCAAAGAGGTCCAAGGCCCCAGCGAGCCCGTGAGCGTGGTAGACGGCAGAGAGGTGATCATACTGTGCGCCAACAACTACCTGGGACTGACGACCCACCCCCGGCTCAAGCAGGCGGCCATCGACGCCGTGGAGGAGTACGGCGTTGGCTCGGGGGCGGTGAGAGCCATCTCAGGCACCATGGACCTGCACATGGAGCTAGAGAAACGCCTGGCAAGGTTCAAGAACGCCGAGGCTTCCCTGACGTACCCCACAGGCTTCATGGCCAACAGCGGCCTCATCCCCCAGCTCGTCGGGAAAGAGGACATAATAGTCAGCGACGGGCTGAACCACGGCAGCATCATAGACGGCGTCAGGCTGTCCAGGGCCGACCGGGCCGTCTACAGGCACAACGACATGAAGCACCTCGCCGAAGTCCTCGCCGAGGCCGATAGACACAGCCCCGAGTACAGGCGCATACTATTGATAACTGACGGCGTGTTCAGCATGGACGGCGACATGGCTCCCTTGGACCAGGTGGCCAAACTGGGAGAAGAGCACGGCGCCATGATCTACGTGGACGACGCCCACGGGGAGGGCGTCCTCGGCGAGGGCGGCAGAGGCATCGTCAGCCACTTCGGCCTCACCCACAGAGAGGTCCACGTCGAGATGGGCACCTTCAGCAAGGCGTACGGCACGGTGGGCGGCCACATCTCCGGCGGCGACTCCCTCGTAAAGTTCGCTTGGAACAAGAGCCGAACATGGCTCCTAAGCAGCAGCCTCCCGCCAGCCGTGGTGGCCGCCACCACCGCGGCCATCGACGTGCTCGAGACCGAGCCCCAGCACGTGAAGAACCTCTGGAGGAACACCGAGTACTTCAAGAAGGCGGCCCAGGACCTAGGCTTCGACACGGGGAACAGCCAGACCCCCATAATACCCATAATCGTCGGCAAGAGCCACAAGGCCAAGGCGCTGGCCGACAGGCTCTACGAGGAGGGGGTCTTCGTCGTCCCCATAGTGTACCCCATGGTGGCTCGGGACCTTGCCCGGATCAGGGTGCAGATGCACGCCAAGCTCACGACGGGGCAGCTGGACACGGTAATCGAGAAGATGGAGGCCATAGGAAGGGACCTAGACATCATCGGGTGACTCTTCCTCCGTCTGGAAGAACGCGGTCAACGGCACACCCTTTTTCTCCTTGAGCACGTCGGAGCACGTCTGCGGCGACAGCTGCCTGTACTCGTAGCCGTAGGTCTTGAGCAGCGTCTCGGCTCCCCGGGCCAACTCGGGGGCAACCAGTATGGCCCTCACCGGCCTGCCCTGGTCCAGGTCTATGACGTCCATGTATTTCTTGAGCTGGTTCACAGCGTCCTTGCCTGCCTTCACGCGTTTTATCTCCACCACGGTGAGCCTGTTCCCCTTGTCGAAGCCTATGATGTCGATAAATCCGGGGTCCACCTGCATCTCCTTGGTGATGGGCCTGAACCCCTCCTCCAAGAGCTCTGGCCTGTACAGTATGGCCTCCTGCATGTCCTTCTCGGAGGCGTAGAGGCTAAACTCTCCGGCGTCCACGAGGTCGAGGACCGCGACCAAAGCCACGTCCGTGAACGTGACCTCCATGGTCTCGTGCTCCTTGCGCCTATAGACCCGAACCACCAGGCCATCGTCGTAGACCCTGGTCCGGAACAGGGAGCCGGCTGGCTGCCAGTTCACCGGTGAGTAGTCCTTGGGCCTGTGGACGAGGGCGGAGCCGTCGGGCTTGAACAATACGACGCGTTCACCGGGCTCCAGTCTGCTGCTGGCCCTGCCCTCGTAGTCCACGCTGCATCTGCCGGCTACTATTACAGTCCTGTGCCTGGAGACGCCTGTCTTGACGGCTTTCCCCGCGTCCCTGAGGGTGGGGTACTCCAGCACTATCTGTCGTCTGGGGTGCTCCAATCTTCTAGCCTACGGGTGTCACTATGGTGGTCCACGGGGCGTTCATCTTCTGGTCGTAGACCTTGAGATGATCGGTGGCGTAGCCCAATAGGAACGTGTTGTGTCCGGGGTAGAGCCTGTCTGGCCCGTATGAGACGAGTTTCTTTATGGAGGCTTTCCAGTCTTTGAGGCTGAACCCGGGGCCGTTTATGAAGCCTAGCCTGCCGTTGGCGCCGGCGATGTCTCCGGTGAAGACGCTCTTCTTTCCGTCTTCCTCCATGAGTAGGCACATGCAGCCGGGCGTGTGCCCGGGCGTATGCATAACCTCTAGCGTCACATCACCCACCTTGTACGTGTCCCCGTCTCGCAGTTTCTCGTCCACCTTGGACGCCTCGAACTCCAAGCCCCGCTCCAGCGCCATTTCATATAGCATCAGCTCTCCGCGCTCCTCGATGCTATCTACGTCAGCCTCGTGCGCCACAATCCTGCAGCCCGTCATCTCCTGGATCATGTGGTTTCCTCCGGTGTGGTCGAAGTGGCAGTGGGTGTTGAACGCCGTGGCGATGTCGCTGGGGTCGAGCCTCATATTCTCTACGTTTCTGATTATGTCCTTCTCTCCGTTCCCTCCCCCGGTGTCTACGAGGGCTAGCTCTGTTCCTCCGTCTATGAGGTAGACGTTACAGTCTCCCGGCGGCGAGTAGCCGAACCCGTTTCCCCCGGCGAGGTATACACGTTCAGTTATCTTCATACAATCAAACACTGCATTACCTGCCGATGTTTTATAAGGTTCCTCCCTACGCAGCCGTCCAAGCTCCAGGCGGATGGTCAAGAAAATGGTGGGTTTGTGTCGTTTACTCTTGGAAGGACGCCTTGAACCTTGCTTCCATCTCGGGGTAGTATTTCTCGTTGAACTCCTCAAGCCTCTCCGGGTGCGTGAGCTTCACGTGGAAACGCACCCCGCCGGGGCTGGCGGATTTGCGATCACAGTATGGACACTTGTACTCGGTTATCTGTGTGCTCAATGGGATACAACACCATTTGGGTATGCTCCCCTTCACTATAATAGTCTTTACCGTAATTTACCTATAAATGACGAGATGTAGCTACTATCTCTCGGCTTCGCTGGGCTCCTCGACGAGGAGGATGAAGAGAACCCCTACCACCAAAAGGGCAACTGAAAGGATGTACCAAGGCAGTGACGGGTCATACCTGTAGACGTAGCCGCTGAGTAACGTGCCGAGAGTCTGCGTGGCCCTTCCCAGCACACCGCTTCCCCATGCCCCCCCTCATGAGCCAGACGCCGCCGCCCCCTATGCTGGCGAGCACTCTGCCTCGTTTCTCACGGGGAGTCATGTCGGCGAAGAGGCTCTGGAAGCTTGGGTTCATGAAGGCGTTGGTGAGGGTGGTGAAGGCGGCGAGCAGAACCACTTGAAGATAGGTCTCGCATCTGAGATAAAGGATGCACTGAGCCTAGCCTAGGATCATGCACAGGCCGGCTATCGTCTTCTTGCTGGGTCTGTCGACTACGCCGCCGGCTGGGATTCCGAGGACGACGCTGACCAGCCCAGAGATGAGCATCACTTTACCCCACTGCTGAACGCTGAGCCCGATTATCTCGGTGGCCCTCACCACCCAGAAGGAGCTGGCTATGGACGCGAAAAGCACGCTTGAGGACGCCAGAAGGGATAACGTGTACAGCCGCCTAGGGGCTTCCTTCAGGACTGTAAACACACTGCGGTAGGACTCAAGTAGAAGACCGGGGAATGTCGAGAGGCTGAGGTCGAGTTTACTTGGGTTCTCTAGGGTCTCTTTCAGGTACTTTAGCCTGAATAACGCTACGGCGGAGGCTATCCAGAACCCCGTGAAGTATAGCCCGAGCATGGCCTTGCTGATGCCGAGGCTGTCTATCAGCCAGCCGCCGATGACCGGCGCGGCTATCCCGAAGGCGCTGGGTATGGCGACGGTTGCTGCGAAGCCTATCCCTCTCTGATGAGGCGGGATGCTGTCGGCGATCAACGCCTGACGCGCAGGGAAGTAGAAGGTCACCAGGCTCTGCACGAACATGCCCACGGCGAGCCACTGCCACGAGTCGGTGAAAGCTGGTATAAGGAAAGACGCGCCGTACATGAACGTCATGTAGGCGATGAGCTTGATGCGGCCCTGGTAGTCCGCTATGTAGCCTCCGAGGGGGTACAGTATCATGCTTGCCAGGTTCCCCACCGCCATTATCACCCCGATGGTCTCGTAGCTCCCGCCGAGGTGGAGGACGTAGAGGGGGAGGAAGGGCTATATGATGTCAATGGTGGTCCTCCAGACGCACTCGCAGACCGTCATGACGAGGACGTTCCCCTTCATGAAGCCGAATAGCTCTCGGACAGTCTGCATTTGCTACACCGAAATACCTCCCATGACGCTCACCCGGCTTTAAAGTTAACCGCAGACGCGCATCTTTTTAATCACCTGACGATAGAGAATACAGAAATGAGCGTGAAGGACAACAAGGTCACATGGATCACGTGCCCCGACTGCGGATCCAAGATAGGGATAGTGATATCCGTGGGGAAGGATGAGGCTCCCGTCGTGGTGCATGAGGAACCCGAGGCCGAGGAGTGGCCGCCCGAAGAGGTGGATTTCAAGGTCAAGCTTGAGGCGGCTGGCGTAGACCTGGCGCTCGTGGACGTCGAGCAGAGCGAAGAAGCCTTGACGGTTAGCCCGAAGAAGTTCCTAGGAGATTTATGGGGGCCCATAAACGACGCGATGAGGGGGCTGGGCGGCACCTGGATCAGAAACGGAAGGAACAGCCGCTGGGAGATACCGATCGAAGAAACCGAGGGCTAGCTGCCTGAAAGGATGTCGTTGATCACTTCTTTTACCCACATCCCTGTACCCGATATTTTGTTCACCTTCCCAAGGTACTCCTTCCAGCTCAGCCCAAGGGCGCGCCTCCACCGGGGATAAGACTCCTCCAGGCTGCCGTATGCGGCTTGATGCCTTTCACAGTAAACAGAGTCTCCGCTTCTCTCCCTGCCGCAGACCCTACAATCGGTCAAACAAGGCTCCTCCTCTGCAGGGCCCTCGGCGACGGCCTCGGCTATGGCTGCCCCTATCTCGCCTTCACTCTCCTTGAACTGGGCCAGTATGGGGGTGAGAGCCTCTTTGACGCCCTCTACAACTTCTTCAGGGCTCTTCTCGCCCACCTGTATCTCATCCAGGGACGCCTCCAGCTCCCTTGTCGTTTCGACGCTCAGTATGCTTGGGCAGTACCCTTCAAGGGTCTCCGCGATGCGCAGCCCCAGGTCGGTTGCCGTGATCCTTTTTCCGGTGAGGTAGCCCCTCCTGTAGAGGGTGTCGATTATGTTCGCCCTCGTGGCCTTGGTTCCTATCTCGTGGCTCTCCATCTGCCTCAGCAGGCTGCTCGGGTTATACCTCTTGGGCGGCCTCGTGTATCCTCTTCTCGTAGAGAACTTGGTGACCGGGACCACCACCCCCGGCTCTATCTCAGGAAGCAACATCTCCTTGTCCTCTACGTAGGGTGCGTATGCGTCGAGCCACCCTTTCTTGGTGGTCTTCACGCCCCTCATGTAGAAACTGTGGCCGTTCACGTCCACCTCTGCGTCGATCTTCTCCTTGACCGCCGGCCTCCCGAGACACGAGAGGAACCGCTTCACGATTAGGTCATATATATTTGCCTCGTCTTCCTTGAGACGCCTTGGCTTGGCGCCTGTGGGGTGGATGGCGGGGTGGGCCGGGTCGTTCTTATTCCCCTGCCGTGGCCTCAAGCTCTTCCTTTTCAACAGTTCCTCGGCGTGCTTCGAGTAGGCCCGTTGTTCACTGAGCTGTTCGAGGATTCCTCTGATATCCAGCGTCGGGGGCAGGCGTTGGCTGCTTGTCCGCGGGTAGCTGATGTACGTCCCAAGGTACAGCTTCTCCGCCGCCCTGAGGGTGCCGGTGGGGCTCACCTTGAATACCCGGTACGCCTCCCTCTGGAGGTCCCCCAGGTTGAACGGGGGAGGCGGCAGAAGCCTTTCACTCCTCTTGCCGACGTCCACGACTTTCCCGTCTCTGCCCCTGCACTCGGAAGCCAGCTCCCTTGCCTCGACCTCCCTCTCCAGCCTCTTCTTCTCGTACTCCATAGGGATGGTCTCGCCAGCCACAATAGTCTCCACGTACACCCTCCAGTAAGGTACGGGGACATATCCCCGGATGACCGCCTCCCTCTCCTTGACGAAGCTGAGAGTGGGTCCCTGAACCCTGCCGATGCTGAGGGTCTTTTTTGCGCCCGACGTCTTCCTCACGGCAAGGGTAAGCGCCCTGCTTAGGTTTATGCCGAACAGCCAGTCCACCTCGTGCCTCGTCTTACCCGCGGCGATAACCGGGTAGTCGAGTGTCGGCTCCATGTTCTCCCAGGAATCGGCGAGGTCCCTGCGGGTGAGGGTGCTGTACAGCATCCTCCTGGAGTTCGCGAGGCTGTGATCGCCCACGGCGTACCGTAGGACGTTGTACGCGATCAGGCTCCCCTCCTGATCGTAGTCGCAGGCGCTCACGAACCGGTCCACGCCTTTCGACAGCGCCGATATGGTCTCTATGTAGGCGTTCACCCGTTTGTTCGCCCTGTTGACTTGACTCGCCGGCACCCACTTCATCTCGTAGACAGGGTATGTCCATCCTCCCCCCACCTGTGTCAACGAGTAGAGGTGGCCCAAAGCCGAGACCACGAGCAGCCCGCTTCCCCCTCTCTTCGCCGCATAATACTGGACACGCCCATTTCTCAAGGATACTGGGCGCCCCTCGTCGTCCAGCGCCTGCGCTATGCGTCTAGCTGAACTAGGTTTCTCGGTAATGACGAGGAAGCGTTCAGGCAATCTACTGTTTAGCGGGGCAGCCGGACATTAATCCTTTGGGTGAACCAGAGGAAGGCTGCACAACCTATTTCAGGCTCCCAACACCAGTTCCTGTGATGCAGCCGTTCACGGCAGTCCACACACATGAAGGCGTGGTCGTCCCCATGAGGAGTGAGGCAGACAGCCTGTTCAACGACGGATACGGCAGCAGGGAGGGGAGTGAAGTGTTAACCCTTGACCCGTGTGAGACGCTGTACAACATGGACCGGGGGAAGATAGCCTTGGTGGACGAGGAAGCCAACGTGAAGCTCAGCTTCAAGGAGGCGCTGCGGCTGTTCACAGCGGACGACCCGTCCATATGGACTAGGTTCATAGTGTACAGGGACCTCAGGACGAGGGGTTTCGTAGCCAGAGAAGCCGATGAAACAGCAGATTTCGTCGTCTATGAACGGGGCATGTATAGAAAACAGCCTCCAAGCTACCACATCAAAATAATATCGGAGGGACGGCCCGAGAAACTCGACTACATACTTGGCGACCTGAAGAAGACAGAGGAAAGAGGCCGCGAGTTCAAGCTAGCCGTCGTGGACCGCCGAGGCGAGATAGTGTACTACGGGTTATCCGAGAAAACCTTCTAAGGTTTAAGACGGGACGGCAGCTCATCCACCTTAACCTTTTCCTGGTCACCGGTCTTCATGTCCCTGACGGTCACCGACGCCTCCGCGAGGTCCTTCTCGCCCACGACCACCACGGTGGGTATTCCCTTCTTGTCGGCGTACTCGAACTGTTTCCCGAGGCGACGCCCCATAAGATCGACGATGGCAGATACGCCCGCCCTTCTAAGAGACTGGGTTATCTCTATGGCCTTCAGGACCACGTCCTCGTTGACGGGGGCGATATAAACGTCCGCGCCCAAGGATAGGTCCTTGAACGCCTCCTTCTCCTCAAGGACCATGGTGACCCTGTCAACGCCGAAGGAGATGCCCGTCGCGGGCGTGGGATCGCCGCCGAAGAGCTCGACGATCTCGTCGTACCTGCCGCCGCCCGCAAGGCTGCTGTACTCCTCGTACCCCTTGGCGAACACCTCGAATATGGGCCCCGTGTAGTAGTCGAGGCCCCTGGCGAGGCTGAGATCAACCTCGATGTACTCCGCGAACCCGAACGCCTCCGCGTATTTGATCAGTTCTTCTAGGGCTTCACAGCCCTTTACGCCCTCGGGGTACTCCTTCAGCATCTTTTTCGCGGAGCCTATGACCTCCAACGGCCCCCCTTTAAGGCCGATTAGGTCTAACAGCTTTATCGAAGCCTCCTCGTAAGGCGATATCCCTCTGAGCTCCTCGATGACCCCGTCACTGCC
>Ga0272441_10016376_pt1 | contig 10255 bp, 6 predicted proteins | sample SSMProp6N_FD_193582 | JGI IMG/M metagenome (GOLD analysis project Ga0272441, IMG submission 193582) | Marine sediment archaeal communities from Little Sippewissett salt marsh, Falmouth, MA, United States - SSM-Prop-6N | ecosystem: Environmental > Aquatic > Marine > Wetlands > Sediment ... | reverse complement strand
GGCGGGGGGCCGGGGGCGCCCGGCTCGGATGGGCGTCGTTGTAGGCTGAGCGGGCTACCTCACGGACTTCGACCCTTCCCTTACAGCGGACCTTCCCGTATCATCCCAATCGGCTCATATCGAAGACGAACAGCCGGAAGTGAGGCCCCCATGACCGCAGTGTTGACCCCTATTGCTGCGCTTCTGCTGGCCGGTTGCGTCGCGGCTACCTCCATGCAGGACGATCCCGCCTACGAACTCCTCTTCGAGCGCCGCCATTGCTGGTATCCCTATCCGCTCCCTCGCGAGCACCACCCCGAGGAGATCGAGCGCATGCTGGCCCAGGGCTTCGACACCGTGGGCCTGATATTCGTGGGGCCCTACAACGGCGGCGACGTCGACTGGTCCGTCCTGGACGAGTACGCCGACCGGCTCGAGCGTGACGGGCGGGGTCTCCTTCTGCATATCTGCCCGCGGTTCAACGCAGACGAAGGCGTCTGCGACACGCTCAGCGACGGCCGTGTGGTGGAGAACCGTTACGATCGCAACCCCAACTACGCCATGTGCGATGTCTTCGACCCGGCCCAGCGCGAGAAGTTCTGCGACTACGTGCGCCTGGCGGCGGAGCGTTACGGCTCGCGCGCGGTCGGCCTGGTCATCGGCTGGGGCTATCAGGGGGAAACGGGCTTCTACAACGGTGATTTCAATAGCGGTTGGGAGAAGTTCGGCTCCGAGTGTGCCGGGTACTCACAGCACGCATTGGAGGAGTTCAACCGCTGGCGACGCGGTCGCGGCCGCGCACCTGTCGATGTTCTGCCTCTGCCGTCGACCGAGAGGCAGTCCGACGAGTACATCGACTTCATGCGCTTCCGGCTTGATTTCGTAAGCACGGTGTTCCACTACGACGCCGTGGACGCGGCGAGCATGGTCTGCGACGTCCCTGTGGGCCTCTACGGCTACTGGTGCTTCTCGCCGGAGTCGTACGCCCGCAACTGGTGCCCCACGCCCAACGCCGATTTCTACCGCTCGGCGGGCTCGGCCGGCAGTTTCGATTCCCAGTGGTGTCTCGTTGACAGCGGCATCGGTTGGGAGGAGGCATGGATGCACGACGGCGGCTTCGACAACACGGCGGCCTGCATGATCCGCGACGAGGCCCGCCAGATGGCTCACGGCTCGGTCTTCCACGCGATGTACTGCCGCGTGTACGACACTGAGGACAAGTGGGAGGAGGGCGTCTACGAGAAGGTCTGCCGTTTCCTGCTGTCGACGGACCTGCCCGAGCGCGTTGAGTTCTCCGAGCCGAGCGTGGGTCTTTTCTCGCCCACGTGGTCCGTTGCCTGCATACCGTCGGCGTCGGACGCACAGCCTTTCCTGCCGAGGGAGGCTGAGCGGGTCGTACTGCGCAAGATGGCGGGCACGCTCGAGAGCTTCGGCCTGCCCTACGAGCGTCTTGTGGAGGAGGACCTCTACGGCCCGTCGTGGATGTCCTGCTACGATCTGGTCGTGGTCCCCATGGCCGAGCATCTGGAGAGGTTCCTGCCCGCGCCCTCGCTGAGGACGCTGCGTCGGATGGACAACGTCTTCCTCTGGAAGCTCTCGGACGGGCGCCTGACGCGCAGCCGACTTCGGCGGGAGCTGGCCTCGCGGGGCCTCGCGGCGCGTCTGGACTACGAGGGCGATGATCTTACCGCCGGGTTGGTCAACGATGTCCTGTTCAACTGGACGCCGCAGCAGCGTCGGGTGAGACTATCGCCCGGAATGGGGGACAGGGCGGTGACTCTTGGCCCTCACGAGTGGGTGGTCGTCGACGATCTGGAGTGGGACGAGCCCGCCGAGGAGGGGCCGGCCGAACCCGATTAGTCCCTGGCCGCCAGCCCCGAAAGCCTCTCCATCTCCTGCCGTATGAGCTGCTCGGTCCGGTCCTGGACCTCCACACCGGCCTCGGGTTTGTACGTGAAGGCCTCGGCTTTGAGGCCGACGTTGAGCTTGGTCGCTGAGATCTCCTGCCACTGCAGTACCTGCCCGCCGGAGCTCAGCACCTGACTGCGGTAGACGACGCCGTCGACCGTGCCCACCCAGAACTTGATTGCGCTGACGGAATCGCCGAAGAGCAAGCGCGCGACGTCGGCGGCGACGGTGGCCCCGGGTTTGGGCAGGGCCTGAACCAAGTAGGCGCTTCGAGTCTGCAGCGTAGTCGTGTCCAGCACGACGAGGTTGTAGTCCCTCCTGTACGAGTCGATGGTCGCTCTGGTGAAGAGCATCTGCCTGACGGGGTTGCGCAGGTCGGCGTACGACGTGCCCTGCGGCAGCAGTTCCGACAGAGCGTCGTCGACCTCGGCGATGTCGTAGCGGACGATCTCCGTTTTGCCTTCGGTCGTTGTGGCGACCCACTGGGTGCTCCCGTCGAACACGACGTCGGTCTCCCGCCGGGCCGATTCGTCGCGCAGGGTCGATACGATCCTATAGCACTTGGGGAGGACGGCCTGGACCTGGAGGGTGTGCTTGCGCCGCTGTCCGTTCTCCTGCACGTCCATGGCGGCTGTGGCGGCGAAGTCGCGGATGTCGGCGGCCTTCTCAGAGAGTTCGCCGAGTATGCGCTGGGAGCGCGTCCGCATCTCGGGAGTGATCTCCGGGGAGGGGAGCGGCTGGTCCGATCCCTCGGGCGGCCCGGGTCGGAATACCCTGTCGCCCTTCCGCAGCAGCAGCGCCGCTTCTCGGGGGGTGATTGCGGCCTCGGCCGCCTTGTCGGATATCACCTTGTTGACGATGAGCTCGGCCACGGGCTCTTCGTCGCGGACGACCAAGAGGTAGTCGCCGACCGTAACGCCCGACACGCGCAGGATGGCCAGCCCGGCCTCGCATGCGACGGCGGCGACGGTTCCGACCTCCTCTTGGCAGACTCCCGGGCCGGCCAGTGCGGCAAGGGCCACGGCGATGGAGAGGGTAACTCGCATGTTGCACCCGTGCCCTCCCTCGGAAGGGAAGTCTATCACGTGGAGGGTGTGCGGGCAAGCCGGCCGGGGGCGGCCGAGCGGCCCCCGGATGCAGGAATGAATGCGCAGGTGCGCGACTGCGTCGGGGCGGTGCCGTGCGCTCGGGTCTTACATCCTCGGCGGCGCGGCCACGCCCAGTATGGCGAGGCAGCGGGCGATGACGACCCGCACGGCGTCGACGAGGCATATCCGGCCGGCCGTCACGGCCTCGTCGTCGCCGATGACGCGGTGCGTGTGGTAGTAGCTATTGAAACTCTCGCAGAGGTCGAGGACGTAGTTGGCGATCTGCGACGGTTCGTAGTCGTCGGCGGCGCGCCGCAACATCTCGGGCAGGTCGGCGAGCCGTCGGCAGATGAGAAGCTCGTCCTCTTCGGCCAGCGCACCGGCGTGCGAGGCGGCCGGCGGGCATTGGCCGTACTTGTCCAGAATCCCGCGGCAGCGCACGTGCGTGTACTGAACATACGGCCCGGTTCTGCCGTCGAAGTCCAATATCTGCTCGTAGGAGAAGGTGGTGTTCTTGATCCTGCCGACGGAGAGTATTGCGAAGACGACGGCCCCCACGCCGACCTTCTCGGCGATGCTCGCCGCGTCGGGCAGATCGGGGTTCTTCTCGGCGATGACGCTATTGGTAAGGTCCACGGCGCGCTGGAGCACGTCGGCCAGGAGCACGACGTGCCCTTTGCGCGTTGACATCTTCACGCCCCTGAAGTTGACCAGGCCGAACGGGACGTGGACCATCCGATCGACCCAGTCATATCCCGCCATTTCCAGCACCCGGAACACCTGGCGGAAGTGGAGCGCCTGTCGCGCGTCGACGACGTAGAGCATCCGGTCGAAGTCGTACTCGTCCTTGCGCCATATGGCCGCCGCCAGGTCGCGCGTGGCGTACAGCGTGCCCTCGTCGGACTTGCGCAGCAGGCACGGCGGCATGTCGTCTTCGGAGAGGTCTACGATGACGGCGCCCTCGCTCTTTTGGGTGAGGCCCTTGGCGGCCAATTGCTTCAGCAGTTGGTCGGCGCGTCTCTGGTGAAACTCCTCGCCGTGGAAGCTGTCGAAGCGGACGCCGAGGCGCTCGTAGCTGCGCATGAACTCATCGAGGGAGAGGTCGCGGAATCTCTGCCACAGCTCTCGGTTTGGCGGATCTCCCTCCTCGAGAGCGCGGAAGGCGGCGCGTGCCTCCTCTTCCAGCCCCGGGTCCTTCTCGCCCTCTGCGTGGAAGCGCACGTACAGGGCCAAGAGGTGTGCTATGGCGTCGTGGCCGAGATCCTCTTCGCTGCCCCATCGGCGGAAGGCGACTATCAGCTTGCCGAACTGCGTCCCCCAGTCGCCCAGGTGATTTATCCTCACGGTCTTCCAGCCGAGCGCCTCGTAGAGGTTAGCCAGGGCGTTGCCGATCATGGTGGTCGGGAGGTGCCCCACGCTGAAGGGCTTGGCGATGTTGGGGTGTGAGAAATCGAGGCAGACGGTCTTGCCGTCGCCGTCGTGTCCTCCGCCGTATTCGTCACCCTGCTCGGCTATCGCCTCGATGACGCGCCGGTTGTACTCGCCGGGGTCGAGGAAGATATTGAGGTAGGGCCCGGTCGCCACTGCTTGGCGGATGACCCCGCCGGGCTTGACCCCGCGAGCCAACTCCTCGGCTATGGCCGGCGGCGCCTTGCGCAGCTTCTTGGCCAGGGCGAAGCACGGCAGCGCGAAGTGCCCCATCTCGGGCTTTGGTGGTATCTCGAGGAGTTCCTCGACCTCCCGCGCCTGCATCCCTGCGGCGCCGGCTATGGCCTCGAGCATGTCTTCTATGGGCTGCAATAGCTTTGCCTTTCGGGGCGCCCCGCTTCTTCTCAGAAGCCCGCCATGGCCTTGCGGTGGGCCTGTTGCTCTTCGTACATGCGGTGGAATACGGCGTACTTGGCGTCGTGGTAGGCCTTGTGGGTGTCCCTCGCTCGGATGACCTCTCCGCTCCTGCACATCCCCTTCATGGCCGTCGGTATGTCGGCGTAGTGGCCGGACGCGACCGCCGCGAGGATTGCCGTGCCCAGGAGCACCGCCTCGGGTTCCGCGGGGAGGTATATGTCGCAGCCGGAGATGTCTGCGTGTTCCTGCAGCCACAGCGGGTTCTTCGTCCCTCCGCCGCAGGCGTGTATGCGGCTTATTGCGTAGCCCGAGCCGTTCATGGACTCGACTATGTGCCTCGTGCCGTATGCGATGGCCTGTACGGTGGCGTAGTAGAGCTTGGCGACGGAGTCGACCGACTGATCGAGGCTTATCCCGTCGACGACCCCGCGCAGCGTAGCGTCTGCGCGCGGGGAGCGGTTGCCGTGGTGGTAGGGGAGGACATGCAGCTCGCGGGTGACGGTGGGCGCGCCGCCCATCGCTGCAACGGCCTCGTTCAGTAGCTCGTACACTGTCTTGCCGGTCTTCTTGGCCTCTTCACAGAGCTTTGGGTGGTGCGAGTTGTTCTCGATGGTGTAGTCGACGAGCCCCCCCGTGGCGCTCTGGCCCCCCTCGGTGAGCCACATACCGGGGACCATGGCGCTGTAGTAGGGCCCCCAGATGCCGTTGATATACCGCGGATCGGACGAGACGGCCATGTGACAGCTCGATGTCCCGCCGATGAGCGCCAGCACGGTCTCGAGAGCGGCGGTGTCGGGTTTATCCATATCCTCGAAGACGGAGCCCATGGAGCCGAGCCCGCCCGCATGTGCGTCGATGATCCCGACGCCGACGGCCGTCCCGGGCGAGAGCTTCATATCGGCGGCGGCCTTGTCGGTCAGCTCCCCCGCGCGCTGCCCCATGGGCCTGGCTACGTCGGGCACGCGCCCGCCGTCGAACAGATCGAGCAGGCCGAACTGCTCGAAGAAGCTGGGTTCCCAGCGGCCCTCCTCGCCCTCGTGACCCAGGTACGTCCATTTGCACACGACCGTGCAGAGGCTTCGGGCGTCGACGCCGCAGGCGCGGTAGACCATGAAGTCGGCCAGGTCGAAGAACTTGGCGGTGTGCTCCCATGTGTCCGGTAGGTTCTCCTTTATCCAGAGCAGTTTGGGCGGTTCCATCTCGGGCGATATCCGCCCGCCCACGTAGCGCAGCACCTCGTGCCCGGCGCTGTTGATGCGTTCGGCCTGTTCTATGGCCCGATGGTCCATCCAGACGACCACGTTCCACTCGTCCTCGCCGGTGGGCGATACGGTGACCGGCTTGCCGGACCGGTCCAGGGCCACGAGCGAGCATGTGGCGTCGTAGGATACGCCGACGACGTCCTCGGGCTTGGCCTTGGCCTGGGCGCACGCCTTTCGCACGGCGGTGCAGGCGGCCTTCCAGATATCCTCGGACGACTGTTCGACGAACTCGGGCTTTGGCTTTCCCATCTTGATGGGGACGGAGTGGCTGCCCAGCATCCGGCCGTCGAGCGTGAAGGCGCCGGCGCGCGCGCTGCCCGTGCCTATGTCTATGCCTACTACGAGCTTCTCTCTGCCCATCAGTTGCCCCTGTCTGGCGCGTCGAGGACTATGACTTTCTCGGCGCGGTCGTCGTATGCCTTCGAGGTTGTCAGGACAAAGACCTGTCTACGCTTGGCGATCTCGCCGAGCAGTTCCGCGGCGGCGGCGGCGCGCTCGTCGTCGAAGGCGGCGAACGGGTCGTCCAGGACGAGCGGCGGCCCCGCCTGAGCGTATATCATATCAAGCAGGGCCAGTCTGGCCGCAAGGTAGATCTGGTCGATGGTCCCTTCGCTGAGTGCCTCGCCCGGCTCGACTTCGCCGCCGGCCTTCGGGACCGACGCCGTCACTTGCAGATCGTCGGCCACGTTCAGGTCTGCGTAGCGGCCGCCCGTGATGCGCTCGGTGTAGCGGCTCATGGCCTCGGACACGGCGCCCTTGATGCCTTCCAGGGCCTCCGCCTGGGCTTGCTGTATGACCCTCCTGGCCAGCTCCATGGCCTCCACGTTCTGCTGTTGCCGTGCCAGCCGCCGCTGGTCGTCCGCCAGCCTCTCCTTGTCGGCCGCCAATGCCTCCGGATCGGCCTGTAGCTCTCCGGCGGCGCCTAGGAGGCGCTCACGCTCGGCCCGCAGGTCTCCCAGCGCAGCCTCGGTCTCCTCCATCTCCCTTTTCTTGGTGTGGTACTCCTCCGGCGAGAGCATCGGCGCCTTCGTGGCGCCCTCGAGCTGCCTGCGGAGGACGGCGACGTCAGTCAGCGCTTTGTTGTATGCCTCGGTCACGTCGGCAGCCATCCGGCCCGAAAGCTTGCCGTCGAGCTGATCCCGCCACTTGCGCCGCTCCTCCACCAGTGGCTTCACCTTTCCAAGGAGCGTCGCGAACTCCCCGGGGTCGGAGCATCCCACCGAATTGCATGCAGCCCTCTCGTCTTCGGACAGCCTGTTGAGCACGGCTTCGATGCCCGCGGCGAACCTTTCGGCCTCGGTCGCCTTGTCCCTGAGTTGGCGAGGCGGCGCTGTGGCCCTCTGGACTACGGCGAACGTGATAGCGCCCGCCAGGGTCCCCAGTATCCAGGCCCAGGTGTCCGTGAACCAGAACGCCAGCAGGCCGCCGAGGGCGGCCGCGAAGGACAGTGCGTATCCGACGGCGCGTCCCCTGCGCTTTCCGCCTGCTCTGGCCTCGTACTCGGCCCGCGCCTGTGCAGCCGCGTCTCGGCTGGTGCGGAACTGCTCGGCCTTGGCGGCCCTCGTAGCCCTCAGTTCGCCGAGGGCGTTTTCCACCTCTGCGATTCTCTCGCTATCCAGCGTGGGCGCCGCCTCGGCGAGGCCGCCCTCGACCCGTTCGATCTGCCGGGCGAGCTTCTCCACGTCCTCCTTGTCTTTCTGTGCACGCGCCAAGTCCTCCTGCGCCTCTGAGAGCCGGTCCCGGTAGTCCTGAGCGCGGGCGCTGGCCTCGACGGCGTCGCCGAGCCCCCGGAGCTTGGCCTCGAGATCTTCGATGTGCGCCTTGATCTCATCCGCCTTCTGTCGCTTCTCTTCCAGCTCCGCGTTCTTGGCTTCCTCCTTGTCTATTCGGTCCCGGGAGTCCGCGATTCTGTCCATGAGCTCGCGCAGGGGGCCGGGCCTGTCGGCGTGCTTCTGCAGTCCCTTCTCTCTCTGCGAGACGGCCCTGTCGAGCAGCTTCAGCGCCTCGGCCGCGCTGCCTCCCTCGCCGCCTCCGGTAACGGCCTCTTCGAGGGCGGTCACCAGCGCGTTGCGGTCGGACTGCTTCGAAGCCACGCGTTCGAGTTCGTTCTGTCTCACGCACGCCGTGCTCTCGAATATGTTCGCCTGACTTGTTCCGACCATCTCGGTGATTCTCTTCTGTACGCCCGAGGCGGACGTTATGGTCTCGCCGCCGTTTCTGGCGGAGATGGTCTGCTCCTTGGCCTCGAAGTCCTTTACGATCTCGTATTCCGCTCCGTCGTGCTCTATCACCGCGCAGAGGCGGAATCGCGCCGCTGCGCCCCAGGTCACCTTGTCGGCGAGGTCTTTCTTCGTGGACTTGGCGTCTTCGAAGAGCAGTGTGACGACTGCGTCGAGCAGCGTCGACTTGCCGGCCTCGTTGGGGCCGCGTATGACGTTGAGCCCGTCGGCGAACTCGAAGCTACTGTCCGCGAACCTCTTGAACCGCTCGAGGCGGAGTTGGCGAATTCTCAGAGCACGTCCCTCCCGCGCAGCAGCGCGCTGCCGTACTGCATGGCGCGCTCGGCCACGGCTGTCTCCTCCTCTGTCCCGCCTCTCTCGATAACCTCGCGCATGAGCCTCTCGAAGTGCCCGAGGACGGTGCGCGAGCCGGCTGGGTCGTCTCTGGCGTCGGAGGCGGCGTGCGACCTGTCCTCGACTCGCAGGTGCAGAAACCCGCCCCCGCACGCCTCTTCGAGCGCCTCGGCGTCGATGAACAGGCCTTCGGTGGCGAGGCCTGTAAGTCTGACGTTCCTCACGGTGTCGGCGTCCGCGCCGTCGGATATTCGCTTCTCCAGGTCGGCTCCGTCGAGGCAGGCCGACACATCGACCTCGATACGCTCCGCCTTCGTCCTCCCCACGCGGACCTTCTCGATCTTCGCCCCCGTCTTGGACAGCTCGACGACCAGCGCGTTGCCCGAGTCCGTCTCATCGGTGGCTATCATCTCGGGGGAGCCGGGGTACCACGCCTCGACCTCGTCGGTCGGACAGCGGAGCGTGTTGTGCCAGTGCCCGAGCGCGACGTAGTCCATCCCACAGCGATCGATCTCTTCGGCGGTGAACACGGAGTCGTCGGGGTCGACCTTCCCCTCCCTGAGGAGCGACCCGTGGCCCAGGGCGATGTTGAACCGCGCGCTCGGGTCCGGCGCCAGTCCGGCAAGGGGGCTCTCGCACCTGCGTCTCTCGGTCTGCGGATTGCAGTGTATAACGATGTCCGATCCGGGGGGCCGCCATGGTTCCCTGCTCCCGAAGACGTGGATCAGGGGGTGGGCGCTCTCGAGCCTGCCGCTGAGGTACACCGACCCCGGCGCGGCGCGGTCGTGCGTCCCCGGTAGAATCGCGCAGAAGATCCCCTCCTCCGCCAGCCCGCGCAGTTCCCCGGCGACGAACGCCTCGTCGCGCTGTGCCGGCCGGGGCGACTCGAAGAGATCCCCGGCGATGAGGAGGCCCTCCGCGCCGCGGTCGCGCGCAAGCCGGCACACGCCGGACAGGGCCTCGCGCAGCCGCAGGCGCTGGACCGCGCCGGCTTGACCGAGCGGAAGGAAAGTTCTGCCCAAATGAACGTCGGCCGTGTGAACGAGAATCGGCATCCCTGGATTCCTTGTGGGTGTGATGTAGCGGATTCTATCGGGCGGGTCGGGCGGGGTCAAGCGCGGGGGTGCTCAGGGGGCTGCCGGCGGGGTCTCTGGGAGCCCGGTGTGTGAGGTGTAGCTCTCAGGATTGCGCGGTTTTTCTCACAGGTGCGGGGGGGTGGAGGCGGGTCGGGCGGGGCTGTCGCGAGGGCGTTATTCGCTGTGTCCCAAGGCCCTGGGCGCCTATGGCCCCTTCCGGGGGGTTCTGGCATGTCCCTTGCGCAATAGAGGAGCGGGCAGGGTTGGGTTACCCGGCCCACGTCTCGATCGGGTCTCGTGGTGGGCGTCCGGCGAACGGACGTCTGGTCCCGCCTGCGGGGGTTACGACCTGCGGAGAAAGGGGGATGGTCATGCGAGACCGTCGAGGCTTCACCCTGGTCGAATTGCTGGTTGTCATCGCCATCATCGGCGTGTTGGCCGCGATGCTGATGCCGGCTCTGGCGGAGGCGCGGGAGCGCGCCCGGCAGAGGCAGTGTCTGGCGAACCTGATGCAGTTGGGAGCG
>Ga0272441_10016375_pt1 | contig 10255 bp, 7 predicted proteins | sample SSMProp6N_FD_193582 | JGI IMG/M metagenome (GOLD analysis project Ga0272441, IMG submission 193582) | Marine sediment archaeal communities from Little Sippewissett salt marsh, Falmouth, MA, United States - SSM-Prop-6N | ecosystem: Environmental > Aquatic > Marine > Wetlands > Sediment ... | reverse complement strand
GGTCAGGTTCGGGTTGATGGTGTAATTCAGCCGGAGGGAGAGGGAAAAGGTTTCCTGCGTGATGGTGCCATTGAGGTAGCGGGGATCACCGTCTACCTCCAGGTTGTTAACCCACTGCAATTTGTCCCTGTTCAGGGAGAGGTTTGGGAATACAGATAGTTGCAGTGCATTGGTGGGTTGATAGGTGAAGCCCGCTTCGACACTATATCTGCGAAACGAATTGTCCACCCCTTTGCGCCCGTTGTGAAAAAAGCTGAACCGGAGTTTTTTCCGCCTGTCCGTATTGATCCCGTTCCAGAAGCTGATTTCCGGGGAGATGCGAAGCCTGGGGCCTCCCCGAAGGGCAAAATTTGTGTATTGCAGGGGAGCGTAATTGAAACCCAGGTTTGTAAACCAGTTATTCGCCCAGTTCTGCCAGCTGTTGGTGTTGAACCTCAGATTGTTCATGTAGCCTCCAAAGTCCCAAACCGCCCAGTGGTTATAATTGATCCCCACCCGTCGAAAGGTTTTGTCCGGCTTCAGGCTTTGATAGCCAACCCAGGTATAATGCCTGAGATCATCCGCCTGCCGCTGAAACCCGATGTCATTTAATTCCAGCTCCGGGGATCTCCAGGTTCCTCCACTTTCAAATCGCCAGTGACCGTTGCCTACCTTGCCAACCTGAAAATTGCCCCCTGTTCCTGTAAGGGAGGTCCTTGTGGGGTCCACCTCCACGTGGGTGGCCCCTTCCCGCTGAAACAGGCGGGTGATGCTTTCCTGGGTAAATTGAATGGCCGCTTCGCTGCCCATCACATGGCTCCAGACCATGCTGCCTCCGGCATACCAATCCCGGTTATTCCATTGGTGTTTGAAATCAAATCCCCCGGAATAGGCCGCTGTGTGCAGGAAATCAAGGGACTCCGGCAGGGTTTCCCGGTTGGTCGCCGTCACCATGGTGCCAAAATAGGTGTCCCCATCGTTAAAATCCTTTTGTACCCGCCCCACCAGGTAGTTGGTAAGGGGTTCCACAACTTCCCTCCTGCGTTCACCCTGGTTGTCAATGACCGCAACACGCCTTGCCGTAACGCTTTCAAGGAGTCCGAGTGACCAGCCACTCTGGGTCTTGCCACTGAACTTTGCAGCCCCGATAATCGGAGTATTCTCGGGCATGTTTACATATTCGGATCCCAACAGCTCCGGAAATCCCTGGGGATCCCGTCCAATCCTCCGGGAGTAGAATACATTGTCAGACCCGAAGGTGTTTCCCGCCTGAGACGGGGATACCGGGTAGTTGAAAATATTCTTGTTCTCGACAAAGAAGGGGCGTTGCTCCCTGAAAAAGATCTGGAATCCATCCAGGGCGATAGCCGAAGGATCCGCCTCGACCTGCCCGAAATCGGGATTTAGGGTCAGGTCCAGGGTAAGGTCGTTGGTAATCCCAATCTTGGCATCCACGCCTGCGGTTAGGGACACATCACTACCATCCTCAAAAGGATTCCCGGCTTCCGCTTCAAAGCTCCTGCTCTGGGCCACGGTGTAGGGTTGGATTTCCAGTTGTTTCTGGGATTCCAGGTTTTTCAGCCCGCGCAATTCTCCAAATTCACTTACCCAACCTGGCTGGTCCACAGGTTTGCGTTGCCAGAGCGAACGTTCCTCCTCCCTGAAAAACCGTCGGGTGGACTGAAGTCCCCATACCTGCTCTGGTGCATCACTGAACTTAAGCTGGCTCAGGGGTATGCGGATCTCCGCGGTCCAGCCTTCTTCGTCTATCTGGGTTTTGGCATACCAGATGGGATTCCAGCTCGAATCCCAGTTATTCCCATTATTGGAAACAAACTCGTCCCCTTTAACCCCAGCCGCCGTAATGCTGAATGAAAAGGCCGTTCGCCTGTCGTGGTAGCTGTCAATATTAACTTCCACCCAGTCCCCGGCAAATCCATCCCGACGGGATAGGCGCCGCTCGATCTTATCCGGTTCCGGATCATAGCAGCGAAAGGCGATGTAAAGGTTCTTGGGGTCGTACAGGATCTTAAACTTGGTTTCGACGCTGGGGTCCGTATTCTCATCCGGCTGGAATTCGATATAGTCCCCGCCCCATTCCACAAGGTCCCATACGGTTTCATTAAGGATTCCATCGATCACAGGTGTGGCCTCTGGTTCGATCCCCTGGGTGAAGTAGGTCTTTTTCACCAGTACCTCCTCTGCAGCCCCTGAAGCCGTTCCCCCGCCAGCGTCGGCAGGAAGCTCACTATACTCCTGAGCCATTAAGAAACCTGGCAAAAAGCACCCAAGGGCCAGTAGCCTGCACCTGTTCATCATTATCAGGGGTTTTATCTACTCATAAAGACTTCGGTCAATACTCGGTGTTACAGAAAAACGCTCCTTTCCGACCCCTGACCATGTTAAATTTTTAGACACCGGCTCAAATATGGCGAATCAACAAAATATTGCAACTAAGCCATTTGTAATTCAACTTAATAGTTGTACATTTGCAGCCCGTTTATCGGACTTGAAGTGTTTAATTTATAAATAAAGCAGTAGTGGATACATTGAGCTACAAAACCAAATCCGCAAACAAAAAGACCGTTTCCAAGGAATGGTTGTTGGTGGATGCCGAAGGGCAAACCCTGGGTAGGCTTGCTTCCAAAGTGGCAAATATTCTGAGGGGCAAATACAAGACTAATTTCACACCTCATGTAGACTGCGGAGATAACGTGGTAGTCATCAATGCGGACAAGATCTCCCTTTCCGGCAACAAGTGGGATGACAAAAAATACATCCGATACACGGGATACCCCGGAGGGCAGCGTTCTCAAAGCGCACGTGACCTGATGGAAAATAAACCTACCGCCATCGTTGAAAAGGCCATCAAGGGGATGCTTCCGAAAAACCGTTTGGGTGCGGACCTCTTCAGGAACCTCTACGTATATGCCGGGCAGGAGCACCAGCAAGAAGCACAGAAACCGAAGCAAATCAATTTAAACGACCTTAGATAATGGAGGTAATTCATAAAATCGGAAGAAGGAAGTCTGCCGTAGCCCGGGTATACCTTTCTCAGGGCAATGGAAAAATCACGGTAAACCAAAGGGACTACGAAGATTATTTCCCAACAGCCACGCTTCAGTACAAGGTTCAACAACCTTTTGCGCTGACGGATAATGAAAAGTCTTTCGATGTGAAAATAAATGTTTACGGAGGCGGGATCACCGGTCAGGCAGAAGCTGTTCGGCTTGCAATCTCACGTGCCCTTTGTGAACTAGACAGTGAAAATCGCGGCATGTTGAAACCGGAAGGTCTCCTTACCCGTGATCCGAGAATGGTGGAACGTAAGAAATTCGGTCAGAAGAAGGCCCGGAAGAAGTTCCAGTTCTCCAAACGTTAATATTCATCCCTCCGGAAATCCCGGAGGGTTTCATTCAAATGCCTGCACAGCAGGTTATCATTAACCCAGTTCCTTGAAAATATTCTCTTCGGAGAAACGAGTACAACCCGGAAAAAACCAGATACCTGGATCCGGGGCCTATTTGGTTTAGCATCTAAACCGCAGAGGCACGTCCTGAAAACCGGACCGACCACTCTGCTGTTGCGCTTTCAAAGAACGTAAACTAAATTATAGTAATGGCAAACGCTGAAGTTAAAGATCTCTTAGACGCTGGGGTGCATTTTGGACACCTCACCCGAAAATGGAACCCGAACATGGCTCCCTACATCTACATGGAGCGAAACGGGATCCACGTTATCAACCTTTACAAAACGGTCGCCAAGCTGGATGAGGCTTGCGAAGCAATGAAGAAAATCGCCGCTTCCGGCCGCAAAATACTTTTTGTGGCCACAAAGAAGCAGGCGAAGGATATTGTAGCCGATAAGGTATCTGCTGTTAATATGCCTTACATCACCGAGCGCTGGCCCGGTGGCATGCTCACCAACTTTGTAACCATCCGCAAGGCGGTCAAGAAAATGACGTCCATTGACCGGATGAAAAAGGACGGGACATTTGATACGCTTTCCAAAAAAGAGCGGTTGCAGGTGGAACGCCTTCGCGCCAAACTCGAAAAGAACCTCGGTTCGATTTCTGAGATGACGCGCCTGCCCGGAGCTATTTTTGTAGTGGATACCATGAGGGAACACATTGCGGTCAAGGAAGCCGAAAAGCTCAAAATTCCGATTTTCGCCATGGTCGATACCAATTCCGATCCAAGGCCAATAGACTTCGTGATCCCCTCCAATGACGATGCTTCGAAATCCATCGACATCATTATGACGCAGGTAACCCATGCCATTGCTGAAGGGCTGCAGGAGCGGAAATCAGAAAAGGCCGTGGAAAAAGAAACTGCGGCTGCACCTGCGGAACTTGAGGCAAAGCCACAGGCAGAAAAACCAGCGCCCGTAGCGGCTGAAACACCGGAAAAAAAGGAAGAAGAAGCCGTGAAGGAAGAAGTTGCAGAAACGACCCCTGCGGCAGCTGAAGCGTCTGAAGAGGCCGTGCCTGCAGATGATCTGACAAAAATCGAAGGGATCGGGCCAAAAACTGCAGAAGCCCTTACCAATGGAGGCATCAAAACCTTCTCAGACCTTTCAAAGGGCGATCCCGATGAAATAAAAGAAATGCTGACCGCAGCAAGTTCACGCTTGGCTCATTTGGATCCCGGAAGCTGGCCCAAGCAAGCCAAAATGGCTGCTGAAGACAAATGGGAGGAGCTCAAAGAATGGCAGGATAAAGCCAAGGGAGGCGTGGAGTAATCCCGGGCAGGGCTCCCTTGAAGAACAACACATTTTTACACATACATCAAAAAAGACAACAATGGCAAAAATTACCGCAGCTGAGGTAAACAAATTAAGGAAAACCACCGGAGCTGGCATGATGGATTGCAAGAACGCGCTGGTAGAAGCGGAAGGAGACTTCGATAAAGCCATCGAAATCCTCAGGAAAAAGGGACAAAAAGTGGCTGCAAAACGCGCTGATCGGGATTCCTCCGAAGGAGCCGCGATCGCAAGGGTCAATGGTTCCCATAACGAAGGTGTGATCATTTCGCTGAACTGCGAAACCGACTTCGTAGCGAAAAATGAGAGTTTCGTGAACCTTGCAAAGGACCTTGCGGACCTGGCTTTGAACTTCGATTCCAAGGATGCATTCCTGGCCGCGGATTTCAACGGGCTTTCCGTTCAGGAAAAATTGCTGGAGCAGACCGGGGTCATCGGTGAGAAGATTGAAATAGGTGGGTTCCGGAAACTATCTGCCCCTTTTGTAGGATCCTATATCCATGCCGGAAATAAGATCGCTACCCTGGTGGGTCTTTCTGAAGCCGTAGCTGATGCTGCCACCATCGCAAAAGATGTTGCCATGCAGGCTGCCGCCATGAATCCGGTAGCCCTGAATGAAGCGGAAGTAGATCAGGAAATCATCGAAAAAGAGATTGAGATCGCTAAAGACCAGCTTCGTCAGGAAGGTAAACCGGAGAATATGCTGGACAAGATTGCCCAGGGGAAGCTCAAGCGATTCTTCAAAGACAATACCCTGGTCAACCAGGACTTTATCAAGGACAGCAAATTGAGTGTCGCCCAATATGTCAAGTCCGCTGACGCCAGCCTGGAAGTAACCGGGTTCGAGCGGGTAGCCCTTGGCTAATCCAGCATAGCACAAATGACAGAAAAAAGCGCCCTGAATCAGGGCGTTTTTTTCTGTCCGGTTAGCCCTTAAGCCAGGCCTGTCTCAAGCGAACCTGTTCCGCGGTGGCAGTTTCCATGGGAGCAATCCCCTTTTGATGCACCGTGGGAGTTCCTGCTACACCTTCCAAAAGATACTCTTCTCCCTCGCGAAGGACGGTCAGCACTACCGGGGTTTCCGCAGTCCAGGAAAACGTTTCACCGAAGATTCCGCCTATGGTCTGCAGATTCACCTCTTTTCCGTTTAAGCGGGTTAGCACATCCCCACCCTGAAGGCCCAATGCCTGCATGGATGTATTGAGTAAAATCCCCTCCCGGACAAAAATCGAGCCGTCGCTTGGATTCGCATCGATAAAAGGAATCTCTCCATTGAGGAAGAAGGAACAGGGCATCTCCCTGCCTTCCATACTAACCCCCACCTCACTGAGAACAGCCCCATAATCGATAGGGGTCGTCCCTATGACATGCGTCTCAAAAAATTCCCGGATTTCCGGGTAGGTAAGGGCCTCGATTTCATCAAACAGGTCTGAATCTCGAAAAGGGCTGTCCTTATCGTATTTCGCCGAAAGTGTTTTCATCAGGTCCAGCACCCCCATGGCACCCCCGCTCAGCTGCCTGAGCCGTATGTCCAGGGCCATATTGATCAGCGCTCCCTTCTGGTATACATTGGCGTAATTCGAAGCATAAGGCTCTTCTAAAACGCCGCGGCTCATTTCCGTAAAGGACATGCGGTCATCGTATGCCTGGGCAAACTCGATCTTTTCCGCTATACGGGAATAGAAGTCATCCTCATCGATCAAACCCTGCTGGATCTGAAAAAGATTGGCAAAGTACTCTGTCGCCCCTTCATACATCCAAAGATGTTGAGACATCTTGGGGTCGTTGTAATCAAAATACTGAATCTCTTCCGAATGCACATTGAGGGGCGTCAGAATATGGAAAAACTCATGGGATACCACATCGATCATGGTTTTCTCCAATTGGTCGGCAGGCAGTATTTCCGGAAGCACCACTACGGTAGAGGTATGATGTTCCAGGGCCCCAAACCCCCCTGCATCCTCCTCCAACCCGGATAGGTAGAGCAGGATGGTATATTGCCTGGTTCCGTCAATCTCACCGAGAAACGCCTTTTGGGCGCGCATCATTCGTTCGATAAATGCTTTGAGATCTTCCGCTTTGTAAGCCCCCGTAGGCGAATAAACACTCAGATTCACCGTAATATCGTCCAGTTCTATGGACGCCCCCTGTTGGGCGGTAACCTGAATAGGATTGTCAATCACTTCGAAATAACGCCCGGCCCTGAAGGCAAAACCGCCTGGATCGGAGCTCATGGGGGTAAGGGATGTATAGGGTTTCAGGTTCTCAGGAGTGATCAGGGTGATCTCGTAAGGGGTTTCTGTATACCCTTCAAAATACCCCACAAAACCGTGCATGTTAAGCATGAAATGGGTGCCTTCAAGGATATTCGTCCCAGCGGGTGAAAAAACGTCATTGGAACCCTCCCCTTCGGAGTCATAACTATCGTTGACATAATATGCAATACGATCCAGGGATGTCGCCTGTGGGATGACCCAGCTGTTTACGTCCTCCCGGAAGACGGGCAGGGGATTGCCTTTATAGTCAAAGGCTTCGAGCTGTTCTATAAACTGTCCGTAGTCATCTATGCTATAGGTGCCAGGCACCGTTTTGGGGATAAAAAAACGAACCGTATCCCTGTCAAAAGCGCCTGGATTCAAATCCACGCGCACCCGATCCCCATTGACGGATTCCAGGTCAAGGGTAGTGGTGACGGCGACCTCTGAGGCCGATGGCAGGTTCTTAACGGCTGCGCAACTGCCAAGCAAAACAGCCCAGAACAATAAGGATAGGATTCGTCGCATAGGGATCATTTTCAGGTTTTGGCCTTAAAAAAGTACAAGTTATTGAATTTGTAGACAGGATGTTCAGATTCGTAAGATTCCCGATCCTCCCAGACTGGTTCTGTCAGGGGGAGTCGCAAACATATTTTGACTATTTTTGTTGGGATTTAAGCCCTGTTCCATGCCATACAAGCGGATACTTTTAAAACTAAGTGGGGAAGCCCTGATGGGAACTCAGCAGTACGGAATTGATCCAAGCCGCCTCGACACCTATGCGGAGGAAATTAAAGGGGTTGTGGACCGGGGCACAGAAGTGGCCATCGTCATCGGAGGGGGGAACATCTTCCGGGGCGTAGCAGGTGCCAGCAGAGGCATGGACCGGGTACAGGGAGACCATATGGGGATGCTTGCGACCATAATCAACGGCCTGGCCCTGCAGTCTGCACTTGAAAACAAAGGGGTGGACACGCGCCTGCAGTCCGCCATCAAGATCAATGAAGTGGCCGAACCCTTCATCCGTCGGCGGGCCATGCGCCATTTGGAAAAGGGCCGGGTGGTCATCTTTGGAGGGGGAACTGGAAATCCCTACTTCACCACCGATTCTGCCGCTGTCCTCCGGGCCATTGAGATCGAGGCGGATGTGATCCTGAAAGGCACCCGGGTAGATGGCATTTATACCAGCGATCCTGAAAAGGACAAATCCGCCACGAAATTTGACACGATCAGCTTTAAGGATGTCCTGAAAAGAGGCCTAAAGGTCATGGACACTACGGCCTTCACCCTTAGCCAGGAGAACGAGTTGCCGATCGTGGTCTTTGATATGAACAAGCAAGGGAATTTACTAAAGATCGTATCCGGAGAAAATATCGGAACCGTTGTAAATCTCTGAGAACAAAGATAAGTCATCAAGTAGAAGTACCATCTTATGAACGAAGAAGTTAAATTCATTCTGGACGCCACAAAAGAAAGCATGGACAAAGCCATCTACCACCTTGAAAAAGAACTGGTAAAGATTCGGGCAGGCAAAGCCAACCCTTCCATGCTGTCCTCCGTAATGGTCGAATATTATGGTAATATGACGCCCCTCTCCCAGGTATCCAACATCAATACCCCGGATGGCCGGACCATCTCCGTACAGCCCTGGGAAAAGAGCATGATCCCCGTGATCGAAAGCGCCATCATGAATGCCAACCTTGGCTTCAACCCGATGAACAATGGGGAGATGGTTATTATCAACGTCCCTCCCCTGACCGAAGAACGCCGTATACAGCTGGTAAAACAGGCCAAGACCGAGGCGGAGGATGCCAAAGTAAGTGTGCGCAGTGCCCGGCAGGAGGCCAACAAAGAGGTTAAGGCCCTGGATGTCTCGGAAGACCTTAAGAAGAATGCCGAGATCGATATTCAGGAACTCACGGACGACTACACCCAAAGGATCGACCAGATCCTTGAGGTAAAGGAGGCCGAGATCATGAAGGTGTGATTCATATTGGAGAAAATCTTGCTATAGCCTCCCCGCCGGAGGCTTTTTTATTCCAGTCCGGAGCCCAGGAAATACCAAATAAGGATAGCCGCAACCAAGGAAAGGCTGCAAAGCACGATCAGGATGCGGTAGAGCCTGCGGGCAGTCCTCCTGTATTTCTGGTGTTTCGAATTCAGGACAGGTGCGTTTTAAGCTCTTTAAGTTAGTTAATCTTCTCCTATAAAGGCATTTATTGGGTACAGTGGGTATGATTTTCTACCTTTGGCCGCGAATGAAGTAGATGGTAGCAAAACTTACACAGGGATTTTGGGCAAAGACGGCCCGGATCATACTCCGAAATCGGATTTTGATCCTCCTGCTGATCGCGGCTATCACCTATGGGTTGTCCACGCAGTGGGAACATATGCGGTTCGCCACTTCGGAGGTGAATTTGCTTCCGGATGAACATCCGGAGAACCTTCAGTACCAGGAATTCCTCAAACTTTTTGGGGAGGAAGGAAACATCATCGTGCTGGGCATTCGTGATTCCTCCCTGTACCATCCCGAAAACTTCAACCAGTGGAATATCCTGAGTGAAAAACTGGAAGCCTTTCCCGAAGTGGATTTTGTACTGTCCTCGGATAACCTTCAGGAGTTGGTCCGGGACAAAGAAAAGCAGGAGTTTGTCCTCAAACCCTGGATGGATGGCCCGATCCAGAAGCAGGAAACCCTGGACAGCCTCACCCACATACTCTTTGAGCAATTACCCTTTTACGAGAAACTGCTTTACAACAAGGAGAACAGAACACTTCGAACAGCGGTATATCTGGACAAGGATATTGTGAACACTTCTGTTCGGAAGGATTTTATCCTCAACGACCTCAATATCCTGATAAATGACTTCGAATCGGAGACGGGCCTTGATGTTCGGGTATCCGGGATGCCGTATATCCGAACGATGAATGCACAGAATATCATTGATGAAATCGGCAGTTTTATCCTGGCCGCCCTGCTGGTGACCTCCCTGATCTTTTTCTTCTTCTTCCGTTCGTTCCGGGCCACCCTTATCTCCATGGTCGTCGTCGTTATCGGGGTGATGTGGGCTTTCGGGACCCTAGGGTTGCTGCGCTATGAAATCACCGTGCTCACTGCCCTTATCCCGCCTGTGATTATCGTGATCGGGATCCCGAATTGCATCTTCCTGATCAACAAGTACCAGCAGGAAGTGAACAAACATGGAAATCAGGCCCGGTCCCTTCAACGGGTGATCACCAAAATCGGGAACGCCACCCTG
>Ga0272441_10016374_pt1 | contig 10256 bp, 11 predicted proteins | sample SSMProp6N_FD_193582 | JGI IMG/M metagenome (GOLD analysis project Ga0272441, IMG submission 193582) | Marine sediment archaeal communities from Little Sippewissett salt marsh, Falmouth, MA, United States - SSM-Prop-6N | ecosystem: Environmental > Aquatic > Marine > Wetlands > Sediment ... | reverse complement strand
CAGCCCTGAATCGGCACAGTGAGCCAGAAGACAGTGAGCCAGAAGACAGTGGGCCAGAAGACATGGGGCCAGAAGAGATGGCGGCCGGCAGGATCGATGCGAGCGAACCGGACGCCCATCCGATTTTTCATGGCAGTCCGTCGAGCGTATCCTTCACAAAGCTGCGCAAACGTCTCTTGCGGCAGGTGCGGCAGGCCATGGCGGATTTTTCCATGCTGGCCAACAAAGGATTGCAGGATGGTCAGGCGCCGCGCTGGCTGGTCGCGGTTTCGGGCGGCAAGGATTCCTACGGGCTTCTGGCCTTGTTGCTGGATCTGAAATGGCGCGGGCTGTTGCCGGTCGAGCTGATTGCCTGCAATCTCGATCAGGGCCAGCCGAATTTTCCGAAGACCGTTCTGCCCGATTTCTTGAGCGGTCTCGGCATCGCCCATCGCATCGAATATCGCGATACCTATTCGATCGTGACGGAAAAGCTGCCGGAAAACGCCACCTATTGCGCGCTTTGTTCGCGTTTGCGGCGTGGTCATCTTTATCGGATCGCCCGTGAAGAGGGTTGTCAGGCGCTGGTTCTCGGTCACCATCGCGAGGACATTCTTGAAACCTTCTTCATGAACCTGCTGCATGGCGGGCGTCTGGCGACCATGCCGGCGAAACTGCTCAATGATGAGGGTGACGTGATGGTGCTGCGCCCGCTTGCCTATTGCGCCGAGGCGGACCTGGCCCGTTTTGCCAGTGCCATGCGCTTTCCCATCATTCCCTGTGACCTGTGCGGCTCACAGGAGGGTTTGCAGCGCAATATCATGAAGGATTGGCTGGCCGGCATCGAAAAACGGATGCCAGGGCGCAAGGATGTCATGTTGAGGGCGCTCGGCAATATTCGTCCCTCGCAAATGCTGGACCCGAAGCTGTTCGATTTTGCCGCGCTTGCACCGGATGTGGCGGAACCACCTTGCGAGTGATGACCGTTTGCGCAAGGCGAACGTGATCACGCCGTGGCGTTAGCGATTGTCCCTAACAGCCTGCCCTTTTCGGCAATCAGCACGCAGATCAGCGAAATGGTGGACACGACGACATAGCCGAGGGCGAGGGGCAGGATCGTGCCATCGAAGGCCTGACCGATCAGGGCGCCAACAATGCCGCCACCGACCGTCTGGGCAAAGCCAAGCGTCGAGGAAGCGGTGCCTGCGACATGGCCAAGCGGCTCCATGGCGATCGAATTGAAATTGGCGCCGACCCAGCCGAAGAGCGACATGATCAGCGAAAACAGGATCATGAAGAGCCAGAACGGAAGGGGACCATTGGCGCTGACAACGGCCGTCAGGCTTGACAGCACGATGAAGGCGATCAGGGCGCTGTGCGAAAGCCGGCGCTGTCCAAAACGTGTGACGAGCCTCGAATTGAGAAAGGACGATGCCGCCATCAACACGGCCACGCCGGCAAAGGCGACCGGAAACCAGTTGCCCAGTCCGTACAGGCCGACATAGATCTGACTGGCGGAATTGAGGAAGCCAAAAAGCGAGCCGAAATAGAAGGCCGAGGCAAGGGCGTAGAACAGCGAAACACGGTTCGACAGCACGAAACCGAAACCTTCGACAATGACTGCCGGACGCAGGCTGCGCCGGTTTGCCGGATCGAGCGTTTCGGGAAGCCGCCAAAAACCCCATACGGCCATGACCATGGCAATCATCGCCATCAGGACGAAAATCATGTGCCAGTCAGCGATCATGATGACGCCTTGACCGAGAAACGGCGCCAGGATCGGCACGATCATGAAGACCATCATGATCAGGGACATGGTCGAGGCCATCTGCCGGCCTGAACAGGTATCACGCACCACCGCCAGGGCCACGATGCGGGTCGCCGCGGCGCCGATTCCCTGAACCATACGGGCAAGCAGCAGCGTGTTGAAACTGGGCGCGATGACGGCCGCAAGTACGCAGCCGATATAAAGAGCCAGGCCCAGGAAAAGGGGTGTGCGCCGGCCGAATCTGTCCGAGATCGGCCCGAACAGCAATTGTCCCGCCCCAAAGCCGACCACATAGGACAGGATCACGAATTGCACCTGGTTTTCGTCGATCAGAGTGAAATCATCGACGATATTGGGAAAGGCGGGCAGCAGGATATCGATGGCCAGCGCGTTCAATGCCATGAGTCCGGCCAGCAGGGCTATGAATTCGCCCCTGCCGACCGCTCGATCATGGCTTTTCTTCTTTGTGCCCGAGGTTTCATCGACAGCCACGCTCGGCTCCATGGCAAGGGCCTGGAAACCTTGGGGGCATCAGGCGGGGTCTTCAAGCTTGGCGGCAGCAGTCCATGTTGGCGACGAACAGGGCCGTTTTCAATCAATTCACGAAACCGGGATGCTGCAGGCGTCTTTAACAGATCATAGCGCTGGACGGATATTGAAATCCATCGCGAAATTTGTTGCTGCGTGCCCTCCGTTACAGAAAAATGCCGTATCTGATCGTCAGATACGGCAAACGAAACGACAGCAGCAATCGCCTTGTCAAGGCGCATTCGATTGTCGATGCTTGTGTTCAGGCTGCTCCCTTGACGGCAATGCCCTTTTCCGAGAGGAAATCCTGCAATTCGGAAGCCTGGAACATCTCGCGAATGATATCGCAACCACCGACGAATTCACCCTTCACGTAAAGCTGCGGGATTGTCGGCCAGTTCGAATAATCCTTGATGCCTTGCCGCAGGTCCGCGTCTTCGAGAATGTTGATGCCCTTGTAGGAAACGCCGAGATAATCGAGGATCTGCACGACCTGGCCGGAAAATCCGCATTGCGGAAACTGCGGCGTGCCTTTCATGAAAAGCACGATGTCGTTCGATTTTACTTCATTGTCGATGAATTCGTTCATGCCACTCATATTTCCAACCTTTCGTATCCGGTTCAAGTTCGGACCGTGTTGCGTTACAATCTAGGCGATCATCATGCGTCTGTCGAGATGGTGCCGTTTTTGCCTGGGCGATATCGACGGAGCCGATCTCGGATTTGTGCCGAGGACCCTCGTCACCTGTATCTGAAGTTCGTTCCGTGCGCGCTGAAAAATGAGACGAATTTCAGATCCAGGTGACTAGTCTGGCGCACTGGTTTGCAGCGCCAGCGCGTGCAACGCATCACCCATATTGCCTTGCAGTGCCTTGTAGACCATCTGGTGCTGCTGTACACGGCTTTTGCCCCTGAAACTCTCCGCCACGACTTCCGCGGCGTAGTGGTCTCCGTCTCCTGCCAGGTCACGAATGGTCACGGTGGCATCGGGAATGCCGGCCTTGATGAGGGTTTCGATGTCGCCTGCGCTCATTGGCATGGCAGATATCCTTTCAGGTCGATGGTTCAGCCATGAATTCAGGGAACCATGATTCATGGCTATGACGCAATTCATCAAGTGGAATATCGAACATTCCTTCAAGGACAAATGCGCCGTCGTTTTTTCCGATCCTGCCCAGAATCTGGAAGGGGACGCCCGATCCCTCGGCATTCATGCACAGGTAATGGACCATATCCTGTGAGGTCGTCGCGACATAACGGCCCTGATCTTCGCCGAAAAGCTGGGCATGCAGCGGACCGAGCGCCGGATCAGGCGCAAATGTCATGCCCTTGCCGCTGGCCAGAGCCATTTCGGCCAGCGTGAGCAGCAGACCGCCGCTGGAAATGTCATGACAGCTAGATATTTGCCGATTGCGGATTGCCGCGCGCATGAAATCACCATTGCGTCTTTCAATGGCCAGATCGACCGGCGGCGGCGGTCCGTTTGTCTCGCCGAGCAGGTCCTTAAGATAGAGTGATTGTCCGAGATGGCTGCCAGGGCCGCCAAAAAGCACGATGGCGTCACCTTCCCGGGCACTGTCGATGCGCGCCATATCGCGCCAGTCGGCAATCAGCCCGACACCGGCGATGGCCGGTGTTGGCAGGATCGCTTCGCCATTCGTTTCGTTGTAGAGCGAGACATTGCCCGAGACCACGGGAAAGTCGAGTGCCCGGCAGGCGGCCGCGATGCCCTCGACGGCCTTGACGAATTGCCCCATGATCTCCGGCCGTTCGGGATTGCCGAAATTCAGATTGTCGGTCACCGCCAGCGGTTCGGCGCCGGTTGCCGTCAGGTTGCGCCAGCATTCGGCAACGGCCTGCATGCCGCCCTGATAGGGATCGGCCTCGCAATAGCGCGGTGTGACATCACAGGAAAAGGCCAGTGCCTTGCCGGGATGTCCCTCGACCCGAACGACACCGGCATTGCCGCCGGGGACCTGTACCGTGTTGGATTGCACCAGCGTGTCATATTGCTCGAAGACCCAGCGTCGGGATGCGCCATTGGCCGATCCGACAAGATCGAGAACGGCTTGCCGGTAATCCGCCGGCTCGGATATGTCATGGGCCGGCAGCGCTGAATACAATCCCGGTTCGCGCCAGGGCCGGTCATATTCCGGTGCCTCGTTGCCCAGTTCCCTGATCGGCAGATCGGCCACTTGCTGGCCCTGGTGGTGGACGCGAAAACGCAGATCGTCCGTCGTCTGCCCGACAATGGCGAAATCCAGCCCCCATTTTTCGAAGATGGCTTCGGCAACGCCTTGCTGCTCGGGCCTGAGCACCATCAGCATGCGTTCCTGGCTTTCGGAAAGCATCATTTCGTAGGCGCTCATGGCGCTTTCGCGCACGGGAACCGCGTCGAGATCGAGCTCGATGCCGAGATTGCCCCTGGCACCCATCTCGACCGCCGAACAGGTCAATCCGGCCGCTCCCATGTCCTGAATTGCGATGACGGCGCCGGTGGCCATCAGTTCCAGACAGGCCTCCAGCAGGCATTTCTCGGTAAACGGATCACCGACCTGCACGGTCGGGCGCTTTTCTTCGCTCATATCGTCGAATTCGGCCGAAGCCATCGTTGCGCCACCGATGCCGTCACGCCCGGTCTTGGCGCCGAGATAGACGACGGGCAAGCCAACGCCCTCGGCTTTCGAATAGAACAGGCCATCGCTGCGCGCGATCCCGGCGGCAAAGGCATTGACGAGGCAGTTGCCGTTGTAGCTGGCGTCGAATTCCACCTCACCACCGACGGTCGGCACACCAAAGGCATTGCCATAGCCACCGATGCCGGCCACCACGCCGGCCACCAGATGCCGTGTCCTTGGATGATCGGGGTGCCCGAAACGCAACGCGTTCATCGCCGCCACGGGACGCGCGCCCATCGTGAAGATATCGCGCAAGATGCCGCCAACGCCGGTCGCAGCCCCCTGATAGGGCTCGATGAAGGAGGGATGATTGTGGCTTTCCATCTTGAAAACCACGCAATCGCCATCACCGATATCGACCACGCCGGCGTTCTCGCCCGGCCCCTGGATCACCCGTGCTCCGCGTGTCGGAAGCGTGCGCAGCCATTTCTTGGAGGATTTGTACGAGCAGTGCTCGTTCCACATGGCCGAAAAGATGCCAAGTTCGGTGAGCGTCGGTTCGCGGCCGATCAGGCCAAGAACACGATCATATTCGTCGGGCTTCAGGCCATGCGCCGCCACGAGTTCGGGTGTGATTTTCACGTCACCGCCTGGCACCCGGGCTGAGGCTGGCGGTTTGTCATGCTTGACATTCATGGTCTGGCCATCGGTTCGTTCGGTCCATCATCTTGACCGTCATGCTCATGCGCTGCAAGAGGTTCCGGACGCAACCCAGCGTGTGATGTCGCGCGATATCCGGTTGCCGACCGGCTGATCGAGCAAGGGGCCGAAAATCTCGACGCGGGCCGGATTGCCCTCGGCCTGGATCACGGCGAGCGGTCGCGTTTCCGGCGCACGGCGCGACACGATCAGAATGCGTGGCCGACCGGAAAATGAGTTGTGTTCCGGGGCCAGGCGATAGGCGCTAAAGCTTCTGTCGTTCGATTTGAACCAGCATGTGCTGGCTGCGGCGAAGACACGTTCCATCGATTGCGTGGCGCTGTCGGACGCGGCCAGTTCAAACGCACCTGGCCCGGAGCGTCCGCTCTGGCATGCGGCAAATGTCATGAAAGGAGCGATGACGAGAACGAGCAAGGCTGCCTGAAAGGATGTTCTGGAAGCTGTCATGGCCATCGGGCTCACGCCGTCGCCAGTCTGCCGAGAGCGCTTTCGAAAAGACGCAGGCCATCCGTGCCGCCATGGGCCGGTTCGATGCGGTTTTCCGGATGCGGCATCAGGCCGAACACATTGCCGTCTTCGTTGATGATGCCGGCAATGTCGTGAAGCGAACCGTTGGGATTGGTGCCCTGCGCATAGCGCAGAACGATCTGGCGATTGTCCCTGAGACGGGCCATCGTGTCGGGATCGGCAAAATAGTTTCCATCATGATGGGCAACCGGGCAGGCGATGATCTCGCCTTGCCGATAGGCGCCGGTGAAAGCGGTTTCAGCATTGGCAATCTCCAGGCGAACCATGCGACAGACGAATTTCAGCGACGCATTTCGCATCAGCGCGCCAGGCAGAAGCCCGGCTTCGATCAGCACCTGAAAACCATTGCAGATGCCAAGCACACGCACGCCCTTTGCGGCCTTTTCCCGCACCGCCCGCATGATCGGCATGCGTGCCGCAATCGCGCCTGGGCGCAGATAGTCACCATAGGAAAACCCGCCCGGAATGGCGATCAGATCGACATCGGGAATATCGCTGTCGGTCTGCCAGACCGTGATCGGCGGGCGACCCGAGACCATGGTCAGGGCCGCGATCATGTCGCGGTCCCGGTTGAGACCGGGCAGCAGGACAACGGCGGATTTCATGAACGGCAACGACCCCGCTTGCAATGGAACAGGATGGTGTCAACTGAAAGCATGCTGCATTGCGGGGTCAAGCCGTACTCCTGCCTGTGTCGCGACGTCCCCTGTTGCGCCCTTTTCCGGGTCGCAGACGGCCGCTCATTCGATCTCGATTGCATAATTCTCGATCACCGTGTTGGCGAGCAGCTTTTCACACATCGCCGTGATGTCACTTTGCGCCTTTGCCCGGTCATCACCCTCAAGCGTGATATCGAAAACCTTGCCTTGTCGCACCGCTTCTATACCGTCAAAGCCGAGACTGAAAAGGGCACCCTCGATCGCCTTGCCCTGCGGGTCGAGAACGCCTTTCTTGAGTGTGACGAAGATGCGCGCCTTGATCATCAGCTTGCCTTGTTTGACGAAAACCGGGGCCTACTTGACGAGAACCGGGCCGGTGCCGCGCGGTGGCTCATTTTCGTTCATGATGCCGAGACGGCGGGCGACTTCCTGATACGCTTCGACAAGATTGCCGAGGTCCTTGCGGAAGACGTCCTTGTCGAGCCGGTCATTCGTGCCGATATCCCAGAGCCGGCAGCTGTCGGGCGAGATCTCGTCGGCGACGATGATGCGCATCAGATCGCCTTCAAACAGCCGTCCGCATTCGATCTTGAAGTCGATCAGTTGAATGCCGACGCCCAGAAACAGGCCGGACAGGAAATCGTTGACGCGGATGGCAAGCGCCATGATGTCGTCGAGTTCCTGCGGGCTGGCCCAGCCAAAGGCCGTGATGTGTTCTTCCGAAACCATCGGATCGTCGAGCGCGTCGGCCTTGTAATAGAATTCGATGATCGAGCGCGGCAACACCGTGCCTTCCTCTATGCCAAGACGTTTGGACAGCGAGCCGGCGGCGACATTGCGCACGACGACTTCCAGTGGAATGACCTCGACCTCCTTGATCAGTTGCTCGCGCATGTTCAGGCGGCGGATGAAATGGGTTGGCACGCCGATCCGGTTGAGATGCGTGAAGATGTATTCGCAGATCCGGTTGTTGAGAACGCCCTTGCCATCAATGACATCGTGTTTCTTCTTGTTGAAGGCCGTGGCGTCGTCCTTGAAGAACTGGATCAGGGTTCCCGGTTCCGGGCCTTCATAAAGGATCTTTGCCTTGCCTTCGTAAATGCGGCGGCGACGGTTCATGCTTGTTCTCCGCCGCGCTGCCAATGGGGGCCGCACGGCTTGCTGCGTGTTTTGGCTCTTAGCGGTCATTATCCGAAATGCCGGCGATGTACAATCGATGCTCCTGTTGCCGACAGATATCTTGCCTGAAACCTGTCCGTCTTGCGGCCTTGTCAAGGCGTTGTGCAGGCTTTTCTTTGTGACGGGCTTTTCTTTTTGGCCCTGCAAGTCCATATCATGGACGCCTACAATTGCCGTATGGGAGTGACGCCAATGAGTGGTATGGACAATCGCGAAAAAGCATTCGAGAACAAGTTTGCACATGATCAGGAAATGAAGTTCAAGGCGGAAGCGCGCCGCAACAAGCTGTTGGGTTTGTGGGCGGCGGCCGAAATGGGCATTTCCGGTGACGAGGCAAATGCCTATGCCGTCGAGGTCGTGCGCGCCGATTTCGAGGAAGCCGGTCATGAGGATGTCGTGCGCAAGATCCGCAAGGATTTCGACGAAGCCGGCGTTGCTCACTCCGATCAGGTCATTCGTGAAAGGATGATCGAGCTTCTGGCCGAGGCATCGCGCCAGATCGAAGCCGAGTGATCATCCTTGATGGACCTGGCCGGGATTCTTTTGTGGGCATGGGCATGACGTGAGCCTTTTTGCGGGCATTTTCGCATTTTGCAGGCGTTTTTACATGCCGTGAAATCGACCAGGACAGGACATGATGATGCTGCTTGCCAAACGCCTGCGCGATGACAATGTGATCCAGACCGGCTGGTCTTCCCTGCCTTATCCCGATCTGGTCGAAGTGATGGTGCGGGCCGGCTACGAGGCCGTGACGCTCGATATGCAGCATGGCGCTCATCATGAGGGCAGCGTTCAGGCATCGCTGCCGCTTGTCTGCCTGGCAGGAGGTGCCGCCATCGTTCGCATTCCGGTTGGCCGCAACGATATGGCAAGCCGTGCGCTCGATTTCGGCGCAGAGGCGGTGATTGCGCCGATGATCAATTCCCTCGACGATGCCGTGGCCTTTGCCAGGGCCATGAAATATCCGCCACTTGGCGAGCGTTCCTGGGGGCCGGCCCGGGCCCTGGCGTTGCACGGCGATGATGCGCCGGGCTATCTGAAGCATGCCAATGAACGCACCTTGTCCCTTGCGATGATCGAAACGCGGGCGGCGGTCGAGGCACTTGACGATATTCTGGCTGTCACGGGACTTGACGGCGTTTTTGTCGGACCATCCGATTTTTCGATCTCCCTGACGGATGGAGCTACCATCGACACGGAACTGGATGAGATGATGCCGCTGGTTGCCGAGATCGCGACAAAGGCCAGGGCAAGGGGCAAGCTGGCCGGCATTTTTGCGATGAACCCGAAAAAGGTGCCCGATTATGTCGCGATGGGCTATCGGCTGATTGCCAATGGCATCGATACGGTCTGTCTGGCAAAAGGGGCCGCCAGTCTTCGTGAGGCTGCGTTGTAGCGGCGTTGCTCTTCGGGTCAGCTTTTCAATCGTGACAGAAAACGTGCAAAGACCATGGTTCCCTCCGGCCAGGGTCCATGGCCTGATTCGCTATTCAGATGACCGGCGTGCCCCGCATCGATCAGAAGCGAACCCCAGGCGGCGGCCATGTCGGCGGCCTGCTCGTAGCTGCCGAAAGGATCATTGCGGCTGGCGATGACGATCGAGGGAAAGGGCAGGGGATCGGACGGATAGGGGCCGAATGTCATCAGATGACGGGGCCGAATGTCCGGGTTTGCCACATCCGGCGGGGCCACGAAAAACCCGCCGGCCACCCGTTGGGTGAAATGCGGAATGGCTTGAATGGCGGTCGGCACGCCAAGTGAATGGGCGACGATGACGACCGGTCGGCGGGACGCGTTGACGCAATCGACCATTTGTCCAACCCAGTCTTCACGCACCGGTTTTGCCCATTCGGCCTGTTCGACGCGGCGTGCAGTCTTCAGATTGCGCTGCCATCGGCTTTGCCAATGTTCGGGCCCGGAATTGGTGTAGCCCGGAACGATGAGAATGTCGGCGTCAGCTGCTTTCATGCTTCACGCCGCCACGTTGCCGTCACCGCCGAACACGCGTTCAAAGATCGTGTCGACATGTTTGGTGTGATAGCCAAGATCAAACAGTGCCGTGAGATCATCGGGCCTGAGCGCGCGCATGACGTCACGATCGGCTTGCAGTTCGGTGAGAAAATCCTTGCCCTCTTCCCAGACCTTCATGGCGTTGCGCTGAACGAGCCTGTAGGCATCCTCGCGTGAGACGCCGGCTTGCGTCAGGGCGAGCAGGACGCGTTGCGAATGGATCAGGCCGCGAAAGCGATTGAGATTGGCCGCCATGGTTTCGGGATA
>Ga0272441_10016373_pt1 | contig 10256 bp, 8 predicted proteins | sample SSMProp6N_FD_193582 | JGI IMG/M metagenome (GOLD analysis project Ga0272441, IMG submission 193582) | Marine sediment archaeal communities from Little Sippewissett salt marsh, Falmouth, MA, United States - SSM-Prop-6N | ecosystem: Environmental > Aquatic > Marine > Wetlands > Sediment ... | reverse complement strand
CTGTCCACTCCTCGCGAAGAATGCTTGGGCTCGCGTGCGGTCCTTCGCTCGCGGAGAAGCCGAAGTGCGAATAATACTACGCGGTTGCTGTGAAATAACTTACACATGGTGTTTCTTAGGAGGAGCGAGTGCGCGTCCTTCGGACGCGATACGAGCGACGCGGCAATCTCCTTTTGCCGCACGCAGGATCTGGTGGCCCACAGCATAGAGGCGTTGATTCGGCAGCGGGTGCATGGCTTGGCGCTGGGGTGCGAGGAGGGCTACCGTCCTCGCGATGCCATGGAGAACCGGGTCAAGGAACGGCAACCCGACCTCTTTGCCGACCGCACCAGTACCCACACCTTTCGCGCCGACCACCTGCGCGCGTGTTCGTCTTCGCTGGCCTACGTGCCGGTGTCCAGGTTGCCGCGCGTGGGACTCAAAGGGACCCCGATGGCCAACGCCACCTGCGGGAGCATCCGCGCGCCAGCCGGGCGCTCGCCAGGCCCCCCGGAAAGGCTCGTGGCAGACTTGACATTCCCGGCAACGCGGCGACACTATAGGCGTTGGTAGTTTTTTCCTGGCGCTGTGGTGGGACTTCGGCTCTATTCCTTGCACCATGAAGGGCTGCTTGGCACGTGTGGCTCGGAAGGCACAGACGAAGTCGGAAACCTGCGGTTGATCGAAGCTCATCAACGAGGAGGGATTTGTCATGGCAGCAACAAGATTCGTCAGAGGTTTGGGGCTCGTGCTCCTTACAGGAGTGATTGTGTTCGGCATCGCGGGCTGCGGGCAGAAGGCGCCGGAGTCCGCAAAACCGGCCGCGCCGGCCCAACCCGCGGAACCCGCAAAGGCCCCGGAGGCGGCCCAACCCGCGGAACCCGCAAAGGCCCCGGAGGCGGCCAAGCCTATTGAACTCACCTATAGCATATTCTTCCCGCCCACGCACATTCAGTGTCAAACCGCTGAGGCCTGGGCCAAGGAGGTCGAGAAACGAACGGAGAATCGCGTCAAGATTACGCTTTTCCCCGGCGGGTCCTTGACCAAGGCGCCGCAGTGCTACGAGGGCGTCGTCAACGGGATCTCGGATATTGGGATGAGCTGTTTCGCCTATACGCGCGGCCGGTTTCCGTTGCTCGAGGGGGTGGACCTTCCTCTGGGCTATCCGAACGGCCTGACCGCGACCCGCATTGCTACCGAGATGGTGCAGAAGTATGAGCCGAAGGAAACGGCCGATACCCATGTGCTGTACATCCACGCCCATGGCCCCGGGATCCTGGCCTCGAAGAAACCGGTACGGACGCTGGACGACTTGAAGGGTCTCAAAGTGCGGGCCACGGGGCTTTCGGCCAAGATTGTGGAGAGCCTGGGCGGCGCCCCTGTCGCGATGAGCCAGCCCGAGACCTATGAGGCCTTGCAGAAAGCGGTGGTCGAGGCTACCTTCTGTCCAATCGAGACGCTGAAGGGCTGGAAGCAGGGCGAGGTGATTGAATGCGTGACCGATACGTCGGTCATTGGCTACACGACGGCCATGTTCGTCGTGATGAACCTGGACAAGTGGAACAGCCTTCCCCCGGACATCCAGGAGGTGATCACGGCGGTCAGCCAGGAATGGGTCACCGAACACGGCAACGCATGGGATCAGGCCGATGCCGAAGGCGCCGAGTTCGTCAAAGGCCTGAAGCGCGAGATGATCGCGCTGCCCGAGGAAGAGCAACAGCGTTGGAAGGCCGGCGTTCAGCCCGTCCTGGACGAGTACGTCGAGAAGACGAAAGCGGCCGGGTTGCCCGGGGATGCCCTGCTCAAGGATATCCAGGCCCGCTTAGCCCAATCCGGCAAGAGCGGCGGCTGATACATGCAGGAGTGGTTGCAGTTTTCGGCACGTGCCAAGCGGGCCCTGACCGTCTACCGGAAGGTCGTCAGGGCCCTTGTCTTTGTGCTGTCGGTCTTCGCGGGGCTCGGCGTCCTGACGATGATGCTGGTGACGTGCCTTGATGTCATCCTACGCATCTTCGGCTCGCCGCTCGTCGGCGCCTACGACATCGTGAAGATCGCGGGGGCGGTCACGATTGCCTGCGCGTTGCCGTATACGACCGCGGTCAAGGGCCACGTCGCTATCGAGTACTTCTTCCAGAAGCTGGCGCGGCCCGGGCGGATCGTGGTGGATACGCTCGCCCGTATGCTCGCGATGGCGCTCTTTTCTTTGCTGTCTTGGCAAAGCGTTCTCTACGGCGCGGCCCTCAAGCGCAGCGGCCAGGTCACGTTGACGTTGCAGGTGCCGGTCTACTGGGTGCCCTACGTGATCGCGGTTTCCTGCGGGGTGGTGGTCCTGGTGATTCTGCATAATCTTCTGAATCCCGGGAGGGAGATGATCAAACCATGACCCCGACTCAGGTAGGCGTTCTGGGTTGCGTGTTGTTGTTCGTGCTGCTGATGAGCAGCATGCCCGTCGCGTTCGTCATGGCGGCGATCGGCCTGGTCGGATTCGGCGTGGTCGTGTCGCCGGGCGCGGCCCTGAGCATGATCACGGCCGACCTTTACGACACGGTCTCGTCCTACAGCCTGACCGTGATTCCCCTGTTCGTCTTCATGGGCCAGATTGCGTTTCACGCCGGGATTAGCCGGCGGCTTTTCAACACGGCGTACCAGTGGCTGGGGGCGTTGCCCGGGGGGCTGGCCATGGCCACGGTCGCGGCGTGCACGGGCTTCGGCGCAATCTGCGGCTCAGGGCCGGCGACCGCGGCCACCATGGCCTCCGTGGCCCTGCCGGAGATGAAACGCTACAAGTATGACCCCGAACTGGCCAGCGGGGCCGTGGCCGCGGGCGGCAGTCTGGGCATGCTCATACCGCCAAGCGTGGTGTTCATCGTCTATGCGATCATGACCGAGCAATCCGTGGGCAAACTGTTCATCGCCGGGATCGTTCCCGGCCTGCTCATCGCCACGCTCTTCTGCCTCACCATTTACATTCACTGCAGAGTGCGCCCGCACCTGGGGCCGGCGGGTCCTTCGACGTCCTGGCGGGTGAAACTCATGTCCTTGGGCGGGGTCGCCGAGACGGTTATCTTGTTCGTGTTGGTCATGGGGGGGATGTTCTTGGGCTATTTCACGCCGACCGAGGCCGCGGCGGTCGGGGCCGCAGGAAGCCTCCTTATCGCTCTATTCAAGAGGCAACTCACCCCGAAGGTGCTGGTCCGATCCCTCCAGGAGACCATCCGAACATCGTGTATGGTGTTGATCATTGTCGCTGGCGCCGTGATGTTTGGCCATTTCCTGGCCGTGACGCGCATCCCGTTTGAACTGGCTTCCTGGCTGGCCGGATTGCCGCTTCCAGGGTGGGTCATCATGGGGTTCATCATCCTGTTCTACCTGGTGAGCGGATGCTTTGTCGATGCCTTGGCGTTGATCTTGCTCACCATCCCCATATTTTACCCCGTGGTGACCGGGCTCAACTATGACCCAATTTGGTTCGGCGTCATTATTGTCGTGGTGGTCCAGATGGGCGTGATCTCGCCGCCCGTGGGGGTCAACGTCTATGTGGTCAGCGGCATCGAGCGCGACATCCCCCTGCAAACCGTGTTCAAGGGCGCGCTGCCTTTTCTGGGCGCGCTGATCGTGGCGGCCGCGCTCTTGGTTGCGTTCCCCCAACTCTCCTTGTTCTTGCCGGGCCTGGTCAAGTGAGGCAATGGCAGGGTTGAGGGATCGCGTCTTCTGATCGGTCATAGGACTCAAAAAAGGGAGGTGGAGGAAGATGAGCGACAGCATGCCCCAGGGCAGCCCTTTCCAACGGATTCTGTTCTGTACCGATTTCTCGGAGAATGCGGATTATGCCTTCGACTTCGCCATTGATGCGGCCCTGCGCCGGCCCGGCAGTACGCTGTATCTGCTGCACGTCGTACCGGAACCCGATGCCCAGTTCTGGAAAACGTACATCTACGAAGTGGACGGTGTGGACGATAAAGCCAAGCAGGATATCGACGCGCGCGTTGCCGCGGCCTACTTGCCGCGGGTCCCGCCCGAGGTCAACCTGCACGTCGAGATGCGGGTGGGCAGGGACTCGAGCAAGATCCTCGAGTTCGCCCGCGACAAGAACGTCGATCTGATCGTCATGGGGCGCCAAGGGCACGGCGCCTTGGGCAAGGTCCTGTTTGGCAACGTGACCGAAAAGGTCGTCCGGAAAGCCGACTGCGCGGTGCTCATCATCCCGCTGAGCTACGAGAAGCGGGGAACCGCGTAGCCCTTCGTTCCCATACAGGCCTAACCAGACAACCCGAAGCCAACGGCCACTTGCCACGAAACACACAGCGTGGCGGGGCCACAACCAAAGAAGAATAGACCGCGGATTACGCGGATCACACGGATAAACACGGACAACACATGGATGTCCTCCATTCCGTATCCGCGAACATCAGCCAAATCCGTGACATTCGCGTTCCATTCTGGCTTCGGACTCTTGCAAGTTGGCCGCATGCATCCGGTTGTTATGAAACGATTTACATGCAACATCTCCGCGATAAGACACCATGCTGGCCAGCGCACGCGGGCTTGTTTCGTGTGTTTCGTGGTTGTTGATTATGGCCCAGAAGTATTTGAGCAAGTTGAACCCGTTTCAAAGGCGCTGAAAAACTTCGTACATGAAAACTCGAACCCAGGTGGTCAAGAATGCTCTGGCCACAGTCCGGTCAGATTCGTTGTCAAGCGACTAATTCAGGCACGGCCACACGGGGTTGGCCTTACGTTCGAGCCGCTCCTCCAGCGCGGGGTCATCGGTATCCAGGTCCGGCATGAAGTTGAGCCCGGTCGTCTCTTCGATCCAGTCGATGGGCTTGACATACCCCGCGAAGGAATACTCCGCATCCTTCTCCTTGGCGTGCTTTTGGTTCTCAAGGACAAAGGCCACGGCCTCCCACGCGCCTGCCACGTTGCGCGCAACCAGGATCTTGTAGAAGTGCGTGGGAACCGCCACGCGGTTCTGGCCGATCGACTCGTGCGCGGCCTGGGGGCCGTCCTCGTCAGGGGCGCAGAAAAGGGGGCCGGTTATAACGTAGACCTCGCCCCGGCAGTCCACGCAGGCTCGAACCCGCTGTTCGAGAACGCGCCAGATTCCCCGGTTGAACCCGCTGCCCACCTGCGGCGCGACGTTGGACAGCACGAACGACTCGCGCATCCGGTCCTGGTCGTACTTGAAATCCGCCGCAGGGGCCTGGTGGCCGCGATCAAACCCCGAGCCTTTGTAGTCTGCCAGTTCCGCCCGGGCGCCTTTCGCGATCTCGTACTCCGGCTTGAAACTGCACCGGTTCCGGTCGGCGGTTCCCGATGTGTGCGCCTTCTTCACACGCTCGCAGACCCACACCGGGATCTTCTCCACGTCGGCGTGTTCGAGGGCGTACCCGGCACGGACGACGACCCGCGTGGACCCCCGTTCCCAGTCTGACTCGTGCGCCGGCATGCCGAACAGGCACAACTCGTCTGCCAGGCTCTCGTCTGCTGCCGTCAGGGACGCGCCGCCTCGCGGCATAGCCGCCGATAGCGAGGCCCGTTGGGTCGCGCACCCCAACACGAGAACGACAAGACCCAGCGAGACGGTTGAGATGCTCCTGCGCAAGACCATGGTTGCCTCCCTTCTCTCCGCATCGGTGGTACGCGCGTCATGCGTTCCATAGGAACAGTAGCACATCGCGCCCCAGTGCCGCCGAGCAAGGACCGATCTTGACGGACAGAGGAATCAGGGGCGCAATAGAGGCGTTGGACCAAAAGGCTTCGCCGTTAAGCGGGCTTCGGGGCGTGATCGACACCCCCCAGCGCCAGTCTTGTTCCTCACCGACAACGAGGAGGCGACCGGACGCGGGATCATCACCCGCTGCATCCAGCTTTCTGCCGCGTCAACATCCAAATAAAACCTGGCCCAAATAGCCGGCTTCATTGTAGAATCACTCTCAAAGGCAGCCTGGAAATGCGAAAGTGCAGTAAGACTGACAACGGACAATTCAAGATGATTTTGTGGCGTTTGCGGTTCGTGCTATCGGGATCTCCCAATCAACGTCAAGGCGCACAGTTGGCAATGCGCAACGTGAGGTACTGATGGGCTCATCTAGCGTTGTACGTTTTGGATCTCCAGGCTCTCAACCCAGTGAACGGTTACGTCCAATTCGATGGGTATTCTGAAGGGATACGAACGCCCGACATATCTCTCCCACCCGCTGGCCATCAATGGGTTTGTGCATTGGCTACGGCTCCTGCGCACGTGCGGCGGCGTCGATGCGAAGCACCTGGTGCATGCCGCCTGCATCACGGCGGCCAGCCCGCTTACGGCCCATGTGCGTCTCTGTGAGCGTCTCGTCTACGCCCTACGGCGAAGGTCCGTGGCGATAACGAAGCCGCCCGTGTTCATCATCGGACACTGGCGGACCGGCACGACCCACCTGCACAACCTCATGAGCCAAGATCCCGCCCTGGGTTTTGTGAGCACGTTTCAGGCCATGGCCCCGACCTCGTTTCTCGTGGGTCGCCCCGTTCTGCGGCCCATCATGGCGTTCTTCCTGCCGTCCGTGCGGCCGGTGGACGATATGCCGATGTCGGTCGACCTGCCCCAGGAGGAGGAATTCGCCCTCTGCAACGCCTGCCCTCATTCCTACTACGTCGGACTGTATTTTCCAACGCGCGCGCGCGCGCTATTCCAGAAGTGCGCGCTGCTTGAAGGGATCTCCGACAAAGCCCTCGCACAGTGGCGTAAGGCCTATATCGATGTCGTGACAAAGGCCACGCTTCATGCCCGCGGCAAGCGGCTGGTCTTGAAGAACCCGGTGAATACCGCGCGGACCGCGGCTATCCGCACGGTTTTTCCGGGTGCGAAGTTTATCCACATCTACCGCAACCCGTATGAAGTGTTCGGTTCATCGATCCGGCTGGGTCAGGCCTTTCGAGAGTGGATGGCCCTGCAGGCAATCAGTGACGCCGAGATCGAGGCGAACGTGCTGGCCTTGTATCGGGATATGATGATGCGCTTCTTCGAGCAGAAAGGGTCCATCCCCAAAGGGGACCTCGTCGAGGTGCGATTCGAGGATCTCGATGCGCGGCCCATGGATGAACTGGCCCGCATCTATGAAACGCTGGGCCTGCCGGGGTGGAGCGAGGCGCGCGAGCCCATCGAGCAGTGCCTTGCCGCCCACGCCCAGTACAGGAAGCACCCCTTCTCGATGAGCGCACGGGAGATCGCCAAGGTGGAAGCGCATTGGCAGTTCGCCATCGATGCCCTCGGGTACGAAAGGCCCGGGCCCCAGAGCGAACGGAGTATGATGTCATGAACCGTTGGCTTCGGAGGGCCTATTTCCTCCGGGCCGGGGTTGGTGGTGCAAACAGGATTCAGGAGGAGTAAACGATGAAGCCCGTAGTATCTCTGTTGCTTTGTACACTGGCGGTCTTCCTTGCGTTGAAGGGCGTTGCCGGGACGATACTGCTTGAAGACGATTTCAAGGGTAACGAGCCCGGGTCCGACGGCGCGTCGCTGTGGGTGATTCACTCCGGCGACTGGCACGTCACGCCCGAGGGTTTTGAAGGCGTCGACTGCGAAGGAGATTTCACGGCCGCCGGGGCGAAGACGGGCCGGCAAGCGTGGCAGGACTACGTGCTGTCGCTTCGTCTGAAGATCGTGTCGCGCGGGAGCGACTGGCGCGATGGGCCGTGGATCGGCATCCGCCACCGCAACTCGGCCAGCGCGTACACGCTCGGCTTTTACAGTCGCGCAACCGTGCTGCACAAGGCTTCCGCAGGCACACAAACTGGCGATAAGAACCCTCTAGCGCAATCGACGATGACCATCAGGGATAACGATTGGCACGACCTCAGCGTAGCCGCCCATGGGCGGCAGCTCCGCGTGCTGCTCGACGGCGCGGTCATCATGGAAGCCAACGACCAGGACTGGCACGGCGCGCCGCCCCTCGAGTCGGGCGGCATCGTGCTCGCCGCGAGGAAATGGGAAGGCTCGGCGGGCGCCACCCGGGTGCTGTTCGACGACGTCCGCGTCGAGGCCGTGGGCGACGCGCCCGATTCGCTGAAGCTCACGCCGGCCGACGCCGCGCAAGCTGCCCGGTCCGGGCCGAGCCTTCTCGAATACATCCGGTCCGCCCGGAATCGACGCTATACGCGCGTGCCTCGCCACGTGCTTGCGTTCTACTACACCTGGTACGGCACGCCCGAACGGCACGGCAGTTGGCGGCATTGGGGGGCCGTGAACGCCGAGGAACACGACATCGCCGCCTCCACGCACTATCCCGCGAAGGGCGCCTACGATTCCCATGACCCACAGATCATCGATTGGCACATCGACTTGGCCAAGCGCCACGGCCTCACGGGATTCATCGCGACGTGGTGGGGGCAGGAAACCTTCGATGACCAGGCCTTCCGGGTCGTTTTGGACCGGGCGGCAAAGCAGGATTTCAGGGCCACCGTCTACTGGGAGACCGCGCCCGGCAAAGGCTACGCGCAGATCGGCCAGGCCGTGGAGGACCTGCTGTACCTCTTGAACCAATACGGGGGCCATCCGGCTTTTCTCACGCTGGCGGGCAAGCCGGTCATCTTCGTCTACGGCCGCGTGATGGGCCAGGTGCCACTCGATGCGTGGCCCACAATCCTCAAGGACGTGCGCGACGACTATGCCAAGGACTTCGTGCTGATCGCGGACGGTTATCAGCAGGGCTACGCGCGCGTCTTCGACGGGGTCCACACCTACAACATTTGTGGCTGGGTGAAGGACAAGACGCCGGAAGAATTGCGCGCATCGAGCGCCGAGTCGTTCGAGAGTGCCGTGGCACTCGCGAGAAGCCAAGGCAAGATCAGTTGCATCACGATCATTCCCGGCTATGACGACACGAAGATCCGCGAGCCCGGCCTGAACGCCAAGCGCCAGGACGGCGCCACGTACCGTGTGCTCTGGGAGGAGGCCATCAAGGCCGACCCGGACTGGGTGCTCATCACCTCGTGGAACGAATGGCATGAAGGCTCGGAGATCGAACCGAGTTGGGAGGACGGCGACACGTATATCAAGATGACAAAGGAATACGCCGCGCAGTTCATGGCGACGCCGTTCGCCAAAGCGGAAGCCCCGCTGACCCCTGCGAGTCTTGATCCGGCGAAGGCGCGCGAGCTGTGCGATCTATACGAAGGCAAGACCCTTGGGATATTGCCGGACTACGGGAGCGAGGCCGTGTTCTGGCTGGCCGACACGGGCATCGCGCTCAAGGAACTCACGTGGGCCGACGTGCTCGACCCCGAGACCTTCAACGCAAAGGACCTGCCGCTCGTGTTGCAGGCCGGCGGCGAGGGGTTTGTCCAGAGCCTCAGAGAACAAGATGACGTCGAGCGGGCCTTGCGGCGTTATATGCGGGAAGGCGGGTTCCTGATGGCGATCCCGTTCCAGCCCTTCCCATTCTACTATAATGAGAACCGAGATACCGTGGTCGCGGCGGGCCGCTTAGGCTTCCCGATCGTCGGCAGCGGGGTCCAGCACCGCGACGATGTCCCAGACGCCGCACGCGTCGCCGGCTGGGAACGTCCGCCGGAAGACACCGAACTCGCCTTCCACGTGAACACGACGGCCTTGGCCGGTTTGCCGGACACCGTTCCCTTCCCGAGCGCTGGCGACTTGCGCTGGCGGCCCGCAACCCCGGCGCTCGTTGCCGAAGGCGATGTCTACGAGTCGCTGGCGCAACTCAAGGACGCGGCAGGGAAGGGCTACGGGGATGGCATCGTGTACGTCGAGCACAAGCGCTCCGAGCCTCGCAACGGCAAGAACCTGTACGTCTGGATGAGAATGCCCGAGGCACTTGGGCTCAACGAGGCCTTGTTCGCACTGTTTCGGTTCGCCGCAGAGAAACTCGATGAAGAGATGTGAAGCCCGGCTCGCGAGGAGGCTTGCCCTGGGAGCGTCGGCATCCCTGGGAGCGCCGGCATCCCTGCCGGCTCTTCATGAAGGCGAATTTCGGCGAACGAATATCCGAGGAGAGGATAGTGTACCGAAATCGCACGGCTTCTTGTGTCCTGCTTCTGGTGATCGCGTGCGGGGCCTTCGCGCAACCGGCGAAGGTGTGGGACTTCGAAAACGGCGCCGCCGGCTGGAGTGGAGCAGGTCAGGGCTGCGGCATCGTCGCCGAGCCTGACGCGCCGGGCAACCATGCGTATCAGATCGTCGCCACGCGCCCGCACCACACGCGTCTCGTGCTCGAAGACAGCAGGGCCACGCCCAACTTTGTCGTGTCGCTGCGCGTGAAAATGCTCGAATG
>Ga0272441_10016371_pt1 | contig 10257 bp, 6 predicted proteins | sample SSMProp6N_FD_193582 | JGI IMG/M metagenome (GOLD analysis project Ga0272441, IMG submission 193582) | Marine sediment archaeal communities from Little Sippewissett salt marsh, Falmouth, MA, United States - SSM-Prop-6N | ecosystem: Environmental > Aquatic > Marine > Wetlands > Sediment ... | reverse complement strand
AACAGGGTGAGGGTCCAACAGGGTGAGGTCCAACAGGGTGAGGGTCCAACAGGGTGAGGTCCAACAGGGTGAGGGTCCAACAGGGTGAGGTCCAACAGGGTGAGGGTCCAACTCCCAGGTAAAGCGGCCTGGAAGCTTCCTGGTCTGGTCGATGTGTATCCGTTAAGGTGTAACAAACATTATATCAACCACATCCCAATAATCGCCCTGGACAATATGGCAGGTAAATAAATGGGTGCGGAGAAGGTTTACACAACCGCCTCGGATGGCATCGCTGCTCAGGTTCCCCTGGTACGAAAACGGGTGGAACTGTATTTCCGTGTTTACGACGTAAGATGGAACGATCAGCACATCCAGTTCCACGTCACGCCGGACGTATCGGGCGTTGAACAGCCTTTCGAGGCCCTCCGGCAGGACCTCAAGCTTCGGGGGTTCATACCCCTCATAACCCAGGAGAGGGGTGAGACCCTTATCTACATCACATCGGCTCCCGGGGGGAAACGGACAGGCATCCACGTGAACATGATCCTTCTTGCCCTGACCATTTTCACCACGGTCTGGGCCGGGGCAATACTCTGGAGTGACTACCAGGGAATGGAACTGACGGCCATGGATTACCTGAGGATCCTGACCGACGGTGGAGCCCTGGCCAGGGGAGCCCTGTTCTTCTCACTTCCCCTGCTTACCATTTTGGGGGTACACGAATCCGCCCATTACTTCGCATCAAAACGCCACGGACTGGATGCGTCCTTGCCGTTTTTAATACCGGTACCGCCTCCCATGACCCTGGGAACCTTCGGTGCCTTCATCAGCATGCGCGAGCCCATGCCCTCGAAAAAATCCCTCCTGGACGTGGGGGCGGCGGGTCCCATTGCAGGTTTTCTGGTGGCGATACCCGTTGCAATAATCGGACTTTACATGATGAGCGTTGACCCGGTGATCGTGGAACCCCGCGGCGGGATATTCACCGCAATAAACCCTCCCCTCCTCTATTACTTTCTATCAGGCCTGTTCACCATACCAGAGAACGCGTCCCTGCATCCGACTGCCTTTGCGGGCTGGGTGGGGCTGCTGATCACCGCATTCAACCTTCTACCGGCTGGACAGCTGGATGGCGGTCACATATCCAGAGCGCTCTTTGGTGAGAACTCACGATACATCAGCTACGTGACGGTGGGGGCACTTTTTGTCATGGGTTTTCTGTTTCAGGGCTGGTTCATATTTGCCCTGATCGTGCTGTTCATGGGTGCCAGGCACCCGCCACCCCTCAACGATATCACCCCCCTGGACGGTCGCCGGATAATGATCGGTGTCATTTGTGTGGCTATCCTGTTCCTGTCGGTTCATCCCCAGCCCCTGGTTGCTTTCGAGATGGAGGACCGGACCTTCGAGATAGATGTGGACGTGGAAGATCAGGCCGTGACCGTGGCCCCGGGGAGTTCTGTCACCTATTCTGTTACAGTGGCGAACGGGGGCCATTACAACGAGGACCTTGAACTGAGCTTTGAAACGAGTACGGGCAACATGACATCCAACGATACTGGTAGGGAAGAACTGTGGGAGGTCACCATTACCATGGATGACCAGGAGATCAGCCAAAACGGTGAGCTTATCTTTTTTGAACTGGAGGATGGGCGGAAGGTGAAGTTGGATGTCGATGTAAGGGCGGGGGAGGAAGTGGGGTTCGGCGAATTCCTTCGGCTTGAGCTGAACATATCCCGCACCCAGGACGATTCCGAAGTGCGCTGGTCCACCAAGGAGCTGTTCACAACCGCATCCACGGTTTCGCTCTCAACGAGTGACCCCCTCAAGGTTATAGTTGTGGATGAGTTGCCCAACATCGCCCGGGTTCGGATAAACGTTAAAAACCAGGGTACCCAGAACGACACCATCCAGCTGGAGATCTTGGAGATTCCCGAATTCTGGGCAGCAACTCTCAACACGACCCTGATCGACCTGGTACCCCAACAGGCGGCCTGGACCGTTTTGACGGTGGATCCGGCCCTCAACGCAACTGACGAGGAGGTGGCACTGCTCATAGTACGTGCCCATTCAACCATAAACGAGGGCGCCTACGAGGATCTTCCCGTTGAAATACGCCTGGAACAGACTGACCGCTTCTCCTCATCTGATGATTGATATTCAAGCCTGTCCGTGTATCCAGACCCGTTCGGTAGACCGATATCGTTATACATATCAAAGTGGATTGTAAATGCGATAACATGCCAACCTCCGGTCTTCTCACCAACAAGAAGGTTTGGGCCATTTGCCTGGTTCTGATAATGGTTCTGGCAGCTGTCCTTATGGTAAGTAGGGATGATGGGGAGGAATCCCTGAAGTCCGAAGACAAACGTCCATTGGCAAGCTGGACATCGTTCTTCTGGTTCTGCGGCGACGGAAACCTGGGCGAGATCAACATGATGCTCAACGACATTCACTGGCTGGAACAGGTGGGTTCCACGGATCAGGTCCACATGGTGGGCATGCTGGACAAGGAGGAGGTGGGTGACGCCCGGATAGTCTACATAAATCAGGGTAACACAACCGAGATGCCCATAACATTGGTCAACGAGACCTGGACCGACAACGAGATGAACATGGGTTCCGCAGAGGAACTGTGGGAGTTTCTGGACTGGGCCATCGATGAGTACCCCGCAATGCATTACAACCTCCACCTGGTCAACCACGGTGGCGGGTGGCGCGGGATGTGCTGGGACGAGGGTGAGGACCCCATCGACAACCTGAACCTCCCCGAGATAGAATGGGTCACGGCGCAGGTGAAGGAAAAGACCGGCCACAACGTGGACGTTCTTTCCACGGAAGGATGCCTGGTGGGCATGGTGGAGTTCGGTTACCAGCTTCGCGAGACCACCGATTTCTACGTGGGCGGTTCCACCTACGGGTTGGGTGCAGACTGTGACCCCGAGGCGGACAGGTGGTCCACGGCGAATTGGATGTACGAGGACTGCTGGGGCCGACTGGTCGCGGAACCCACCATGACGGGTGAGGAACTCGCCTTAACCATGGTGGATACCTTCGTTCCACTGGGTCCCTATGCTTACCCCCCGGGCATCCCCAAGATAGAATATTCGGATGTCATGGCGGCCTACGATCTTTCCAAAATAGAGGCGGTGGCCATAAACGCCGATGCCATGGCAAAAGAGTTGTATTCAGATACCACAAGTCTTGGTCAGGCACTGGCCCAGAGCACCCTCATAAACATAGTCATAGGGCACCCGGAGACACCGGACGAGATGAACACGGAATCCTTTTCCGGCCAGATGGACTGGACCGGTATTAACGCGGTTTACACCAATTACGATCTGTGGGACTTTGCCTACCAGCTGTCCAAGCCCACGGCGGGTCGTCTGAGAAACGCCCACGCCGAGTGCGTCATGGCCGCTGTGGACGATTGCGTGCTTGCATTGAAGCACAACACCGAGTTTGTGGCCCATCCCGATGCTCACGGAATGAGCGTGTACATACCACTGCGTTCCCACACCTACATGGATAACTACGGTGATACAGATTGGGCAGCCGACACCCACTGGGACGATTTCCTTCAGAGTGTTTACTGGGCCTGAGAGGTTCTTGGGACTCAAGTGGGATTCATGATGGGCACGTGCGGTGTTCAACCGCCGATTCTACCCTCGGTTCCGCAGTATGGGCATCGGATGGCCAGTTTGTCGGCATTATCCATGTACATGAAACGGTTGGAGCATCCAGGGCACTGAAGGGTGATGGCGTCGTGGGTGTGGATACGGACCACCGGTTCACCCGATGATGGGGGGGGATGATGCCCGGCGGCCATACCAGTGCCCGACCTCGTAACTTGCCTTGTTTTATTGCCCACTTCATTTTTCCCGTTTCTTCTTTTCATCTTGAAAACCGCGATCAGGCAAATGACGGTTATAGAAATGGCCAGGGCCGCTGCCAGAACAATTGATACGGACACCGAATGGCTGCCGACAGTGACCCTCTCATCGGAAAGATCACGGTCATCGGTCTCATCGACTGTGCTATCATCAACGTAGGAATCATCGTCACCTTCAATAACCGGTTTTCCGGATTTGGTATAGGACTCAAGTTCCATCACAGTGGTATCGCTCCATCCGTCCATGTCCTCGCTGATATACTCGAAACGTACCGGGAACCCCAGATCCGGTGAGAAATATTCCAGGGAGTAATAATCTTCATAGTATTCCTCCTCCCCATAGTATTCCTCCTCCCCATAGTATTCCTCCTCCCCATAGTATTCCTCCTCCCCATAGTATTCCTCCTCCCCATAGTATTCCTCCTCCCCATAGTATTCCTCCTCCCCATAGTATACATATGGCCCCTCTTCGGCACGGATTACATAGGTCTGGAATGTTCCGGCGGGTACGTGGGTCTCCTGGGTCCTCAGGCACTCGCAGCAGAGTGAACAGGTGTAGGTATCACTCCCATCATCCTCATAATAATAATCCTCGTTGTCTCCTTCATCATCCTCGTATTTGTAATGGTTGGTTACCTCGGAAGAGGACTTCCATTTGTCGGTGACGTGAAAGGGAAAGCTGTAGGTTTCCCGGGGCGGATCATACAAATAATGATCCTCGTAGCTAGACTCCTCCTTGCTGAAAAGGTAAACATAGGTTTCCGTTGAGTAGTAATCCTCCTTGACCGTGGCCAGGTCTGATGTTCTGAGCCACATTGTACCGTTCATCTTCATCATAATGGTGGCCCCGATGATCGTTATCATCATCATGGCCGATGTTTCAACCCTGAAAGTTTCGTACTGGACGCCTCCAAGCTCCACGGTTTCGATGCCGGCAACCGATATCCCGGAGTTTCCAAAAAAAGTGCCATCATCCATGAATTCCTCATCATTTTCTTCATATGTTTCTGTTATGGAATAGTTGAAGGAGTCACCTACTGCTAGATTGTGATCACTTACCCCAGGCGGATTACTTTTCATGGACTGGTCCACGTAAACCGTGATACTGTCCGACCAGATATCCCCGTCATAGGTTGCTCTTATGCGGATGGTGTGATCATCCTCGTCCACATCCCGGGTGTCCCAGGGGAAGGACCAGGTTTCCCACCCGTCCTCGCTGTCCACGGTCGTCCATGGATCTGATGACGGTGTATCAATTTGGATTTCAACGTTTTCCAGTCCGTCGTCAAAACCCAGGGTGACACCTTCAACAAGCACCTCTCCAAATACGGTGCTGCCTTCAGTGGGTTCGGTTATCACCACCCCGTTATACCAGGAATCGTCCCAGTCATAATTATGGTAGGGGGACTCACCGTCGGGGGCGTCGTCGTATAAACTGTAAAAATCATACTTAGTTTCAATCCAGATGTCAGCCGTCCCCACCAGTTCGTAGGAGAATGGATCATCAGTCATCATGGGTACGATCACCTTCAATGTGGATGTTCCGGAACCGGATGACGCCACCTTGATATCACCCCCATCATCCCAATCGAAGAAGAAGGTCTCCCCGTTGCTGTAATAAACGGAGTAACCCTCCCGGTCATCTTTCATAAGGAGAAAATTGTAAGATATATTGAAGGAATCGGTTATCAATCCGGCCACGGTCATCTCCAGGTTCAGGGTCTTCCTGGTCGTACCGGTGACCATCCTGACGGAAAGGATGTCGATCGCTCCCAAATCATCGTCAAACCCTTCAGGTATCACAGTACCATATTCAGATTGAACGTCTCCCTGGGGATCGGATATCTCAATCTCATCACCGATGTTCTGCCCTGTGACCTGCAGGATAGATGACATCATCAGCGCGCACAGGATTGTTACCACCATGCGTTGTCCACTCTTCATGGAAGAAATGAATAGTAGTATAACATTGTAAACTTTCCGCTGAGTCGGTATAACCAGGGGAATGGAACGTACATATTCCCATGAGAAATACGGAAGTGTATCGCCCTTACCCATATCAAACGAGACTGATAATTACTAACAATGAAAAGGATCGATCAAATGTTATTCAGTCAATTCAGCTGGGTTATCTGGGGTCCCTGGGTATCGATCTGCTGACCCGATGCGCTCTCCGCGGCAAGCAGGGCCGCTCCGGTCGCCGTCACTATCTGGGGGTTGTCCGGTACGAATATTGGGAATCCCAGCTCTTTCTCGAATGTCTTGACCATTCCAATGTTGCGGGCGGGTCCTCCGTCGAAGAACACCTCACGCTGAATTCCCACCCTCTTGGCCATGACCAGGAGCCGCCTGGCTATGGCCAGGTGTATCCCGGCGATTATATCCTCCTTGGGGATGCCGTCCACCACGTAGGTGCCTATCTCGGACTTGGCGAACACCAGGCAGGTTGTGGATATCTCCAGTGGGTTTTTTGACTTGAGGGCCCAGTCGCCCATCTCGTCCAGGGGCACTTCCATGACGTTTGCCAGGACCTCCAGGAAACGTCCCGTTCCCGCGGCGCACTTGTCGTTCATGGCGAAGTTTGCTATCTCGCAGCGCTCGTCAAGGGATATGACCTTGGTATCCTGACCGCCAATGTCGATAACGGTCCGGATCCCGTGTTTCTGACCAAGCCACTTGGCCCCCCGGGCGTTGGCGGATATCTCGGATATGGTCTCGTAGGACAGGTCCGTGGCTCTTCTGCCGTATCCGGTGGAAACTATGTGCTGGATACCATTCTGCTCAAGCCCGCCCATCTCCAGGGCCCTGTTCATGGCCTCCTGGGCGGCCTTGGGAACCGAAACTCCGGTGGGTACTATCCCGTATCCCACCCTTTGGCTATTGTTCAAGATGGCCACCTTGGTGTAGGTGGAACCAACATCCACGCCTGCGGTGATCATCAGATACCACCCCCGTCCCTTGCCATTATGGCCGCACCCAGCGCGGTTACCGTTATCGGGTCCTCGGGTATGACCACGGGCATCTCAAGCTCGTTTCTGAGCGCCTTGACCACACCCTGGTTCAGGGCCACCCCTCCTGCGAAGAACACGGTTCCCCTGGTCTTGAGACCCTTTACCGCCGAGGACACCTTCTTTGCAACGGAGTCGGTGAGACCGGCCATGATATCCTCCTTTTTGGTCCCACGGGCGATAAGGGAGATGACCTCCGATTCGGCGAAGATCGTGCATCGGGTGGTTATGGAAGTGGGACAGTTGGATACCTCAGACAGTGAGCCGATGTCCTCGATGTCCATGTCCATGGCAAGGGCGATTGTGTCCAGGAAACACCCGGTTCCGGAAGAACATTTGTCGTTGGTTACAAAGTGGTCGATCCCGCCATGCTCGTCCAGGAGGACCACCTTCATGCTCTGGCCTCCCAGGTCCACGAGGATCCTCGATTCCGGGGATAAGAACCGGGCGCCCCGGGAAAACGCCACTATCTCGGATTTGGATTCGTGGGCGAAATCAGCTCTTTTCTTCCCGCTCCCGGTGGCAACCACCTTCGCCAGATCGTTTCTGGTCTTGTTGACCTTTTCAAGGCTCAGAGAAATGGAATTTTCAATGGCCGCTCTGGGGTTCATCCCGGTTTCGGAAACTCCGGACGATACGATCCCCGAACCGTCCATGAGGACTACCTTGGTATTGAGCGATCCCACGTCCAGCCCGACGAACAGTTTCCCGGGCTGGACCGGTTGGCCGGGAGCAGCGGCAGGAACCCCTCCTGGTGGTCGGGTGGTGGCAACCCCCGCAGCACCTGGGGCACCCACATTACCCGCAGCACCTGGGGCACCCACATTACCCGCAGCACCTGGAGCACCCACAGTACCCGCAGCACCTGGGGCACCCACAGTACCCGCAGCACCTGGAGCACCCGCAATAGGCGTGGTGGTGGCCATTGATGCCACCGCTCCCTGTGCCATGGGAGCCTCAGGTGATTGTTGAGGTACCTGGCTAGGTATGTAATGTGGCTTGTCGATGGGATAGGGCTGCCCGTCCTGGTCCACCCGGTAACGTCTCTTACTTTGGAGCATCTCCAGGAACGCTTCCAGCCTTGTTCGGATCTGCTCCACGTCCTCCTGGGAGAAATCGGTCTCTATGAACAGAACGGGCATCTTCCTCTCTTTTAGGGCGTTCTCGATACGGGCCCGTTCCATTCCGTAGGTGTGGCATGCGGTGACGCAGTGGTAGATGACACCATCTATGTGCCATTCATCCACCCAGCGCATCAGCCTGCTGGCCCGGGCCGAGTTGGGGGTGAAACAGGCGCAGGTGTTCATCAGGGTCCGATCAGCCAGCGAGAGAAGCAGATCGTCGGTGGCACGACCCATGGGCTCTGCGTTGTCCCACAGCCCCTTGGTGCCGGTGCAGATGTCGTCCATGACGATGATCCCGCCCGAGTCCTCTATGAGCATGGGTATCTTCCACGTGGGGAACACCACGGGTGATCCGGTTACGAGGATCCGTAGTGGAAGACTGCCGCTGACCCCCGGCCTCTGCTCCAGTTCACCCAGGAGCTGTTCGGTCATGCGGAGCCATCTTGTTGGCTCATCTATGAACGCCAGGGTTGTGACCAGGAGGGCATCCCTTCCGTGGATAGGGGGATCGGGCCTTTTACGGAGCTCGTAGAGCCTGTGAACGGCACCCCTGCGCCGGTTGGAGATGTCAATGGACTTTTTCAACCGTCGGGAGGTGATCCTTGTACCGGTGAGACCTTCCAGCCTCTCCTTCAAAAACCTCATCTGGTCAAGCCACAGTTTCCTTGAAAGAGGTGTCCCGGTGGTGCTGGGCACCTCCATGATCCATACCTGGGCCTTCTCGGCTATCATCTCGCCGATCTTCTTTTTCCCATCACAGCTGGTGGGGATGATGACAGCGTCCACCAGCTCCAGATACGGCGAGTTCATGAGCATGAAGCCGTAGGACGATTTGAGAAGCGGGCAGAAATTTCGGGGGATGACCTCTTCAGCGGGAAGAATGGAATCCCCAAAACCTGCGTTGAGGGATATGGGAACGGCGCCGGATGCCAGGACAAGTTCTTCGGGGACGAAGTTGCACAGTACCCCCACCACCTTGCCACCCTGGGCCTTGAACTGCCTGAGCTCATCGATCCGGGTGGTGTTGAGGCCGGTTGCCTGCCTGTAAAAGTATTCCATGGTCCGTATGCCCGGGTTGTTCTTTCTAAGCTCCTCCACGGCCTTGTCAAGCTGGTTCTGAAACCTAGGATCCAGGGCCGGATTGGCGGGCCGGGTCTGCTGAGGTGGTGGCCCCTGGGGGTTCTCCTGCGTCTGCTGCACGGGCTGCATGGGAGGAGGTCTGGTTGCTGGAGGGGTCATCTGGGGCGGCCGGGTAGCTGCCGGATTGGCAGACTGGGTGGTCGGAGGGCGTGTCTGAGGCGGCGGAGCCGGGGACGCGTTACTCACTTTGTGTAACCCCCAAATCATGTCTGCTGGCCTCTGGCCAGCCTTCAATGTCCGGTGATTGCTGCTAATGGTTTAAATAATGATATGTAACCCGAAGGTCAAATCCGGCTCAGGGCCTGGGCCGGGAACCCTTTCTGGCATAGAACATTCCGACAACTATCAGCAAGACGATGGCAACCGAGACGACCTCGTTGTATCCGGAATCGTCACCGTCGTCATCATCCGATGGGTCAACGTCCGATTGATCATCATCGGTCGTGTCATCATCCGATGCTACGGCACCGAAGGTGTAGGCCTTGACTATCTGGTTGGCATCGGTCCTGTCCAGAACAACCTTTATCTCCTTCCCCGAAGGGCTTGACGAGGCCTGGACCTCCCAGGTGTGGTTGACGTATGTCACGACCCCGAAGCCGGGCACCACCATGAGGTCTATGGTGAACGGATTGTCACCGCTTGTCAGGGTCAGACCGTCGGGAAGTTCCAGTGTGCAAACCAAATCCTTGATGGTCTCGTTGTAACAGCAGCCGCCGAGGTATTCCATGTGAACGGATACCGTAGTGGTCTTGCCCGCCGGAAGCTCGGCGTTCCCCACCATCAGCTCCATCTTCTCCAACACCGCCGGACCTCCCTCTCGAGGGTCATCGCCATCATCGGCAAGACTGGCCGGAGCGATGCATGTGATCAGTGCCATGGAGAGCAGAAGTGCGATTGTTGTTCTTTTTGTTACAAACATGGAGCCATACCCCTTATGAGCGATCAACGGGCTTCAATCGAATTTATATTTTACCGAGAGCCATCAGAGACTTTTTATTATTTCCGGGTTTCCTCGTTTTTTCTCAAATTCAACTCGATTAACGCCTGATAAGAATGTAGACCCTTCGTCCAATATATTTTTTCTCTGATAGGACCATTGCGCCATTCCCGA
>Ga0272441_10016370_pt1 | contig 10257 bp, 19 predicted proteins | sample SSMProp6N_FD_193582 | JGI IMG/M metagenome (GOLD analysis project Ga0272441, IMG submission 193582) | Marine sediment archaeal communities from Little Sippewissett salt marsh, Falmouth, MA, United States - SSM-Prop-6N | ecosystem: Environmental > Aquatic > Marine > Wetlands > Sediment ... | reverse complement strand
CCCCGCTTCGCACCCTCTACGCCCACGTTCGCAGCTGGATCGCCGCGGAGCTGGCCCGGTGCGACGTGCGGCAGCTGATCACCGCGCTGGCCGCGGATCCGGCGCCGAGGCCGGACACGCCGGCGCCGAGGCCGGGCACGCAACCGCGCCGGCAGGATCCCGACAAGCTACGCCGCGCGCTGGAGCGGTTCACGGCGCCGCCGGATCCGGTGCGCCTCGAGGAGCGCCGCGCCGCAGCGAAGGCGGCACTGGCCGCCGCTGGAGGATTGACCCGATGAAGTGGAGACCATGGCGCCGATGCGCCAGGGAAGGAGGAGCGAGAGACATGGAAGAGAAGACAAGCGGACCGATCGCCAAGATGCGCGAGCTTGTGGCGATGGTCGATGCAGAGATCACCTACCCCGCCGAGCGGATCTTCGAGAGGTACTTGCCCGGCGTCGATAACGTGATCGACTACGTGTTGACCGGTGTTTTTGTCGTCGAGGACATGTTTACCGGCGCGATGGGAATAGAGAAGAAGCAGCAGCTGCTGGATGTGCTGCTGTGGCTGTGGGAGATCGCCCCTGTGCCGGTGCTTGTGCGGCGGTTCATCACGCCCGTATACACCGCGGCCATGGGAACGCTCATCGATAAGCTGGTCGGATGGCTCAACAGCAAGCTGCCGGCCGGAACCCGCGACCTGTGCACTCTGATGCCCGCGGACACGATGGCCCCGGAGGAAGCCGGCGCGAAGTGGCTTGTGGATGTTCTCACAGGCACAGAGGCCCCGGCCGCGGCCGTGGAGGGATCCTAGGCTATGGACTTGATCAAGGTAGCAGTGATGGTAGGACTTGCAGCGATCGCTTCCCTGATCCTGCTTATCGGAGGGGGTTCGGATTCCGTCCCGGCCCCCTCTCCGCCCTGTCCGGCGTTGGTGACAGAGGAGAACGCGGCGCCCGTGATCGAGGGGGAACTTGTCAGCAGCGCCGCGTTTGTGGAGTGGGGTGCACTGGTGACGCTGGACGCTTCCGAACATGCAGCGTGTGACGGCTATCTGTTTCACGTGGTCGACGAGGAGCCGGCGGCCCTACTGTTCAAATGGATCATCCGCGGCCCGGATCGATCCGGCGAGGTCGTGGAGTACAGCATATACACAATCCGGATCGGAGACGACGGTGCCGCGGAAGTAGTCAATCTGACCGATGAATGGAGCAGCTACCGCACGGTGCAGGTGTTCGCCGGGTGGACAGGCTACGACCCGAAGATCCCGCTGGTATCCGGACCGCCGGCCGCTGTGCCGCTTGCGTGCAGCCGCCCGGAGGATCCGGAGCAACCGCAGCACGAGCGTAACGCGACGATGCACGTAGCCCTTGGCGTATCGGATGGCGTCAACCCGCCGGTGTGGCGGTCATGGGCGTTACCGATGAACGCCAGCGGCTGCCAGTAGTCCATGAAGGAGGGCGGAGACGATGACGGTACGAACGTTTGATATGCGGCAGGCACAGGCCTTGATCCGCTACACGAAGCGACACAGGCGATGGATCGCACACGATGACTTGTCAAGAGAGATCGATGTGCAGCCCGATCAGCTTCGCCCGGTGATCGACCTGGCCCGCCGCTTGGGAAGTAGTTTCGACCTGGAGAGCTTTCTATGCAAGGACAAGACCGATCCGCGGGTACGAAGCACAGTGTCACGCCCCGGCGTGACGTACTACCGCTACAGGACACCGAAACCGCGACCGATACAGCAGCCGCTGACCCCCGGCGTGCGCCCTGTACCCGTACGGGAGGCGCCCGGCGCCCGCTGTTAGGAGGCCGACCCGATGACAGAGCGACACGTATTAAATAAGGAATTGAAGGCCGAAGCGATGGCGGCCGGCCTCACGGAATGGCAGAGCCGCAAGCTGTTGCGACGGCTACGCGAAGACGGCACAGTGACCGCGATCCACAACACAGCCGAGAGCAACCGCCTTGAGTACACAATGGACGACGCCGCCAAGATCCGCGCCGAGATCGACTTGACCGCGGCCCGGTTGCGGCGTATGGAGACGGATGACGAGGATGATGACGGCGCCGGCGGTAAATCCACAGAGACTCGATCCGATCCGGAAGGGAAACGCGAGGACACGCCGCCGGCGTCCCCACCAGAAGACGACGAACCGGAGCCGGAGACAACCGGCGAGGACTTGACCGTGCGAGGCCTAGCCGAGAGGCCCGGCCCGGTGTCCACCGTACAGCCGACGCCAACACCACAACCGGAGCCGAGTGGGCGCGCCATGCAACCCAGCGCGGAACTAGAGCCGACCGACGACGGCCGCGGCGAAGAGGTCCCGGCCTGGATCTGGATCGCCGGACTCGTAGCCCTGGCAGGTATCGGCGTGTTTGTGTTCGTGCGGATGCGGAAGCCGCAGAACAGGCAGCAGGCGCCCGCGGTGCAACGGCCGATGAGATCCCAGCCGGCTGCACCGGTGGCCCCAGCGCCAGCACGGCGCGCGCCAGGAGTCCCGGCGGACCTTGACGAGTACATGCGGCAGCTAGGCGAACAGCACCCGCTGTCCGGAGGTGTGTAGTGACGCCTGATAGCAACGCGAGCCAACGCGAGCGCAGCCGGACCACGCCGGCACAACCCGAAGCAGCCGGTAGCCGGGCAGCAATGCCCGGCGCCGGCTACCCCGAGACGCCCTTGTCAGACTTTGAGCCGCTAGGGATCCCCGCCGGCGTTATCGAACCGGATGGAGCAACCGCCGAACCCGACCGGAGTATGAATATGCTCCTACCGTCGATGATCGGCGGGATGGCGTTCCGAGATCCGCAGCTGACAGCCGCCTACGTCCAACGCACCGCGCCGTGGCTTGATATGGTGGACTTTCACACCTGCCTAGGCGGACTGGAGAGGATGAGCAAGGGCATGAAGTGGGCGGTAGCCCTCACAGCTCTACTGGGTTCGCTGTGGCTGATGAAGCAGGAACAGAAGGCACAGCAACCCCCGGAGGACGATGGCCAGGAAACGGCTGCAGATAGCGATTAGTGAGACACCCACCACGAAGGCCGGGGGATGTAGGCTGCCCCCGGCCGCTGTTCTTATGCGGTATCTGCCGATCGTGAACGCCGTCACGCGAGCGATGCAGACGGATCCGACGGCAACCGCCGCGCTGACCGTAGACGGCAACAGCCAGCTGATCGAGTACCTAGCCCAACAGACAAAGCAGGCCGCCGCCGGTAGTGCGATCGCCGGCGCGCTGTCCGTCACTGTAGAGGACGTGGAATGAGTGAATTGAGTGCCTGGCGGTGTTTCGCGTGGCACGTTGAGACACCCTATCGCATGCAGAATGTGTATATCACGATGGGGCCAACGCACGCGCATGTGTGGCTGCGGCTGATAGGCCGGCTCTACATTCGAGTAGGCAAGAAGCCCCACCACGGCGCGTACTGGAAAGGCATTCAGTGACCCAACAAAGACCGCCGAAGAACGCGCTGGTACTGGGTACGACCTTCACCGGCAAAACGCACGCCGCGGCCACGCTGGCCCGCTACCTAGCGAGGCCGCTTGTAGTCATCGTCCACGAGCTACAGGATCCGACCTACTTCACCGGCCGCGGATCGGATGGCCGGCCGTTGGTCGATCCGGACAGCACGGAGTTCGTAGGCGTTACCCGCGAACGCTGGCAGCTGTCGCCGGCCGTCCTGGCTACAGCACGCGCCAACGGCAACCGCTATCTGTATCTGTCCGTGTACGACCTCACCCCGGAACAGCTACAGCAGGCCCTGGCCTCTCTTGTAGCGTCCGTGCGTGCTGTCGGTGACTGTGCCGTGATCTTTGATGAAGCGCACCACTTTGCCAGCCGGCGGAACGCGCCGCCGGAGCTGCTTGCATTCTCCCGCGGATCCCGCCGCTACGGTGTAGACCTCGTATACGTCACTCACCGGCTGTATGACATCCACGTGGACATCCGCGCCAACCTTACGCAGCTGATCCTGTTCCGGACGATCGAGCAGCGAGACCTGGACGTGCTGACCCGGCAGCTTGATCTGTCCGCAGCGCAGCTGGCCGCTGTGCGATGCCTCCTCAATCGGCGGCATATCGTGGTCGACCGCCGCACCGGACGCTGTTCGCCCCCTCAGACGCTGTAGACCGCTGCTGTAGGCTATGCCCAGTATAGCCCCGCCCGAATCAGCCCACTAGCGGCCCTCTCAGAACATCGATCCGAAACACACCACCCCTAGGCGTATTGCGCCGCCTGTGTTGTCTGTGTGTTGTCGTCATGTTGCCTAGATGTTGTGAACGTCTGTTGCATTGTCCTACATATCCTGTCTACCGTTCCCCGTAACGAGATTATGCCTGATTCGTCCGGCACTGCCGGCGGAAGCAACAGAGGAGGTTGCAATGGGCAACACGCTGAAACTGCTTGGCCAGGAGAAGGCAATCGTCATCGGTGTCGCAGTTGGCACCGTTGCGGCGCCGTTCCTGGTCTCGACCCTGAACAAGTACATCGGAGGCGTAGGCGGCAAGTACGCCGGCGCCGTGGCCAACGTCGCCGCCGGCGCGATCGTGCTGCTGCTTGGCGCGTCGATCAAGCCGCGCATGGCTGTGGCGGCCGCCAGTGTGTTCTTCGCGTACGGCCTGATCCAGGCGGTACCGCAGTTGAACCTGGCCACGAGCTAGGAGGCACACAGTGAACCTGAATCAAACCGAGATCAAGGCGGCACTGGCAGGACTCCCGCGGCTGACTCGATCAAGCGGCGGTGTCGTGTTGGCGGATGGCACGGCCGCGAGCTTGTCAACCGTGTTGACGCTGACATGCACCAACGCCCGCGCCTACGTGTTCCCCGGATACTTCCCGCTTGTGCTCAAGCTGCAGCAATCCGGCGGCACGGAGATGGCGGCAACGACCGAGTTCGCGTTCGCCTACCAGACGGCCAGCGAAACGCTCCGTCTTGTGCACATGGGAGATCTGAACATCTACGAGCCGTGGCGCGACATCAGCACCAGCGATCAGAACGACGCCGACAACCAGGGCGCCCTGTGGGTAAACCTCGGGATCCCGTACCTGGCCATCGGCCCGCAAGAGAAACTGATGTTGCTTGTCTACGATGCGAGCTTGACGATGGAAGCCGACGTGCTTCAGATCTTCCTGCCGTACTGGAAGAAGGAGCCGCACGAGGTTGCCTCGTTGATCGCCGCGCGGCGCGCGAAGTGGGGATCCTAGGAGGACACCATGGCAAAGCTCAATCTGAGCGGCGCGCCCGTCACGATTGTCACCAGCCGTCTACCGTCGGCGTGTGTTGAAAAGAGTGTCAACACCGTCAACTCGTTATCGCTCATCTTGCGTGTGTACGTCCCCGCCGGCGAGGTGTGGGTCCTTGACCCGATGCGCGCGTTCTTGATGTATCTCGCTTTCGCTGAGACGATCGCCGCAACCGGCGGCGCCGGTGATGAGACGTTCGCGGCCACCAAGGGAGTGGCCCGCGTGCTGGACGTCAACGGCGACCACGAGGACGGCCAGTATCAAGCTGTCACCACGGACGCGGATGGATCAACATTCCTTGCGACGAAGGCAGTCAACGACTCCGGAGACAGCGGAGCCGATACGATCGTGGCCACCGTTGCCGGCAACGCCGATCACCGCGTGATCTACACGCCGAGCGAAGCCGGCGCGCTGCAGGTGCGCGTGGTATCCCCGCGCGAAACCGGGCAGCTCTCACATATCGTGTGGGAGGGTGACACGCAGCAGCTACACACGATGAACCAGTACAGACACAACCGTTTTCGATCGATGAAGGAGCTGTACATCCCCGAGCACTATATGCTCGAATGGTGGCTCAACGCTGCTTGGGCGTGTGCGTGGACGACCGGCGCAACGACCAACGGCACGACCGAGATCCCGTTCGCCCGCGTGCAGTTCCCCGTCTGGCGTTACCCGATTCACCAGTTTTATCTGGACTCGGAGAAGGGAGCACAGAAGGGCGCCAGCTTGCGCGCCAGTGCAGACGACTGGCTCAGTAGGCACGGATAGGGGGCGGCTGTGTCCGTTGCAACCAACCCCCAGCTACTTGCTGACTACACCGCCGGCCGGATCACCTACGCCGAGTATCAGGCAGCAATGCGGAGCGCGCAGGCCGTCGACGACCTACAGAAGACGGCCGCGCAGCTCCAGAACCACGTGCTGCTATCAGAATCACGAGGCTACAGCACCTGCAACGATCCCGAACAGGCCAGGCAGCTGGCATACAGCGAACTGGCGTTAAAGCAGGAGTCTACCCGGCTGACGTTGGAGAAGATCCAGCGAGACCTGCAGGAGGAGCAGGCCCGCGCCGCGGAAGCGGAGCGGATCCGGGATCTGTACTACACCGTAGACAGCAGCCGCGGAGCCGCCGGCAGTTGCAACCCCACCGCCGGCGCAACGGCAGCCCTGACAGCCGCACAAGCGACACTGAAAGCGGAGCAGGATGCAGTCGGCCAAGCCCGATACGAGAGGCAGAAGGTGGAGGACTACCGACAGGCGGTGATCCGCAACCCGATGGACTGGCAGAGCCTGCCGGCGGAGCAGCAAGGCGTCACGATCGCCACCGAACTAGCGGCACGGCGCGCCCAGCTGGCCACCGAGTTGGGAGATCAGATTGCCAGCCCCAATCCGGCGTATATCGATGCCCCGATGTTGTTGCCGGAGGATCCCAGCGACCCCTGGAGCGTGCAGGTTCCGGACTTACTGACCGGCTACAGCCCCGCGGATCCGATCAGCAGCGACCAAGTGACGGTACCGGTCAACGTGATCAACCCCGACACCTGGCCGGAGATCGGATCGGATGGCGCGACCTACACCGAGCCAGGCGGAGGATCGTACAACCCCGGCGGCTCCGGATCCGGCGGAAGCGATGGCGGAGGCAGCGACCCCACCCAGCCCGCAGGGACGGACCCGACAAGCAGCCCCAGCGAGGAGGATCCTATGGATAACGGAAACGGCCAGCAGGTGCTGCAGTGGTTGGATCTGATCACCGACTACATCACCGAAGGCGGCACGATCAGCACCGGCCCCGGCCTCACGGACCCGACGATTACACCCGGACAGCACCAGCAGACGACGAGCGCCACCACGTGGCTATTGATCGGCGGCGGCTTTCTGCTTGTGCTGATGATGTTGAAGTAGCGGAGGTGAACCATGAGCGAAGCAGCACAGAAGACGTTCACGATCGACCTAAGCGCCGCCGGCATAACGCGGATTCCGTACAGATGCACCGGCGCAAACGCCATCGAGTTCACCGGCGATGCTACTAAGACGTTCTTGAAGGCCAACGGCGACCCGACCGACCCCCGCGGCCGCGAGCGGCTGAGGCTCAACAAACCATGGAGATGGGGCCAAGAGGTCTCGCTCCGGGTGATCAACACCACCGCCCAGGCAGGCAAGAGCCTCACGCTGGAGATCTTCGGCGAAGGGGAATACGTCGGAACCGGTGAGCAGGCCCTACAGATCACCGACAGCGGCGGCAGCGCAATCGACCCCGCGACCAGCGGCAAGCAGGACACCGGCAACACGATCCTGCAGGGGATCCGAGACGATACCGGCGTAATGGAGGCGGCGCAGAAAAGCCGCGCCACGCTGGCCCACGAGCAGAAAACCGTAGGCACCAGCGCCGTGGCTCTTGTGGCGGCATCAACGCCCGTACAGCAGGGGTGTGTTGTCTGTGTCAAGGCACTAGCCGCCAACGGCACAGAGCGGATCTATATCGGCACCAGCGGCGTGACGACCAGTACCGGCTTCGAGCTTGGCGCCGGCGAAGGCGTCACACTTCGAGTGACCGACATCGCCACGCTGTACGCGATCGGATCCGCGGCAGACCTCAAGCTGTGTTGGATCGTTGAAGCAGACACCTAACGAGAGGAGGACACGATGGCCCGAGGAAATGACAGCGGATGGATGCTACTGACGCTGGGTGTGGCGTTAGGCGCAATGTACCTGATGACGCGCAAGATGACCCCCATCGGATCCGTGCAGAACCCTGATGGATCCATAAGCGACGACGGCAGCGCAGCCCTATTTGCGCAGCGCGATTCGCAGCCCAGCAGCAACAGCAGCCAAGCGGCGCCGCTGGATGTTGTGCTGGACACGTACACGGACCGGATCGCCCAGGCGATCGGCAACGCTCTGCGGCTCAACAACGTAGCCACGGCAACGCCCGTTCAGAGCACCGGCGGCTTGCGCGTGATCACGCAGGAGCAGGTGGCACAGATGCGCCTGTTACCAAACACGCCGAGCAGCGCGCTACCCGTGACGCAGCAGAGCGGCGCGAGCTGGATGCGATAGGGAGAGGCGGCCGACGTGACGAAGAAACAGCAGAGGCTTCTGTTTACGGGTGTTATCCTGCTAGGCGGCGGCTATATGGCCATTCGGTACTGGCCGTACATTCAGTACTGGCTACAGCAGCGCATGGCCGGCGGAGGACAGCAGACGCAACCAGCGACGACGCAGAGCGACACCGGCGGCCTTGCCGGGATCCTGTCCGGACTGGCAACGGCGATCGGCAGCCTCTTCAAAGGCGGATCGGATGGCACCGACCCCACGTTGAACGTGGACATCGGCGGCCTTGACGGCCTGGCAGACGCCCTAGCGGAAGCCACCGAAGGAGCCGGAGCAGCCGGCGGCGCCAGTGCGTTGCTGAGTGCAGCCGGCGGCGGATCCGCGGCAAGCGGTACAGGCGCTGCAGCCGGAGCGGCGGCCGGATCCGGATCCGGGGTGTCCGCGCTGGAGATCGCCGCAAAAGTGGCCGTCCCGCTGTTGATCGGCGCCGGCGCGTTCAACGAAACGATACACAGCGTCAACGTCGGACTGACACACGCGATCGGCCAGGAGACGGCGACCGACAAGGGGTTCGTGCAGATCTGGTACCGGGAGAACCCGAACAGCCAGCGGCAGACACCGCTTCTCTTCAACCCCAACACCAACAAGGCGTACGGGTTCAACGGCCGAGAGTACCCCATGGACGGAATGGATCCGGACCGCGTGACGGTTGACACATCTGATACATGGGCGCCGTACGTGGAAGAGATGTTAGCCAAACTGAGCGCCAACTAAGGAGGCCGAAGTGACCCGCAACACACTACTGCAGGTGATTATGACGGCCGCGATCTGTGCCGTGGTGAGCTACTACGTGACACGATACATGGACACGGGGAGCCTGCAGGTATGACGACCGACAAGAACAAGCCGACGTTGCGCCTATCGTTGACGGTGGCCATTCCCGTGGTGGCAATCATCACCGCACTACTGACGTTCGCATGCACATGGGGAGCGATGACCGCCCGTGTGGACGGCCTAGGCGATGACATTGCCAGGCTGACCGCTTCAGTGGATCAGCTCACCGGTAAGCTGGACGCCCGTGACGATCGTATAGACGAGCTGTGCGAGCGCGTGGCCGCTATCGAGGCCGTGCTACAGATACAGCAAGGGGGCGCAGGATGAGAGCGCACAGACGCAAGACGACACCAGTAGGCCGACCGGTGGCCGATGATCGCGGAGGCGTTTGGCCACAGTATCGATGGCTGAGCGATCGAATGTTTCACCTGCAGCGCGGTGACACGTATACAGGAGCAGGCGCGAAAGCCGCAGCCACCCGCAAAGCGAAAACGCACCGGTCGCGCGGACGCTTTGCCCGTGTGCTCAAGCACCCCAAGATGCGAGGCCACTATGCCGTATACACGTGTGTGAGCCGTAAGACGATCAATCGCATGGGCTACGAGGATCCCGCGGCCTACTGGCGCAAGAAGCGCCGGAAGAGATAACGATGAGCAAGGAATGGACTCCGAAGCGCCGCGCAGCGTGTAACAGGAGAGCCGACGGCACGTTTGGACCGTGGGCCGGTGGAAAGACGAAGGCGCAGCTGGCCAAGAAGCAGAACACCGCCCACGGGATCCGCTGCCATGTAGCAGCTCAGTGGCGCCGACAGTACAACCGACGCCCGCGGATCGGTGACGCGATCCGCACGAAGACGAAGGACGGATCCTACCACAAACAGGCCGCTTGGTACGTGTACACCCGCTACGGATGGCGCGACAGCGGAAACCCCACACGCCCCAGCGCGAAGCGTATCAAGCAGATCTGTGATCGAGCACGGCCGAGCCGGCCGCGGAGGTGACACGATGACCCGCAGACAAGGCTTGATCGGAGGACTAGCGGTGATTGCCCTGGCGATCGCCGTGGAGCGCGTCATGGCCGCCCGGAACAGTGACGGCACCACACCGACGATCGCCGGCGACGCTGCAGCTGTAGGCCAGTTCTTCTACAG